>ERZ772926.1563-NODE-1563-length-10795-cov-2.155400_pt1 | contig 10795 bp, 10 predicted proteins | sample MGYA00511136_ERZ772926 | MGnify/ENA primary metagenome ERZ772926 (study PRJEB29015, sample SAMEA2737917) | human oral metagenome | biome: human oral; feature: human-associated habitat; material: dental | place: China | collected 2153 ... | reverse complement strand
ATTGATTAAACCTGCATAACCTAAAAGGACGCCAAACATATCTGGCGTCCTTTTCTTGTTCATTTCCTGTGAAGTTTCCCAACTTTCACACCTACAGTATACCACACTTTGATGTACTGTTTTGTACTGTTTTGTATCGTTAACGCTACTTCAATTTGGCTCGAATTCGCCCTACCTCTACCAACGCCCTATCATGTAGCTCGCCGCGTACTCGTGCTTCACTGTAGTATAGGATTTGCGCCAGTTCTTTCCAGCTCCTTCCTTGCACGTATCGCTCTGTCAAAAGAACTGCCAACTCATTTGGTCGTACTTGGCTAATCACCCAACGAACTTCGGCCTTAATATTTTTTAAACGCTCAATCTCTCTTCGTTGCAGTTCGACACATTGCTCAATACCTACCACAATATTGGATAAGTCGCTACAACTGCCTCCGGATATCCTATCCTTGCTATAATCGGTAGCTGACAGAGTATCCGCTTTGCGTTCTATTTGTGCTTCAATGTCACGATTGATGGAGTCAATCCTATCATCAATCCGCAGTATTTGAAGCATGTACTCTTTATCAGTCATTCACAAGTCCCCTTATTTCCACCACCACCATTAATTACTAACTCCTTTTTCAAGTGTACGGATGTATCGGTTGAGATACCATTGTGCTTTTTTTAGGTCCTCTACTTTATCACCTTTGAACCCAGCACGCGCTACGTACTTCACTACATTTCCTAAATGATATGGTAATTGTTGATCTTCGATGAAATCGATTACTTCGATATTACCTCGTGTATAATGTGTCGGATGATTAACAGCATCATGTTCGATATTAGATATCTTAGCTGGTGCCACTACCTTTTCCTCCTTAATTGTCGCCTTGCTTGTAGCTGGCTTAGCTCCCATATGTTTAGTAATCGTAGCTATAATTTCCTGTTTGGCCACTTCTTCTTTTTGTAATTCATGGCTCACCTTCTTAAGCTTTTCTACTTTAGACTTTTTGGCGTGTTTAGCTGCACATTCTGGGCAATATTTTGATGGTCGACCAGGTCTACTTGCAGGTACAGAAAAGTCAATACCACAGTCTTCACACTTTATAGTTTTTAGTGTCTGTTTTACATTCAACGTAGGAGGCGTCATGACCTTCATACAATCAGGACAGTACTTTTCGTCCTTAACCAACGTATACTTCTCGCCGCATCTGCTACATTTTCTTTGCATAGTTCTACTCCTTAATCCTTATATTGATTAATAATCATCTGCGCTCGCATCAAACCCTCGACATATCCGCGTAGTCTTGCTTTAGTCTTAGTTGTATCCGGAATCTTGCCGAAAGCTAATCTCTTATTAGCCGCCTCTATTTCAGATTCTAAATTCAATCTAATTGAAGAATCCACTGGATTTACGTTATGCCCTTCTTTCTTTACGTTATATCTTTCTTTATGCATCGCTATGCTCCTCTCTTATTATCTTTCACAACTGTATAATTCTTTACGATATTTAATAGCTTCTAGTAGTGCATCTTGCCCTACTTCTTTACGCTCTAGCGCTTTCATGACTTGTTCGTCCATCGTCCCCTTTGTTACCAGGTGGTGGATAATTACAGGCTGTGTTTGCCCTTGCCTATGAAGTCTAGCATTAGCTTGTTGGTATTGTTCTAGGCTCCAAGTTAGTCCGTACCACACTATGATGTTTCCACCTGCTTGAAGATTTAATCCGTATCCTGCCGATGCGGGGTGTGCTAATAACATTTGGATATTGCCTTTATTCCACTCGGCTACATCGTCATCGGTTTTTAACTCTACTGCTTTAGGGAAGGCTTCCTTAATCGCCTGCAGGTCATGCTTGAAATTGTAGAATACTAACATCGGTTTTCCTTCGTTGGTATCGACTAATTCTTTTAACCGCTCAACTTTTTCATTATGGACAATTATAGTTTCACCATCATCTGAATATATAGACCCATTGGCTAGTTGCAATAACTTGCCCGCTAAAGCTGCTGCATTTAATGCGCTTACATCGTCATCATCGACTAAACTAAGTACGTGATCACGTTCCATCTGTTTATAGAGTTCCCATTCTTTAGGGCTCATTTCAACCGTAATTACATTTTCAATACATTCCGGAAGATTTAGATAGTCCTTTGCTTTTAAGCTCATACAGATATCTTGCATCTTACCGAATATCGCCTTATCGCCACCCGGTAGTAGACGATAGCTGTACACGATATGTCCATTTGTTTTATCTGGTGTAAAGTATCGTAATCGATACTCGGTAAGGGTTTTACCTAGTCGTTCACCGCCATCTAACAAATACATTTGCGCCCATACATCCATTAACGTATTCGGTGCCGGTGTACCCGTTAAAATGACTACTCGCTTAAAGAAAGGCCTCATTTTACACAGTGCCTTGAACCGCTTAGCCTGTGGATTTTTAAACGATGAACTTTCATCGATGACAAGCATGTCAAAAGGGAATTTCCGCTTTGGTTTTTCAAAATAGTAGTCATACAACCATTGCACATTCTCACGATTTATAACGTAAATATCAGAGTCACTTTCAAGGGCTTTGATGCGGTTCTTTTCTGGGCCTAACACCGATGCTATTGTAAGATGACTCGTCTCGCCCCATTTTTGGGTTTCTTGTGCCCAGGTAGACTCTGCTACCTTCTTAGGGGCTATAAGTAGTACTTTCTTAATATCAAAGTAGTCATACATTAACTGCTCGATGGCAATTAATGTGGAAACCGTCTTACCTAACCCCATGTCGAGTAACAAGCCGTAGTGTGTGTGATCAACGATTCGCTGGATGGCTATTTCTTGGTATTCGTGCGGATGAAAGTTCATGTATTACCCTTTCCATATCATCTACAAATAACTTAGCTTCTATCATTCCAGTAATCACGAATACTAACGCGCCTTGTTTACGTAGCCTAGCAACTTGTATTCTTTGATTAGCCATCAATACACCCTTTTTATCTTTGAGTTCTACAAATATGACACTGCCGCCAGGAAGTACTACTATTCGATCCGGTACACCATCATTTCCTGGTGATACGAACTTCATATATATACAACCCAGTTTTTTGAGTTGAATTCCTAACCAACGTTCGATATCCTTTTCGATTATTCTCACCTCGTTCTCAATAAAATAATCGGCAACACGTCTGAACCTATATGAATACTGGCTTCATCGGGGTTGTGTTGCCGATATTGCCGTTTTTTTCCGTAAACATATATATACGCGTATTCGTGTTTTTTACGTGTATGTGTATGCACACCATTATTCATATATTTATTATTTTTTATTAATAGTAAATAATAGGCAACATTGGCAACAAATCGTATTTGGATTAGTGTATATCTGTGCTTTCCGTGTTGCCGATTTTGTTGCCTTACGTGTTGCCGTTGCCGATTATTTACTTAATATCAAAATTCATCGATGTATAGAGTTGTATAAAAATTATTTCGATTTTTTTTGATATTATAAAAATAGCTAATCGGCAACAAAAATCGGCAACACTAATTTTTGCGATTTTTGGCCACCACTTTGGCTGTATTTTGGAGAGTGCTATTATCCCTAATAAACGCCCTTTGAACACCATACAATTTCCCAAATCGCATCTTTCCGACACTTTTAGAATAAGGGTTCCATCCTTTGATAGATTGTAATATATCAATGATTTCTCTTGCCTTTGCGTTCTGCAGGTTCTTCCTGTCCCCCTCCATCACTTCACACCATATCTCAAGGGCACACACCCGCTCCCGTTGCACTGAACCACAATGATCGTCATCGCCGTAATTTCTGATATAATCGCGTCTATCAAAGATATCAAGCGACTCCCAGTTTTCAGGTAATAACATATCAAGGTATTCTTCAATGAGACCTACGAGTTCGCCACCTTCTGTGTGTGATAATTGAATTCTAAGGGCTTCTTCTTCAAGTTCCCCTTCAAGGACTAAGGATTCACCCTCGGACCAATAGTAATAGGCTTCTGCCCACAATTGGTCTATGTCCTCTTTTGATAGCTCCCAGGCGTTCTTAGTTTTACGGTCTTTGTCGCCTGTGATAGGCCAGAATCGGCGGTTACCGGTTCGGTCCTTAAGGAACATAAGATTATTAGTAGAACCTGCGAATACGCACTGGCGGGGATACTCCTCAGTACGCCTCCCATAAGGTGAGCGGAACCGGTCAGAGGTACGGCTGATAAAGGCTTTTACGATTTCGTTATCGTTCTTGTAAGTCGGCGCGAGTTCGGCGAGTTCGTTAATCCAGGAACCCTGAATTTGTTCTAGGGCGTCTTTGGTTTTGATATCAACTAAAGAGTTATTAAACCATTTACGGCCTAACCGCTCCAAAATTAACGATTTACCAAGACCTTGTGAGCCGTATAATACAATCGCCGTATCGAACTTAACGCCTGGATTCATGACACGTGCTACAGCGCCGCACATCCATTTACGTGTAACGGCCCTGATATATTCGGTATCCTCCGCTCCGATGTAGTCGATAAATAGAGTATCGACTCTACAAGTACCGTCCCAGGATACGCCAGTTAAATACTCACGCACGGGATGGAATTTATTATCTTGCGTGACTTCCTGTAGGGCGTCATCGATAATACCTTTACCCTTGATCAGATATTTTGTAGCGAAGTAATTCCGCAAGCACGCATCGTCCGTATCGGTCCAGTAAGGAGTTTCGTCCTTACCGCGCCAAGGTAAATCGTCAGTTACAACTAACCGGTGCGCAAATTCATCAAGTCGGATACGTCCTCTTAATGTGGGGTCGTATTTAAGAACCACTAAGCAGTTGAACACGTCAGACTCTGGTGTACCTCTGCGGTCACGTTTGAGCTTTTCGAGGAAGTCCTCTTCGTCTTCCGTGATATCCTCGAAGTCCATATCCGCCATGCGTTCCTTATCGAGCAAAATTGGTGCTGCGCCGTCGTCGTTAACAAAATCTATCATAGCTTTGTAACTTGGTAAATCAGTTACTTTGGTAGATGGATCCGCGTCGGCATCTTCAGCACCGAATAAGTGAATGCGGACCAGGTCAAAGGCGTTAACGAGCTTACCACTGATGGGGTCAGTCGCATGGTTGGAGTAAGCAAACGTGTCATTGTCATAAATGACAAGACCTGCTACTGAGCTGCCTCCGGTATACGTGTATCGGTCCTCAACTTGTGTCGGTTCATAGACTTCAGGGAGAAACTTATGTATCGCTTCTGTGATACTGTAGCTCCTACAAAAGGCGCCAAGTAAGCCCTTTTTCTCTAATGGGTTACCTTGCTTCTTGGCCGCATCAAGGCGAATCTGTGACTCCTTGCTTGATGTTGGCCAAAGGCTCGTATCTCGCCAATCTCTGTAGGTGTTAAGGTATTGATCAACAGAGACTAAACTGCCTTCACTGCGCTGATATACGTATTCCACATCCTTTGGGCAACTTGGCCAATACATCAGGCGTTCTGCCTGGTGCGTGGATGGGTCAAAGGAGTCGATGCCAATATCATCGGCGATACGTCTCGATACAGCTTGGTATTCGTCAGGAGTCATCGCTCTATCAACAGGAATGATGATGCGATAGCGAGGATTATCGGTAGTATGGCTGTGTGTACTATATAGTACGTACTCCATGCCGCCTAATTCCATATCTAGGTCTAAGAGAAAATCTTCACTAGGTGAATCCGCATCAAGCGTGATTAGGTATCGCTCCTTAACGGCACCTCTAACCCGTCTACCATTTTTGGGGATATAGCCGCCAACAAAACCACCGACGTCTTTCTTTTGTCCCTTCTCGGCTTTAGACATCTTGGCGTATTCAGCAGCCGTTTCATTCGTTACCGTAGACTCGGCCAACTTATTAGCCAAAGCACTCCAAGTCATTTTCTGAGACTTCCAGCTACGGGCGGAGCGACTTTTGCCCGTAGCTATTATGATATTTGTATCCATATGTTACATCGCTCCTCCCTTCGCAAAATGGATGTCCCCTAAATATTTAGGTACTTGTAATCGATGCTTTTTAATCCATTGGCATACGGCGTAATTAATGTTGTGATTATCGCGTACACCTCTGTTGTTTTTTAGCTTAGCCTGGTGTATTACGGTAAAGGCTTCAGAAGTATCTGTAGGATTTACCTCAATACAAGCCACAGGCTTGTCGCTTTTATAAACACCAACGATAGCACATTTTTGATCCTTTACCTTATCGACATAGGTATCCACACAATTATTGAGCTGAACACCCAGTCGAATTATGTCGTGCGTTGTTTTTATCACAGTGAAATCTAGTCCATCAACAGAGTCTATTAGCTTTTTATGAAGCAAGCTGCGTTGTACTGGGACATTTTCTGCTTTTTCAAATTTAGATATACACACAATTTCGTCATGCAGATCCTTAATTTGGATACGTCTAGCCCAAATCTCCTTTTTTCTAGCTCTTGATAGTCGGTTATACATATCCGCAGTATCTTTTACTTCCGAATAGGAGTCGGCGTTTTTTAAGAATAATAAGACTCGACGCTCGCCGTATTGATGGCGCATAAGCTTGAGGAAATCAGTTACAGTAAGCAAAGCTTGTCCATCATTCCATATTGGCCAAGATTGGATATACCCTGTTCTTCCGCCTTCCTCTGCCACAAGGTCCGTGAATGCCTTCTGATAATCCATGCTTTTAAATATCTTGCTAGCAGTTTGGATAACCTTGATATAAAAGAAAGGACGGATAGTTAATAATTTTCTAACCCAGCGTTTATCCGGTACTTTATAAAGCTGTATAAGTGCTTTGATAAAAGGAACACCGGCGCTAGTTAACTCGGTAATAGCTAAAGTACTTGTTGACTTAGCCCCGAAAGGTCTGAAGTAGTTATCATGATCTCTAACTAGTTTGTCATTTAATGCTGGCGCATCAGGCGCGTGCATCTTCCACACTAAATTATGGAGTAAGTTATCGAGCGCACCGTATCTGGACGATAGTAGTACACCTTGTCTGATAGGTTTAACTTTGTAGCCTACCCGTTTTGACAACTTAGTAAAGTAAGCTTGTTTTAGTACCTTAGCAAAATTTTGTAACTCCTTTTTATGTTGCGATAATCGACAATTAGGAGTTGCTACTAGCCAGTATAGGGGTAATGATTTTGAGTGAAACACCGATATATTGGGGTCGATTTCTGATATTATATCGGCGCGAGTGCGTTTCTTTTGAACTAAGAACACCTTTCTTTGTTTGAAATCGAAGCGTAATATATCGATAAGATGCGGCTTGTATCCAGGGTAGATAGATTGTGTATCGTTATCGACATGGACTGTGTGATATTCGAATTTAACATCAAGGATTGTTCCTCGATCAATAACCGATAGTTCTATATCTAATGGAACATTAGCGGCACCGGAAGCATCAGCTACACAATCACCGTCCGCACCTCTTGTACGAATGAGTTCTCCGCATTGCGGGCAATAGAACTCAGTTGATATATAAGGGTCTACTATTCTACCCATTCCGGAAGATACTGAGGGCCACAAGCAGGCAAATGATTGACCACAATCTACGTGGTAATGTACAGCAGGTGACCAAGAGTTCACTTGCTTGCGCCGTACTAGGTCATACAGCTTGTTAACTGATAAACTAAATAATACCTTCATAAGGCGCTATCCTTTCGTCTATAATAAATCGTCTAAATCATCATCTTCAGAAGTTTCCTCAACTACTGGGTCATCTTCAACCAGTATTGTTTCTTCTACAGGTGCTTCCTTTTTCTTGGCCACACGTTTACGCTTTGGCTTTTCTTCAGTAGCAGCTTGTTCTTCTACTGTTGGGTTTTCTTCTGCCTTAGGCGTTTCCGCTTTTTTACCATTTAAAACCTTAAGACCTAAATCACAAGCAGCGATACAACCTTCACAGTATGCCATAGCGGAGTCTTTGCGTTCACTTGCAGGCGCCTCTTTTACGAGTTCATACAAACCGTCAATAGCTTCGCGTTGTTGTTGAATTTGTTGCTTTGTAAGTTTCATAAGAATTATCCTCCTAATCCTTCATATAGTAAGGGTTTTCAAACCCTGCTGCATTTAATATAAGTCCCTCGTTCCAGGACTCAGGCTCACACATAATATCGATTACTTCATCTAAACTGCCTTCGCCTATAGGCGCTTCGATAACTACTTCGTCATGTATATGGGCTACGATTTTATAGCCTGCTTTAGAGAGTCTAAGCATTGCCGCTGCTAAACAATCTCTTGCAACGGCTTGTACAATGTTTTCGACGAGCTTTCCGCCGTAGGTTTCAACTCTGCCCCATGTATTCTTAACTTGATCCATACCGTCATACTCAATCGACTCGCTACCAAATCGGTTAAGACCTATTCTAGGTCTTGCATAGGCAAGTCTACGGCCAGCCCGGATGGTAATTCGATGAACATAAAGCCTTTCGATTTAAAGAACTTAATGTTACCTTGTCTGATGCGCACTGGTTCTCCGGTTTTTACGACTTGCTTCGCCGCATTGTCCGCATCCTTCCAAAATCTCGTAATGCGTGGACTGGCTCGTCGCCAAGCTTCGATGATACCGGGCAATTCTTCTTCAGGAATCTCCCCTTTTGTGTCCATCGATTTCATGGCTCCTACACCGCCTCCATAGCCGAGCGCTAGTTCTGCGACCTTACCTTTTTGCCGTAAGTGGCCATTTACGCCGTGTTTCTCGACCGGTACGTGGAACATACTAGAAGCAGATGCGCAGTAGATGTCGCCACCTTGTGCAAATACATCTTGTCTCCACTGCTCGTGAGCGAGCCAGGCGATAACGCGTGCTTCAATAGCACTGAAGTCGGCTACTATAAAGCGGTGCCCATCTTCCGCCACTAAAGCGGTACGAATGAGCTGCTTGATCACGTCGCCAGGGTTTCCATATAATAGGTCTAGCAATTCTACATCTCTACTTTTAAGGACTTCCCTCGCAGTGTCTAAATCTTCTAGGTAGTTACGAGGTAGGTTCTGTAGTTGTACTACACGCCCTGCCCAGCGACCACTTCTCATAGCTCCATAAAACTGGAGCATGCCGTGGATACGACCATCGGAGCATACGGCGTTTTTCATAGCTAAGTACTTCTTGATGGAAGAATTACCCAGCACCTGTCTATTTTGAAGTACTCTGTGTACATCGGACGGTATATCCTGTGCTAAGAGGTTTGACACATCGTCTTTTCGCATAGTATCTAGATCGTATCCTAGCCTTTCAGATAGCCACTCTTTCAACTGCATCGTACTATTGGGGTTCTCTAATCCCGTCAACAGTTTGGACGACTCAGTCGCTTCTTCTACAATTTCGTCATTACAAGCAAGCGCTGCATCGACAAGTTCCATATCTACTTTCACACCTCGCCAGTTAATATCCTGGTCTAGTAGCCAGTACTCGTGTTCTACGGCAGGAGGCTTTAGTGATAATAGACGTTTGCGAATTGCCTTTTCTACCACCACGTCTTGCCTGTTATACTCAATGTATTCCGCCCATTTGTCGGGCGCATCCTCTGGCATATTTCGTGTCTTAGGATTTGCTTTGGTAGGCTTACGTGGTACAGAGAAGAATTGGATTAACCGTTTACCTCTTGAGTCTTTGGCTTCACCTAATTTCAAGGCCTTAGACACATTATCAAGGCTTGCAGGTAAACTGCAGTATAAAGCAAGTACGGAAGTACATTCCCAGTTCGTGTAGTCCGCATCAGGGAAATACTTTTTAAGGCACAACATTTCAAATGCTGCGTTAAATGCGGTCTTTGTAATTTCCTTGTTATACAAAGCGTCCACCACCCGCACGGGCAGTGGATCCTTTGTCATATCAATTACTTCGACTGGTTCATCATCAAAGCAGTAGGCAAAGAGCAGTATTTCAAATGTCTCATCATCAACGTATCGCTGTGCTCCGAATTTAATCGGACAGTCACTGTACGTTTCCACATCAATACTGAGCTCCATAATTGCCTCCTTAGATTAAATCGTCATCGTCGTCTAGGTCGCCTAAATCGTCACCAAAGTCATCAGCGGATACGTGAACACCACCAAGGCGTTCGCCATCTTTGACTTTGCGAATACCATTTAGACCAAAACCTACACCTTTTTTACCATTGAAATTGTATGCGAAAACAGAGAGTGCGACCTGCGCGTATACACCAGAATAGATTTCTTCTTCGATATCGAAATCATCCATCTTGATTTTGTCACGATTAAATACGATAGGTTGTTTATCGCTGTTAGCGTTGATGAAGAATTTATCAGCGTATACTTCCGGTTGGTCAGCTACTGCTTCATCTGTATCACCGTCACGTAAATTCAATTTTAGGTAAGCTGCTTTACCTTCCACCTTAGCCAGTGCTTTTGGATCTGCTTTTAGTTCTTCAATCGCACGTTCGAAAGCTTTGATAGTCTTTTTATCTGTTTTGTCAATGATGATTTGGGAACTATATTTTGCTTTACCATCGTCATTTTTACGAGGTTGAGCGATGTTTGCATAGGAAAGTCTTACTACACCAGTTGTCAATTTAGCCATGTTACTGTCTCCTTAATTCTTAAATGGGTTACAATTATGTTCGAACCCTATTACTGTGTTAAATAAATTATCTAATTCGTCTTCGATATCAGACCTTTCGTTGTCTAGTCGAATCCATTCATCGTCTTCTTCCCAAGAATATTTCGAAAGGTCTAATTCAGTTTTATAGTAGTCCTCTATTGCATCGCATTTAGCTTCTACTGCGCAGTAGCGAGTATGTAAGCTAGTAGCATATGCAATAGTAATTTGGTAGAGCTCATCGAGGTAATGCCC
>ERZ772926.1560-NODE-1560-length-10803-cov-4.414868_pt1 | contig 10803 bp, 8 predicted proteins | sample MGYA00511136_ERZ772926 | MGnify/ENA primary metagenome ERZ772926 (study PRJEB29015, sample SAMEA2737917) | human oral metagenome | biome: human oral; feature: human-associated habitat; material: dental | place: China | collected 2153 ... | reverse complement strand
CTTCTTTCTATGAATACAGCAGATATTATTCTAATTGGGGCAAACAACCCACACGATTCGTTATAGAGCCAATATTTTAAAAAACTAACTCTTTCTTTATTATTATAAAGGGACTATCTTTCGATATATTTTTGTATATCTATTCTCTAACCTCCAGCAAACAGTACATTTTACTCTCCCCTCTCCAATCGGAGAGGAGCGAGGGTGAGTTTTTTTCTCATTTTTCTTTGCCTATCAATATTTTTTTATATATTTGCGACATATTACAATCAATACATTACACAACCTAAACATATTGAATTATGGAACACATTCCACAGGTTTTTTGGCTCATACCCATCGCATCAGTGTGTGCGCTGGCTATGGCATGGTATTTTTTTAAGTCTATGATGAAAGCCGAAGAAGGCACGCCACGTATGGTTGAGATTGCGGAATACGTACGACGTGGTGCAATGGCTTACCTGAAACAGCAGTACAAAGTCGTCTTGATTGTCTTTGTTGTCCTTGCTATTGTCTTCGCAATCATGGCTTATGGTTTCAATGCGCAAAATGAATGGGTACCTTTTGCCTTCCTGACAGGCGGTTTCTTCTCCGGTCTTGCAGGCTTCTTCGGAATGAAAACTGCGACCTACGCCAGTGCAAGAACAGCCAACGCAGCACGTAAGGGACTTAACGATGGACTCAAGATAGCCTTCCGTTCGGGTGCTGTCATGGGATTAGTTGTCGTAGGATTAGGATTGTTAGACATCGCCATTTGGTTCATTGTCCTCACTTGGTTCTATTCTGACAAAATGACGACGAGCGAAATGCTCATCACTATCACGACAACGATGTTGACCTTCGGCATGGGCGCATCTACACAGGCTTTGTTTGCTCGTGTCGGTGGTGGTATCTATACGAAGGCTGCTGACGTCGGTGCCGACCTTGTGGGTAAGGTGGAAGCCAACATCCCTGAAGACGATCCACGCAACCCTGCAACGATTGCCGATAACGTAGGCGATAACGTGGGCGACGTGGCGGGTATGGGTGCCGACCTATACGAGAGCTATTGTGGTTCGATTCTTTCAACTGCAGCCTTAGGCGCAACCGCCTTTGCAGCCTCAGCAGGTGACATGCAGTTGCGTGCCGTCATCGCCCCAATGCTCATCGCAGCCGTGGGTGTTTTCTTGAGTTTGTTTGGTATCTTCTTGGTAAGAACGAAGGAGGGGGCAACGATGCAGGGTCTCCTCCACGCCTTAGGACTTGGTACGAACACAGCTGCCGTACTCATTGCAGCTGCCAGTTTCTTGATTCTCTACCTCTTAGGCTTGGAGAATTGGCTCGGTATTAGCTTCTCTGTGATTGCTGGTTTGGCAGCAGGTGTTATCATTGGTCAGGCTACAGAGTACTATACTTCCCAGAGTTACACGCCAACAAAGGCGATTTCTGAGGCAAGTCAAACGGGTTCAGCAACAGTTATTATAAAAGGTATAGGTACAGGCATGATTTCTACCTGTGTTCCTGTCCTCGCTATTTCCATCGCAATTATGCTGAGTTATCTCTGTGCCAACGGTTTTGATATGTCGATGTCAGCACTGTCTATCCAGCACGGACTCTATGGTATCGGCATCGCTGCTGTGGGTATGCTCTCAACCTTGGGTATCACCTTGGCAACAGATGCCTACGGTCCCATTGCCGACAATGCTGGCGGAAACGCTGAGATGAGCGAGTTAGGAGCGGAAGTGCGCCAGCGTACGGATGCCCTCGATGCCTTGGGTAACACCACAGCGGCAACGGGTAAGGGTTTTGCTATTGGTTCGGCAGCGTTGACAGCTTTGGCACTGTTGGCTTCTTATATCGAAGAAATCAAGATTGCCATGGCACGTGTTGGTACACAGATGACCAATGTTGCAGGCGAGACCATCGATGCTACCAAGGCTACGATACCAGACTTCATGAACTTCTTCCAGGTAAACCTGATGAATCCAAAGGTACTTGTCGGTGCGTTCATCGGAGCTATGGCCGCCTTCCTCTTCTGTGGTCTTACGATGGGTGCCGTGGGTAGAGCAGCTGGTAAGATGGTGGCAGAGGTGCGCCGTCAGTTCCGTGAGATTAAAGGAATATTAGAAGGAACAGGCACACCAGACTATGGACGGTGTGTAGAAATCAGTACACAGAGTGCTCAACACGAGATGATTATCCCATCTTTATTGGCTATCATCATCCCCGTCATCGTAGGTCTTTTACTTGGTGTGGCAGGCGTATTGGGCCTGTTAGTAGGTGGTTTAGCGGCAGGCTTCACCCTTGCCGTCTTCATGTCGAATGCAGGTGGTGCATGGGACAATGCCAAGAAGTTTGTTGAAGAGGGCAACCATGGTGGTAAAGGCTCTGACGCTCATAAAGCTACGATTGTGGGTGACACCGTTGGCGACCCATTCAAAGACACCTCTGGTCCTTCGCTTAACATCCTTATCAAACTGATGAGTATGGTCAGCATCGTGATGGCTGGTCTCACCGTTGCGTTCTTATAACTGCAATCTCAGAATTACTATCACAACAACAACTATTTATTTTCACGAAAAGGAATATTCCTCATCCTGACAGAACCATTTCCTTTTCGTGAAAATAAATAGTTGTGTTATAAGAAGACGAAAAGGCTTTACCTTATAACTCTGTTAAAGACAGAATGTACAAAATGAACAGAGTCTTGTAATGTACATGTTTTTTTATCAAGCATATGCTCGATTTATCAATTAACCTTCAATCAAAAAGCCTGTACATTCATCGGTGGAACCGATTCATTATGAACATTGCATAATATGTTCATTATGTACATTCTGTCTAACTCATTTGCGTAATTCGTCTCATTCGTAGTAAAATAAAGATGAATGTTTTTGTTTGCTGACAACAAACAACCATCTTGCTATCGATACGGATTACTAAACCTGAACGTATAAAGACCCTTTATGGATGCAATAATGTAAATTTATTTCACAACCCCAATTTCAAAACACCATCTTTTAGCATTGAAAAGACGGTCTTGGGGGTTGTTAAAGATGCCCTTTTAAGGTCTTACTAACGCCCTTTTGAAGTCGAATTAAGCACCTTTTACAAAGCCGTTTGTAATCGATTGATTACCAATTAGTTGTAAATACGCTTTTTGCGCATGTTTTTAGCAGTTTTAATAAGGTCTCATTTGAAATTTTGTAATAATTTTTCAGAACCCAACAACATCAACATCGGGCGGAATATAGAAGATGACCGGAGTTCTATTTCATGACTTAGAAAGAAAAAATAAACAAAACATTTGGTGCATTCAACGACTTATGTTATATTTGCAAACAGAATCTAAACAATTAAAATCGGATTAATATGAAAAGAACAATCTTGATTTTATCGCTCTACGTTGTTGGGAACGCATTGCTGTTGTTAGGAACAGATTTTAAGTTCTCAATTGCTATTATTCAACTTGTGATTTTTAGTACGTGGGGGACCTACAGATTACTCAAGCAGTCTAAATCTACAAAAGAGAAATAATATAGGTGGCACTGTTGATTACCACCGTAATAAAATCATGAAATCATAGCCTACGTTTTATCATCTTTCGGATGCTATCAGGCTCAAAACGCCTGTTCGCATTGGTGTTATACCTGCAAATACCCTCATTCAATAGCAAATTGCCTTGGGAGATGGCATCGGAATATGACAAAGATAATTGATAGAACCGACCTCTAAACACAAGAACGCAGGCAGCTCCGCATTTTCGCAAAGTTGCACGCTACCATTAGACTTCCTTTCAGAAGTCGTTTTGCTATCTTTGATAACCCATCATCAACTACCCTATCAGCCTCATCGTCTCCCGGAGTATCTCATCGTGGTCGAAGGCTAAGGCGGGCAGGTCGGTCAAAGGGAACCACCTTGCTTGTGCTGCGTCGTCCAACCCCCTGACCTCTATGAACTTATCGAGTATCGTGTAATAAGCTACGGTAATGATTCGTTCGCGTGGATCACGGTCGACAGCATCAAAGACGCCAACACGAATCAGGTCATCAACCATCAGTCCTGTTTCTTCTTTCAGTTCACGCCGAGCAGCCTCAAGGGTTGTCTCATTGATTTCCATAAAACCACCAGGGAAAGCCCATTTCCCCTTACAAGGCTCATTCTTTCGCTGTATCAACAACAGTTTCATTCCCTCTTCCGTGTGCGCAAAGACAAGACAGTCAGCCGTTACGGCTGGGTGCGGATATTGGTATGTGTACATTATGTAATATATATGTAGAATATGTTAAGAGTTTTTTTCATTGGCAAAAGTATGAAAAATATTCTTTACTGATTGGTTTTCTCTATGATTTTTCTTACCTTTGTGATCTTATGGAATTTAGAACAATTGTCAACATCCCCCGTCCGACATTTGAGTTGGAGCCTTGTGAACGGATTCTTTTCGTTGGGTCGTGCTTTGCCGATAATATTGGCAAACGATTTGAAGAAGAGAAATTCCGTGCCGTGGTAAATCCTTTCGGTGTGATGTACAACCCTGTTTCAGTGCTACATACGGTAAAGAAGATAGAGAACCACGCCTTTGATACCGCAGTATTCACCTTGGGGACAAACCACATCTATGTGGAACGGGCTACAGGTGAGATTGTTGACAACTGCCAGAAGCGTCCACAGCGAGAGTTTGAAGAGCGTGAGCTAACGACTGAGGAGTGTACCGATGCTCTGCATGAGGCTATCGCCCTCTTGCGACAAGCAAATCCGAAGGTTAACATTATCCTCACCGTCAGCCCTATCCGCTATGCCAAATATGGCTACCACGAAAGTCAGCTATCGAAGGCGATGCTGTTGCTGGCTGCCGACAAGTTGGTGAAAGAAGACACTAAAAAGATTTACTATTTCCCAGCCTACGAGATTATTAATGACGAACTGCGCGACTATCGTTTTTACAAAGCAGACATGCTGCACCCTAACGAGCAGGCTGTTGCCTATATATGGGAACAGCTTGTAGCAACCTGCTTCTCTGCTGAAGCCAAACGGTTTCTTGATGCATGGCGACCTATCAAAGAGGGATTAGCACATCGCCCGTTTCATCCAGAGGCAGCAGCTTATCAGGATTTCATAAAACGAACAAAAGAAAAAGCAAGATTATTAAAACTAAAATATCCTAATATAGAATTGAATTTATAACTATGGAAGTAATGAATGACAAAGATATTGAAAATCTGTTGAAGGCACACGAAATTAGATTAACTGCCAACCGCATCCTCATTGCACGTACCTTAGCCAGACTTGACTACCCGATCTCTATAAAGGAACTTGAATCAAAAATCCAAACAATAGATAAGTCGAGCATATTCCGAACCCTACTCCTCTTCAAGGATCACCACTTAGTACATCAAATTGAAGATGGTAAAGATGTAGTACGTTATGAGCTTTGTTTTAGCCATGATGAGAAAGACGACGACGACATGCATGTTCACTTTTATTGTGAGCATTGCCAACACACCTTTTGCCTTGGGGAAATACCTGCGCCACAGGTAGAATTACCATCAGGTTACAAACAGTTGTCTATAAACTATATGATAAAAGGCTTATGTCCGAAATGTTCTCGCCGATATTATCTTACATAATATGACAAAAAAATAGGAAGGATAAGACGCAGTATTAAGACTTTTCACTACCTTTGCATAAGATATAAAACAATTTAGTAGTAATGAATTATACTATTGAAAAAGTAACGACGCTCATTGGTGCACGCCGTTATGGTGATAAAGATGCAAATATTAGTTTTGTACTTACCGACAGTCGGTCGCTGTGTTTCCCCGAAGAGACATTGTTCTTTGCGCTTAAGTCTGAGCGTAACGATGGACATAATTATATCCCAGAACTCTATGCAAGGGGTGTGAGAAACTTTGTCGTGGAGGTGGTTCCTGAAGGATGGGCTACACGCTATCCTGAATCAAACTTCTTGAAAGTCGTTGGTTCGCTGGAGGCACTACAACGATTGGCCGAACGCCATCGTGACGAATACCTGATTCCGATTGTGGGAATCACAGGTTCTAATGGTAAGACGATGGTCAAAGAGTGGCTCTATCAGTTGCTTTCTCCGCAGATGGTCGTCACACGTTCACCTCGTAGCTATAATTCCCAGATTGGTGTTCCGCTGTCTGTCTTACTATTAAATGAGAATACACAGATTGGTGTCTTTGAAGCGGGCATCAGTCTGCCGGGCGAGATGATGGCTTTGCACGATATCATCCAACCAACCATCGGTGTCTTCACCACGTTGGGCACTGCTCATCAAGAGAATTTCCCATCCATAGAAGCGAAATGTCATGAGAAGATAAAACTCTTCCATGACACGAAGGCGATAGTCTTTTCGGCTGATGAAGAAGTATTTACAAAGTGTCTGAACGAATATGATTATAAGGGACTGAAGCTCGACTGGTCGGTAAAGAAGCCGGAGGCGGCTTTCTATGTCGAAGCCATTGAGAAGCAAGCCATTGAGACAACCATCACCTACGTTTGGGAAGGGAAGATTGAAGGACAATATAAACTGCCTTTCATCGACGATGCCAGCGTTGAGAACTCTATCACCTGCGCCGTCGTCGCACTCCAGCTTAGCGTCACGCCAGCTGCCCTCGCCGAGCGAATGGCTCAATTAGAGCCTGTCGCTATGCGCTTGGAGGTGAAGGAAGGACAACATGGTTGTACGCTTATCAACGATTCTTACAACTCTGATTTCAACTCACTCGACATAGCGCTCGACTTCATGAACCGTCGCCCTGACCACATGGGACGTCGTCGTACACTGATTTTGAGCGATATCCTACAGAGTGGTGACACGGATAAAGACCTGTATAACAAGGTGGCGTTCCTATGCGAGAAACGTGGCGTTGAGAAGTTCATCGGTATCGGTGAAGGACTCTTGTCGCAGCGTTCTGCCTTTAAGCATTTGGGTGAAAAGCATTTCTTCGCTACGGTCAACGCCTTTATCCATAGCGATGTCTTCGCGCATCTGCACGATGAGGTTATCTTATTAAAAGGCGCACGACAGTTTGGTTTCGACCGACTGACAGAACTCTTGGTGAAGAAGGTGCATGAAACGGTATTGGAGGTGAACCTCAATGCTGTTGTTGACAACCTCAACTGGTACCGCTCTTTCCTCAAACCAGAGACTAAATTAGTTTGTATGATTAAGGCTGATGCCTACGGAGCTGGTGCGGTAGAGATTGCCAAGACATTGCAGGATCATCGTGTTGACTATCTTGCTGTGGCTGTTGCCGATGAGGGTGTGACCCTTCGCAAGAACGGTATCACAAGCAATATCATGATTATGAACCCTGAGATGACTTCCTTCAAGACACTCTTCGACTACGACCTTGAGCCTGAGGTGTATAGCTTCCGACTCATGGATGCACTCGTAAAGGCAGCACAGAAGGAGGGTATCACAGGCTTCCCTGTTCATATAAAGCTCGATACGGGTATGCACCGATTAGGCTTTGATCCACAGAAGGATATGGACGAACTCATCGACAGACTGAAACATCAAAACGCTATCATCCCTCGTTCGGTCTTCTCTCACTTCGTTGGCTCAGATGCTGACAGCTTCGATGCGTTCTCTGCTCGTCAGTTTGAACTCTTCGATGAGGGTAGCAAGAAGCTGCAAGCGGCTTTCAAACATAAGATTATCCGACACATGGATAACTCGTCAGGCATCGAACACTTCCCTGAACGTCAGTTGGATATGTGTCGACTGGGTTTAGGACTCTATGGTATTAACCCTCGCACAAACAAGATTATCAACAATGTATCAACGCTGAAGACGACGATTCTTCAGTTACGCCACGTACCTGCTGGCGACACCGTTGGCTACTCTCGTAAGGGAGAAATCGACCACGACAGCTTGATTGCTGCAATACCAATCGGCTATGCTGACGGCTTGAACCGCCATCTTGGTAACCGCAACTGCTATTGTTTGGTAAATGGTCAGAAGGCAGAGTATGTCGGTAACATCTGTATGGACGTAGCTATGATTGACGTAACAGGCATTGATTGTAAGGAAGGCGACAGTGTTGAAATCTTCGGCGACCACCTCCCAGTGACCGTCCTCAGCGATACGCTCGGCACCATCCCATACGAAGTTCTGACGACTATCAGCAACCGTGTGAAGAGAGTTTACTTCCAAGATTAAAAAAAAGATCCCTCCCCACATAGGGAGGGACATAATAACTTTCATTCTCTCACAGAATACACAGATAAACAGACTTTACAGAACTTCTACACAGAGCCCTGACGGGCATGGATAGCACAGAAGCTACCACAACACTCAATATAGACTTTCCGTCTACAACCAATACAACCTAATCTACTATGCAAGAAAATAACATCACCTATAATATTATAGGAGCAATATACAAAGTCTATGCGGCACTGGGACCAGGCTTACTCGAATCTGTCTATGAGGAAGCTTTAGCCTATCAATTAGAGATGAATGGACTAAAAGTAGAGCGTCAGGTGCATGTTCCTATATTTTATGAGGGTAAACAATTAGCTAATGATTTAAGATTAGATCTATTGGTAGAAGGTCAAATTATTGTAGAATTAAAGGCAGTAAAAGAATTGTTGGACACGCACGATAAACAACTCCTAACCTATCTGAGACTATCCAATCTGCACATTGGACTACTCGTAAACTTTCAAACTGCTGATATTAAACATAATATCCATAGAGTTATCAATGAATATAGATAATATTTGCAGACATCCATATCGTCAGAACTCTGTGCAATCTATGCCCGTCAGGGCTCTGTGTAGAAGTTCTGTAAAGTCTGTTCATCTGTGTATTCTGTGAGAAAATTATAATAGAAAAAGGGAAAAATGGTAATAATATATTTATTTCTCGGCATCATCATCGGCGCAAGCATTATGCTGCTATGGATGAAGAACAAATCAACATTAGAGCAGAAGAAGGCTGGTGAGGAACTGGCTGTACTCCGCAGTCAACTTGAAACAGAACGAAAGAATGTTGACGAACGTATTGCGGTAGTAAAAGAGAATGCCCAGCAGCAGGTAGAAGCAGAACGAAAGCATGGCGAACAGCTACGCAACGAACTCCAGAAGCAGGCTGAGGCGAAGAACCGACTCCTGCAGGAAGAGGTGCGCAATATGGCTACTCAGATGTTAGATGAGAGTCGGGAGAAGATGAATACGTCTGACAAAGAACGCTTGGACGCCCTACTCTCGCCGCTAAAAGAACGTTTAGAGACTTTCAATCAGACGGTTACAAACAACAGTAAAGAGAATACTGCCAATAAAACGGAGATAAAAACGACCTTCGAAGAGGCGATGAAACGTCTTCATGCAGAGCAGGAAATGACCATCAAAGCAATGCGTGAGAGCCAAGAATGGGCTGTAAAGGAATTGCGTGAACAGACGGAACGTATTGGTAATGATGCTGCTTCACTCACGCAAGCTCTTAAAGGCGACTCTAAGATGCAAGGCGATTGGGGTGAGATGATTCTCGATAAGACCTTAGAAGACTGCGGCCTCATTCAGGGTCAACAGTATTTTCTACAAGAGAACTACAAAGATAAGGATGGTAATAACTTCCGACCAGATGCCGTCATTGTCTTCCCGAACGAGGAACGTGCCGTGATTGATGCGAAGGTTTCACTAACGGCTTATCAGGCGGCTATCAGAGAAGAAGATGCTACGGAGCGTGAACGCTATATGAAGGAACACGTTGCTTCTATCAAAAAACATGTCGACGAGCTGTCGGCTAAGAACTACGAGAAACTTGTACCAGGGTGTATCGGTTTTGTGCTGATGTTCGTTCCTTACGAAAGTGGCTATTCTGCTGCCTTGAAGGCTGACCCTTCCATCCTGCAATACGCTTATCGCAAGCATATTATCATTCTGAGTCCAAGTAACTTGCTCATGGCTTTACAGCTGACACACACGATGTGGCAGAACTTCCGTATGACAAAGAATGTAGAGGAAATCCTCTACCAGTCTAACGAACTCTTCGATAAGTTCGTCACCTTTGCAGAGACTTTCGTAAAGATTGGTACAAATATCGAACGTCTACAGCAAGACTTTAATAAGGCAAAGGGTCAGCTAAACGAAGGAAAGGGCAACATCGTCCGCCGCTTAGAAGGCTTAAAGACTTTGGGTATCAGTCCGAAAAAACAGATTCCAGAGAATCTGTAATAAGTGGAAATCGAGCTATAGGTAACTTTCTAAATTCATATACAAAACGTCCTCTACTATCTACTTTCAGATTGCAGAGGGTGTTTTATCGTTTATGAATTTCCTTTACATTATTTCGTGCCTTTATGCAAAAAAAGACCAGAGAATGGCATTTTTTATTTACCCTTGTAACCCTCTCTTTATAAACAAGTTACAAGACTGTATTTCAAAAGGTGCTTAATAAGGCTTCAAAAGGGCGTTAGTAAGATCTCAAAAGGGCATCTTTTGCAAGTCAATTAGGCGTCTTTTCGAACGTAATTAAGCCTTAGTAAAAATCGAGTGAAGGAAAAATACTTACAAAGAGAGTTACTAACAGTTGAATTGTTAACCGCTAAACACTCTAAAAAACCTACTTCAACAGATACCGTTTTCTCGACTCTATGATATCTTCCATATTCTCACTTGCCCATGAAAGGAGGTTGTCGATAAGCGGCAGAAGACTTTTCCCTTTCTCTGTAAGCGAATATTCAACGCGGGGTGGTATCTCAGAAAAGGCTTCACGGCAAATAAGTCCATCCCCTTCCAACATCTTCAGCGTTGCAGTCAACATCTTTTGAGAGATGTCAGGTATATTAC
>ERZ772926.1559-NODE-1559-length-10807-cov-3.224051_pt1 | contig 10807 bp, 10 predicted proteins | sample MGYA00511136_ERZ772926 | MGnify/ENA primary metagenome ERZ772926 (study PRJEB29015, sample SAMEA2737917) | human oral metagenome | biome: human oral; feature: human-associated habitat; material: dental | place: China | collected 2153 ... | reverse complement strand
GGAACCGTGCCGAAACTCCGATGAAACCTCGATAGAGACGCTCTGCACCGGTATGCTGCCATGCGCGACGCCCCTCCACGGGCCGCCGATGCTCTGTCCCCATATGCTGTTGGGCTTGAGCTTGCGGTACGGGCTGAACTCCTCGCTGGCGATGGATTTGAACCAGGTGACGGTGAGGTAGCTGGGCGGCTTGAAGTCCATGACGTAGTCATCGCGCATGGTGAAGTCATGGATGCTGATGCTCCACGGCGCGTCCTCGGGAGAGAGGAAGTGGAACCAGCCCCGGCAGTTTCCATCTCGCGAACGATAGGAGCGCCAGAGCGGACCGAACCCCGGTGGCGAAGGCTCCTGCGCGAACGACGGCTTCCGCAACGCCTGCTCTTGGAACGGTCGTTTCATGTTCCTGTCCTTTCGTCATGCGACGATGGGACGCAAGTTGGCGCGATCCTGGTGGTGACGCACGACCTGGAGCTCGTCGCGTGTGCCTGCGACCGGGCGCCGTGCGTGGAAGGCGGGACGGCATCGGTGCACTAGCGAACGTTGCCAAGATGCAATCGATATGCGTAGCGCGCGACGCAGGCGGCCCATTGCCTCTTCCTGCAGGAGGATGCCAGCTCATAGAGGAATCCTCGACTATGGGTGGGGCTTATGGGGCGCCTTGCCGACGTTTGCTAAAGCCGCTTCATGAAGAAGTGGTCCGTTGCGCTATGCTGACAGAGGGCGGGCTTTTGTATGCGTTGGTAGCCGAGCTTCTCGTAGAGGTGAATGGCTGCTTTCAGGTTTGAATGGGTTTCCAGGTAAAGCCGCTCGCATCCCATGCGGCGTGCGGCTTGCTCGATACAACCGACAAGCCGTGCGCCCAAGCCATGGCCCTTGGCGGCATCCGCAAGATAGAGTTTCTGCATCTCAGCGGTGTGCGGAAAGCCCTCGAACTCAGCAAGCCCTCCGCCACCAATCACCTGCCCCGTGGCATCGACGGCTACGTAATACGCACGGTGGGCAGGGTCAGCGTCGTAGAATGAGCTCAGATGCATGATCTGTGGGTCGAAGAAGGCCGTGCCGGGATGTCAAGCCCGTTGGCAGTAAGGTTCTCTCGTGCGATGATGCCCATCGCCGTGTCGTCTGCTGCCGTAATGGGACGGATGGTGATGTCGGTGCTCATGGTCGCCTCTCGGACTGTTTTTGTGCAGCAATCATATACCACCTGCCAACAGGAACCCGTGGATAAGAGGCGATGCGAGGCATCGCCCCTCGCGGAGGCGGTGTCTGTGGCACGGTCGTGAATGCCAGGCCAGACGTATCGAAATCGGTATCCGGCAGGAAGCCTATAAGGGACCCCATCTCATTTTGGGCAGGGATCGCAGCCGCGGTCTTTCATGCGCCGACACACCAGAGGAGAAGCCCCAAAACGGGTGCGGAACACCTTCGCAAGGCGAGGCTGGCTCGCAGGGTCTACGGCGCTTGCGACCTCACCCACCCTCATACTGCCTTCCGTCACGAGCCTTGTGGCATGCCGCATGCGCAGGTTGCTCTGGTATTCGCTGTGACCGCCAGACACCGTTGCTCCTTCTGAAGTCTGCCGGCGAGAAGCCCTTGCTCCTTCGGAAGGCTTCCGTGAACGCTCCCGGTTTGTGGTACCCGACCGCCTTGCCGATGCTCGCAATCAGAAGGTCGGTCTCCCTGAGCAGCCGGGCCGCCTCCTCCATCCGTTCCCGTGTGACGTATGCGGAAGGAGAAAGCCCCGTCGCTGTTTTGAATAGTCTCTTCAGCTTGGTCTGCCCGATATACAGCTCTGACGCAAGTCGCGCACAAGAGAGGTCTCCGCTCAGGTTATCAGCGATATAGCTGCTGATATGGCTGATTGCACACGCATCGCCCTGAGACAAGGCCCTGTGTTCTCCGCTTCCGTCTTCCCGGCTTGCGTATTCCATGACAAGAGCGACGGCCTCTGCGACCACACCCTCATAGAACAGCTCCGCGGCAATTCCCTTGCCCTGATACGCACGTGCCTTGCGGAGCAGATCGACAAGTTCGGGAAGATCGTATTTTCCGTCGACCTTGGCAAAGGCTTTTCGGACATCCTTCACGTTCCCGAACCTGCTTTGCAGGTAATCCCTGTAGTAGTCAGGAGAAATTGTGATAGACGAGGCCCTCGCGACGGCCCCCTTCGAGAAGTGCGCCTCGTACTCCCCATGCTCGTCTCCGAGATACACCATGATGGCCCCCGGAACGAGCGCGGCACCCCTCCGTTGCGCCATGCCTCTGACGTCATCGTAGCATCCGAGGCAGATATGCTCGCTGCAGCGGTACCGCATGGTCCCGCTCTTTGCAAAGCTCATCCTGAACGCATTCACGGCAAAAAGGTTTCCACGGAAGTACGCCCAGTACTCACCGGACCCTATCTCGTTTTCAAACGTGTGCAGGACGCCTTCAGGGCCATAACCACGGACTCCCTTCAAAGGCTTGAGGCCCCACCCCCGAAACGCCCCGCTGTAGAGATCTGTCTCGATGCTCTTCATCTTCCCTCCCCTCCGCTTGTCTGGTTCCCGGTCTTCTTCCCCGGTTCGGCACTCTCTTTCCGTATGGGGACGCATCTCGCCAATGCAACGGTCAGTGACCCACCGTCCGTCCATTATAAGGCAGAGTTTCCTATAGATAACAATTGATCGGGTTGGTCGACGGTCGATCGGTACGCATCGACATGGAGATTCGACCGCAAGGGGGGTCACCTTATGAGAACGGAAGCAGGGCACCCTGTCGACAACAGGTGGACCATGCGCGACGTCCTGACGTTTGTGATATTCAACCTCATCATCATGGTGCTTATCACCGTGGCGAAGGTGGTCGAGGACATGCTGTTGGCGCCACAAAACACGTTCTTCGTCGGATCGTGGCTGTTTCCGTTGCTTGCAACGCCGTTCTACCTCGTCATGGCCGACCGCATCGGCAAGCGCGGCGTACTTGCCGGATCGATCCTCATATTTGGCATCCTCTACACCTTCATGGGCGGACTCTACTGTGCACCGGTTGCCCTTGCAGGCGCAGTCATAGGCGAGCTGGCCATGTGGGGCAAGGACTCCTATCACGACATCAGACGCGTCATCGGCGGCTACATCGTGTATTGGGTGACGTTCGGCTTTTATGGGATCATGCCGTACCTACTGTTTAGGGAAGCCTACATGAAGCAGTTGGGGACCTACTACAATGCCGCCGACATCACCGCGATGATCGCCCAATATACCGAACTCCCCTGGATCCTTCTGATGATGGCGCTGTTTGCAGCGGGAACGATCGTGGGCGGCCTCATCGGATCCAAGTTCCTGAAAAGGCACGTCCGCAAAGCGAAGATCGCATAGACGCTATGGGAGGGGCGGACATCAAGTGCGGTCTTCTCGGCCTTGACCCAAGGACACATCTGTCGTCGTTCCTTGTTGTGGGAATCGTCTCCATGCTGATAGTGGGCCTCCTCGAGACAGCGCTTTTGCAGGCACTCGCTGCCGCTTATCTCGCTGCAAACGGACGGACGAGAAGTGCGGCGAAGTCCTGTGTAGGCTTCGCGGCCATATGCGGCCTGAGCTTCCTTCCCCTCCCGGGGCTGTACGGGGTCCTTTTCGTGAGCATGCTGCACATGATCCCTCCGTTTACGACCGGGTGCGCGTTCTTCTCGCTTTCTCCTTCGGCAATCATGTGCGCACTCGACCGGTGGCATCTCCCGCAAAAGCTCCTCGTTGGGATCTGCATGATATTCAGATTTGCCTCGATCCTTCCGTTTGAGATGCGCTCAATACTTCGCGGGATCCGCATGCGAGGTATCTTCCCCAGCCTGCCAGACATCGCAAGGCAACCCGCACTCGCATACGAATGCTTTTACACGCCGCTTGTCATGCGCTCGCTGAGACTCTCAAGCGAGCTCGCCGCATCGGCCGAACTGCGAGGAATTGATATAGGAGCAGGGCGGACGTCAGTATACCACGTGGGATTCTCCCTGCGCGACGCGGTGTGCGCTGTTGTCGTGGCTGCAGCCGCGGCAGGCATATACGCGTTGGGGGCGGTCTCGTGAGTGGACCGGAAGCCGTTGCCTTGAAGAACGCCTCGTTTTGCTACCTCGACGAGTCTGGGCTTTCGAGCGAGGTGTCAGCTGATAGCAAGGTATCAGCCGGCAGGCGAGAATCTACGGAAAGCTGCGTACAGGAGATCTGTCTCAGCGTTTTGGCCGGCTCATGCACCATACTTTGCGGCCGTTCCGGCAACGGAAAAACCACGGTACTGCGTCTCATCGACGGTTTGGCAGGAACCTTCTTCCCCGGCGAGAAGGGCGGTGCGGTCCTCGTGCGAGGAACGGACGTGTTTGATCTGTCCCCACGCGATCGCACGGAAAGCATAGGCGTGGTCATGCAGGATCCGCGCAGCCAGTTCTTCATGGGGACGGTAGGCGATGAGATCGCGTTCTCCTTGGAGAATATGGGTACCGATCCCTCGCTCACGGTCAAGCGCGTTCGAGAGGCGGCGTCACTGTGCGGCATCGAGGATCTTCTTGATGAGAGGCTCACCGAGCTCTCAAGCGGACAGAAGCAACGCGTCGCCCTCGCGGCGGCAACGGCATGCCATCCGCAGGTGCTGGTGCTTGACGAGCCCACCTCGAACCTGGACGCACAGGGGTCTCGGTCGCTCGTCAAGATCCTCGGAGAGCTTAGGAGAAGCGACGTGGCAATGGTCATCTCCGAGCATAGGCTCCATCAGTTTTTGCCCGTGGCCAACGAGTTCGTATATCTTCGGGAAGGACGCATAGCCGCTCGGTGGAGCGCCGAGAGGTTCGCGTCTCTTTCCGAACGCGAAACGGCAAAGTTTGGGCTTCGGCATCCCGACATGAAGTCCGACTCCAAAATCAAACCCTATTCCGCAAAGGACTCGGACGGATGGCGCATGGTAGATGTGACCTATCGGTACCCTCCGACAAAACGTGGAATCGATGGCATTACCGCCGAATTTCCATTCGGATCCGTAACGGTCATATGTGGTGAAAACGGAACAGGCAAAACTACGCTCGCGAAGGTCCTTGTGGGAGCTGTTCGTGAGCAGGGGGGCATCGTCACCAGGAACGGGAAACGCCTTTCCCGTAAGGAACGCCGTCTCCTCAGCTACTTTGTCATGCAGGACGTTGACTACCAGCTCTATGCCAGCTGTGTTGCGGACGAGGTAGTGCTCGGCAGGCATGTAGATGACTCTCTCAAGGCGCGTGCCCGGGACTCATTGGCGGCTTTCGACCTGACGGACTTGGCCACCCGGCATCCGGCAAGCCTGTCCGGCGGACAGAAGCAGCGCGTCATACTTGCCGCAGCATATTGCTCGGATGCCGAACTCATCGTGCTCGACGAGCCCACGAGCGGGCTCGATGGGCGCGGGATGCGCGAGGTTGCACGCTGGTGCCGCAAACTTGCATCCGGGGGAAGGGCCGTTGTGGTCATAACGCACGACGAGCTGTTGGCGCGACTGGCAGGCAACCGCATCGTTGACCTGTCGTCGCAGAAAAGGGGTTGATATCTCCATGAGCCGCATTACGCCAAAAGACCAAGCGGTACGTCCCAGTGCATTTTCCAAGCTTTTCTATTTCATGCGACCCGACAGGCATCGAATGCTCTTCTCGCTTCTTCTGGCATGCATAGGCGAGGCGGCAGGCATGGTTCCTTATATTGTCGTTGCCTTACTTGCCGCGGGATTGGTGGAAGGGACGATCACACTTGAGTCGGCTGCTCTCCTGTCAGCTGCTGCTGCGGCAGCCCAGATTGCAAAGTTCCTGTTCACTTGGCGCTCTTCCATGATCAGCCACGGAATCGCCTTCAAGGCCCTGCGCACCATGCGCGAGCAGATGGCGGAGAAGATGGCTCGCGTGCCCATGGGGACCATCGTCGACACGCCGACGGGCGCATTCAAGAACCGGTTCGTGGACAACGTGAACCAGCTTGAGGACGCCATCGCGCACTTCATGCCCGAGCTTCCAAGCACGGTATTCGCGCCGCTTTTGGCAATGGTCATCGTGTTCGCCATCAACTGGCGCATGGGGCTTGCCGGGATTGCCACGATCCCCTTATGCATGCTCTTCTATCTTGGCATGATGCGGGACTATAAGCCCAAAATGGCCCGCTATATCGCAAGCGAACAGCGGATGAACTCAACGCTGGTAGAGTATGTCAACGGTATCCAGGTGATCAAAGCATTCGGGCGCACTGCATCCTCATACGGCTCGTTTTCCGAGGCGGTAGCCGAGTATCACGACTCCACGCTTGCATGGTTTCGCCAAAGCTGGATATGGATGGCGGCGATACGGGCTATCGTCCCCTGCACGCTGCTCTTCTCGCTACCGCTCGGCGTTTGGCTGCTTTCGGTCGGACGGATCGCGTTGCCCGCCTTCATGGTGTGCATCACCATCCCATTGGGATTCATCGGAGGAATACTTAAGTTCTCCCAGGCGGCAGGTCAAATCTCACGCATGGATACCTGCCTGAACGTAGTCTGGGACTTTCTGGGAGAGCCTGAGCTCTCACGGCCGAGTGAGCGCGTAATGCTTGATGGCAAGTCATTCACCTTTGAGAACGTCTCCTTTTCCTATCATGAGGGCACGGAAGTGTTGCACGATATCAACTTTAAGACGGAGCCCGGGCAGATCACAGCTATCGTAGGACCCAGCGGATCGGGCAAATCAACGGTAGCCAAGCTTATGGCCGGTTTCTGGGATGTAAGTTCCGGATGCATCTCATTCAGCGGTACCGACGTGCGGGACATTCCCTTCGAGCAGCTTATGGAGCACGTCTCGTATGTGGCACAGGACACGTTTCTGTTTGATAGGACCATCGCCGACAACATCCGCATGGGCATGCCGGATGCAACCGATGGAGAGGTCGAGGCTGCTGCACGTGCAGCCGGCGCTCATGAGTTCATCAGCCGGCTTCCTCAAGGGTATCGCACTCCTGCCGGTGAGGCAGGTGCAAGGCTTTCCGGCGGCGAGCGCCAACGCATCACCATTGCCCGCGCCATCTTAAAAGATGCCTCCGTCGTCATTCTTGATGAGGCGACCGCCTATGCCGATCCCGAGAACGAAGCTCTGGTAGAGCGGGCCTTGAGCAAGCTTGTAGCAGGAAAAACACTTGTCACCATCGCCCACCGTCTGTCAACGATCACAGGCGCCGACCAGATCCTCGTGATGGATGCCGGACGCATCGTTGCGCGCGGACGCCACGGTGAGCTGCTGAAAACCTGTCCTTTGTATGCTCGCATGTGGAAGGAGCATATGAGCTCTACCGTCAACGCAGAAGGGAGGAGCTCATGTTTGCAATAATGAAACGCATCCTTGACCTGGCCGGGAGCTTCTCGCCAACGTCACGACGCAGCCTCATGGCAGGCATGGTCTGTAATGTCATTAAAGCGTTCTTCATGTCCGGAATGCTCATAGCGGTATGGTGGGCCCTTGAGACGCGAAGCCACCTGAGCGCCGGAGTTGCCCTGCAATGTCTGGGGATCCTCGCCATCAGCGTAGCGGGTCAGTTTGCCTTCCAATATCTCGTGGACATACAGATGGACGCCGAGGGGTTCCACATCTTCCGTGACCTGCGGCTACGGGTGGGCGACCGCTTAAAGGGCGCTCCCATGGGCTATTTTTCCGAGCAGCGTCTCTCGGCGATAACCACCACACTCACTACCACGGTGCACCAACTCGAAGAGTTCATGACCATCTGTCTCACGGGACTCTCGGGTGGCGTGGCCATGGCGGTGATCATGAGCTTGTTCTTCCTGCTTCAAGCGCCGCCGGTCGCCTTCATCACCTTTGTCGGCATTGCCGTAGGCCTCATTGTTTTGGATTGGCTGAGAAGACGCTCGACCGCCGTCACACGGGAGGTCACTGCCGCACAGGAGGAGATGACCGACAAGGTGATCGAATACGCCCGCGGCATGGCCGTGTTGCGGGCATTCGCGACACCTGACGGGACACTTGCCGCAGCAAAGGCGTCCTTTGAGCGGAAGCGTCAGGCAGACTACGACCAAGAGCAGGCGGCACAGGGCATCCTCAAGCTCTATGCGCTCGTGTTCAATCTTGCAAGCTGCGGAGTCCTTCTCGCCGCATGCGCACTGTATCTGACAGGCGCTCTGTCTCTCTCATGGGCGCTCACACTGCTGGTTGCCGCTTTTATGATCTACGGAGAGCTTATCAGCGCGAACAACAGTGCGTTTCTCACCAAGAAGATCGAAGGAGAGCTTAACCGCATTGACGAGGTATGTTCGGTGCCAAAGCAAGACCTTACGGATGAGACACTCTCGCCCGACGGATTTGCCCTGGCCATGGAGGATGTTTCATTCGGTTACGGCGACGGCCGTCGTGTCATAGACGGAGTAACGCTCTTTATTCCCGAAGGCTCAACCTGCGCGCTTGTCGGTCCCAGCGGCTCGGGTAAAACGACGCTGGTGAATCTGCTTGCGCGCTTTTGGGATGTCGAGAAGGGACGCGTCACCATCGGCGGCATCGATGTCCGCGAGGGAACGGCGGAAAGCCTGCTTGCAAACATATCGATGGTGTTCCAGAGCGTATACCTGTTCAATGATACCGTCGAGAACAACATCCGCTTTGGTCGCCCCGATGCGCCGCGCGAAGAGGTCATCGCCGCGGCCAAGCGTGCGCGGTGCCATGACTTCATCATGGGACTTCCCGATGGCTACGACACGGTGCTCGAGGAAGGCGGGGCAAACCTTTCCGGCGGAGAGCGCCAGAGAGTGTCCATTGCACGCGCCATTATGAAGGATGCGCCGATCGTCATCCTTGACGAGGCTACGAGCTCGGTCGATCCGGAAAACGAGCACCTGCTCATGAAGGCAGTAGCAGAGCTGACACGAGGAAAGACCCTTGTTACCATCGCGCATCGCCTGAACACGGTACGCGATGCTGACCAGATCCTTGTGATCGACAGCGGGTGCATCGTTCAGCGTGGTACACATGATGAACTGATAAAGAAAGAAGGTATTTACCGACGCTTCATCGAGATGCGCCGGGAGGCCGCCGGATGGCGTATCGGTGGGACAGATTCATAGGTCGACAGGAATCAGCCACCTCATATGTGGCGTGCAGGATGAACTCCGCCATCAGTCCGTCGGGCGAGGTCAGAAGCCAGTCGGCTGGAAGCTGCAATGCTTTCGCCCTTTTCCCATGCGGAGCTCCAGCCGACGCGTCACCCGTCAACGCCAGCGATTTCGAATTCGTTTGACGTTTCTGTTCATGCAGTGTCTGCCAAAGTGCCTATATGCGAACTTCTTTATTGGTGATAATTCCTGGTGATGCTCGTTGAGCAGGTCATCCGGACAGTCGTAGACTCCGAAGTCCTGATTGATGCCCTCGCTTTGGATGTAGGTGTCGTTTCTGTCGAAGTCAATCACAGGATGCCGAAAATCCTCTACCGCGACACCGTAGCCGCAAAACGCACCAGAGCAACCCCCGTTTGTCGACTGCAGTCCCTCAAGGTAAGGCCTATCCAATATGATGGCCTCCAGTTCGTACCATACGCCCTCAAGGAACACCTCAACCCAGCTATGCAGGACTTCATTTGAAGCGCTGCGATAGACGAGTCCCGTCATTGCGCCTTTCTGCAAATTCTTATCGATAGTGAATCCGTGCACGCGACAGGGGACGCCACACGCGCGAAGGAGTGCCATGAAAAGGGTGCCTTTCGTGTTGCACTGCCCGTATCCGTCCGAAAGTACCCTAGATGCTGGAATGTCGTCATCGATGTTGTATCCGAAAAGAACCTCGTCTCTCACATAGTTATAGATTGTCCTGATCCGTTCGAATTCCCCCATTTGTTTCCAGCCTCTTCTTTGGAGAAGCCCCTGGATGGAGGGGTCAGAATAATCAAGCATTCGCGTCTCTGCCAGATAGTTCTCCATCATTTCGCCTCCACGCACACGAACGCTTGCCAAGGTTTCATCTCTGGTCTCAAATGTACCTCGAAGGCGTGGGGCAGGGGTCTCAGGAAAGTCCCGGGCGGGATTGTTTTTCCACTAGTTTTGCCTTTCCCTACCTGCTTGGGCCCTTCCCTGCGGCTCGCTTGAACATAACGCTGAGGCTATTCGGGCATGCTGAAGTTATTCAGGCGTTTAGATCCCAAATAGGAGCGCCCCGCAACTAGGAGAGCCCCGCAACCGGACGGGCGAGGTTGCGGGGCGGAAAGCAACGTGATACGGACGAGAGCGCCGCGACTCCTACGGCTGCTGGCCCGTCTGCCTGCTGAAGATGTGGACGGCGTTACCGCTGAACAGGTAGGTCACGTGCTCGCCGATGGAGTGGTCGGCAACCTTGACGTCGCCGCCGTCGGTGGAGCTGACCACGGCCACCACGTCCTGGCCCATCGAGCTGATGTGGAGGTGCGCGGTGGAGCCCATCATCTCGGACACCTCGACGGTGCCCTCGAGGACGGGGTTCTCCGTCGTGGTGAGCGCGACGTGCTCGGGACGCACGCCCAGCGTGATGGGTTGGGACTGGATGTTATGCTCGCGCAGGTTGACCTGCTTCTCGGTGCCCGGGACGATGGTGACGGGACCGATCTCGATGGCGTAGCTGTCGCCGTCGCGCTTGAGCTCGGCGTCGAAGAAGTTCATCTGCGGGACGCCGATGAAGCCTGCGACGAAGAGGTTTGCGGGGTGGTCGAAGACCTCCTGAGGGGTGCCGATCTGCTGCGCGATGCCGTCCTTCATGATCACGATGCGGTCGCCCAGGGTCATGGCCTCGGTCTGGTCGTGGGTGACATACATGAAGGTCGTGTCGATGCGC
>ERZ772926.1554-NODE-1554-length-10823-cov-7.587203_pt1 | contig 10823 bp, 8 predicted proteins | sample MGYA00511136_ERZ772926 | MGnify/ENA primary metagenome ERZ772926 (study PRJEB29015, sample SAMEA2737917) | human oral metagenome | biome: human oral; feature: human-associated habitat; material: dental | place: China | collected 2153 ... | reverse complement strand
CGTCCCCGCCGACGTCCCCTTCGACGGGCGCAGCCGACGCCCGCCGCGCGACCTGCCCAACGCTGCGCTGTCATACGGGTACGCGATCCTCCTGTCCGAATGCGTCGGAGCGCTCCACGCCGCTGGACTCGAACCCTGCCTCGGCATTGCCCACGCGCCCACCGACAAACGCCCGAGCCTCGCCCTGGACCTCATGGAGGAGTTCCGCCCCCTCCTCGTCGACCAAACCGTCCTGGCACTCCTGCGCACGCGGAAGCTCCGCCCCGAGCACGGTGCCATCGAACCCGAGAGCGGGGGAGTGTGGCTGGGCGCGGAAGGGAAGAAGATCCTCGTCGACGCGTACGAGGCCGCCTCCCAGCGCAGCGTCACCGGAGCCCTCCCCGGGTATGCGGGAACGTGGCGCAGACACATCACGCACGAGGCACAACTCCTGGCCCGCGCCATCACCGAGCCCGACTACCAGTGGAGAGGAATCGCGTGGCGATGATCTACGTCATCGCCTACGACATCGCCAACAACCGGCGACGCCTCAAAGTCGCCAAGATCCTGGAATCCTGGGGCTATCGCATCCAAGAATCCGTGTTCCAGCTGCGCCTCGACGCCGACTCACTGGCCCGCGTGCGACACCTGCTCTCCGCCGCCATCACAGACGCCGAAGACGTCATCCACATCTACCCCATCTGCGCCTCCTGCGCCGACCGCGCCGACATACTCGGCGCGGCCGTAGCGCTCGACGACGTGGGGTTGTGTCGGGGAGTGTGGTGAGGGGCTAGCTCTCTTTCCTCGGAGGCGCTGAAACACGAATCGGCACAGGGAAAGGATCTTGTTCGCCAGACGAGAAAAGTTGCCGGGGTTCGATGGCCCGTCCTGGCTTGGGGTCTCCGGTGTTAGAATCTGTCGCGTTATTCTGCTGGTTCTCCTTACGAGTCATGTATCGGACTTCAACACCGTCGGAGTAGCCAAAAGCTGCTCGCTGAAAAGCCTGCACCCACCGATGCCCCTCAAAATCGATGGGTGCAGGAAACGAGTCGATATCCGCAACGGACTCTGTTCCAAGAACTTCCTTGAGATCTCGGTAACCCAACGCAAGCGCGCGTCCGGAGAGAAGCTTACATTTGGTTGCTTCAACTCTCACCGTTCCGAGTCCCAGTGGTTTGCCCATTCCAAGACGCAAATAACCAACTGCGTTGGTCTCCCTTTCTTCGTTTGGGACAAGATTCTGAGGCTTGAGAAGCCACAGTAAGATGCCTAATTCAACAGAAGTCAGCATTTCAAACCGGATTGTAAACTTCATCTTCGAGCTAGGAAGAATGTAAGAGGTGATCTCAGTAAAAGCGTCCTCAGGATTCGTGTAGGGGTGTAACACTCGCTTTGAAGGGTCGGACTCAAGTGCGCGCCGATGGGTTGGATACGCCGCGCGTCCCAACGATTGATTCTTCTTCTGGAAATAGGTGTCTCTCTGGAGGTGGGGCTGTCGATCGTCCGTGGGTTGAATGTTATCGCCAGTCCTTTGGGTCAAGAAACGACGTGCCGATGATGGCTTCGGTGTTAAAAGAGGCGTAAGTGCGATTGGAGTACCTTCGTAAAGGCGACACTCAGATGTATCGATCTTGCTGAATGAAAGGCGTCCTTGAATCGAGTATGACGACGCGACTTCAAAATCCGGATGATGTGTCTCGCCCTTAAGCGCAGTGAATCCAAATAGGCGGTCCGCAGCGGAAGCCTCCGTCGGCGATTGTGGTGGCGTCAACTTGTTTGCAAGGGCAATCGCTTCCGGTGAATCAATGTAGCTCGCACGGCCAACCGTGATGGGAATAAGATCACGCACTTCTTGCCGATCCTCACTTAAGATCGCGTAGGCAAGAACGCCATCATCCTCAATGGACCAGCTAGTGTCGGTAATAAACCTGTTCGGAACAAGCTCATCTTCGTTGGGTTTCTTTTTGCTGTTGCGACGTTTCTTAGCTTGCTCTCTTTTTTGATAATTCTCAATATAGCTTTGGATCGTATTGTTGTATCGCGCAAATATGCGTGCGGCTTTATCGGCAGACATTTCGATAGTTGCTGGTTCTTGACGTAAAGTGAAGAATATGCGTTCACTTTTCTTTTGTGTGAAGGTCTTTTTGCCGGATTTTCTGTCCTCTGAATGTGTCGTTGTGTACAGGTATCCTGTGAGGTTGAGTTCCTCAGTTTCCTTGGTCAGCTTCAATTTCTCGAAATCTATGTCAAATTTAAAAGTCGGGACAGTTTGATCGGCTGTCCTGTATAGAGCAGTGACGATCCAGTACGCATAGAGGCCGTTTGATACAAGGGTAGCGTCAAAGAATACCTGGGGAAATGGATGCCCTTTTTTGGGTGATGTTTCCCTGATAAAGCGACTGAGGGGAGTTCCGCTATTCCCGGGAATGGGTCGATGATTGTGTGTCGTTTGACTCGGCTCGGTGAGGCTGATCCCTGGCGTGGAGCCATCGTAGAGAGAGGCAGCCATCGCTAGTGGTGTCGTAGGATTGTTGCGCTGGAATTCAGTGTCCGAGGATGATGATCCGTCAAGAAGCTGAATGAATGTCTTTTTCTTACTTGTTCTTTGGATTCGTACTGGGACTAATTTGGCAGATGTGGCAGGGTCGATCCTGTAGGTCAGAGGCTTATTGTGCTGCCCAAAAAGGCGGAATCTTGAATTGGTGACAGCCTCATAAGCGTTCGATATCATTCCTTTGATGCTCGTTGGCGGAATGTACAGTTCATCGTTCGCATCAACTGGTGTAATGATCTTTGTGCACCGCTCGTCTTCTGGTTTTTGTGCTTGATTGGTTTTTGGCTGTTGTTCGCCTAAAATGAGCGGTGTTTCGACGGTGAGTTGAACTGATATTGAGCCAGAGAGTGTGTCTTGTCTGATTTCACTTAATGTCTGTGGAGCGTGATCGCTAAGGTAATCGGAATTGTCAGATTCGGATCGATGAGTGGTGTCGTAGCGGATCGCAGGTATCCTGTTTACGGATGAGTGGAACTCTGTGAAATCGCGGTTATTTGTGTCAGACATGATTATTTCCACTTTCCCGTGAATAGTTGATCGGTGACTGCCATGTTTCCGTAAGTCGGTTCCTCGGTGATGAACTCGATCGCGCTCATGGGTGTCGGCGTTGCATGTTCCGCCACTGGGCCGCGTCGCGAATTGTGTTGCATGTAGGTAATCCTGTGGGCACATCCAGTGGGGGAGGAGGTTTCGTCTGCCGATGCCCCGATCCCGGAACCTTCTGTCGAACATGGTGACATCGACCGGAGCGTCAGCTCGCAGGCCCCCAGTCCGTTCACCCAACGGAACTCGTGCGCCAGCGTGGCGCTCGCTTCCTTGTCGGTGATGACCTGCCACACGCGTGCCTCGTACACGCGGGAAAGGTCAAAACCCTTAGGGGAGGAGACCTCCAGGGTCGCGTCGCCAATCTCCAGGACGGACCACGTCCCGTTCGTCGCCCACGCGATCCCGGCGACCGTGGCATCTCCGAAAACTCTCTTCAAGACCTCGGGTAGTTTGGAGGCGTTATGGACCTCGTGTTCGCTAACCTCCAGGCGGCAGGGGCTCGCGCTGGGCGCGTGGTCACAATTCTTCGGATCGTTCTCAGTCATTGGTTCTCACCTTCCACATCAGCAGGGACACCATTTGTTGCGACTGCAGGCTCTCGGAGATAGTCGGCCCATCCCGTGTACCCCTCTCGACCGTCGGGTTCACCTCGCAGATATGTTAGGAGGGCGTGCGCTGCGCTTTGCGGCGCGTTGGTGCCCTCCACCGGTTCGGTGGGCCAGAGCTTTTCGTTAATCGGAGCGTCGATGATCACGTTGTCTGCACCTGACACGCTGACATCCGTGACCTCGACCTGGCCGAGGCCTCGCGTCGTCTTACCGCCAAGAGGGAGCGTGCCCGCGCTGAGCTCCGCCAACGCGAGACACAGGAGGCACCACGAAGCCCGGGCGTGCCCCTTCGCCGCTTCCTTCGACAAGCCTGTCCTCGCACAGTCAGTGCGCACGTTGCGCAGCAGCTGGGCCGGATCAACCTTGATGACGATGTCGTTCCACTGTGCGTGCGGGTAGATAGCCTCGGTGAAGAGCCCGCCGTCGATCACCCCGCCCGTCCAACGATCGATCGCGTTGTGCGTGACCTCGATGCGCGTGCCGAGCTCCGTTGACAGGCAGTCATGGACGGTGACCGCGCCCCGGTACTCGGTACAACCGAACATGTATCGCACGAGGTTCGGTTCATGGGCGATCTGTTCGTGGATGTCGTGCGTCGCGTAGGGGCTCAGCTGCGATCGTGAGGCGAGCACAGTCCGCGCAATACGTGAAGCCCTGGACCTCAATGCACCACGAATCGACGTACCCGGGATGAGGAGCTGGGCGTGCTCCCACGGCTGCGACGGGTCCCTGAGTGGCTCGACGACCTCGGGAACCTTCTCCTCGCAGGGATCCTGACCTCTGTGCTGTGCCTTTTTCTTTGCTTCCGCTTCGGCTTTGCGCTGCTTCGTCAGCTCCTCGTCCTCTGCGACGAAAATGCCGGTCGGAGACCACCACTTGATCGTGACAAGCATGGGATTGTCGACAGGCCAGGACTCGTCTTCGTCGTCTGTCTCCTTCTGCTTACGCCCCTTGTCCTCCTCGTTTCCCGTGTCTTCTTCGAGTGGACCTTCTTCCTTGCCGACAAGGGCATCAACCACTTTGGAGAGGTTCTTTCCCTTGTCGTCCGTCGTCCTGGCGACAACCCGAAGATCGGAGCTACGGAGCCTCACGGTCCCCTGTCCGGATCCGGTGCGTCCGCCCAGCGTGACCGTGCTGGAATCCAGGATGGAGACGATCAAACCAAGGAGCTTCTTGACCGCATCGGTGGACGCCGGGCCGGGTATCCCCTTCGATTGCTCGCGGGTCATCTCCTCGTTGTCGCGGCCCTCCGCGGTGATAACCGCCGTGAACCTGGTTCCTCGGGGAACGAACTCGTGCTCGTAGAGGGCACCCTTTGACGCGGCTCCCGTCGCCCGGTCGATTCCGACACCGTGGCGCTTTGGCAGCTCTGTATTGCAAAGGTCAGCAAAAGACACTGCCTGGAAGGTCAACGCGCTTCGTCGAATAGGTAGGACGGCATCCTGGGGTAGGCCGATCTCGCCGTGGCTCTTCCCGGTGTGGGCTGAATCGTCACCCCACAGGGACTCCCATGCCGCGTCGCTGAAGACGCCGCCCTCGTTAGCTCTCGAGTCGCCCGCAGCCTTCAGGTTCTTCCGTGTCGCATCGCATGCGGCGCGCACGGCACCCCTGATGGATCTGCCGGGGATTGTCGGCTCGCCGAGGCCGTTGCGGCAGAACCTGATGAGAGTTCCCTCCCCGTCGCGTTCGGGGACCTCGTCAACTCCGCCGATGTGCAGCTCCGACGTCAGCTCAAGATCAAGCGTGAGCTTGTAGCGTGTGAATGTCACTTCTCCTCGCCTCCTTTGAGGTTCTTTGCGGGCACGAAGTGCTCACGCTTTGCTTTCGTGACTGTGACAGAGCCGGAGCTGAGTAGAGGATGATCGATGACGAAGCGGCCGTAGCCCTGCGCCGTCAACTCGCCGACTCCAAAGGGGGCAAGCTCTATGAGTTTGACGTGATTCTCGGCGCTCACGCTCACCCGCAAGACGGAGCCAGCCTGAATAGCCAGGCGAGTCGCGCGTGGGCCGTTGTCCACGGGAGACCATGAATCGACGCGACGATGGCGGATTGATGCCGCCTCTACGTCTTTGAGGACGATACCCTCGCGCTCGAACGCCCGAACGAGATCTTCGATGGTCCCGCCGGGCCCGAGTCCAGCGGATCGTGCGATCACGTCGGAGGTGAACGAAATGGTTGCACTCACTCCAGCGTCCGACTTGGCTGGTGGAACGGGCCTGGGACGCTCGCCCTCATTGCCCTTGTGAAGAGTGCACCGCACGGACCCGAAAGTGCCCGTCAGCTTGCGTGACCCTAGTCGGGCTTCCAGCTCATTGTCGAGCAGGTCGTCGACCCGGCAGGCCTCCCAGAGATAAGAGGACATCCAGACGTGAGCACGCATCCGCATGCCTTCGGGTAGTGCCTCGACCAGGACCAGCTGGCCTTGGCTGGCCGCGCCCGTCTCCGAGTTGATTGCGGTCGTCTGCCGACCGCGCAAGGGGGGTTTGCCGTACCAGTCATCCGTTTGGGTGCTGGGGCCCGCATCTACCGCCGTTCGCGGGGCGAGGAAAATGTACCCCCCGCGAACGGGAATCTTCCCTGTATCCGCGCGGGAAACACCGTAGAGGGTAATGGTCGAGTCGGAGGTCGGCGTCTTGTCCCTCGTGAGCGTCAGGGGAACCGGGAGCCCCTCAACGCCGTCAATGACGGGCAGCGCGTCGGAGACGAGCAGGTGCCCGCCCGTCACCGCCTCGGCGAGGAGAGCCCTGTCCTGATCGCTGACACTCGCGGTCAGCGTCTGGTGCAGCCAAGGGAGCAGCACCGTCCCGCGCAGGAAGTCCAGGGATCGGACCTCGTTGGAGAAGGGGACCTCGTAGGAGACGATGGGGGAGTCGAGCACGATGTCGAGGATTGCCTCATACCAGGTCGTGTCGCCTGCCTCCGCACGGTCGGCCGAGGGCATCGTGACGTCTAGGCGTTTGTGCTCCTGCGACTTATGTGGCGGTTGAGGGACCTCCGACAGCTGTTCCCGAACGAGGTCTCGCAGGGCCGTGGCGACTGCCTTGACATCCGCCGTCGTGTACGTGAACTTCTGCGAGGAATCGTCGCCCTCGCGCGCAACACTCTCCTTGATCCTCGCGAGTGCTTTAGTAGCTTCGCCATCAAGCTGGCCACCCGCCAGATTGTCTCTTTCGACGACCGCGACCGTACATTCGCCGTCGCCCCCAGAGCGCCCCGAGCCGATGCCTCGGACCATGAGGCCAGCGACCCCCAGGAGGAAGCGCGCCGCGTTGATCGCCTCGTCGTCGAGAGGTGCCCCGGCCTCGTCAATGAGTTGGAAGCCGCCGGTGAGGACTCCCGGCGCGGCCCGCTCCGTGAAACGCAGGAACTGGTCGCGCGCCGTCCCCGTGGTGGGGTCGATGGACAGGGAGACCGTGTCGTGGACGGGGAGGTACGCGATGGGTGAGGCGTCCGTGAAGACGACGTGGCGCGGGTGGGAGTGCGGACCCGGGGAGAGGTCTGGGTGTTGGCCAAACAGCCACTCGGCGAAGCTCTCCCACGGCCCCTTCTGAATGTCAGGCCCTCCGGAAGCGTCACGCGAGCCGGAAGCGTCGGGAGTTCCCGCCGCGCTGTCGAGCGCGCGGGCGGCGATGAAGGCCTGCTCGCGCAGAACACCCGTGATGACGGTGCCGCGCACGACCGGCTGGCCGTTGCTACCGCGCTCAAGTTTTGAGTGCGTGCGGCCCGCCTGGCCCACCCCCGTGGACACGCCCCAGTCGGAGGTGAACACGATGGTGACGTGGCCGCTGGGGCCGCGCGAACCCGCCTCAGAGTGGGATATGGTGCTCACTTGTCTCCTCCTTCGCTGGAGCTGCCGACCGCCTCGTCGTGCCCACGCCCGGCTTCCTTCGGGGCGTTGTCTTCGGGGACGGACTTGATGGACGAGGCGATGTATCTGTCGGGGAGGTTTTCGGACAGGTCGATCAGGTCCAGGAGCCACTTCACCTGCTCCGCGTTCTCCTTCGCGCTCAGGTCAATCAGTGCAGACTGGAGCTTTCGCGCAGCCGGGGTGGTATCGAGCGCGAGTTCCCATTCGCTGACTGCCTGCTCGCTATTGCCTTCGGCGAGGAGCTTGACGATGCGGTTGGCGCGTGCGCGCGGGAACGGGTCTGAGCGCGCCACGTCGGGGGAGTCTGGATCCCTGCCGTTGAAGGCGGCGACCGCTCGGAGGATCCTTTTCCACGGGTCCCGCGTCTGTGGCACCCCGTCGGAAGCCGAGGCCGTGGTTGCGTCCCCGATCCGCTCCGGCGCGTAGTGGCCGACGAGGAAGGGGCGCTGCGTGCGGCCCTCGTACTCGTCCAGCGTGTCCTGCGGGTCGAGGACCGTCGTGTCGCGCAGCACGTGGAAGTCGATCGTCGAACAGGGGGATGCCCCCGGCTTCTTGCCGAGCTTCTTTCCTCGCGACACCAGGCCCTCCGCGAGGTCGTAGGCGATGTGGAAGGGGAAGTTACGGCCCACGATGGCCGCCCCCGCCGAGGCCGTGAGGGGACCAGGTTCTTGAACGATGTAGTCTTCAAGCCTGAAGCAGTCCCGCTCAGGTGCATCGGTCTTTTTCCCGCCTGCAACGATGGCGAGAACCGACAAGAGACTATCGTCCTTCGTGAGCTCCTCGTAATGGCGAATATAGGCCTCAGCGAAGGGAATCGCATAGCGCCCGTCCGTGTAGACCGTGACGTCATCGCCGCCCACGATGACCGGAACGACGGGAACGAGATCAACATCGTCCTTCTTTGCAAGGTACTCAACGTGAGCCCACGAGCGGGTAACCGCTTCTTTGACGACCCTGTCAAGACGGTAGTTCACCTCCATGATGAACCATTGAAACGGGTCCTTGTCGCGTTCACAAGGGTTTGGTTTGCACTCATCTGCAGTGGATTCAAAGGAACCGATGTGTGTCTTAACTGTCTCGTATACCGTGCCGAGGTCACGCATGATCGCACCCACGCCATTGCCGTCGATGTGGATGACTCCGACGGATGCTAACTCAGGAACCTCCTTTGCGGCGTCATCCTCATCGGGCGTTTGCTGAAACGCCTTCTCCAGCTGAAATGGGTCCTCGTTCAGTTTCTTGATTCGCTCTGTGAGTGCCTCCTCACTCAGATTTGAATCCTGGCGCTTGATGACCTCCCTGAGCTGTAAGCGGCGCGCCGAACGCGACCATGCGCGCTTGACACGCGAGGGGAGCGACAAAGATCGATCCTTGTCTTTTTCGGTTTGAGTTGGGATCTGCCCGTTGTCGTCCGAAAGAATCGGAACCATGAGTGAGCAACTCGCGTACTTGCGGATCCTGTCGAGCTCCTCATCCGAGAGTGCTGCTGAGGCGGGGAACGCCGACTCGTCCGCCCTCTTCAGGAACGGGAACTGCGGGAAGCGTGCTAGCGCCGGACGGCGGTTCAGCGAGTACTCCAGGAACACGCTATCAAGCACGTTCAGGTCACTCGCATCAACCGTGTTGGATGACGTCTGAGCAAAGACTCCCGTGACGTCGAGGCCTGGGGCATCGGTCAGCGCTCGGAGGGTGACCTCTCGGATCAGTTGTTTGGCTAGATTCTCCGGATCTCCGTCAGATTCAGTGAACCGGACGATCACCTTACCCGAGGAATCGGACACCCAGAAGGTGTTTGGTAGGTCCTCAGCCTTGAGGAGGCACTTCGCTTCCTCCTCGACCCAGCGTGAGAGGAGCGTGATTTCGAAGGAGGCCCCGATCTGCTCGCGCAGGCGAGGCGAGGAGAAGATGAAGGGCTGATTGCTGTTCGTCTGCAGCATGACGAGGGCGTTGGTCATGGCGTGTTACCTCCTAGCGGTTGTTCCGCGGTGGCAGCGTCGTCAGGAGTGAGTGAATGTCGCTGAGGACGCGTCCCTGGGCATTGACGATGGTGCTAAATCGCCTCTCCTTGAGGTGCTTCGTGATCGCAGCAGAATCATCGAGCTTTCCGACGGTGAGCACAATGAGTGCCTGAGAATCATCAATGTCTTGAATAATCTGTGTGAGTTCCTGCTCGGCGCGATTAAGCTTGGTCGCTGTCTCTAGATCAAGTTCCTTCCGGGGTTTGTTATACCAGTTGAGATCGAGCGAGACCACGACAAGATCCGCTTCGCGAGAGACGGTGGACTGATCTAGAACAATTTTGTTCTGTATGAGTGCGGATCTTTGTAGATCCTCTTGAATTCTGTGAGAGAAATCCGGGTATCCGAGTAGCTGAATGACGCGTTTGGAAAGGCCATGTGAAAGGCGCTCGTTGTAGTTTTCGAGTACTCTGTCTGCGATTGTTGTTCCGACCAGTGCAACGACGATAGCTCCGATTATTGTATAGATGAACGGAAAGATGAATGTCGTTGCCACGTCATGCCAGGTTGGATCGTTGAATTGAGTGAATAGAACTAATGTCATGACGAGGGTCATCGTTAGGGTGATGATGATCCCGATGTAGATGTGCCGTTCTTTGTTCATGACGTTTGCTCTTCCTTATCGCTTTGTTCTGTATCTTCAGTTGCTTCGTTTGCGTCTTGATGAGGAGTTTCCATGATGAGGAAAGTGTACGTCGTTGACGCTTTGCTGTGTGTGCACATGCATGGCGAGAAGATGAAGCCGGCGACAGAAACTGTAATCAGCAGGGCTAGCAGGGGAAACAGAAAGAAGCATGCTATGCCGTGCCAAGTTTGGTTATCAAATTGGATGAACTCGATAATAGTGATCGCTGTGAAAAAAGCGACAACAATACTGGTGGTAATTGAGTGTATGCGTTGATTAGTCATAGAAATCTGGCTCATCCCAAACGAGGGTGGGTGGCGGGGGTGGCGCGTCGGTCTCGGGGTAGGCGTCGAGGTTTTCACATGATGGGAGTTCTCACGCTCCCCATCAGGAAGACCACGACATGCCCGACGGTACCTTCACCACGCCCGATCTGACGACGTTCTGCCGCCTGGACGGTCTCGGGTTGGAGGTGACCGGGCAGCGCCTCGAGCCGGATCGTGCAGTGCTGGCTTGCCGGGTTGTCGATGATGACCGGTGGTGCCGGGGGTGCGGCTGTGAGGGCAGCGTGCACGACCGGTGCTGATGTTCTGAAGCGGCTCCCGAACAAGTCGGAAATTGAAAG
>ERZ772926.1548-NODE-1548-length-10846-cov-29.354369_pt1 | contig 10846 bp, 11 predicted proteins | sample MGYA00511136_ERZ772926 | MGnify/ENA primary metagenome ERZ772926 (study PRJEB29015, sample SAMEA2737917) | human oral metagenome | biome: human oral; feature: human-associated habitat; material: dental | place: China | collected 2153 ... | reverse complement strand
CCGAAGGCATTGCGGTCGTCACCGGAGTCGGCGATGAGCCGCTGGGCGGAGGTGGACTCGTCCTGGCCCAGTGAGAAGACGACGGCGTCGGGCAGGGCCAGGCGCACGTCGTCGGTGTCCTTGGACCAGTGCGGGTTGCGCTCCAGGGTCACCGAGGAGCCCTGCTTGTAGTCGCCGACCAGGTACGGGCCGGAGGCCACGGGGGCGTGGGCGTAGGTGGAGGGGTCATCGCCCTGGGGAACCGGGGAGAAGGCCGACTGGGCGACGATCCACGGCCAGTCGCCGAAGGGGCGGGCGAGGTGGAAGACGATGGTGGACTCGTCGGGCGTCTCGATGGAGTCGAGGCGGGCGCCGGAGTAGGGGCCCCGGTAGTCCGCGGCGCCGGCCAGGAGGGTCTTGTGGTAGGTCAGGCCGCCGGACAGGGACGGGTCGAAGGAGCGCTCGACGCCGTGCCTGACGTGGTCCGAGGTGATGGGGGTCCCGTCGGAGAGGGTCAGTCCGCCCTTGAGGGTGAAGGTCCAGCTCAGGCCGTCGCCGGACACGGTGCCGGTGTCCGTGGCCAGGTCGGGGACCAGCTCGACGGGCTCGCCCTGGGCGAGCCTCCAGGTGGTCAGGCGCCGGTGGACCAGGCCGAGGGAGGTCATGGGCATCGACTGGCTCTTGGCGGGATCCCAGTTGACGTCCGAGGCCGAGGTCAGGATCGTCAGGGTGCCCCCGGCGACGGCGCTCGCGGAGGAGCCCGACGACGAGCGGGAGTTGGCGCCGCAGGCGGCCAGGGTCAGTGCGGCCACGCGGGGCTTACGGCCCAGCGCAAAGCGCAGGCCGGCGACGACCGTCACCGCACCCGTCACTCGGGTGGCAACTGCCAGCTGCTGATCCGTCAGCGGCTCCAGGCCAACCGCGTCGGTCGCCTTATCGATGAGGGGACGAACGCCCGCGGCGCGCTCCACATGGAAACGCGGATGCATGAGGGCATCAACCCCGTCGGCGATGAACGGGGCGGCGAGCAGGGGACGGGCAACAACGCGCAGCAGATTCATACCCCTATTGTTCGACACCTTCGCCCCCGGGGGAAGCCGAACGGCCCGGCTACTCCCAAACAACGGGATGAAAGTGGTGCAACGCACAGTTGATGGAGGTTATGGAATAAAGAGGGGCGTGAGGCGTTGCCCTCAGTATGAGCTCCCATCGACCACTCGCAGTCGCGCCCCGACCGCGCGCGACTACGCTGGGACGCGATGGATACGACAACCCCCTCACCGACGCCACAGGCACCCGAGCCTGCCCCGGCCTCGTCCATCCCGGACGGAGCTGCGCTCGAGGCACGCTTCATGGACGAAGCGATGCCTCTCATGAACCAACTCTTCGGCGCAGCCCTGGGTATGACCCGCAACCGAGCCGACGCGGAGGACCTCGTCCAGGAGACGTACCTCAAGGCCTACCAAAAGTTCCACCAGTACAAGCCCGGCACCAACATCAAGGCCTGGCTGTACCGGATCCTCACCAACACGTACATCACCGGCTACCGCAAGGCGCAGCGCTCTCCCAAGCGTGCCTCCAGCGACACCGTCGAGGACTGGCAGCTGGCCGACGCCGCCTCCCACTCGGAGGTGGGCCTCAAATCTGCGGAAGTCGAGGCCCTCGAGGCGCTGCCCTCCTCGCAACTGCGCGACGCCCTCGATTCGCTTTCAGAGGAACACCGGATGGTTGTCCTCATGGCTGACGTTGAAGGTATGAGCTACAAGGAAATCGCCGAAGAACTAGGAGTTCCCATGGGGACCGTCATGAGCCGACTGAACCGGGCGCGCAAGAACCTGCGCTCCGCGCTGGCCGACGTCGCCGCGGAATACGGGATCGGAGGAGCCAAGTGACCACCGACATCACATGCCAGGACGTCTTGGACGCCCTGTACGAACTGATCGACTGCGAGGAGTGCGACCGCCGCAGCGGCCTCATCGACGCCGGATCCGTGCCCGGCCCCGACGCGCGTGCCCGCGCCCTCATGATCCAGCACGTCGCCACCTGCGCGCACTGCACCGACGCCCTGGACGCCGAACGTCACGTGCGCGCCCTCATGCGCGGCTGCTACGAGACCGAGCAGGCCTCGGATGCGCTGCGCGCCCGCGTCGTCGCCTCCATTACGAGCGTGTCCGTCAGCTGGCGTTAAACCTGGCGTGGGGTTGTTACCCGCTTGGTCGCGTCGTCGGCGCCCGTTCGCGTGCCAACTCGCGCATCGACTCGTGCATCGACGAGGCCCGGTGAGCTACCCGTTTTTCGGTGACCTTCGTCGCCGCGAACGGCCTGTGCCTTGGTGGTTTGGGTCAATGTGTGCAAAAATGCTTCAGTCTAGACAACAAACCCAAGGAGAATGACATGTCGAAGCGGGGTCGTAAGCGTCGTGATCGTCGTAAGCACGGCGCGAACCACGGCAAGCGTCCTAACGCCTGAGCCGAATACGTTGCGCGCCCGGACCGGATGGTCCGGGCGCGTTTTGTACGCGCGTTGTTTACGCGTTTTGTTTGCACCGCTGGCGGGAACCAGGTGCGGTTGCGCCAGGCGCTCATGACGCGAGGGGCGCACGGGTACGGGACCAGGCGTGCACCGTGTCTGGGGTGTGCGCCGCTGGATTTGCGTTCCTACAGCACTGGACAACGGTGTGCTCATAGGCTGCCGATCATGCTTGTGCCGCGCGCATGCGGATAGGTTGTGTGTGCTGGGGCGGTGCTGAGGACGCTCGCGGTGGCGTGGGTAACCCGTCTATGGGTGGTGTCAATCCACCGGCCGTCGTTCTGGATAGGAACCACGCATCTGGATAGGAACCACGCATCCGGATAGGTTATTAAGGTATCCGGATGTTCGTCACCTATCCGCATGCTCGTCACCTATCCGCGTAGTAGATTCGTCCGATGGGTTCTCGCCAGATTGCGGCGGCGAGCAGATACGGCCTTCAGCCACCGGCACCTACCGCCCACTGCTGCTTCCTCCCGATAGTCACGATGAACACTCGCAGTGAGAAACGGACCACTCTCGCGGCGTATCCTGGTACGTGCTGGCGCGCGGGTGCGTCCCGATGCGAACAGAAACCGTTTATCGATCCGAAAGAGTGAAAGAGGCTCCATGTCTCTCCAGATGCGCGTTGTTCACTTCTGTATGGGGCTTGTGCCTCCGTTGCTGCACAGCGAGGCAGCGACTGAGCAGATGGCGCTCCACGCCCCACAGCCCGCCCCGATGCCCGCGTCGATGCGAGCACGTTTCACAGCGACGAGCGGCAACGGCGTGACCCGCGTGTTCCCGAAGCAGGGCCTGCGCTCGGGCGGTGTGCTCATCTACCTGCATGGTGGGGCGTATGTGTACCCGATGGTCGCTGGTCAGTGGGGGATTGTCGAGGGCCTCATCGACCGCACCGGGCTGCCTGTCATCATCCCCGATTATCCGCTCGCCCCCAACTACACTGCGGCGGAAGCGTTCGACTTCGTCCAGCCCATCATCGACGAGGCACAGGCTGAGTTCGGTCGGGTCATCGTCTTCGGCGACTCGGCGGGTGGCGGCCTGGCGCTGTCCCTCGCCATGCAGCGCCGCGACGCGGGTGCGCGTCAGGTGGACGGCCTCGTCCTGTATGCCCCGTGGGTGGACGTCACCATGACGAACCCGGCGATTGAGGACGTGCAGGGCCGCGATAGGATCCTGCGCGTGCCCGGGCTAGCGTGGGCGGGCCGCGCGTGGGCCGGCGACCTGGATCCTGCCGACTGGCGTGTGAGCCCCGTGTTTGGTGATCCGTCGGGCCTGCCACCGATGCGTATTTTCCAGGGGGACGCGGACATCATCGGCCCCGATACGATCGAGTTCGCGCGCAAGGCCGCTCGCGCTGGCGTGGACGTGCGCCTGCGTGTGGAGCCGGATGGCTTCCACGTGTATGTCCTGGGCGTTCCCACCATTCCCGAGGCCGAGGCCGCTCTCGACCGCAGCGCTCGCTTCATCTCGGGGATCCTCACCCAGGCCTGGCCCCGCCCGTTTCACGCGCTGTTTCACGGCCTCGTCGATCGAGGACCACGGTCGCAGGCAACGGCTGCAGGCCATCGTGCGCCACTCGGCAACTAGTCGAGGCGCGCGTCCACCAGGGTTTTACTGTGCACGTACATGTCGATGGTCAGCGGCGTCTGGTCGGGGTGGAGGACGCAGCCTTCGTAGAGCGGATGAATGATGCCCAACAGCTGGGAGATGTCCTGCTCTGAGGTGGCGATGGTGAAGATGTGCTGGGTGCCATCATCGAAGCGCATGACGAAATGGTTGTTGTAGCTGGTGCCTCCGGTGAACCACTGTGATCGTGTCGGCGGGTGCGGGTGTCGGAGGCAGGGGCGGAGGATCAGGAACTGGAGGCAGGTGAGGAGGATGCTGAGGTTCATGCCGATGCCCGTCCACATGCTGAGCGGCCCGTATTGCGCGCTCGTCTTGATTGCAATTGGTAAGAGGATGAGCGGGGCGAACGTCAGGCCGCGGATCAGGTAGTGGTGGTCAATGAGCTCCCTGTAGTCCTGCCGCGATGGTGGGAAGGAAGGTTCATACGGGGTCGTGCTCATGGTTCTCTCCTGTGTGTTGTCAGTCGATGCGTGCATCGACGATGGACCACGTGTGGGGGTAGACCTCCATGGTCATGGAGGCGGACCCGGAGCGCGAAGCGCAGGCTTCGTAGAGGACGCCCGTGAGACCGCCGCGCGAGGCGATGTCGTCAGCATCGTCTGTTGTGATGACCGTGGCGCGCTTGGTGCCGTCAGCGAGCGTCATCGTGAAGGTGCTGTCCCATCCATTGTTGGGCGTACGATCAGCGCCCGTCCCCGGGTTTGACCGCAGCATCTGCTCGAAGCTACACGAAGTGACGGTGACGGTGACGGTGACGGTGGTGGTGCCCTCCGTTAAGTCGCGGAAGGCGGGCAGGCCGCGGCTGATCGACTGGAATCCCACGAATAATGCGGTGACGCACAGGACGACGATGCCGAAGGAACGCTGGTTGTACTTCTCAATATCGACGTCGCGCTTGGCCCGCCAAACGCCGAGGTACGCGAACGCGCACGCGATGAGGAGCCCGGCGACGATGACGAGCCCACCGCCGCAGGCCTGCGTTTTCCACACGACGCGCTCGCGACCGAAATCTGTGTGATCTCCGATGAACCAGAAGAGGGCGATGGCAGCAATGACCAGAGCCGCGAGGACGGCCCCGATGGCGGTGGCGATCTTCTTGAGGACGCCCGACGAGGAGAGGAAGCGGGGTTGCGTGACATGGGTTCCCTTTCGGGTCGCAGTGGTTGGGATGAGGCCGGGGCGCGTGCGCGGGCCTGCCGGGTGTGCGGGCCGAGCGATCAGTTGTTGATCCTCGCACTCGCGACGACCCTCAAGTGCGTGTAGTAGCCGATGGTCATGGTCGCGTTGCCGGAGCGCTGGGCGCAGGCCTCGTAGAGGACGGCTGTCACGTCCCCTTGCCTCGCAATCTCATCCTTGCTGTCCGTCTCAACGGTCTGCGTGTGGGTCGAGCCATCCTCAAACGTCATGATGAACTGGTTCTTATACACGGTCGAGACGCCGCCGCGGTAGCGTGACCGACTCGTCTTGTACTGCTCGAAGCTGCATGACGTGACCGTAACAGTGTGTGGGCCGTCGGCGACGTCAAGCACCGCGGGAACGCCGTTCGACAGCGCGTAAATGGCGAATCTGAGGCCAAAGATGCCGACCATCCCCAGGCCGAGCTGGCGTTGTTGTGCCACTTTCTCATCTCCCCGCGCGCTCGCCATGAGGAAATTGCGCCGCGTAGCGGCATAGAGGGGAATCATGACGAGGGCGAAGACGAGTGCGACGGCGCACTTGATGAGGGTCCAGACGATCCGTTCCGTGCCAAAACTGAACATTTCGCCGAAGAAATAGAGGACTATGCCGACGAGGAGTCCGACGAGCAGGAGGAGAAGCCACCACCCCGTGTGCTTTTTCGGCGCTGTGTCCTCGCCGGAAGGATCGGTGGGGGAAGGAACACTCTGAGAGGCCTCGTCGGCGTCGGACGACGCGGCATGCGCCTCCCCGTATGGGGACCCCTGTATTCCCAACCCTGGTACGAGAGCAGCGGCAAGGAAGGCTGCGCGTCACCCGTTTGCGGCTGCGGCACCTGCGGCTGGTTGGCGGGTTGACTGCCGTCAGTGGACGGATCGTAGGGGGAGAGCTAAGGGTATTGATTGCTCATGGTGGACCTGAGGGGAAGGGTGGGAACGAGGCCGGGGCGAGATTGATCGTGTGTGTCAGTTCAGGCGGGCGTCGACGATGATCCAGCTGTGCTCGTAGACGTCCAGGGTCATCGACGAGCTGCCCGATTGCACTTTACACGCCTGGTAGAGCACCTCGTAGGTACCGCCCATGGTCTGGATGCTCGTGGGCTGGTCTGTCTCGATGGTTGTCGTATGCAGCGTCCCGTCCGCGAGGGTCATCGTGAAGTAGTTGTCGTACACGGTGCGCCCGCGTCCGCGTCGACGTGACTTTCGATGCGAGCCCTGCTCGTAGGTGCACGAGGTGACGGTGACGGTGTGGTGGCCTTCGACGAGGTCTTGGGCAGCCGGGACGCCGTAGGTGACGGAGAAGTAGCCGCTGAGGGGGAGGATGATGATGGCGAAGAACAGGGCGCGAACGCGCATGCTGCTGGTTGCGATGTCGCCGGCGGCCTTGGCTCGCCGCAATTCGCGGAAGGAGCGGGGGATGCTGACCAGGAACCCGATGGCGACGATGAGCCCGAGCCCGCTGGCCGCGGCCGTCCAGACGAGCCTCTCCGTACCGAAGTCGTATGAGCCTTCCACCACGGGGTAGATGACGACGGCGAGGACGGCCAGGATCGTGAGGATGGTCGTCGCGAGGGAACGCTTCTTCTGTTGGGTGGGGGCAGCGGCCTCTTCGTCGGGCAAGGGGTCGGGCTGGGCGTACCCGTAGGAGGCGGCGCCCGCGGGTGCCTGGTAGGGCTGCCCGTACTGCGGATACGGGTATCCGGGGGCCTGCTGGGAGTCGGCGCCCTGGTTGGAGGGGTACTGGTACTGGGAGGCATCGAAGGGTGGAATCTGTCCGGGGCCAGACCGGTTCGACGGGGAGTTGAACTGGTTGGGGTTGCTCATGCGGGGACCTATGATGTGAGGGGTGACGGGCGAGGCCTGGGCTAGGAGGGCGCACCCGTTGCGGTGGGCAGGTGCGCGGTGAGCGACCAGGCACCGACTTGCTCGTCGGTCTCCACACTACCGCTCACGCTATCGATGAGGGCACGTATCTCACCCATGCGACGCCCGCCCAGGACGGACGCCTCAGGCGTGAGGGCGCTGATGGTCAGTGTCAGCGCCCCGTCCATCGCAGACCCGGTGACGGTGACCGAGGCGTTCTTGTCGATTTCGGCGATGTGGGAGAGAACTAGGTAGATGATTTCCGCGCCCACGGCTTCGCGGAAGTCATTGAGCGGCGTGTGCTCAGTGAACAGGTTGATGATGGAAAAGCCGGATTGCTGCGCGTAGCTGATGGCACCGTCGATGGTTGCGAAATTGCTCGGCGGTGTGGGAGGGGCCGGGCGCTCGCGGCTGGCCGCCTGGGCGCGGGCAGGCGTCGGGGTGGGCCCAGCGAGGTTTGCAGGCAGTGTCGCGGCAGGGCGGTCGAGGGCGTGGCGGGGAGGCGTCTTCCAATCCCTGTACAGGAATCGGATGCCGGCGGCGGCTGCGACCACGATGAAGACAATCAGATAGGAAGCCGCTGCGGTGACGACGGCCGACGACCATGAGCCGGGGGAGAAGAAAGACCCTAAGACGATGTTGAGGGACATGACAGCGATGATGATTGCGCAGGCGAGGAGCTTCTCGCGGGTGGTGACTTTCTGCTTGGTCATGTGCCGCTCATTCCACTCGTGCGTCGACGATGATCCAGCTGTGGCTGTAGACATCGACGGTCAGTGACGTCGCGCCGGAACGCGCCTTGCATGTCTCGTAGATGATCGCGGAGATGCCGCCCTCCTTGGCGAGATCGTCGGAGCTCTCGGTCTCGAGCGTGAGTGTGCGCGTTGTCCCGTCCTCCAGGGTCATGGCGAAGCGATTGTCGTAGTAGTCGATGACCTTGCTGTGATCGTCCGACGGCTTGTCGTGCGCCTTCTGGGTGAGCTGACACGAGGTGACTCTCATCGTGTGTGGCCCTTCCGCGAAGTCCCGGATCACGGCGATCCCGTAGACACCCGAGACGACAATGACGACGGTTCCGATAACACCCACCGCGATTGTGACAATGGCGTCGAGCTTGCCGGAGGACGCGTTCCCTCCGGCCTGCGCGCGGTGTCCACGCTTCCGCAGATAGGTACAGAGGAGCGCGCACGCGATCGCGGCAATCAGGCCGATCGCGCACCATGCGGCCACCCACACGAGCCGCCAGAACCCGAAGTGCACGTACCTGCCGAGCGACGCGAAGGCGTAGGCAATGGTGCCGAAGAAGCCGATGACGACGAATGCGAGCAGGTTTGCGCGCGTTGAGAACCCCCGCGGCAGGCGCTCGATCATCGAGGAGGCCAGGGGACGGTTGGCGGGACCGGGCGGGGGGAGAGGTGGGGTACTGGTTGCTCATGGTCTCACTGACGTGTGTGGGATGGACGAGGCCGGGGCGCGTTCGCGTCACGCCTCACGGATAGCCTTCATGATTCCACTGCGCGGGTAGTAGTCGACGACGAGCGAGGTCGTGAAAGGGTGGACGACACATGCTTGATAGACAGCGTAGTAGGGGCTTGTTGGTTTCGTGAACTCGTCTTGCGTGTGCGTCGTGATGTCGAAGTGACGCGGCTTTCCGTCGTTAAAATGGAGGGTAAAAACGTTGCGGTAGTAGGTGCTGCCGCGACGCCCGTGCTCGGTGAACGTCTGGAAGTTCTCACAGCTCGTGACGGCCCGCGTCTGGGGGCCTTGGCGGGCGTCGCTGGACAGCTCGCTGAAGGCTCCACCGCCCATGACGGTGCACGCGGTCGCGACCAACGCGATGAGAGCAATGCCGATATGTGTCTTGATCGCAGGGCCTGCGTCGCCAGGTTGATCCAGCTGTGCGCGCATCGTGCGCACGAGCATCGGAAGGAGCGACAAGAGACAGATACCGAAGACAACGGCCGCGCCAGAGCCGATGAGTGAACAGACCAGCTGACGGACGCCGAAGTTCCCGGCCAGCAAAAACGCGCCGAGCATGACGACCGCGGATCCGATGAGTGCGCAGGGGCATATGGTCATGCCGAGCTGTTGCCGAGCACGTCTTGGAGGTGTCTCGGGGGAGGCACGTGAATGACGTGAGCGCACGCTGTCCTCCTGTGCTCACACGTCCGCCGGGGTGGCTCCCGTCCACTCGTACCAGCCCTGGTGCTGGACGATCCACGCCATGAGGGCGTAGCCGGCCTGGCCGGGCAGGGTTTGGCCGTCCCCTCCGCGGGCGAGGGAGGCGGCCATGTCCTCGAACCACTGGTCGTGCGCGACCAGCGGCGTGTAGCAGTCGACGAAGGGGATGCCTCGGCGCGCGCACACCTCAGAGCACGAGGAGGACAGGGCCTTGAGGGACCCGGAGTCCACGCCCGCGAGCGGCGGGGGACCGACGACGAAGCTGGGGATACCCAGCGCGGTCGCCCGGTCGGTGATGTTAGCCAGGTTCAGGCGGGAGCGGGCCGTCGAAATGCCGGCTGCGACGTCGCCAGGGCCCACACCGATGACGAGGCCGTGGGGCTCACCTTCGGCGAGGCGCGGCAGGACCTCGGCCTCCCAGCGCGCAGCCATCTGCTTCGTCGTCTCTGAGGGGACGGCGAGGGTCAGGAACGTGGCGGGCAGATCGAAGGTCGAGTGAGCGTTGACGCGACCGACCCAGCCGAGGCCTCGGGGGTCGCCGACGCCGGCGACGAGCTCGTCTCCGATGAAGCAGATCCGCATGGTGTTCCTTTCCTGTGCCTCCCGCGCGCACCCAGATGATGCGCGCGGTCCCTCTTAGCCTGCGAAGGCCTGCGCAATAAGGGTAGCTGCTTGCTCCTTGTGAAGCGAGGCACGTCCCGCGGCGGTCGTTGCGGACTCGGGACGCGAGACCACGCGGACCGGGCGTCCCAGCGACGGGAAGAGGTTAAGCGCCAGGTGCGGCCACGCGCCCTGGTTGCGCGGTTCGTCCTGCGCCCATGTCACCGACGCGTTCGGGTACTGGGCGAGGACTTCGGCCAGCTCGGCCTCGGGCAGCGGGTAGAGCTGCTCCAGGCGAATGATGGCCGTCGACGTGTCGCCGCGGTGCTCGCGCTCCTTGGCGAGGTCGTAGTAGAGACGGCCGGAGCACAGCAGGACGCGCGTCACCGACGCAGGGTCGGTGATCGTGGTGTCACCGATGATGGGCTGGAAGCCGCCCGAGGTGAACTCCTCAATGTGGGAGGACGCCGCCGAGAGGCGCAGCAGCTGCTTGGGCGTGAACGCGATGAGGGGCTTGCGCGGGCGCTTGTAGGCCTGCGTGCGCAGCATGTGGAAGTGGTTTGCCGGCGTGGAGGGCTGGACGATCCACATGTTGTCCTGTGCGGCCAGCTGCAGGTAGCGCTCGATGCGCGCGCTCGAGTGGTCGGGTCCCTGGCCCTCGTAGCCGTGGGGCAGGAGCATGACGAGTGAGGAACGCTGTCCCCACTTCTGCTCGGCCGAGCACACGAACTCGTCGATGACGGTCTGCGCGCCGTTCGCGAAGTCTCCGAACTGCGCCTCCCAGATCGTCAGGGTCTCGGGGCTCTCCAGCGAGTAGCCGTAGTCGAAGGCCAGCACGCCGTACTCGCTGAGCGGGGAGTTCCACACGTCGAAGCGCGCCTGGGACTGGG
>ERZ772926.1547-NODE-1547-length-10869-cov-6.728130_pt1 | contig 10869 bp, 10 predicted proteins | sample MGYA00511136_ERZ772926 | MGnify/ENA primary metagenome ERZ772926 (study PRJEB29015, sample SAMEA2737917) | human oral metagenome | biome: human oral; feature: human-associated habitat; material: dental | place: China | collected 2153 ... | reverse complement strand
CGACGTTCTCACCGGCGCCGTCAACCCCTCGGGGCGCCTGGCCGAGACCTACGCCCGCGCCTACGACGATCACCCGAGCGCCGCCTGGTATCCGGCCACCGGCCCCCTCTCCCTCTACCGCGAGGGACCCTACGTGGGATACAGGTACTTCACATCCGCCGGGGTGGACGTCGCCTACCCCTTCGGCTACGGCCTGTCGTACTCGACCTTCGAGTACTCCGACCTCACCGTCGACAAAGACGGGGCATCGCTGACCGTCACGAACTCCTCGACCGTCGACGGGACGGAGGTCGTCCAGCTCTACGTGAGCTCGCCGGGTGGGGTCGTCGGCCCCGTTCGCGAACTCAAAGGCTTCGCCAAAGTCCGGGTGCGTGCGGGGTGCTCCCAGAGAGTGTCCATCCCCTTCGACCGCTACACGTTCCGCCACTGGGAAACCTCGCGTTCGGCCTGGGAGACGGAAGGGGGAACCTGGACCATCTGGGTGGGCCCCAACGTGGAAGACACGCCGCTGAGCGCCACACTCGACGTCGAAGGAACCACTCCCGGCCCGATCGACCCCGCCCTCAGTCACTACATCAACGCCGACGTAGCGGGGGCCACGATGGGTGAGTTCGCCGTCCTGTTGGGCCGCACCGTCCCCACGGCGCACCCGTCTGATCAGCTGAGCGCCAGCGATCCCCTGTCCGACATGGTGCGCGCCCGCAGCGGGCTCGCCCGTTTCGTCGCCCGCAGGCTCGTGGCGATGAAGGCCAAGGCCGACGCGAGTGGGCACCCGGACCTGAACATCCTCTTCGTCCTCAATATGCCCTTCCGGGCGATCGCCAAGATGAGCGCGGGCGCGGTGAGCGCGGACATGGTCGCCTCCATACTCGACGCCGTCAACGGCCACCCGATCCGGGGGCTGGCCCGCGCTCTCGTCGGCTACGTCGCCAATGCGCGAGCCGACAGGGCAACGCAACGACAGATCGACCGGCGTCGGTGACCCGGCGCCCACGACAGCAACGCGACAAGGAGCACTCATGCAGGCGCGCACGCACTGGTGGAAGAAGTTCGAGGACAAGCACCGCACCGTCGCACAGTTCATCGTCTTCTTCATACTCTCCAACGGCATCACCGTCCTCCAGCTGGTCCTCATGCCGGCCTTCAAGGCGGCTTTTGCCCACACGGGCCTCGTGGACACGGCCCTGCAGTTCCTGCCGGTGGGGGTCTCCCACGGACACACCGTCTACCTCTTCGACTACCCCTCCGGAGCCCTTGCGGCCGGGGGAGGGGGAGGAGTCGCATACTTCCTGGCCGTGGAGATCACGCTCCTCATCGCCCAGGTCATCAACTTCTTCGCCCAGCGTTCGGTGACCTTCAGATCCAACTCTTCCGTCCTCGTGGCGGCCTTCTGGTACGCGATTGCCTACGTTCTCATCACCGTGGCGGCGGCCGTGCTGCAGGTGCTGTACAAGGACCCCATCTACGCCTGGTCGATTGACGCGCTGGGCGCGGGGGGAGAAACACTGGCCGACGTGATCACGATGATCATCAACGCCGCCGTCTCCTTCTGGGTGTTCTTCCCGATCTTCAAAGTGATCTTCAAACAGAAACCCGAGGAGGACGCGCAGGTTGGCGGCGGGCAGTAGACTACGGGGAGACTATCGAGAGGAGACCCCGTGAGCACGCCACTGCTGACCGTGATCGTTCCCGCATACAACTCTGAGGACTACCTCGATCGCGCGTTGACGACGCTGGTGGGGTACGGCGACGAGTTGGAGGCGATCATCGTCAACGACGGTTCCAAGGACCGTACGGCGGAGATTGCTGACGACTGGGCGGCACGATACCCCTCCGTGAGAGTCATTCACCAGGAGAACAAGGGACACGGCGGGGCAGTGAATGCGGGTTTGGCGGCTGCCACCGGCACGCACGTGCGCGTTGTGGATTCGGATGACTGGTTGGACCGGCGCGCGGCAAACGCCGTGCTGGACGTGCTCCGCGAGGAACGGGAGGCGGGGCGAGACCTGGACCTCCTCGTGACCAACTACGTCTACGAGAAGCAGGGGAAAGCTCACAAGGTCACGATCCGCTACCGCAATGTCCTGCCGCGTGGCCGCACCTTCGGGTGGGACGAACTCGGGCGCTGCCGCTACGACCAGTACCTCATGATGCACGCGCTCACGATGCGCACCGACGTTGTTCGCAGCTCGGGGTTGGTGATGCCGGAGCACACCTTCTACGTGGACTACCTGTATTCCTTCGTTCCCCTTCCCTACGTGCGCACCATCAGGTACCTGGACGTTGACCTCTACCGCTACTTCATCGGTCGAGACGACCAGTCCGTCAACGAAAAAGTGATGATCACGAGGCTGGACCAGCTGGCCCGGGTCAATCGAGCGATGACCGAGGCACTGCCGGCGCGGGCCGACGTGGAGGACAAGCTGTGGCGATACATGGTGCACTACCTGCGCATCAACGCCGTCGTGTGCTCCGTCATGGCCCAACTGTCGGGAACCCCCGAACACCTCGCGCTCAAGGAAGAGATCTGGGAGACGATGGACGACATCAACTCGGAGGCCACCGAGCGCCTGCGCAAGGACCTTCTCGCCGCTCTGGTGCGCCACGCCTCGCCCGCGGTCGTGCGCGGGGGCTACAGGGCTGCGGGATTCGTCCTCGGCTTCAACTGACAGTCGGCCGCTACCCCTGGGTGAGCGCCAGTGCCGTGCGATGGAGGCTCACGCGCTTGCCGATGAGGGGGAACTCCACGCCCTCTTCGCGCCCCTGCCACGTGAATCCGAGCTTGTGCGCGACCCGGCGCGAGGCATCGTTGCCCTCGAAGTAGGACAGAGTCAGCGTCGCGTAGCCCAGGTGGGCGGCGCGGTCCACGATCGCCCGCCCGGCCTCGGTGGCGTAGCCATTGCCCCAGTAGGGGCTGCCGGTCCAGTAGCCGAGGTCGGCGACGTCGCGCTTATCCGTTGCCTTCATGCGTAGCGCGATGGCGCCCACCAGCTCGTTGCTCTCGCGCAGCGTCACCGCGTAGCTTTCGGGGGCTGCCAACACGGTGGAGAGGCCGTCGTAGGCGTCGTCAATGCGCGTGTAGGGCCGCCAACCGCACGCCATGCCGATGCGCGGTTCCTTCGCCAGCTCATAGAGAGCGGGCGCGTCACTGCGGTTCCACGGACGCAAGCGGAGCCGCTCGGTGTCGATGATTGTCACTGTTCCTCCAAAAGCGTTGTCGAGGGCAGCAGAACCGTCAGAGTGAACCAGTGATCGCGTGCCCGGGTGACGGCTTGTCCGCCGTACTTGCGTGCCGTCCATTGTATCGACTTCACGCCCCATCCATGACGCATGGCGTCGGCCTTGATCGTCGTGAGGCGCCCGCCGGCGTCGACGTGCAGCTGACCGTCGAACCAGTTATCGACCCGGAGCACGAGCATTCGTCCGCGCCGAAACAGAGCCAGTTTGATGAGGCGCTTGCTCGGCTCACCGACCCTGCGCGACGCTTCGATCGCGTTGTCAAGGGCATTGCCGAAGAGCGTGGCGATGTCCATCGAGGACATGCCCGTCAGGAGGGATCCGTCGGCGACCGCGGTGAAGGTGATGCCCTCGGCGCTGCACACCTTCCCCTTTGCCGTCAGGATGACGTCCAGGACCGGGTGCCCGCTGTGGTAGTGCTGGCCGATCTGCGCGATCTGGGACTCAAGTTCCTCGAAGGAGGCAGCCGCCCGCCCCGGGTCCAGCTCGGCTCGGATCGCGGCCACCTGGTGTTTGAGGTCGTGGTGGGCGCGGGCCACCTGCTCCATGTCCGCCTTGGCCAACAGGTACTGGCGGTGCTGGGCCTCCAGCGACGACTGGATCGATGCGAGCTCGCGTTGCGTCTCGCTCTGCTGGATGCGCTCGTACTGCGCGAAGAGGATCGCATAGCCGCCCAGGTCGACGAGCGTGCGGATGTAGAAGACCTCCAGACCCGCGCGTCCCGAGAAGGGTGTCGCCGTCGAGACGAAGCTGAGGTTTGACAGGGCGAAGATGGCGACCCCGACGACGAGCGTGGCTGCCAGCTCGCCGCGCGTGAGGGGCGCCGACAAGCCCTGGCGTAGGACCCGTCGCTCGCAGTAGTAGACGATCCCCAGGCACGCCGAGGCCAGAGCGATGAAACCGCCGAGCGATTCGGGGCGCCAATACTCACGATCAGCGTGGAAGAAGACCACGACCTGCCACGCGAGCGACGCCGCCAATTCGGCGACGATGAACGCGCGTACACTCACGTGCGTCACCCACCGCCACGGTGCTCCCGTCCCCGCCTCGATCATGCCCCACAGGAGAAGGAACGCGAGCCCCATGCCGGGAATCCACAGGCTCAGGGGAGAGTGGCCGAGGAACTCCTGAGTGACGACGAAGGCGACAATCCCGCCCGCTGCCGTGACAGCGATACGCCACCGGGGCATCGAACGCGATGGAGCGAGGTCGTGTGGGCAGGAGGCGCGTGCGATGGCGAGCACGTACACGAGGCCAGCGCCCCACTCGGCCAGCGCTGTGAAGAGTCGGGGAATGTCGGGCAGCGACTCGAACACGTCAGTCGATCCCGCCCGCATAGTCGGCCAACGCGCTCATGAAAGCCTTCCTGCGGGGGCGTGAGATGCGCAGGCTATCGCCGCCCGTCATGAGGCACTCCTGATCCGAGACGCCGCGCACGTGCGCCAGGGAGACGAGGTAGCACGAGTTGGATCGGAAAAAGTTGTGGCCCGCGAGTTCGGCCTCCATGGCCTTGAGCGTGGAGACGACCGAGTACACGCCGGACAGCGTGTGCACGTCGATCCGGTGCTTGACGGACTCCGCGTAGACGATGTCCGCCACGTCAACGCGGTGCGTGGTCGCCCCCGACTGCAGCAGCAGGCTTGCCCTCTGGCGTTTGGCCAGTGCGCGCATGCAGCGGTCGAGCTCCTGAGAAAACGCGAACCAGGGGAGGGGCTTGAGCAGGTAGGACAGGGCGCCCACTTCGTAGCCGTTGATCGCAAACTGCGGTGCGGAGGTGATAAACACGAGGATCACCTCCTGATCGACCTCGCGGATCGCTCGCGCAGCACTCATTCCATCCAGGTGCGCCATCTGGATGTCCATCAGGATGATGTCGTAGACGGGCTTGTAGTCCCCGACAATTGCCGCGCCATCGGTGAAGTACGTCGCGTCAATGTGGAGGGTGCGTTCCTCGCCGTAGCGCCTCAGATAGTCGCGAAGAAGCTTGCGCGAGACGGCCTCGTCCTCGACGACCGCTATCCGAACCATCGAGCTACCCCCTTATCCCCTCGGCTTGCCTCCAGGATATCCGAGCCTCGGGGCCGCTTCCCGAGGCGTCCATTGCCCCTGGCCCGTGAGCCAGCGCTGTGCCGGGCGCGGAAGCTAGGATGGGACCAACAGCGCGAAAGGGGAGCAACGTGGATCTGCTCGTTGTTGGTTCTGGTTTCTTCGGCCTGACGGTTGCCCGTGAGGCGGCGGAACGCTACGGCATGGACGTGACCGTCATTGAGCGCCGCGATCACATCGGCGGCAACGCGTACTCCTCGATCGACGAGGCCACCGGGGTGGAGGTCCACCGCTACGGCACTCACCTGTTCCACACGTCGAACGAGCGCGTGTGGAGCTACGTGAACCGCTTCACGTCCTTCAACGACTACCGTCACCGCGTGTACGCCAACTACCGGGGCGTCGTCTACCCGCTGCCGATCAACCTGGGGACGATCAACCAGTTCTTCGGTGCCGCCTACTCCCCGGACGAGGCTCGCTCGCTGATTGCGCGCCAGGCCGCCGAAGTCTCGGGTGAGCCGCGCAACCTGGAGGACAAGGCGGTCAGCCTCATTGGGCGTCCCCTCTACGACGCGTTCATCGCGGGCTACACCGCCAAGCAGTGGCAGACCGACCCGCGTGAGCTTGACGCCTCGATCATCACGCGGCTTCCCGTGCGATTCACCTACGAGAACCGCTACTTCCAGGACCGCTACGAGGGGCTGCCTCTCCACGGGTACGGGGCGTGGATCGCGAACATGGTGGATCACCCGCGCATCAGCGTCCACACGGGGGTGGACTTCTTCGACGACTCCTCCGCTTTCTCCAAGCGAGCAACCGTGGGGCAGGTCCCGGTCGTCTACACCGGCGCGATCGATCGGTACTTCGACTACGAGGCCGGGCAGCTGGGATGGCGCACCCTCGACTTCGAGACCGAGGTCGTTGATGTGCCCGACTTCCAGGGGTGTTCGGTCATGAACTACTCCGATCAGTGCGTCCCCTTCACGCGCATCCACGAGTTCGCTCACCTGCACCCCGAACGAGACCGCAAGGACGCGACCAACACGATCATCCAGCGCGAGTACTCCCGCTTCGCGCGCCGCGGCGACGAACCGTACTACCCGATCGCGTCCCCGTCGGATCGTGCGACCCTGGCCGCGTACCGCGAGATGGCGGCAGGCGAGGATCGTGTTCTCTTCGGTGGCAGACTCGGCTCCTACCAATACCTCGACATGCACATGGCGATTGCCTCCGCCTTGACGAAAGTGGAAGAGGCCTACGCCACCTGGCGTTGATGGGAGAGCGTGGCTGCCCCTTCGATGCGCGGGCCTTCGCGTCGATTGCGCCACGGAGTGGGGGCCGGGAGCCGACGTGATGACGGGCCAGGCGGCGCGCTCCGCACGCGGAACATCCTATATCGTGGACTTTTGCTGACATCGGCGTTCGCGGGTCCTAGTCTGACTGGGAATTATCCCGAATACACACGAACGCAAGGAACTCACCCAATGTCATCCTCCGCATCCAGCCCCGCGCCCCGCGCGCGCGACTCGTGGAGCGGCCAGACCGGCTTCCTCCTGGCGGCCATCGGCTCCGCGATCGGACTGGGCAACATCTGGCGCTTCCCCGGCGTCTCCTACTCCAACGGCGGCGGCGCCTTCCTGATCCCGTACCTGGTCGCCCTGGTATTCGTCGGCATTCCGATGCTGTGGCTCGACTACGCGGTCGGACACAAGTTCCGCGGCTCGCCGCCGTGGGCGCTGCGAAAGATCATCGGCGGCGGCGAGTTCATCGGCTGGTTCCAGACCTTCGTCTGCTTCGTCATCATGGTCTACTACGGTGCTGTCCTCGCGTGGGGCGTGCAGTACACAATCTACTCCGTGAACGAGGCCTGGGGTGGCGATCCGACGAGCTTCTTCCTGGAGTCCTTCCTCGAGAAAGTCCCCGGCAACACCTTCTCCTGGGCCCCCGCGTGGTCCGTGATGATCCCGCTCGCCCTCGTGTGGGTCCTCGCGCTGCTCGTCATCGGCCGCGGACTGTCCAAGGGCGTCGAGGCGGCGAACAAGATCTTCCTGCCCCTCCTCATCGTCCTCTTCCTCGCGCTCGTCGTGCGCGCCCTCTTCCTGCCCGGTGCCGTCGAAGGCCTCAATGCCTTCTTCACCCCGAACTGGGCGGCGCTGGCCGACCCCAAGGTGTGGCTGGCGGCCTTCGCGCAGATCTTCTACTCGCTGTCCGTGGGATTTGGCATCATGCTGACCTACGCCTCCTACCTCAAGCCCAAGTCGAACCTGACGGGCACAGCGCTCGTCGCCGGCTTCGCGAACTCCTCCTTCGAGATCCTCGCGGGCATCGGCGTGTTCGGCGCCGTCGGCTTCATGGCCCACCAGCAGGGCGTCGCCGTCGCCAAGGTTGAGGGTCTGACCGGTCCGATCCTGTCCTTTGTGACCTTCCCGCAGATCATTTCGATGATGCCCGGCGGCCCCATTTTCGGTGTCCTCTTCTTCTCCTCCCTGGTCCTGGCCGGCGTCACCTCGCTGCTGTCTCTGCTCCAGGTGGTCTCCGGCGGCCTGCAGGACAAGTTCGGCTGGTCGCCCGCCCGCTCGGCCCTCGTCTTCGGTGTTCCCGCCACCGTGATCTCCCTCGCGCTGTTCGGTACGCGCTCCGGGCTCAACAACCTCGACATCGTCGACAACTTCATCAACTCGATCGGCGTGGTCTCCTCCGCGATTATGTTCGCCGTTCTGTGCGCGGTGGCTGGACCCCGCCTGGGAGCCCTGCGTGCCCACCTCAACTCGGTGTCCAGCGTGAAGGTCCCCAAGGTTTGGGAGCCCCTCGTCGGCATCGTCATCCCCCTCGTCCTCTTCATCATGATGGCCATGTCCGTCGTCGATCTCGTGACGAAGGGATACGAAGACTACCCGGGCGGCTACGTGATGGTCTTCGGATGGGGCGCGGTTGCAATCGCCGTCATCGCCGCCCTGATCTTTACCTTCATCCCGTGGAGGCACCGCACGGTAGACACCCACGCGACGGTCACCCAGATTCTCGCGGATGACGCCGACGCAATTGCTTCGACCGAAGGAGATGCCCAGTGACCGCTCCCGCTATTGCTCTGATGATCCTGACGATTCTGCTCGTCTGGGGTGGACTTGTCGCCTCGGTCGTCCTGCTGCAGGTCCTGTCGGTGCCCACCGACGAGGAGACCGAGGCCGCGCAGCGCGCTATCGATGCCACTGCAGCCGCGAAGCGGTAGGGGGAGATCGTGAAGCTCGTAGCCTTTGATCTCGACGACACCCTGGCACCCTCGAAGTCGCCGCTGCCCGCCCGCATGGACGCGGCGCTGTGCTCGTTGCTTGACCACGTCGATGTCTGTATTATTTCCGGCGGCCAGATGGGCCAGTTCCGCGCCCAGGTGCTCGACAACCTCCACGCAACGGACGAGGAACTCTCTCGTCTGCACCTGATGCCCACCTGTGGAACTCGCTACTACCGCTTCGTCGGCGGCGCGTGGGTCGAGCGCTACGCTCACGACCTGGACCCCGAGGTGGCTGCCCGCGCGATCGCCTCGCTTGAGCGCCACGCCCGCGCCCTCGGGCTGTGGGAGGAGAATCCGTGGGGACAGATCATCGAGAACCGCGGGTCGCAGATCACCTTCTCCGCGCTGGGGCAGGAGGCACCCCTGGAGGCCAAGCGGGCGTGGGATCCGGATGGGACGAAGAAGGCCGCCCTGCGCGACGCCGTCGCCCCCGACGTTCCGGAACTGGACGTGCGGGGAGGAGGGTCGACCTCGGTTGATGTCACGACGCGCGGCATCGACAAGGCGTACGGCATGGGCAAGCTCGTGGAGGAGACGGGCATTGCCGCCTCCGAGATGCTCTTCGTCGGGGATCGGCTCGACCCCGAGGGCAACGACTATCCCGTCAAGGCCGCGGGCTACGCGACGCGAGCGGTCTCGGGCTGGGAGGAATGCGTCAGCGTCATCGAGGAGATCGTGGCCGCCGTGAGGTGACGCCAAAGATGCGCATCATCGAGGCCGGGGCCGGGGGATCGGCCCCGGCCTCTTCCGCCTCTTCGCGACGGGGCGCTTAGGCTCCGACGCCTCGCGTTGCCCAGAACACCACCGCTGAGGCGGCCGCGACGTTGAGCGAATCGACTCCGTGGTCCATCGGAATCTTCACGGTGTAGTCGGAGGCCGCGATCGTGTGCTTGCCCAGGCCATGCCCCTCGGTTCCCATCACGATCGCCAGGCGCGCATCGGGGCCGCGCAGGGCGGGGAGGGCGGCGAAGTCGTCCAGTGAGATGGAGTCTTCGCACAGGGCCAGTGAGGCGAGAGTGAATCCCGCATCACGCAGGAGCGCGATGTCGCCGGGCCACGATTCGAGGCGAGTCCACGGAACCTGAAACACGGTCCCCATCGAGACGCGGACGGAGCGCCGATACAGGGGATCTGCACACGAGGGCGTGACCAGCACCGCGTCGATCCCGAGCGCCGCGGCGCTGCGGAATGCCGCTCCCACATTGGTGTGATCCACCAGGTTCTCCAGGATGACGACGCGGCGGGTCGGCTGCGGGGGCTGGGCACTCGTCAGGAGCTGCACCACCGAGGGAAGCTGGGGGCGCTGCATGGCGGCCAACGCGCCGCGATGCAGATGAAAGCCCGTCATGCGTTCCAAGACCTCTTCCGGGGCAACGAACACGGGAACCTCCCCGCCTTCGAACGATCCGGTTGCCGCGGCGATGAGCGGGCGCAAGGTGGGAAGCCACCGTGCGCTGACCAGGAAGGAGCGGGGCCGATGGCCCGCGGCAATGGCGCGCTCGATGACGGTGGCCGACTCCGCCATGTAGAGCCCGCGCTCGGGTTCGATGCGGGAGCGCAGCTTCACGTCCTTGAGTCGCGTGTAGTCGGTCAGGCGCGGGTCCTCGCCAAGGTCGGCGTGCGCCAGCTCGATGATCATCGCGGCCTCTCAGGAGCGCTGGAGGGCGCGGGAGACCTCTCCCGGCCACGACGGTCCCTCGAAGATGAAGGCGGAGAATGCCTCGACGAGGTCCGCCCCAGCCCCGATCATGCGCAGGGCGTCGGCCTGGGAGGACACGCCGCCCGTGCCAATGAGGATCTGGGAGTCGTCCAGGTGAGCCGCCACCAGTGAGATCACCTCGAGGGCACGGCCGAGCAGCGGTGCGCCCGAGACCCCGCCCGGTCCCAGATCGTGGTCGATCGTCGTGTTGGTGGCGACCACCCCAGCGAGTCCGAGCTCCTTGGTGAGTTCAACGATCGCCACGATGTCCTCGTCGGCGAGGTCGGGGGCAATCTTGACGAAGAGCGGCATGGGGCGGTCGGGGGCACCCGCCTCGCAGCCGCACCGTGCCGCCGTGAGAATGGGACGCAGCTGGTCCACGGACTGCAGGTCTCGCAGGCCCGGCGTATTGGGCGAGGAGACGTTGACGACGACGAAGTCCACCCAGCGAGCCAGGACCTTCGCGCAGTACTCGTAGTCGGCGCTTGCGTCCTCCTCCGCGGTGAGCTTGTTCTTGCCGATGTTTGCTCCCACGATCGCGGCGCGCCCCGCGGGGGTGGCACGCAGGGCCCGCAGATTCGCCGCGGCGGCGTCG
>ERZ772926.1544-NODE-1544-length-10903-cov-3.287979_pt1 | contig 10903 bp, 6 predicted proteins | sample MGYA00511136_ERZ772926 | MGnify/ENA primary metagenome ERZ772926 (study PRJEB29015, sample SAMEA2737917) | human oral metagenome | biome: human oral; feature: human-associated habitat; material: dental | place: China | collected 2153 ... | reverse complement strand
CGGCGGGGTGCCCCAGGGCCCGGGCGGCGTCGCGCACTGCGGAGCGGGGCCGGTAGGAGATGACATTGGCGACCTGGGCGGCGCGCTCGCGCCCGTAGCGGGTGTAGACGTGCTGGATGACCTCCTCGCGGCGGCAGGCCTCGATGTCGAGGTCGATGTCGGGGTAGCCGGCCCGTCCGGGCGACAGGAAGCGCTCGAAGAGCATCCTGTGGCGCACGGCGTCGACGGCGGTGATTCCCAGTGCATAGCAGACGGCCGAATTGGCGGCGCTCCCCCGCCCCTGGCACAGGATCCCATTGCGGGCGCAAAAGTCGACGATGTCTTTGACGATGAGAAAGTAGCCCGCAAAGCCGAGGCGCTCGATGACCCCCAGTTCGTGCTCGATCGTCTCCCATGCCCGGGGGTGGTGCGTGCGTGATCCGTAGCGCACGCTCGCGCCCTCGTAGGTGCAGTGCGCGAGCCAGCTGTCCGGGGTGTGCCCGTCGGGGACCTGGGTGCGCGGCAATCGCGGGGCGACGAGGCGCAGGTCGAAAGCGCACGCGGCTGCGACCTCGCATGCGTTGTCGAGTGCCTGCGGGTGTGCTCCATGCAGTCGTGCCATCTCCGCGGGTGAACGCAGGAAAGAGCGGTGCGCGCCCAGGTGAGCCTCCGCCTCGTTCAAGGAAGATCCCAAGCGGGTCGCCGTCAAAATGTCGCCGAGCGCCTGCTTCGAGGGTGAGGACATGCGCGCTCCGCTCGTCGCCACCAGGCGAGTTCCGCTCGCGCGCGCAAGCTCCGCGAGCACGTCTCCGACCTCGTCTTCATCCCCACGCGCAGCCTGCCACTCGACGAGGACCTGGTCGCACCCAAAAGCGTCTACAAGTCCGTCCAGGACTCGGCGTGAGGACGCCGTGCCCCCGGCTCGTAGCGCGCGCATGAGCGGGCCCCGCCTACCGCCAGTGAGGACGACGAGCTCCCCTCCAGCCTCACTCAGATTGACGAGGTCGTGGCGTGGATTGCGCTGCCCGGGTTCGGACAGTGCTCGAGCGCTCATCGCTCCCACGAGATGTGCGTAGCCGGTGGGGCTGGCCGCCACAATGGGGAGGCGCATCCCCGGGTCTTCAGCTCCGGGAGCAAGTCCCCATCCCGGCGCAGATGAACCCGGAACAATGCCCCTCAGAGCATCCGGCGCGAGCGTGAGCTCAGCGCCGTACACGATCGGCAGGCCGGCCGTGCGGGCAGCCATGGTCGTCTGAACCGTCGAGTACATGCCGTCGACGTCGAGAATCGCGAGGGCATCGAGCCCGAGGCGCGCAGCTTCCTCCACCATACGCGCGGGCTCGTCGGTCCCGTCAAGAAACGTGAAGGCGCTGTGCGCATGCAGCTCTGCGTAGCGTCGTTCCGTGGCCATACAGCCATTATATAGAACATATGTTCGATACTGTTGTTGGGGGGAGCTGCGTTGGCGCGTACAGATGGGGTGAAAGGCGCCCCTCCCACGAGGAGCACAAGCCCTATGCTGGGAGCATGGAATCCATGCTCGCAGCGTCGCTTCGCTCCCCCGGCGCCCTGGTACTCGACGAACGCCCCATCCCAACACTCGGCCCACGCGACGTTCTCCTCTCCGTCGAAGCAACAACCCTGTGCGGCACGGACCTGCGCATCGCAACAGGACAAAAGACGAACGGCGTCACCCCGGGCGTAGTCCTCGGGCACGAAATCGCCGCACGCGTGTGGCGTGTTGGAAGCGACCTCACCGCAGGGGTCGACGTTCCCACTCCGGGCACGCAGGTCGGACTCGCTCCCGAGATTGCCTGCGGACACTGCACCCCCTGTACGAGTGGGCGCTCTAACGTGTGCGCGAACATGCGCCTATTCGGAACGGGGGTGGATGGAGCCCTCGCAGACTTCATCCTCGTCCCCGAAGAAGCGCTCGCGTGCATTACCCCCGTCGCTCGCGAGATCGCCCCGCCTCACCTCGCGCTCGCCGAGCCGCTCTCGTGCTGCCTGCGCGCAACACGCCTACCCATCGAATCCAACTCCCGTGTGCTCGTTCTGGGAACTGGCCCGATCGGCCTCATCCACTGCGCACTCGCGGTTTCTGCCGGCGCGCGCGTCATGGCCTGCGGCCGACAGGCGCGCCTCGAACCCGCGCGAGCAATGGGAGCCGAGTTGACGACCGGCGCCCAAGGCGAGGATCTTGTACGTGAGGTCATGACGTGGACTGACGGTGTCGGAGCAGACGTCGTCATTATCGCAGTCGGAGCCCCAGCCCTCGTCTCCATTGCCGCTCAGTGCGCGCGCATCGGCGGCCACATTTCTTTCTTCGCAGGCTTCCCCGCGGGAGCGATGACTCAGATCGACCCGAACCTCGTGCACTACCGGGAGCTGACCATCAGCGGCAGCGCGAACGCGACCCTTGACGACTACACGGCGGCCGTCGAAGCGCTCTCAAGCGGACGCATTAACCTGTCGCCGCTCATCACACACGAGTATGAGCTGTCCGACGTTAGCGACGCCCTCAACGCCGTGCGCACACGCGCCGGCCTGAAGGTCGCCGTGCGCCCGAAAGGCTTCGCCGCCCTTTAGTCGAGGAGCCCGCGCAGGTCCGCCTCGCTCAGGCGAGCGCCCATTCCAGTCCCGTTCATCACCGAAGAAATGAGCTGGCGCTTGCGATCCTGAAGCTCCACAACCTTCGCTTCGATCGTATCAGTCGCAACCATTCGATAGACGTTGACTTTCTTCATCTGACCGATGCGGTGCGCGCGATCAATCGCCTGTTCCTCCGCGGCAGGATTCCACCAGGGATCCATGACGTAGACGTAGTCCGCCTCGGTGAGGGTCAATCCGGAACCGCCAGCCTTCAGCGAGATGAGGAAGACTCGAGCATCGCCCGAGCGGAACTTCTCGATGACCTCAGCCCGACCACGCGTCGACCCATCGAGCTGCACGGCGGATATTCCACGGCGCTCAAGCATGTGCCGGATACGCTCCAGGAACGAGGTGAACTGGCTAAACACCAAGGCCTGATGTCCGAGTGGCACGATTTCATCCAGGCGATCCGCCAGGTACTCGATTTTTGCCGACCCCACGTGCGCATACGACTCCTCGACGAGAGCCGGATCGAGCGCTAGCTGACGCAGCCTCGTAATCGCCGCAAGCACAGTCATGCGGTTCGCATCCACGTCTCGCAGCAGGTCGAGAATCCATGCGCGCTCGCGGGCCAGATACTGATCGTAGATACGGCGGTGTTCCTTGCCCAAATCGACGCGCACAATGTCGACGATCTTATCGGGCAGATCCGGAGCGACCTCCTCCTTCGTGCGCCGCAGAACAAAGGGCGCAACATAGGCCGTCAGACGCCCGAGCATCGCCGGATCCGCGCCATTTTCGATGGGCCTGCGCACCTGCTGCTGGAATGTCTCCCACGGGGGCAGGAGGCCGGGGCACGTCAAGGAAAGCAACGACCACAGGTCTCCCAGCGAGTTTTCGATGGGGGTACCCGACACCGCCAACTTCCAGGGCGACTCAAGATCGCGAAGCGCTCGGTAGGTTGCGGTGCGAGGGTTTTTCACCGCTTGCGCTTCATCGATGACAACTCCGCCGAGGCGCACCTGGTTCCACTGCTCCGCCTCCAGGCGGGCGAGCGTGTAGGAGGTGACGACGATATCCATATCGGCAACCTCCTCCTGGATCGTCGTCCCACGGCGCGTGGCCGTTTCCGTCACCGCGCGCACACGTAGGTGCGGTGTGAAGGTGCGCGCCTGGTCTATCCACACGCCAACGACGGAGGTCGGCGCCACGACGAGAACGGGCGAGGGATCGCCGGCGGGTGCATGCGCTCGCAGCGCTGCCACAGCCGACAGGATCTGAACGGTTTTACCCAGGCCCATGTCATCTGCCAAAATTCCACCGATTCCACCGGACAAGCGAGCCGTTAGCCAAGCGTGGCCGTGCCGTTGGTACGGCCGCAGAACCGAGCTGAGCGATGGTACCGGCGGCACACCTTCATCCGCGGAGCCGTCGCGCAGCGGAGCGACCCGCATCCTCCACGCGTCGCTGAGGCTCACGTGGTCGGATGCACTCGCGAATAGATCGACGACGCCGACCTGCATCGGCGTGAGCCTGAACCCCTCGCCGTCCCATCCCGCGAGGGTGCGTGCTTCTTCCAGCAACGTCGCCAAGGAGCGAATACGTTCGCCGTCAAGGCGTACCCACGTTCCCTCGACCTCGACGTAATCCTGCCCGTTGGCAATCGCTTCGAGCGCTTCGCGCACGCTGATCGTGACGCGGCCGAGGCGCAGGCGCACGTTGAGGTCAAACCAGTCACGCGTGGCTGGATCAACGCTCACATCGACATCGAATCCGTCTTCTCGCACGTCGATGGCACGCACGTCCTCCGCAACGTCCCACACGAGGCCATCGATGCCCTCAGCATCAACAACCGCTTCCAAGAAGGCGGGAACACGCCACGGAGACAGCCTCCCCGTCGTCGGAGGCGCGGTCCACAGGGCGGAGTCGAACCCACGTCCCCACAACTCGACGCGCCCCACGATCTCGGCCACGGCCTCGTCCTCCACGCAGTGGGCCACAGGAGTGCGCGAGCGTGACTCACCCTGACGATACTCGGCCCACCAACGCACAACGACAGATTCCCCGTCGCGTCGCACCGTGCCCACGAGCGACACGTCCGGGCGAGCCTCAGGGTCAAAACTGCCATCGGAGGAAGCCATCGAAAAACGCCTGAGGAGGGCGGGCAGCCACGTGCCACGAAACTGCGCGACATCTGCGGCAGGAATATGCAAGCCTCGATCGAGAGGAAAGCCGTCAAGCGTTCCCACACCCTCAATCCGCGCGATTCCGCGCCCTCCATCCAGCAGCAGCACACTCGCGTCGCGGTCGATGCGCGGCCTCGTGACCACCTCGTCTCCGTTGCGCGCGACGACTCTGACGTCAAGGCCGTCGTCACCGGAGCGCACATCAATGTCCGCGTCCCAGGTCGCGTGCGAGAGCACCACCCTCTCATCGGCGTCAGGCGAGGCGTAGAGCTCAACCCCGGCCCGCACCAGACGCGCCAGCCACGCGTAGGCATGCTCGCCCAGCGAACTGAGCGTCACCTCCGTGCGCGAGTGCCACGAACGCGATTCACGCGACAGGCGGTACCCCTCGCGCATGAGAGAGACATGCGTGGGATCCAGCCCATCCGTCACTGACGCCCACTGCGTCGCCGTCAAATCGAGCCACGAAGCCCTCTTCGTCGTCCACCCGGATGAGGAGCTTCGGCGCAGCGGGATGAGAGACGGCTCGACCCCGGGATCATGCGCATCAACGACGAGGGCCAACGGCTCGCCCAGGCGGTCGCGGTCAGAACCCAGCATTTGCTCGAGGACACGGCTCCATTCAGGCACCGAGCGCTGCTTGTCGCGGGCATCCTCGCGCCCAACAATGAGCGTCGCTACCGTATGGGGACAGTCACTGCGCAGCGGGCACGCACACGCGAGGGAGGGACGCACAGCGCCCTGTGCGACGCGCACGCGATAGGTCAGCCCGGCTTCCTTCACGCGTGCTTCAGCCTGCTCGCCATCCTCGCTCCAGGAGAATTCACGCACCGCGCCACTGCGCGCTAAACGCAGGCCATTCGCCCACGCCGCCGGGCCAACGAGGGCCATCATGTCATCATCCGACAGCGAGGCCAGCGTGTGCGACAGAGATACCATCCTTTCAGTCTACGGCACCCACCCATCCCCAGCACCAGCTCACTGGGACAGTCCCTCGATCGCCCACTCCCCCTCCTTCCAGACAAGGAGAACGTCCCGTCCGTCCTCAAGCAGAGCCCTCATGTAGGCGCGCGGTCTCTCCTGCGCCCACCACCGACCTCCCACCGGCCAAGGCCCTTCCACTCGCGCGATAGCCGCACGGCGCCCCCTCCCCGACACTGATTGCGAAACATCACGCTCGCTCACGAGGTAGGCGGGTGCAGCACTCAAGGCCCCTCGGTAGTCCACACGCACATCGTCGAAGGCCCCAGATGCACCAACAATCCTCACACGCACGGGCTCGTCAAAAAGCGTCGCCGGAGGATGAGCGATGCGTCCCTCCCACGCCCCCTCATGCGGGCGAAGGAGAGGCTTGCTCCCCCATCTGGTCATCACAACACGGCTGCGCGGATCGTATCCGCCTTGCACCCGCGGAATCAGGAGAGAATCCGGCCCCGCCATCCCCTGAATACGCACCACGCTGCGCGAGACATCGCGCTCGCGATCTGACCGCCCCCACAGTGCTAACGCACTGCGCCCCACCCGCGGATCACATGCGGTCACGCGTATACAGGTCACTGCGCCACTGGGCCCTTCGATACCCGAAGTCCACCCCGCGAGCGTCCACCGGACGCGCAGAGCAACATCGTCCGATACGCACACGTCACATCCACTCCACGTGCGAGTGCGCTGACCGCCCCCGGCATCCTCCACATCGATGCGCAGGGTCTGCGAGACGAGCCCGCCCCGCCCCAGCCTCTGAGACAGATCTCGTGCGATGCGTTGAATGGGTACGATCATCGTATTGATGGAATCTCCACCCACATCAATGACGCACTCCATCGTGATGTCTGGTTGAATGCGCCCGGCCGGGGTGAGGGCACTGTCGCCTCCGGAAGCGAGATTCCAGAGTTGTTCACCGACGTCGCCGAAGCGCTCGCACACACGACCTCGCCCCAGTGCCAGAAAATCCGCGCACGTGTGAACGCCCAGGCCTGTCAATAGCTCGATGGCGTCAGCTGCTCTATCAGTCATCGCGACAGGAACGGCCCATAGGGCACGATGTAACGGGATACGCCCCAGGAATAATTGGTTTTCTCCGGCAGGAATAATGCGTCCCTCGCGCGCCGCCTCCAGGGATGCGACCGGCCCATCGGCGATGCCAACAAAACATTCAACGCCGACGGCCTCCTCGATCGCCGACACCAGAGCCAAGGCCGCGGCCTCCTCACTCCCATGCCAACGAGCGGGACCACGCGCCCGACACCTAGCTACCCCGGGGCGCACGCACTCCACCCCGGCCGCCACTGAATCGAAAGCATCGACAACGGCGCTAAACGCTCGCGCCTCGCGATCAGGGTCGCGAGGCAAGCAGATGAGATCGGGGCACACATACGTCGCCTCTCGTACGCTCATGCCGCTCCTCACTCCGGCGCTCCGAGCAGCAGCACTGGCAACCTCGATGCGTTCGCTATGTACGACAGCCCCAGTGCCACCCGGCGGCAGATCGACCACGAGGCAGTGAACGGGCCAATCGGGCACCCACGCCACCATGTCACGCACCTAGACCACCAGCCGCATTCGTCGGCGCGGCGCTTCACGAGAAAGCCCCGGCCAGGGGCGCAGTGTCACGATGGTGCGTCCCATCGATCGGGCCCTCGCTGCCAAGGTCCGCTGCTGTGCGCCGGACAGTTCAGGAATATCGAGGCAGACAACATCGCAGGCTTCTATCAGAAGGGAACACAGGTCCCCCACCTGGTGATCTTTCCCCGCGTTTAATACCAGTACACGGTCGAGGTCCATCCCCTGCTGCGAGGCCCATTCCCAGCCTATATTCCTCACTCCGCACACGCCTATCCACCCCTCGGAGGGACATGTATCGATCAGCAATCGGATGAGTTCAGCCCTGCCCGTCGGCCCCAGAAGGACAGGAGAAATCCCCGCCTGCGCATGCTCGATATCGTCACGCGCTCGCAGGCCAACAGCCTGTTCGGCACGGTTCAACACGTCGCGCGCCGCCAGTAGTCGCGCGTGCGCATCAGTCATAACTCCCCCTCCCAGCAATAGAACATGTGTTCGATACTGGAAGTGTAGAACCCCGCTCACACATCTGCGTCCCGAACGCTGATCGCGCGCGAATAGGTCACAATGGAAACACCGAGAAAAGGAGCATGCATGAACATCGACCAGCGCCCCCTTGCCCCCAGCCCCTACGAGGGCCTGGAAGCCCCCACGTTTACGCTGTCATCGAGCGTTCTCACCGACGGCGCGCCCATGCCCGAGTCGGCGACCGCCGAGGCCGGATCCCTTTCCCCGGATCTCACGTGGCACGGTTTCCCCGAGGACACGGCGAGCTTCATGCTGACCTGTTTTGACCCGGATGCCCCGATCCCCTCGGGCTGGTGGCACTGGGCAATTCTTGACATCCCGTCGTCCATGACCCACCTGGAGGCGGGTGCCGGAGCATCCGACCTCATGCTGGACGGTCCGGCTTTCCATCTGCGCGGCGATGCGGGCGAGGCCTCCTACTTCGGAGCCGCTCCCCCCACCGGCGATCGCCCCCACCGCTACGTATTCACGGTGCACGCCCTCGATACGGATTCGCTGGGGCTCGACGACGACGCGACCCCAGCTATGGCGTCGTTCGCGGCGCTCGAGCACACGATCGCACGCGCCTCCCTGACCGTGACCCACCAGGCCTAAGGATTATGCTGCACATTATTTTTTGGGAGCCGGAAATCCCCGGCAATACGGGTGCCGCTATTCGCCTGTCCGCGTGCACCGGATCGATGCTGCACTTGGTCGAGCCGCTGGGCTTCGACATGGACGACGCGAAGCTCCGCCGCGCAGGCCTGGACTACCACGACCTCGCGCACGTTATGGTGCACGATTCCCTCGATGAGGCACTCGCCGAGGTTCCAGGGCGCGTCTGGGCGCTCACGGGCCACGCAACCACCATGTACTCCGACGTCTCCTATGCCGATGGAGATGGCCTCCTCTTTGGGCGCGAGTCGGTCGGCCTGTCCGAGGATGCGATGCATCATCCGCGCGTGGAGGATCGCGTGCGCATCCAGATGGTTGACGGGGTGCGTTCGCTCAACTTGGCCAACTCCGCATCGATCGTGCTGTACGAGGCCTGGCGACAGCTGGGTTTCCCAAACGGCGTCTAACCCCACGATGAAAAGATGACGAACGAGGCCCGGATCGGACCGCTCCGCCGGGCCTCGTTTACTGCGTTCATCGCTGGATCAAGCAGTGGGTCAGTGCGCCCTCCACGGGGAGGACGGACGTTCGACCTGCTCTGCGAGTGAGACGATCCTGCGCGGATTCGAGCGCCACATCCAGATCAATCCGATGATCGACACGATAAAGGGTAAGAAGTAGAAGTCAGCACCGAGGCCAGTCCAGGCTGAGCGCGCGGAATTCAGCTCATCCAAGCCGAGCGATGCGACCCACAAAACAATCGGAATGGCGATCGACAGAGAGATCGTGACCCAACCAACCATGCGCATGCGTCGCCCGTTGTGGGTGAGCGCCGTGGCCGCGACGAGGTAGTCGATACCCGCAAGCAGCGCAACGATGCGCGGCCCCCAGGGTTGCCCCTGCGCATGAAAAAGATCGAGGATAGCCGTCACGAGAATCCAGGCCCCGAGGAGCCAAAACAGAGCAATGATGATGCGGCCAAGCCCAAGCGACGGTGGGCGCTGATCGCGCGCACCGACGGCCTCGTTCGTCGTCTCATGTCCGTGCACACGTCTGATCCTACCGACAGCATTGTCGCGACGCATCGCATTGGGGAAGAGCACCATGAGCAACTATGCCGTGTGGCCTGATGCACCGCGATGGAACACCGAGCTTCAAGACAGCGTTGCACAAACGTGGGACAATGGGCCTATAAGGACCGTGAGGCCCGCCATGATAACAACCATCTGAGCTTCAGCTCATCAGCGAGGAGTTTTAAACCTTGAGCGAATCGACCTACGACATCGTCATTCTGGGTGCGGGTTCCGGCGGCTACGCGACCGCCCTGCGCGCTGCGCAGTTGGGCATGAAGGTCGCCCTCATTGACGGCGACAAGGTGGGCGGCACCTGTCTGCACCGCGGCTGCATCCCCACCAAGGTGTACCTGCACGCTGCAGAAATGGCCGAGGCCGTGCGTGAGTCGTCCAAGTTCGGCGTCTCCTCCACCTTCAACGGCATTGACATGGCTCAGGTGGGTAAGTACCGCGACTCTGTTATTTCCGGTCTGTACAAGGGCCTGCAGGGCCTGCTCAAGTCTCGCAACGTCGAGGTGATCTCCGGCTGGGGCCGCCTCGCCGACGCGAACACTATCGAGGTGAACGGCCAGCGCATTACCGGCCGTAACATCGTTCTGGCGACCGGCTCCTACTCGCGTTCGATCCCCGGCCTCGAGATCGGCGGCCGCGTGATCTCCTCCGACCAGGCCCTTCAGATGGATTGGGTTCCCTCCTCCGCCGTGATTCTTGGCGGCGGCGTCATCGGTCTGGAGTTCGCCTCCGTGTGGCGCAGCTTCGGCGCCGAGATCACGATCATTGAAGCGCTGCCCCACCTCGCCAACAACGAGGATGAGGCCATCTCCAAGCAGCTCGAGCGCGCCTACCGCAAGCGCGGCATCAAGTTCCACACGAACACTCGCTTCGCCTCGGCCACGCAGAACGAGCAGGGCGTGCACGTCACGACCGAAGACGGCAAGGCTTTCGACGCCGACGTCCTTCTGGTCGCTGTCGGCCGTGGCCCCGTCACCGAGGGCCTGGGCTACGAGCAGGCCGGCATCACGCTGGATCGCGGCTTCGTCATCACCAACGACCGCCTGCACACCGGCGTCGGAAACATCTACGCGGTCGGCGATATCGTTCCCGGCCTTCAGCTGGCACACCGCGGCTTCATGCAGGGCATCTTCGTCGCCGAAGAGATCGCTGGCCTGAACCCGACCATGCAGGCTGATATCAACATCCCGCGTGTGACGTTCTGCGAGCCGGAGATTGCCTCCGTCGGCATGACCGAGAAGCAGGCACGTGAAAAGTTTGGAGACCAGGTACGCACCGTCGAGTACAACCTCGCCGGCAACGGAAAGTCGTCTATCCTGGCCACATCGGGCATCATCAAGCTGGTCTCGGTTGAGGGCGGTCCGATCGTGGGCTTCCACG
>ERZ772926.1542-NODE-1542-length-10904-cov-3.805696_pt1 | contig 10904 bp, 9 predicted proteins | sample MGYA00511136_ERZ772926 | MGnify/ENA primary metagenome ERZ772926 (study PRJEB29015, sample SAMEA2737917) | human oral metagenome | biome: human oral; feature: human-associated habitat; material: dental | place: China | collected 2153 ... | reverse complement strand
TCCCGTATGCCCAAGCTGCGGTGTAGAGATTGCCGGACATATCATTAAATGTTCTTATTGCAGTGAATTATACCTCAAAGAGGAGCCATCTTGTCCGAATTGTCATCATACGGAACGCCATACAGAGTCTTCCGCAACTACTACTGAGCACCACACTGATGGGGCTACTAACGAAAGTAACGAGCAGGAACCCATTGTACTTATGTCTGTTGACAAGGAAGACGCAACTGAAAATGAGGATGTGATTATCCCTACACAGGAAGCAAAAGAGAACGAAAGGGATAACTACAACGCTAAAACACAAGATTCTTTACACAAGTCTGAAATAGAGGATGAGGCTGTTGATGCCGATTTCATCATTGACAACAATGCTGACGAAGAGGTGATTGCGAATGCTGAGGCAATTGTAGAGGGCAAAGAGAACGAGGAGGCGAACACTTCCGACAAGAATAACCATCTGTCACTGGCTGTCTCATTGCTCATCGCTGCCATCACTGCTGCTGTATTGCTCTTCCTTTATAACCAAGGCGTGGGTATCAGCAAAGCTAACAGCGAGCAGGAGGCTTTTGCACAAGCAATTAGTAGCAACGAGCCTACGGTATTAAAGAATTATCTCAAGGAAAATCCAACAGCCTCTAAAGCACATCGTGACAGTGTTTCAGCACGCCTAAAGGAGTTGTCAACAACCACACAGACGATGCAACAAGCCAATAATGACTTGTCTGTTGCATTGACCAGCAACTCGAAGGAAGTGCTACAACAGTTCATTGCGAAGTACCCAGACTCAAAATATCGTGGCGAGTTTGAAACCAAAATTGACGAGATGGATTGGGCACAAGCTGTTGCTAAAAACAATGAGGATGCTTTTCTCGGCTATAAGGCACAACATCCTAACGGCATCCACAGCAAGGAAGCTGATGAGAAACTGAAAAGTCTGATGGTATCATCTTCCCCTGCACAAGCAGAAAAGGAGGAGCCTGTGGAGTTAAATGTATCGGAAGGGGAACGCACACGAGCCGTTGCTGCTGTACGCCAACTCTTGCAAGGTATTAATAGTAAGAGCAACGATAAGATTGCCGGTGCTGTTGCTCCATCATTAAACTTCCTCGGAGCAGGCGGTTCAACAGCAAAAGACATCCGTCGTTATATGACTGATAAACTTTATCAGGCTGATGTCAAGACGCTTAATTGGCGACTTGGTTCACCAGCAGAGGTAAGCAAAAGGAGCAATGAGGCTGGTGCAGAAGTTCGAGTAAAGATACCTGCAACGCTTGACATTGAACGAAAAGGAGGTAAGTCAAAGCGTAGCTATGTTATCACGGCAATAGTAAAAAATGGTAGGATAACCCAAGTCAGATGGTAATATACTAATCTCATCTCTTTTTCCTACTGGACCAATGAGGCTCAGTAGGAAAAAGGTGGGGAAATGGTACACAAATAGCTAATTATAAAAAAACTCTTTCCAAACTATGGAATGATAAGTGTTCCCAAATAAGAGAGAAATTATCACATAAAATACAAGAATAGTTTTGTTTCCGTTTTGCTGTCACTTTTAACATTTCGTATATCTTTCTGTGATATAACAAGTTAAGTGTTTAATAGAAATGACAGAAATGACAGGAAAATTAATTGCTGGTTCCAGCCCCTCCCCAAAGGGGGGTAACCGAGAAACCCTTTGTAATAGTTTTTTCCTACTCACCCCAAAAAGACCCTTTCTCTACTGGATGACGAGTTTTGAAAGGGTCTTTGATTTATCATTTTGTCTAAAACAATGAACTTATCAAAGTGGTATTTTGCTGTTGACACAATTCACTTAGATAAGTACTTAGTTTTCAATCTTATCAATTGTAGGCTTCTTAATCTCAGGCATTGGAGCCTTCACAACAGGTTCTGTCTGTCCTTCAGGCACATTAGGAACAATGACAGGAGCCTCTGGTTCTTCGGTTTTCTCTGATTCTGAAGTCTCTTCTTTAGGGGTTTCTTTTTTCTTTACCTCTTTCACTTCTACCTCTTTTTCTTCTTCCTTTGTCAACACAGGAATCTTCGGACTGTTATCAATGCCGATAACCTCACCCGACATGTCCACCTCATACTTACGAGGAGGTGCCATCTCACGTGTTTCCATAAGAATAGCAAGTACGATTGCGCCTACCACTAATACAATCGCACAGATGGAAACAGGGACTTTATAGGTTGGTTTCTTTTTCATTATTTTCTTTTCTTTCCTTTGTCTTATTCCTTATTCAGTTATCTGAACGCAGTAAGGGAGAGGCTGCTGGAGTGTCAGAAAACTAATCGTAGGCTGGTTATCCTTCGTACAAATCAGTGTACTCTGGTCGCCTTTCACAGCCTTACCCATGTCGTATCCCAGTGCCTTTACCTGTGTCTGTAAGCCTGCGAAAGCCATACGGTTAAAGACATAGATATAGACTGTCTTACCATCTTGCGCCAAGAGTACCATACTGGAGTTACCACGTTTCATTGCAGTTGGTAGGAAGTCACTGGTTAAATTCATGTTCTTTACCCAGTTATAATCTTTTCCGAACTCGTCAGAGGAAACTCCTTTATAGCTATAACCTTGCTTCTCTAATACCTGTTTGCCCACTTGTAGCGTCTTTGCTTGGAAGATTTTAATTGCATCTGCCACCGAGACAACGTCTTTTTGTGCATGCACTCCTATTGTAAAGAGGAGTGTAGTGAGTAAGAGTAGTATCTTTTTCATATTTTTTCGTTCGTTTATGCTATACTTGCAATTGCTCATATTGCTTTGACACAACCGCATTATGACACGTTACAAAAGTATGAAAAATATAGAGAATAAGCAAGAAAAGAAAGGAAAATTGAGTTGACAAGTGTACAAGTGTGCAAGTTGACATGTTGACAAGTTTACGAGTGAACAAGTTACTTGCAACAATAAACACAGCAAGTTTGCAAGTTGACAGTCTGCAAGTTGACAAGTTGACGTGTTGCTTTCAACAATAAGCACAGTAAGTGTGCAAGTTGACGAGTTGACAAGTTGACAAGTTGACAAGTTGATGTGTTACTTGTAACAATAAACACAGCAAATGGTGGTAATCATAATTATGAATTATGAATTATGAATTATGAATGCCCCCCTTGTCCCCTTGTTTGCTAAAGCCTATCGTTTACTTTCTTTTCTTTTTAGACGCTAAGCGTTCCTCACGCATCTTAGCCATCACGGCCTCCTTTTCCTTAGTACGTTGTCCTGAAAGACGAGCAATGAGGCGGTCGAGGTCTATGGCAATATCGTTGAATTGAGCAAATTCTTCGTTGTTCTCAAAGAGTTTCTCAACCATACAAGAAGGGATATTCTTAGCCTTCTCTTGTAGTTCTTTTCCATGTTTGGTAAGTGACACGTAGGTTTCCCTTCCGTCTTTCTCACCTTTCACACGGTTAACCAAACCGATTTGTGCCATACGCTGGACGAGTGGAGTCATGGTGTTTGAATCAAGATAAAGACGGTGAGCAAGTTCCATCACCTTCTGATTATCTTCTTCCCACAGAGCCATCAGCACGAGATATTGAGGATAGGTAATCCCCAAGTCCTCAAGGAATGGGTAATAAGTTTGAGTAACTAAGCGGCTCGCTGTGTACAATCTGAAGCAGAGTTGGTTCTGCAGTTTTAGTTGGTTGTATGCCATACTTTGATTCCTTAATGTTTTTGATAACTTCTAAATTGTGAAGTATGTCCTATTCAATGTGTTACCTGAAAATCTATTCTTACTGCAAAGGTACAATAAATTGTATTTATCGTTAATGATATAAGTCTACTTTTAACATTATTTGTATGGCTAAAACAATGCTTTAATGACAGAAAACAGTCATAGGCAGCCATAAACGATACGAATTGTCTATGACTGCCTACGGATTATTTAGAAGTTCTTGTCTTACTTATTCAAAGTAATAAAGGAAAGTTGCAATACCCTCAAGTGCTGGTTTGCGCTCGCCTTCAATCTCAATCTGAAACTTGATACCAGCCTTGCAGATACCACGAAGGTTCTCAATACTATCGAGTGTGGCTACAAGGCGAACACGTGAGTTCACGAGGACCGGACGACCGAAGCGCATCTTATCCATACCATAGTTGACCATCATCTTGAGGTTGTTAACCTCGATAATCTCCTGCCACATGTGTGGAAGCAACGAAAGTGTCAGATAGCCATGCGCGATGGTGCTCTTATACTGGCTTTCTACTGCTGCACGCTTTGTGTCAACATGAATCCACTGATGGTCAAGCGTAGCATCAGCAAAGAGGTTAATTCTCTCTTGGTCAACGAGTAACCACTCGCTCTCACCAAGCTTCTCACCCAGTCGGGCAGCAAGCTCTTCGTAATTGTTTACTGTTAATTTTGCCATAGTTCTTGTTGCATGTAATTTCTACATTACTACGTATGATAGCTTTTCTTCATCCTTCTTCTCCCTCTTTATATATATAAGGTGGAAAGGATAACCTATCATTCGATGCACAAAAGTACAAAAAACTTTCCAATTGCCCAAATTGATACAGCAAGTGTGATTAGGTAATCAAACTAAAGGTGCGCCTCGAGAGTACGCTCTTTACTTCCAGTTATGGTCGCATCATTAACAAAAACAAGTTTATACTTGATTGTAAGGACGCTACCCTTTTTAGCGGCACTCAACACCTCAATACGAGGTTCTAAGAAAAAGATGTCAGATGCCAAAGGATTGTTTTTAGGAACCCAAGCTGTAACCTTAAAATTACCATTTTCACTTTTTATCTTGTCAGCATACAGCATAATATTTTCCCCATTACGCACTAATGTCATCTGTACTTTATCAAACCATAATTGCTGTGATAAACTCTTCACTTTATCGGTGTAATCACCATTAGCCTTATTGGCAAAGTGCTTTTTAAAGAACTCATTCGTTTCTGCACTGCCTGCAATGATAAGTTCATCATTCAAGGCAGAAAGCGGCTTAAAGCCTGTTACTTTCACTTGAAAGTTAGCCAATTCGGTTTCATGCCCATCATTTGCAACAAGATTAATCTTGTAAGTTAATGAGTTTGAGTTGTCGTCCCTACTCGTCGCTTTGCGTAGTGGAATAAACTTATCTCTATCAAACTTAAGCAGATGAGTATAGAAAACATCAGCATGCTCATAAGCACCACGCATATAGTACTTGCTCGCTTCCTCAGTGTTAGCTGTTACAAGATTTGCATAATACAAGTTTTTATCGAAAGTTACGCTCGGCGAACTATTGCCCATGTTACCCTTTCTACCCTTATAGGTAATCGTGAATACAATATGACCAGAATGTGCACTACCATCATAGCGTACATCGCTAATTGTTGTGTTTGCCCAATCGGCTGGAGTAAAGGTGTATTGATTGCTTCCGCCAACAGATGAAGACGAAAGGTCAATAAATTTCTGCATATATCCTGCAGTGAACTTACTATTATCCTTCAGACGATAAAGTGTATCGAAATCGAAGTCTTTCAGATAGTCAACGCCCTCTTTCCATTTTGCAACAGCACGTGAAGCCATCGCATAATCATTAGGCTTCTGTGCGAAACCAGTATAATCTACGTCCTTAGTGAAGGTCTTGCCACCGCTATTACCCGTAACTCTCAACGTAAACGTTCCCTTTTCTTCATCGCTTTTCACCAGACTCACACTCGTAACGTTCAGCTGCTTTCCATTGACAGTTTTATTTCCTAAGTCGGCTTTTGCCTTTTCCGTTGCTTGATAAACGTTCATTTGTTTATCAAGATTGAAGAACTTTACAATGTCATCAGTCGTTACTTCAACTACTTTCTCTACTGTTGGTGGCGTTGGTGTCAATGAGTTGTCCTCACCTCCGCAAGCGGCAAAAAGCAATACTATAGCTGCCGCAAAAATAAATTTTCTCATTAATTATTATCCTGTCTCTAATTTGTAAATGGCGTGCCTTCGCTCCTCGTTCTCAACCTTTGCAATAATGATGTAAAAGCATCGGGACTTTGTTGCACGCAAACAACCGAATGCAAAGATAATAAAAAAACTTGAAATACAATCATCTTTCTCTCTTTTTAAAGAGGAAAACAGTTCAACTATGAATGGTTTAGCAACGGTATGCTAAGGAGTATGCGCTGGCGAGCGACAAGACTATTACGCTCAAATGTGACGTTTCAAACTGCCAAAACACCTCCTGTTTAATCTTAGTATTACAACGTTTTGCTCACAATTCATCCCCTGTTATCCATATAGCATAGTGAATTTAACCCTCCGCACATATGGTGTTAACCCTCCGCACAACGCGTGCAGAGCATTCGCACCATAGCAAATGGTGGTAAACATTCACAAACATAGTATGAGTTGAGACCTTAAAACATCCTATTTCGTTGGCTAAAGTGAAAACGCTAAAACAAAACTGAACAAATAACTTCTTTCTATGCTTACAATAGATTTTATTCTAATCGGGTCAAACACTATTCGTTTCGTTATAGAGCCAGATTTTTAGATAAAGTCTGTTTTGTTTGATACATTCTTTGTATCTTTGTAGCTAAGAATAGATATTTTCAAAAGGAGAGGTCGCAGCCTTATGCTGGTGGTGATAGTCCTTTGAGCTTGAATGCTTTTCATAAAAGAGTTAGACAACGATGCTTCGTTATATCAATACAGATATCGTTTTTCAGGAGTTTCCCGATGAGGTGACGCTTGCCATCAATGTGTCGGGTTGTCCGTGTCGCTGCCCTGGTTGCCATAGTCAATTTCTCTGGGCAGATAGGGGAGAAGACTTGACGACGGAGGCATTGTCTACACTGATTCTTGAGATGGAAGACACGATAACGTGTGTGGGCTTTATGGGAGGCGATGCCGATGCTGAAGAAGTTGACAGGCTCGCTGAACACATTCGATGTCATCATGCAGGACTGAAAATAGGGTGGTATACAGGGCGCACAGCTATTTCTCCGCTCATCAATCAGCAACGCTTCGATTATATTAAAGTCGGACCTTATCTCCGCCACCTCGGTGGTTTAGATTCTCCTTGCACCAATCAGCGAATGTATCGTCGCTGTGCTGATGGCAGCTTTGAGGATATCACCTCCCGCTTCTGGAAAGCACAAGCTGGCGAGAGTTTATAAAAACCCATCTTTGATTAAGATAATTTAAGTCTGCGCTCTTTGATATTCTGTAAAAAACGACTACCTTTGCACTCGCTTTCAAGACGGTTAATTTGTGTTAACAAAAGCTAAGTTGGTAGGTCTTATTATTATCAAAACCTCTGAAATAAAGGATTCGTAGGTTTTGCCCGCTCCGAGAGTATCTTCCATTAGAACAAGGATTAAGACTCAACAAAGACTGTCTTGTCGCTCTTGATACGGAACCTCCGAGAGTATTTTCCATTAGAACAAGGATTAAGACACATATCAAAAAAAGATTTACTAACTTTTCTTTCCTCCGAGAGTATCTTCCATTAGAACAAGGATTAAGACAAACTGACACTGAGATATTTCTCTATCCAATACTCCGAGAGTATCTTCCATTAGAACAAGGATTAAGACCTTCTTTCTACTCTTGAAAACAAGGGCATACAATCCTCCGAGAGTATCTTCCATTAGAACAAGGATTAAGACCAGATTGCAGGAATAGCTGCAATCATTCTGATTACTCCGAGAGTATCTTCCATTAGAACAAGGATTAAGACCAGCAAGGATTACTCCCTTGTCCATCATCTGTCCTATCTCCGAGAGTATTTTCCATTAGAACAAGGATTAAGACAGTCTCGCTTGCAGCCTTTCATTTTCAATATCTCTCTCCGAGAGTATCTTCCATTAGAACAAGGATTAAGACTAATCCCCCGTCGTGTTGACGAAAGAACCGGCTAACAAACTCCGAGAGTATCTTCCATTAGAACAAGGATTAAGACTCAACACCAAACTAAACTACAATTGTTAATCTTATCTCCGAGAGAATCTTCCATTAGAACAAGGATTAAGACTTCGTCATTTCTACGATTTTATCAACTCGCATTAAAACTCCGAGAGTATCTTCCATTAAAACAAGGATTTACCTCAGAACACTTTGTGTCCGTCATTAAGGGTACGAACTTCGAGAATGGCAAATGATTTTATAACGGGAGATTTTACCTTTCAAGTAATTGCAAAGTAATCTATCTTCTTTTTATTCATTTAGAGAGTAATTCTCTGTGGTAACATGATGGGAGAGGGTAGAGATGGGTGGTGAATGCTATGCGCCTATCATCTCTGATGTTGTTAAGTTTACTTCTCTTAAAAAAATGGTTTAAGGGGAATAAGATGGGAAGTATAGGAAAAGCCGACTGTTAATCAAACTAAGATTATTAAATAAGCAAAATATCTTGGTGAGAAGTACGATTTAGTTTTTTAGGTGGGTTCTATTAATTAGCTTTGTTCGAGAATAAAACGAGAGTGAACGAAGAAGTTATGCAGACATAACACCTGAGTGAACTGGCAATTTGAGCCAAATCCACCTTAAGATTAATAAAGGCAAATACTACGGTTCGGAACTTATATATGATGATATAAGGTCTAATTTGGTCTAAAACAACTTTCCTGTCATTCCTATCACTTCTAATAATCGTTTATATGATTAGTTTACAATGAGTTATCTTGAAATGTTAAAAATGACAGCAAGTGGTTATCAAAGTTATATCCATATATTTATAAGATAAACACATAGATGATAGACATATATAGTTGGATGCCGATAACGTAGGTAGGAACAAGTCTTGACCCAACCTCCAGACCGCCAACAAGGACCTTGTGCATCTTGGCTACGCTGTCAATCGTACCGCTTGCCACACCATAGCTAAGCGACATGATAATGATAATCAGCGATAGGGAGGGGATAAAACTGGATGAAAAGGAACTGGGGAATAGCTGTCCCGTCACGCTCAGGAGAATTGCATGGGGAACAGTCGTAAGAAGGAGCATCACAATCACATAAGCAATAAATTCAAACAATGCTATGCGCAGACCTACTTTCTCGCGATAGGGGATTTTATAGTGATTGTCGGATTTTGTTAGGTGGCTTCTCATGTTGGATAGCATCGCACAAAAGGTCGTATAGAGTCGGCTACGAACACAGGCTCCCGCTGCCATCACTATCATAATAAAATAGATGAGCAGGGGCGACAATTGGTTGCTGACGAACGACCCAAAGAACCATCTGATGCCTTCACTACTTAGCATAGAACGCATAGGAAGCTCGGGGAAAGCTGCCGTTATAAGCCATGAGAGCAGTATCAGTGCTAACTGGACTATGAGAAGCACTAAGACAATATAACCTAACTTATTCCTCATCAGCATGGAGGTTGTCAATGTCAATAATACGTAGTTCTAATGCGCGTACTACAAGGCGCGTGGCGTTGACGCTCACACCATTGTTTCCATCAGGGAAGAGTTTCTGTACGAGTTCGTTCTGTCGCTTCTCCAAACTCTTTACGCCGAAAGGCATACCACGCAGGTTGGTAATCTGTTCTTTGGTATAACCGAGTGCAAGGTGGCGAAGGAAACGCTCATCATATTCGTCAATCTCGTAGCTGACCATCGCCTCTTGGTGCATCAACTGACTGCTTACACTCATCTTAAATCTGCTTACAATCTTTTCGAGGATAGGCTGATTGAAGACCATACGCTTGCCCGACATGACACTCGCCACGTCACCACGCGTCAGTAGTTCGCCACTCTTCAGGCAGATACCATCGGCACCAGCATCAAGAACGTCGACCCATAGCTTTTCATTTAGTATCTCACCCGTGAAGATAAGCACCTTCACGTTAGGGTAAGTCTGTTTTGTTTGTCGACAAATCTCTACGCCCACTGTTGTTGAACCACCCAATCCAAGGTCGAGTAGGACGAGGTCGGGGAGGCTCTGCTTAATTAGTTTCCAATAAGCGACTTCGTTTTCAGCTGTTCCGATAATCTCAGCTTCAGGTATTTCATTTCTGAAGATACCCTCTGTTCCTTTTAATTCCAAGGGTACGTCTTCAACGATAATGACTCTAAAATTCTCCATAGGTATGTTTCGTTTTATTTTGTTTCTTAATTAGCTTTTGCCAAGACCACATCTATTCTTACGCCATTGGGTGTCTCAACGGCTGAGATACCACAGCCACGCTTATTGGTTGACTCACCATTGTCACGTGCTATCTGTCGGCAGATGAAGAACATCAAACGGTCGGCAGAAGGCTGAAAGAGGTCACGGCATGCGTCATCAGAGAGGTTCAGCGTAGAGATAAGGATATGTAAGGTTACATAGCCAGGCTGATGCTCTTCGGCTGTGACCGTTAGTGGTTGGTTGTTATTGATAAGATATAGTATATCAAATAAATAAGCAAGGAAGACAGGGTCGCCACTGATGAGTGGTGACTCGAAGGTTGTTGTCAGCTTCGATGGACTCACCAATGTCGTGATATCCACTGGGCGCGACACGAGTTTCACGGAGTCTACTTGGCTCATTGCCTGCTGACTAAGAATCTGATAGAGTTCTTTATAGTAGGTTGCCAACTCGTCAATCGCCTCAAGTTGACCATCAGGTTCGTCTACAAGCTGGCGAATACGTGAAGGATAGTACATCGTTTCATGCTTGAGTGTTGATAGACAGTTATCAAGAATGCTGTTACTAATGTGCAAACGCTCGTTCTCATATTCCACACAACGCACCTCATCTTCGAGCATTTCTATGTCTGATTGGCTCTTTTGATTCTCCTCAACAGAGGCAATTAGTGCCTCCTTAATCTGGTTGACGATAGCAAGTAATCGTTCTGGGAATCTGTCGCTAACACCTTTCTCAACCTCTCTAAGTTTGTTTTCTTCGCTTACATCACTAAGAAGAATCGTGTTTATCTGCTTCACACGTTCCAAACAGAACTGATAAGAGAGACGATGACGATAATAC
>ERZ772926.1537-NODE-1537-length-10935-cov-5.752757_pt1 | contig 10935 bp, 10 predicted proteins | sample MGYA00511136_ERZ772926 | MGnify/ENA primary metagenome ERZ772926 (study PRJEB29015, sample SAMEA2737917) | human oral metagenome | biome: human oral; feature: human-associated habitat; material: dental | place: China | collected 2153 ... | reverse complement strand
CCCCCACCACCGCTTCGCGGTCCCCCTCCCCCGTGTCGCACGGGGGAGGCATTGGATGACGGTATATTCGCTTCCCCCGTCGCGCGGGGGAAGCGGCGAGCATCACGAGCCGATAGGGCGCCCTGAGCGCAACTTAGACCCAGACAAGAGGAGCAGCAGATGACATTACTGGAACAGTGTCAAGCATGGCACAATCACGGAGATTACGAGAAGATCATCACGGCGATTGAGGAGATCCCCGCCGCAGAGCGCACGCCCGAGCTCGATGGCGAGCTGGCGCGCGCCTACAACAACTTCGCGCAGCCGAGCGAGTGGTGGTATTTCAAAAAAGCGATCGACCTCCTCGCGCCGCACGCAGAGGATTCTGCCGACGATCACGTCTGGAACTTCCGCATGGGCTATGCCTACTACTACCTCGATCAGGAAAACCGCGCCCTGCCCTACTTTGAGGCGGCGCTTGCGGCGCTGCCGGGCGACGAGGACACCGAGCAGATGATCGAGGACTGCCGCCGCGGACTCTCTCTCCCGCTCTTTTCGCGCCCGTTCCGCATCCGCGTGCAGGAGGCATGGCTCGCGTTCTCCGAGGCGGAGGAGGAGCTGCGCGCGCTGATGGATGCGGGACCGGATCACGGCGAGGAGCTCATCGAGCGGTGCAGCTCCGCTCTGCACATCGCCTTTGACGATGTCTCATTCGAGCTCGGAAAGGGCAACGAGAAATATGAGCTCATCCTCACGCCCGAAGGTCTGCGCGCAAAACTCTTTCCGCTCGTCTATTTCGCGCGCCATGCCCCCGCCTCTGTGCGCGAGCACTGGGACATCCACGTCGGTCGCACCGCCTTTCTTGGTGCCCTGCGCACGGACGACTACAGCATCGAGATGACGGATGTCGCCGTCTGGTTCGCGCCGGACGGCGACGGGATCGCCCTCACGGTCTACTGTGAAAAGCTCCTGCCGCTCCTGCAGGAGGACGAGAGCCGCGCGTGGTGGATGCTCTCCACGCTCGTCGATCAGGCACTCGGCGAGATCGCCGCCATCCGACTCATCCATGATTTTGATCTCCTCGATGCGCCGCGCGAGGAGCCGTCGACCCTGCTGGCGGATCTGCCGCAGGCACTCGCAGAGGCGGGGTACTCCCTCGCGAACGATGCAGAGGAGTACCTTGACCACTGCTATCTCGCCTACGAGCGCGAGCCGGACACATCGGACGATGCGGATCTGCGGCTCGATGTCTATGCGGGCAGCACGCGCCTGCCCTCCCTCCTCAGTTCCTATATGGATAACGATGCGACGCTCGTGGACATCTACCATGCGGATGGGATCGCGGCGGGCTTTATCGCCTATCCGCTGACGGATGAGATGCGCGAGAGTGCCGACGGGATTCTCGATTTTCGCGATGCGCTCATGCAGGCGATTGAGGAGGAGACCGATTGTCTGCACGCGGTGACCTTCCTCGGCGGAGCGACGGGCACGAACTACGGCTATCTGGACTTTCTCGCGTGGGATCTGCACGCCGTCCTCGTCGCCGCAGAAACCGTTCTCAAGAGGACGAATCTGCCGTGGGCGGTGTTTCACTCCTTCCGACGAGACGCGGCGGGCACCGTCAACATTTTTGATCGCGACGAGGAGGAGGAGGACGCCGCCGACGCGCCGGAGAGCTCCGACACAGAAAAAGGCCCCCTGCTCACAGCGGAGGCCGTCGCCAAACTCGAGGCGATGGAGGATGGATCCACGGGCTATTTCTTTAAAATGCTCAGCTATCTGAACAAATACATCAAGAACGGCATCATCAAGGGGCGGTTCACACGCGAGGAGGCGCATCGTGACCGCGACATTGCGCTGTGGTATGCCTATGCGTGCAACAATGTCGATCAGTACCCCTACTTCTACCGTGCGATACAGTGGATGCCGGACTCCGAGCCGAATGCGTGCGGGTGCGGGACGTGGTACTATCGCTACGCCGTCGCCCTCATGCACTGCGGCTATCTGGAAAAGGCGCTCCGCTATGCCGCGCAGGGAACGCGTGAGGAGCCAGACTATCCGTGGTGCTATCTCGTGCTCGGCAAGCTGCGCGCCCATTTCGGCGACCGTGACGGTGCGCTGGACGCCGTGCGGCAGGGGCTTTCCCTCGTGCCGGACGACCACGAGTTCCTGACGCTGGAACGTGAGATCGAGGAGGGTGCAACGATTGAGCAGATGTGCTTTCACTGGGTCGACGGAGCGTATGACGAGGAGCTGCAGCAGGCATCGCGTGCGGCCGAGGTTCCGCAGGAGGGCGCGGCGGCGGATGCCGTCGATGACATGTACCAAAAGCAGCGATCCATCCTCTGCATCCGCGTCGACGAGGAGGGACTCTCCCGCGTCCTGCGCCTCTTCTCCCCCATATCGGCGGGCAGCTACACGCGCAACGCGCCCTACTGCCATTTCCCGCGCAAGGCCGGGGATACAGAGGTGGAGATCGTATTCCGCATGAATGAGGCGGGCATGTCCAAGCTCCCCATCACATGGCTGACCGAGGTCAGGGATCACATCGACAGCGGGGCATGGGTAAAACATACGGATGAGCACGGCACGGCACAGCTCATCGCCGTGCACATCTTACTCGATCACACCGTCGTGCTCGAGTACAAATACCCGTGGAAGGAAAAAAGCGCCTACTTCGAGGTGGATGCTGACTGGAATGTCGGCGAACGGAAGGGATAAGGCGAGTACCTCCATTGACACTCGCCTAAAAAAACATCCGCCCTATTTATACATGGCAGACGAACTGCCCGCAAAGATATTCCATGCTGGAGGTTGGCTGCACCTGCTTCGATGGGATGAACACATAGTCCCATGGCTTGTAGTGCAGCTCACGGCACACGGCAGTGGCTGTCTGACAGTATCTAATACCCACTTCCTTCTTTGCCAGCACCCCAGTATCGTTCAGCTTGTCCTCCCCCTTGATCTCCACCAGATAACATCTGTCGGCGGTTTCCACCACGAAGTCCGGCTCGTAGTTGTGTCCCCTGCCGTACTTGAGATCAAAATCGGAAGGAGCAGGACGAAGCCATTTCAGCACTTTGACATCCTGTTCACAGAGTCTGGCAAAAGTCAGTTCCGGAATACTGTCGAACTTTGCCCTATCGAAGACTCCCTTCTCTATCCCCGTGAAGACCACGGAGCGGATGCCGTCCGCTTTAGCGTCTGGGGAGAACAGATCCAGCTCAGAGCTGCCAAACAGTTCCTGAGGCATATTGAAATCATTGACCTTCACGATATCGTAGGAGAACATTTCCTCCGTCTTATGAAAGTGCTGCATCATCTGCCTGTAAATCTTTCCTGCAATGTCCTGCCGGTACATCATGACGATGTTTCGCATATCCTCGCAGCCATGTCGCTCCGTATAGTGCCGGCAGACGGACTGAACAAGACTCACGACAAGCTCCCCGCACTGCTCGTAGTCGATGACGGGCTTTCCTCGCAGGATTTCGACGATGCAGTTGACAGGGCGCTCAGCGATAAAGGTTATTTTGCTCGTAGCATCCCTCTCCGCATCCCGTGCGTCCACTAGATTCTGTCTAATCAGTTCGGTGGAGATGGGGGCATGGTTGAACTCTGCCAGATCAAGATCGAACTCATCGAAAATGTATGCGCCGCCACCCGTGCTGGTCATGGCAAGCTGAGGGATGGGGATGAACCGTTCCTTTGTCCTCACAGTGTATTCCTCGGTCTGCTCCGCCACAAAGGCTGCAAAAGCATCCTGGTTGTGCTGGAAGACATAGCCGTAGTCCTCTTTGGCTTTGATTTCCTCGATGACTGCTTTAGCAATGTCCTGCTTGTCTTTTACTTCCAGTCCCGCAGACTTTTTCTCCTTCATCTTTGACTGTACGGCCTTTTGCGCCACAGCGTTCACAGCCTGGATCGCCTTGCGGGTCTCGTCCGTTTCCTGCTCGATCCCAAGCTTTCTGTGAGCCTCGGACAGATCCTCTGGTTCCGGCTGGATCAACGGTATCTGCTGAGGGCTTTGCTTCTCATCGGGCAGCTTGTCCGCCTCGATGAGGTTGCCGCGACAGAAGATGCTCTCGCCGCTTTGGGCTTCCCGGACAAGCGCAGCAAAGTTGTCATGAGCAGTGAGCATGACCATATCCGCCAGGCGGTCGCCGGTGCGTTCACCGTAGGGTAAGCGTAGTCCGCGCCCCACCATCTGCTCTCGCAGAATACGCGATGCAGCAGTACGCAGAGGGATGATGGTGTAGAGGTTGTTCACATCCCACCCCTCTTTGAGCATGTCCACATGGATGACAATTTCTATGGGATTGTCTGCCCGTTCCACATCGGCAAGCAAGGCGACATTCGACGCCTTGGCTGCCGCTCCCTGCTTGGAGTGGATGAGCAGCGTCTTTCCCTTGTAACAGCCCTGCCTGAAATCGTCGGAGGTGACGTAATCATTGACGGACTGGGCATGCTCGGTATCCTTACAAACGATCATGACAAAAGGCTTCACGAGACGGGCGTTGCTCTTGTCGGCATACGCGGTCAAATGCGCCTTGACCTTCTCATGATGCCGTATACCATCATCAATCATAGCACGATCCAACTCTTTTTCACCGAAGCCGAAACTCTCAATATTGCTTCTGGTCATAGCATAGGGTGTACGTGTATATCCTGCCTCGATGGCTGCTGAAAGAGGATATTCATATACGACGTTCCTAAATTTCTCCTGCCTTCCTCCCTTGCCAGCCACCAGCGGCGTGGCTGTCAGTTCCAGTCCCAGCACGGGCTTCAGATCATTGAGTGCCTGCATTCCAGCTTTCGCACGGTAGTGGTGAGACTCGTCCATGATCAGCACCAGATCATCCAGCCCCGCCAAGTAGTCGATGAAGGATTCTCCCCGCCGCTCGTTCAGACGTCGCATATTGGCCGTCTCAGAGTCGAACTTCGAAATGTTGTAGATGTAGATGGAGATGCTATCCCCTAAGAAAACGTCGCCATTTTTCTCCTTGTAGTCATCGTCGTGATAGATGATGGGCGGCCAACTGAAGCAGGACAACCCCTTAAACACATACTTGGTACTCGATGACTGTGAGAGATCGTTGTGCAGCTTGTTGTATATCGTGATGTTGGGCGCAACCACGAAGAAATTTTTCAAACCGTATTGCGTATAGAGATAGGTGATGAACGCTCCCATCAGGCGCGTCTTCCCCACGCCGGTCGCCAGTGCAAAGGTGAGGGAAAGGAACTCCCTCTCGAAGTCCGTGCATGTGGGATAAAGGCCATGCACCTTCTGCAAGGCGCCCTTGAGGTCGATGCCCTTCTCCGGCGGCACGACCTGAAGAATATTTGCCAGCACCTCCAAGGAAATCTTTTGCGGTTCTCGCAGGGACATCGTGCCGCTGATAAAATCCGGTGTATATTGGAGGAAACGCAGGTCAGCCTTCATCATCTTCGCCCTCACTTTCCTCGTCCTCGTACTGTGGCGGGCGCACAATGTTCAGAGCGTAGTCCTCACGTCCAAACGCACAGCTGCCCAAAAGCATCTGGGGAATTTTCTTGATGCGAATTTGAGGCGTTCCCTTGTCAGCGCCCTCATCAAAGGACTTACAGGCAACAATCAGGAATTCATTTTCCGCCATTATCTGCTGAATACCGGCAAGGTAGGCGGCTGTGATATGCTTGGTGGTGACATAGAGGAAGGAATGCTCCGTCCCCTGCGATTGTTTCCAGAACATCTTCTGGTCGGGGCAGTAGGTGTACCCCTCATGGAGGGCCACTGCCGCCGCCAGCTTGTCGGCATCGTATTCCTTATTGATGACGAGTTCCCCGATGGCATCCTCTTTGAGGAGGGTAGGTGCAAGTTCGTAAAAGTCATAGCCGCCCCCGCCGGTCCAGCTCTGTGCCTTGGAGATACCGCCCTGCTCGCCGTCCACCACCTTATCTAGGCGCGCCTTACAATGGGTATAGCAGTGGTCGCCCATTTCAATTCCAATATAGCGGCGGTTCATCTTGTGAGCCACGGCGGCGGTGGTGCCGGAGCCGAGGAAGGCATCCAACACCAGATCGCCTTCGTTGGAGGCGATCTGTAAGATGCGCTGAATCAGGCGTTCCGGCTTGGGTGTGTCAAAAGGACTTTCAGGCCCAAACAGGGCGATGACTTCCTTCTTGGCTTCTTGGTTGTGCCCGACCTCTTTATTCGTCCACCAAGTCCAAGGAACGACACCCTTTGCTTCTGACAGAAATTTCTTTTGTCTGGGACGAGACGTTCCGTCTGCGCCAAGCCAAATCCTGTTGTCCTTCAATAGAGAGTGAAAGGTTTCTTCGGATAAAGCCCAGCACCTGCCATCAGGAGGAGGCAATTTTCGTCCGTCCGGGAGTTCGATTTCATAAAACTGGCTGGCGGTAGCATGACCGACCTGTCCGGTCAAATCAATCGAACGCCATGGCCCTCTGGGATCGTTATCTGGATTCTTGTAACTGGATGCCTGCTCTGGACTGAGTGGCAAATAATTGCGGGATGCCTTGAATGCATCTTTGTCTTTGGCATAAACAAGCACATAGTCATGACCATCGCTGATGACGGACTCATGTCCGGAGAAGTCCGTTTTTGCCAAACGATGGAGGCGATGAAATTCTTGCGTGAGAATATCTCATCCAGCAAAACCTTGACGTATGCCTGTTCGTCATCGTCAATGCTAACCCACAGGCTGCCATCCCTATTCAACAGCTGGTAAAGGATTTCCATACGTGGCCTGATGAGGTTCAGCCATGTACTATGTTCCAGATTGTCATCATATTGAGAGAACGCCGATCCCGTATTATACGGGATATCTGCATACACGCACTTCACCTGCCCGCCGTACCTCGGTAGTAGTGCCCTGAGGGCCAGCAGATTGTCCCCGTGAATCAGCATATTTCCTGTCCCCGTCTCACCGTAGGACTTCTCTTTGTGATGCAGCAACAGGCGCGGCTCTATCTTCTGCATGGGTTCGTCTTTTCCCACCCATGTCAATTCCAGTTTCGTTACCGCCAAGAAAATCCCTCCTACTCATTTTATATCCGTTATTATACAATAGAAAGTCAAAAGCCTCTTTCTTGGTTGGATATCCACTGTATATAGACAATAAAAACAGCCCCTCTCGAAATGAGATACGGCTGAATTCGTGAAAATTCCGTCTTTTTTGTTGTTCATTTGTCCCGATAGTGCGAACCGCACTGCCATATCTCGAATCGCCCATCCTTGATGCGGAAAACCAGACGATTCTTTTCATCAATATGAACACTCCAAAAGCCGGAAAGCTCGCCCTTGAGCGGTTCCGGCTGTCCTTGGCATTGGTATCCGTTGCGGTCAATATCCTGAATGAGACGGTTGATCTTTTTCAGCGTCTTCTTATCCTGCGTCTGCCAGTACAGATAGGCTTCCCACGCTTCATCCTGCCACAGTTTCTCCATCAGTCGACCTCGATAAGCTCATGCGGTTTCAGCGTGCTACGCCCCGCCTCAACATCCGCAATCGCCGCACGCAGACGTGCCATGTTTTCCTCGCTGTAGAACGGATCGGGTTCTGCCGTTACCTCGAACGGAATTCGGCGATCCTGCGTCACCTTCGCCGCGAACATCGTGAATGCCGATGTGAGAGTCAACCCCATCTTGCGACAGGTCTCCTCCATCTCGCTCTTGAGGTTTGCATCCATCCGAAAATTCACCATTGCCTGGGCCATATCAATCGCCTCCTTTTTTGTAGAATATCATATTTGTAAAGACATATCAATCTTTTTCGTGTCATTTGCTTTACACCTATAATCCCAGTTCCTCCTCGATCAGTACCAGCTCCATCGGGCGGTAGCTCATTTTCTTGTAGTGGATGGTGAGGGCATTGCAGATGCGCTCAAGTGCCGCGCAGTCATAGCAGCGATCGCCCGCCGCTGCGCAGGGCGTTTTCTTCCCCTTGCGCTGGGCGTTGCGCGGGGCGGCAATCCGGTGGATGCGGTCGATGCCCGCCTCAATGTTGGGAACGAGCTTGTTGATGCCCACGACAAAGTAGGTCTTTTCATGTCCGAAGAGCGAGCCCGCAACACGGTTGCCCGCGCCGTCCATGTTGAGGATCTGCCCCTCCTCCGTGATGGCGTTCGCCGAGAGGACAAAGATGTCCGTCATCAGTGCCTCGCGCCCTGCGGCAAGAAATGCCTCGATGCCGCCGACGTGTCCTGCACGTGGCGGATCGACCACCTCGTTATGCTCACTTAGCCGCTCGTAGAGGGAAAGCGCCCGCAGCGTCTCGGAGTCGCCGAATCCGACGCGTTTGCCGCGAATCTCACGAGCGAGATAGTCCGCCGCCGCAGTCCGCTCCGCAAAGCGCGAGACATCGTAGCGGTTTTTGCGGAATGCCTCCATCGTGCGCACAATGCGTTCCTCGTCCGTCGTGTCGGACATTGTCCTCATCTCCTTCGTCACGCCATATTCCCTGATTCCAAGGGATTCACGGTGGACATATTGGCGAAATTCTCAATACGTCTCGATGATGTTGAAATTGCTGTCACACGCGGCGGGCGTGCGTCCGATCTCGCGGATGATGCGGATGATGTGATCCTCGGAGAGGGCGCGCGGGCTCTTTGCCCCCGCGTCGTGGAGGATCGTCTCCTTGTGCACGGTGCCGTCGATGTCGTTCGCACCGAACCCGAGCGCGACCTGCGCCACGGGCACGGTCAGCATCACCCAGTACGCCTTGATGTTGCGGAAGTTATCGAGCAGGAGGCGTGCGATCGCGATCGTCCGCAGATCGTCCCACATCGACGTCTGCCGCACCGTCCGCCCCAGCTCCGTATGTGACGGCAGGAACGGGAACGGGATGAACGTCTGAAAGCCCCCCGTCTCGTCCTGCAGGTCGCGCAGGCGCATCATGTGCGCGACGCGCTCCTCGAGCGTCTCGATGTGTCCGTAGAGCATCGACGCATTCGTCTTGATGTCGAGCTCATGCGCTGTACGCGCCACGGCCAGCCACTCATCCGCCGTCGCCTTGTTCGGGCAGAGCTCCCCGCGCACGCGGTCGGAGAGGATCTCCGCGCCGCCGCCCGCGATCGACTGCAGCCCCGCCTCGCGCAGGCGCAGGAGCACCTCGCGCACGGAGAGCCCCGACGTGTGGGCAAAATGCGTGATCTCCACGCCCGTGAACCCCTTCAGGTAGAGTGAGGGGAAGGCCTCGTGCAGCGCGCGCAGACGCAGGAGATAGTCGTCAAACGTCCACGTCGGATGCAGCCCGCTCACGACGTGCAGTCCCGCGAGATGCGGGTCGCGCATCGCCTCCGCGACGTGTGCCACCGCCTCCGACGCGCTCATCTCGTAGGCGCCCGCATCCTCTGCGTCACGCCCAAACGCGCAGAACTTACAGTGCGCCATGCAGATATTCGTCAGATTCACATGGCAGTTCACATTGTAGTAGACAATATCGCCGCATTTCTCCGCGCGCACATGGTCGGCGAGTGCGCCGAGCCACGCGATATCGTGCGAGGCAAAGAGCGCCACGCCGTCCTCATACGTCAGCCGCTCTCCGCGCTCTACTTTCTTCTCAATATCGAGGTATTTACTCTGCAATTCATCGTCTCCTAAACACACAAGTTATCTCTTTATGATTCGATACACAGCGCAAAAGTCCTGCCACAGATGCAAAAGGAGCCGCCTGCAACCCCGATAGGTATCGGCTTTGCAAAACGGCTCAAAAACGACGGCAGTACCACATTACCGCAGGTCATTCCCTTATTTTTTCGGCGTAATCGCCAGCGCGCGTACGGGCAGTCCCGTCGCGCCCTCGATGTTCGGCCACCCGAGGAAGAGCAGCGCCCCTGCCGGCGCCACGCGGTCGAGATTCGTCAGCACCTCGACCTGCAGCTTCCCCTTGCCGAGGACATAGCGCTCGCACGCGAGATCCCCCGCCTTTGCCGCCTCCGTCGAGGCATCCGTATCGAGCGTCTCATGACCGTTCGCCGCGGCATTGCGCGTCTCATAGATATACTTCAGCGCATCCATCGACCACGACGGGAAGTTCTCACTGCCGTCCGCGGCGATCCCGGAGATCGCATCCATATCCGGCCAGTGACGGCTCCACCCCGTATAGAGCGCGACAAATGCGCCGTCGGGGATCGCGCCGTACTTCGCCTCGTACGCCTGGATGTCCTCCACTGTCACCGCATAGTGTACATCGCGCGCGACCTGCTCGGTGACGTCGATCACACACAGCGGATAGAGCATGTGGCGCGCACCGAAGTCCTCCGCGAGCGGGAGGTTGCGCACGAAATGTCCCGGAAAGTCAATGTGCGTCCCGAACTGCCCCGGGAACTTGAACGTCTGGATGAGGCAGTCGAGCATCGGATTGCCCCAGTCAAAGCACGTCTTTGAGAGCTCCACCGAGCCCTCGGGGATCCCCGCCCAGCACGGACTGTCGTTATTCAGTGGGTGCGTCAGATCCACCCACTCATACGCATCCGACTTCAGCTCCTCCAGTGCGTTCCACAGCTGATATCCCATATCCCCATCTCCTTTATTCTATAGCCCAATTTATATGTTATATGGCTGTAACAAATGTCAGAAAGCCTAAAATCACACCAATTAAATTCGGGACGATAAGGATAAAATCCTTTTTTGGCTCTTTCGTCCATCCATAAATAACCCAAATTAAACAGGAAATCGAAGCGGTAAGAGGCTGCCACGGTTGAGCCTTTACCCCTTCTAAATTAGCGATAATTTGAGGAATATAGGTGATAAACACAAAAACACCGATAAACGCTCCGATTGAACCCACGATAAGATTGATTTTCTTTTTTTCCATAAATTACCTCCCTTTTTATATAGCTTACATGTTTAGTATATTATCATAGGCCTTGCATTTTTTCAAATTAAATTCTTTTATGGCGTTGACAATCTTCTGAAGTTTTACTATACTAAGGATAGTTAAGGAGATATTAAAGC
>ERZ772926.1533-NODE-1533-length-10950-cov-7.699862_pt1 | contig 10950 bp, 6 predicted proteins | sample MGYA00511136_ERZ772926 | MGnify/ENA primary metagenome ERZ772926 (study PRJEB29015, sample SAMEA2737917) | human oral metagenome | biome: human oral; feature: human-associated habitat; material: dental | place: China | collected 2153 ... | reverse complement strand
CGTAGCGGATGAAGATGTGGCGGCGGTCGATCTCGTCGTGGATGATGGCGGCGATGTCTTTGAGCACCTGATCGCCTGCGAGGTGCCCGTGCGTGTCGTTGACCTGTTTGAAATGGTCAATGTCAAAGAGGGCAAGGGAGAACCTAAACCCGCGCTCGTGCGCGAGGGTAGAGAATCGCTCAAAGCCCGCGTCAAGCTGATGGCGGTTGTAGCAGCCCGTAAGGAAGTCGCGCTTGGCGGCGTCCTGCGATGCGGCGAGCTCCTGCGTGAGGTGCTCGTTCTGGCGCTCCAGTGCCGTCTCCTCCATCATCTGGGTGCGGATGAGGTGGAGGATGAGCGGTACCATGGCGTAGATGGAGAACACGGCCATGGAGAGTATCCCTGTGAAGAGATGGCACTCCCAGTGCAGCACGTCAAAGAGGGAGAGCGCGGCGAAGGCGATCAGGCCAAAGGCAGCGTAGCGGCACGCGGGGTGGTATGCCCAGTGGGAGCGGACGAGTGCATGGATGAGGATGAGATCTGATGCAAAGAGCAGGATATTGTAGAACGGGAGCACGTTTTCGTATGCGTTTCGTCCGATGAGTTCGGCGAGGGTCACCGCTGCAAAGATCCCGACGAAGATGTGCAGGATGTTCTTTACACGCGCGTGGTACTGCGGCGCGGCGATATCGCGCACGACGAGTGCCCAGCAGACCGGCAGCGCATAGATCATCGCGAGATGGAGCTCCCACCAGAGTGCGGGCATCCCGAAGAGACGCGGGAAGAGAGAGGTGTTGCCCGTCGTCCACAGGGCGAATGCGGCGAGGAAGGCGATGAGGTAGATGTGTGCACGGCGGTGCACGTCGTGCAGGGCGCGCCACGAGAGGTTGAGGCTGAGGAAAGCGATCATCGCGAGGGCGATGGAGAGCGCCGAGATGTAGATCGCGTCGGCGAAGGAGATGTTCTTCATGAACTGCGCTGTCGTGCCGATCTCAAAGTCGTCGATGCTCCCACGCCGCCCCATATCCGTCGTGTGCAGGAGGATCGTGAGCCGCCGTCCTGCCGCCTTGTTGTCGAGGGGGACATAGTGGATCGTGCGGCCGCGCGTTTCCGTGCGCCCCGACCAGTCGCCGTAGCGGTAGAGGAGGTCGTCATCGAGGTAGACGGCGATATCCTGATTCGTTGTGGTAAAGAGCAGGTTGCCGTCCATGAACTGTGAGGAATACGGGATCTCCCACGAAAGATAGACCGCCGATGCATCCGTTGGCAGCGGCGGCGGGACGGGGTAGTCATAGGACTGCCAGTCGAGCGCGTCAGCGCGAAAGTCGCGGAGCATCGGGGAGGTCGTGTCCGCGAGGGCATACGTGGGGGGGAGCTGACAGTCGGGGGGCGCTGCGAGGAGACGCCATGAAATGATGCAAATGGCGGCGAGCGCTACCGTGCAGAGGAGAGCAGCGGCATTGTCCTGCAGGAATGTGCGGAGTTTCATCATGGGGAGCACCTTCCTTCTGGGGGAGAGAAGGACTTTCGCAGGAATTTGTGTGGTTTTTCTAACAGTATAGCATATTTAGGTGCGATAAAACAATAGAAAAGACGATTCCCGCAGCATCAGTGATCTAAGTATACAGTGGAAGGGATACAAAAAAGGCGCTGCGCGAAGTTTTGCGCTTCGCACAGCAGTCCTCTGATGCGCTGGTATCATCGGCGTTCGCCGCGTTCGGACAAATCTGCGTCAATTCGGCAGACCTTATTTTATCAGCGCTGCCTTTATATTACTCGTCAGCGATGGTGCTCCGCATTCGCGTTCGCACAGATATCGCAGCACGCTGCCTCGCTCTCGGTGGAGACGCTGTTGCGTCCCTTTTCCTTGGAGCAGTAGAGTGCACGGTCAGCACGTTCCATCAGATCGTGCATGGTATCGCCTGCCCCATGCCACGCCGATACACCGAAGCTTATCGTGATGCCGTCCATGGTCTCTGCGACGGCACAGCGCAGGGATTCGCAGAACGCTGCCATCTGTGTGAGGTCGTGATGGAGGGCGAGGAGGATGAACTCGTCGCCGCCGTAGCGGATGAAAATGTGGCGGCGGTCGATCTTCTCCTGTACGATTTCGGCGACACCCTGCAGGACGTGATCACCGCCGAGATGTCCGTGCGTGTCGTTGACCTCCTTGAAGTGGTCGATGTCGAAGATGGCGTAGGAGAAGGAGAAGCCCTTCTCGTGTGCGAATGAGGCGAACCGCTCATAACTTGGTTCGAGCTGCAAACGATTGAATGCGCCCGTGAGAAAGTCGTGCTTTGCCTCGTCCTGCGATACCTGCAGCTCCTGCACGAGGGCGTTGTTTTCTCGGATGAGCTGCGCCTCCTGCATCATCTGCTCGCGGATGAGGTAGAAGACGAATGGGATGATGGCATAGATCGAGAAAACGGTTGCTGAGAGTGTCGAGGTGAAGAGATGATACTCGAAATGGAGGGCATCGATCGCGACAAAGATCATCAGCGAGACCGCTGCGATCGCTCCGTAGCGGCAGGCGGGATGCTTTGCCCATGAGGTGCCCAGGAGAACGAAGATGGGGTAGAGGAAGGTGACGGCGAGGATGGGGTAGAAGGCAAAGAGGATATTTATATAGCCGTTCAGCCCAAGTGCCTCCGCCGCCGTTGCGACGGCGAAGAATGCGCCGTAGAGACCAAAGATGCCGGTCAGAGAATGCTTGTAGTTCGGCGGACTGATGTGTTCGATGATTTTGATGAAAAGCATCGGCATGAGGTAGAGCATGATGAAGTGGAGCTCCGTCCAGACCTGCGTCGTGCCGAAGAGTCGGGGGAAGAGTGAGGAGGTGCCCGTCGCCCAAAAGATGATGCTCAGGAGGAAGGCAATGAGGTAAAGCTGCAGATGCCGTCGTCGGATATAACCGCGCCAGATGATATCCATGACGAGGAAGGCGATGAGTGCAGCGGCGATGGCAAGGCTCGCCGTGTAGATGGCATCGCTGATGCTGATTTTCTGGAAGAGGGCCAGCTCGCTGCCAATGAAGAAATAGTCTACGCTGCCAATCCACCGGGCATAGTTCGTATGCAGGAGGAAAGTGATGCGTTTCCCCGCGAGGGACTGCTTCGCGTCGATGAAGTGCAGGGTGCGCCCATAGGGGTTGTGGAAACCGTCCCATTGACCGGTGGTGTAGATCAGACGGTCATCGAGGTAGACGCAGAGGTTCTGATTCGTCGTCGCCGCGAGGATGTGATCAATGGAGAGAGGTATATCCTGCGGGATCTCCCACGAGAGATAGACCGCCTTCACATCGTCGGCAAGGGGCGGCACGGGGGACGTATAGGACTGCCAGTCATGGTCCGCCGCATGGAAACCAAGGATGTCGTTATGTGTGAGATCCTTGCCGACGAGGGCGTACGAGCGAGCCAGATCAGTATACGGCATGGTATTGAGCAGCTGCCAGGCAAAGGCCATGGACCCGATGATTGCGGCGAACGCAGCCAGTCCAATGGCATTCTTCAGCGCGTGCTGTGCGGCTTCCTTCATAGGGGTTCATTTCTCCTGCGTTGTTCTCCAATAAGGGATAAATGAAATAAATGTCAATATACCACTGCATTATATCATAAAATACGGGGGCGTGTTGGGAAAAAATGAGAAAAGAGCAGGTCGTACGTTTACCAAGAGAAAAGAGACTGCGATATGAAGGGGTCCACCTCGTACGACAGTCTCTTGTGCCTTTCCCTCACGTGGGCGGCTGACATGGATGTGTTCTATGCGTGAAAGCCGGAGAGGTCGAGCGCGTCGAATCCCGCGAGGAGCTCCCTGACCTCGCGCTCGATCCTGTCCGCGCCGCCCGCTGCGTCCGCCTCGATGTTGAGCGGCATGTTCGGATCGTGCAGCGACATGCGCAGCAGCGCCCAGCCGCCCGGGAAGATGAGGCGCACGCCCTCATAGGAGGGAGCGGCGATCCTGAGCCCCTTGTCTTTGGCGCGCTGCTCGAATGCGGCGAGGACGTCCTTTCCGTATGCCTTGACGTCGCCCATGCCCGTGATCTTGATGCGGATCTCGCGTGCCTCGGCGGGATGGCGCAGATCCTTGATGAGGTCGCTGAGGGTTTTGCCCTCGGCGTGTGCCTTTGCCGCTGCGATGAGAAGCTTTACCGCGAGGTAGGCGCCGTCGTCGAGGTAGTAGTTCTCGCTGAGCGCGCCATGCCCTGAGGTCTCGATGGCGAGCGGGGAGGTTTCGCCCGCCTCGTTGCGGCGGATGCACTCGTTGATGACGTTCTTGTAGCCGCGCATGTAGCGCAGGTGCTTCAGATGGAGGTGATCCTCGAGGAAGTCGTGCAGCCCGTCGGAGGTGACGGAGTCGGTGATGATGGTGGAGCCGGGGTAGTCGGGCGCGAGGATGGCGGCCATCATGGCAATGAGGGCGTTGCGGCTCACGTCCGTGCCGTCGGCGAGGACGGCGCTCATGCGGTCCACGTCGGTGTCGAAGATGAGTCCAAGGTCGGCATGGTTCTTCACCACGGCGTCCTTGATGGCGCGCATGGCATCGGCATTCTCGGGGTTCGGAATGTGGTTCGGGAAGTGCCCGTCCGGGTCGAGAAACTGGCTGCCTGTCGTGTCCGCGCCGAGCGGGGTGAGGATGCGTCCCGCGAAGAAGCCGCCCGCGCCGTTGCCCGCATCGACGACGATGTGCATCCCCTCGAGCGGACGTTCTGCGCCGCCGAACGCGTCGCGGATTTTCTTCGTGAGGTGTTCGCTGTAGCGCCCGATGAGGTCGAACTTCAGGACGTGCTCGAGCGTTCCGTGTTCTTCCTTTGCCTCGGCGGCGTAAGTGAGGATCTTCTCTATGTCCGTCTTGTCTGCGCCGCCCGCGGCGGTGAAGAATTTCAGTCCGTTGCGGTTGTACGGGAGGTGGCTCGCGGTAATCATGATCGAGCCGTCCGCCGCCGTGTCTTCGAAGATGGTCGCCATGAACATGGCGGGGGTGGAGGCGAGGACGCAGTCGATGCCGTGCGCGCCCGTGTAGGTGAGTCCCGTGAGGACGCTGTCCTTGATGGCGAGCGCGGAGATGCGCGAGTCGTGGCCGACGGCGATCTGCAGCTCTGCGGGGCTCTTGCCCGTCTTTTCGCTGAGGAAACGGACGAAGCCGGCAGCGATGCGGTTTGCTGCCTCGGGGGTGAGGGTGACAGGTTCGCCGGGCACGCCGGGGACGGCGACGCCGCGGATGTCGCTGCCGTTCGCGAGCTTCTTGAAGTCCTCGTAGGTCAGTGGCATGGGAATTCCTCCTTTGTGTATGATTGTGTGTTTGTGATGTGTGTGTGTTTATATATTATGCATTATGCGTGAGTATCCCCACGCAAACGCCTCGTTTCACAAGTGATCGCGCACTTATCTTCACTTGTTCCACTAGGGGGTGCTTTGGGGATACTACTACGCCACGAACGATCCCAAAGCCTCCCCCCACCGGAGCGTGGGAGGGGGACCGCTTGCGGTGGAAGGGACGCCATGAGCGGCTGAACTTCTTTATCACATAGATAGTGAACGGCACCGCGAGCGACACATCCTTACTCCGCGCCGAAGAACTCCTCCTCGACGGCGATGCAGAGGGTGTGGTAGATGGGGAGGTGGTACTCCTGGATCTTGTACGTCTCCTCCTCGGGGGCCTTGATGACGATGTCGGCGAAGCCCGCCGCGCATTTGCCGCCCGTTGCGCCCGTGAGGGCGATGGTGGTCATGCCGAGCGCCTTTGCCATGCGGAAGGCGTATAGGACATTCTTCGAGCTGCCCGAGGTGGTGATGCCGAGGAGGACATCGCCTGTGCGTCCGAGTCCGAGTACCTGTTGGGCAAAGGTGAGGTCGGGTGCCTGATCGTTCGCGAAGGCGGAACTGATCGCAAGCTGGGACGGGAGGGAGATGGCGGGGAGAGCGCCCTGCAGATGCCGCATGAAGTAGTCCACGGTCATGGGGTCGGCGGCGTCGCACGCCTCGTGGAGTTTTGCGAGGATGTCCTCGTCGAGATGGCGCGGCAGGAGAAAGCCCTTCATCAGCTCACCGACGATGTGCTCGGCATCTGCCGCGGAGCCGCCGTTGCCGCAGACGATGAGCTTGCCGCCCGCGTGGTAGGAGGTGCAGAGCGCCTTGATGGCAGCGCGGATGTCCGTACCGCAGGGCTCGAGTGCGGGATAGCGTGCGATGAGCGTGTCAACGGCGGCGAGAGTAGATGATTTCATAGTTGTTGCTCCTTTGTGATTTCGTTACGGTTGATGCAGGGCTCACGCGAACAGTTAGGGAAGCACTGATAAACTCGGCACAACCATCTTAACGCATCTTTTTTGCCCGCACTTCGGCGGAAAATCCTCCACAGAGCACCACTCTGCGTCCGGTTTTCCACCTCGTTCGGACGAAAAAATCTACGCCAATCTGGCAGACCTCATTTTATCAGTGATTCCCTAGCTGCGCGCGAGGGGTGAAGAAATGTACCGTGTACATTGTATTCGCAGGGCGGATAAAGAAAACGCTGCTTCCTTTATGCTCCGTTCCCTTCTATTATGGACGAAAATGCTGCCTTTTTCAAGGGAAAGGGGAGGGAAATGCGGCAGGTTGTCCGATGCGGGAGGCTTTGTCGTCGTGCTGGGGCGTTCAGCGTATAAAAAATCGCTGTGAGGAAGGGATGACGCGGGGTTAGAGGGATTTTCCCATACGCATTCCTGCCTTTTGAGGTGTAAAATACTCCATTTTGAAGTTATTGATCTTAATTTATAGTTATTTATCGATATTTTATGGAATTTATCTATATTGTTTTACTGATTTGCTTTTGTGTTTTTACAGGGTGGGAAATCTCTCTGATGGGATTCTTCAGTAAGTGTATGGGCATAAGAAAAGGGACACTGTACGAAGCCGGAGCTTCGTGCAGTGTCCCACGTTTCTCTGTGTATCTCAGCGGCTGCGATAGCGATCGGCGATGGCACGCGGGCTGTCGCCTGCATCGAGTGCCGAGGTCGGCGGTGTGATGTCCATCGGTGCGGCATTCTGCGGTGCGCTGCCCTGCGGACGGATGTCCGTGATGGGCGGCTGCGGTGCGGCAGCGCGCGGCTGCGCTGCACTCCGGTAGACGTTTTCCTCCTCTTTGCGCGAGCGGAAGCGGTTCCAGAGCCAGCGCAGCACCATGAAGGCGGCGACGGCGATGGCGACGTTCACGAGGACGCCGAGGATATCGGCGAGGAGACCGCTGCCCATGCCGCCGAGGAGGCTCGCGAGGAGGCCGCCGAGCATCATGCCGCCCGCGAGGAGCCCGATATTGCGCAGGGTGTTGCCCCAGCCCGTGCCGCTTTTGGCGGTGTTTGCCGCATTCGCCTTGCTGTTTGCGGCGGGGGCGTTCTTTTCAAGCTGGTTTGCGTTCTTCGAGGGGGCGTAGCTGTTGCCGTTCCCCGAGACGGATTTTCCGCTGCTGCTCTGCCCCTGCGATGCCTTCGGGGCTGCTTTTGGCGCTGCCTTCGGCGCGATGCGCGCACCGCCCTTTGCGGCTTCTGCCTGTGCGCCGAGCGTGCTCTGCACGGCGCTCGGGACGATGATGGGTGCGGTAAAGGTCAGCGAGCCGACCATTGCCGCAGCGATGAGTTTCTTCAGGTTCATTCCATATTCTCCTTCATAATATCATTCGATACGGGGATAGCCCCGGTATTCGTAACCGAATTGAAAAACGCAAATTAATACCTTGACGAGCGGTGCTCCGTAGCAAACCCTAGTGGAGCAAGCGGGAAAAAGTGTGCGACCCGCCCCCTGCGGATTTTAACCGTTCAAGCGAAGCGCGTTTGAAATCCGCAGGTATTGGGGAATCACGAACGCAATGATGCTGTTCAGATTGGTGCAGATTTTCCGTCCTATCAAGGAGATAAACCGGAAGCATAGCGGTGGCTATGCTGAGGATTTATCGACGCAGAGAGGGCGAAAAAGATGTGCCAAGATGGACAACTGAATGCGTCCGTGATTCCCTCGCGGACGAGCACACGACCGCTTGCGCAACTAAGCGTTCGCGAAGGGTCGCATCCACAAATCACATCGCCCGCTTCACGCGCTCCAAGAGATGATTCCATGCCGCGACAAGCGCCACGAGTACCGCGCCGATTGCACCACCGAGGAAGACGCCGCCGATGCCGCGCACAAGCGACATCTCGATCGGCGTGCGCATATGCGCAAAGGTTTCCACCATCGACCCCTGTCCGATGGTCGCGGCGAGCACGAGTCCGAAGATGATCCACGTCCGCCACCTACGCGCCGCACCATAGAGCGCGAGCAGGAACGCAGGATGCCCGATCAGGAACTCCTTCGTGCGGGGGCGCGCGTAGAAGAGCTGCTCGAGTGCCGCGCGCATCTTCAGCTCGATGCCAGGCACAGGCATGCCCGAGGTATGCCCGCTGCGCAGGACGAGCACGACGAGGGCCCCGATGAGGACGAGCCCGCCGAGGAGTGAGCCAACGCGCACGGGCGTCGCCATGATCTCGCGCAGCTGCCCAAGCACGCCCGCCGAGGCGTCGAACTGCCCGTCAAAGATGTCAAACCGCTGCATGAAGGCAATGGCGACGAGCACCATCGGCAGGACAAAGGTCAGCTTGATCCCGCGGAAGATGTCGAACTCGAGGAGATAGCGCGTATCCGCGAGTGCACCCGAGAGATAGGACGCGCCGATCAGCGACAGCGCACTCGTGATGCCGAGCAGTACAAGACCTGCGACGAGGATGCGCCACGTGGGCGTGTTCTTCGGGAAGCGCCGACCACGCAGGAGATCGAGAAGCACAACGATGGCGAGCGTTGGAAAGAGATTTGCACTCGCAAGTGCCGCGACAACCCGCACCTTGCTCCCCGCGCCGATGAGGATCGGCATCATCGTGATGAGAGCCGCAACGGCGAAGAAGAGCAGGACGGCTTTTCTGCGGCGATTGAACGTCGGAATGACAAGTGAGAGATAGAGCACACCTGCCGCCGCAATGCCCATGATGACGAGGGCGCGCAGTATGCGCGACGGCTCATAGGAGGCGAACATGCCAGCCCGCCCGATCTTGAACCCGTGAGACTCGAGCGCTGCGCGCGTGTCTCCGAAGTACTTCATATTTGTCTCGAGGAGGCTCATGTTCGGCGCGGGTTCCTCGTAGATGCGCAGGAGGTTGATGCGGATGTTCCGCTCCTCGTCCGTCGTCACCCAGCGCTCGACGGCGGCGTCGATCTTGAGCTTTTTCAGCTCGTCCTTCGGGATCGAGTAAAGGCGCGCAACATTGCCGTAGCCGACGCCCTCCGCGATCTCGTCCATGCCCTGCTGTTTGTAAAACTGGAGCTGGGTCACGCCCTCGATGAGACCGAGGGGGAGACGGCGTGCACGCATCTCGTCAATCGTCGTCTGCAGCGCCTTCGGTGCACCGAGGGTCTCCTGCCCCGAGAACACAATCGCCGAGACTGCAATCCCGTCCATGCGTGAAAATACCGCACGCACATCGTCCGGCGTGCAGTCATGGTAGTTCGAGGGACGCGCGATCACGTCGAAGCCCGCCGCATTGACGGCGCGCATCTCATCGGACGGCAGCCCGATGTTGCGCTTCAGGAACACCTCGTAGAGATCCTTGACCGCGATGACCTCGTCCGTGCCGACGGTGAGGACCGTGATGCGCGCCGCGCCGAAGCGGCGCAGGAGATCCTCCTTCAGCTCGGCGTAGGTCACGGGATCGTGCGAGACGACGTAGATCTCCGTGCCGACGATCTTGCCGTCCTCGACAAGTGTTCGCCAGCGCGGGTCGGTCAGCGTGCCCGTGTGGTAGGCGGCGAGGATGTCTGCGCCCTTCACGGCGTTCGCCTTGCCGTTCTCGTTGAACTTCTTGAATGTTGTTTCGTAAACGGCAAGTGAGGTGATCCCCGCCGCCTTCGCCTCTGCGAGCACCTCTTCGGCGGGCAGTCCCTCGCGGGCGGCGAGTTCGAGGAGTCCCTCGTAGTCGATGGCGAGCTCCACCGTGCGCGAATCCTCCTCGACGGCGTGGCGCTCCATGCCGATGAGGAGGCTCGCGATAAAGCCGACGAGGATCGCCGCGAGCAGGATCGGATGATAGTGAAATTTCTTCATGAATGATTCCTTGTTACTGTGATGCACGCCCCACGCGAACGCTTCGTTACGCAAGCGGTCGTACACTTATCTGCGAGGGTTCGCTTTGGGGCGTTGCACCACATTCGTTCAATCACATCTATTCTTATTTCCCTGCGGTCAAAATCACGACGCCGTCCTTCTCCTCGATGCTCTCGAACGCGAGCCCAAAGGGAAGTGTGTCGGCACGCGCGACGAGCACGTCGGGGAAGAGTCCGTCGAGGCTCAGCACGTTCAGCCCCATGCCGCGTGCGGCGATGTGCGTCGCCTTGTAGTAGAGGTCGCCGCTGACGATGGAGAAGCCGCCCTCGATCGTCACCTCAAAGGTCTGCCCGAAGGCGCGCGTCTTTGCCGTCGTGAGGACGCTGCCGGGATGCACCGTCACGGCGACATCGGTGAATTTGTCCGCCTCGCTCGTGACGAGCTCTCGGATCGCGTCTGCGTCCACCACACCGTGCATCTCGACGCTCTCCGCATCGGTGAGGATGAGCTGCTGGTCACGCAGGAGCTTCCCCATGTCGAAGCGGAGGTTTGTCCCCGTAACGGTCAGCTCGCGCACAAAGACCTTGCCGATGCGCCCTTCCCGGATCACGCCGTCGAGAGCCCCGATCTCTCCGAAGATGAGGCGTGGACTGTCCGTGATCGACAGCTGGACATCCTGTGCACCCGTGCGTTCGCGCAGTTCATCCGCGACCATCGTTGAGACCGCGCGCGGCAGAGCAAAGATGCCGCAGACGAGGCTGAAAACAAAGAGCAGGATAACGGCTGATACTTTCCACATGATGAGCTCCTTAGGGAACCACTGATAAAATGAAGTCCGTCAGATTGGCGTAGATTTTTTCGTCCGATTGAGGA
>ERZ772926.1532-NODE-1532-length-10951-cov-17.746237_pt1 | contig 10951 bp, 10 predicted proteins | sample MGYA00511136_ERZ772926 | MGnify/ENA primary metagenome ERZ772926 (study PRJEB29015, sample SAMEA2737917) | human oral metagenome | biome: human oral; feature: human-associated habitat; material: dental | place: China | collected 2153 ... | reverse complement strand
TCTACGCTGCCAGATACTTCCCTTTTTTGGTCGGTGTCTTCTATGCGCAGGATGAATTTTCCATTTGACTGCCGAGCAATGAGCCAAGCAAACAGCGCGGTACGCATACCGCCGACGTGCATGTAGCCTGTTGGGCTAGGTGCGAAGCGAGTTCTAATAGTCATGGGTAAATTATATCACGGGCGCGCGGCGCTGGTAAACGCGGGAATTGCCGCCTGTGCGGCGCTGCTTTACGGATGTCGGTAAATAACTATAAGCTGGTGGCAATTTTTTGAATTTGCTCGTTGGAAAGGTTGGCGCTGCCAGTGATTTGATATAAAATACCGCCGTTAACCCAAACCGCGTTTTTACCGCTGCTGTAAATTGTCAAGCCGTCAACCATGGTGGTGGTTGGCGATTTTGATTTTTCTGTAAAATATTCCTTAACTGCTGCCGAATCCCAATTGCTTTTCTGCTGGGTTAGCGTATATTCTGAGCTGCCGTCAGCGTACGCATATTTCATGCTTACTTCCCCGCTTTTGAATTTTATCGGGCCGTTAAGCGCGTAGCCGTCTGGTTTATAGCCGGGATATTTGGCGTTGATACCGGATTGTACGGCTGCCATTTTAATGGAGATATTCGGCATGCTGAGGTATGTCAAATAGCCGCCAAGCAGCATGATAGCCAGTCCGGCGGAAAAAATGCTGGTTATGCGGGCAAACCGGTTCGGCCGGTGTTTGACTCGGTGTTTTTTCGTGTCGGCGACTTCTCTGGCTAGCGCTTCGGCGATAGCGTTATTTTTCAGCTCTTTGGCAGTTTTTACGGTTTTTACAGTCGCTGGATGCTGAGCAGGCGCTGTGGTTTCAGCGGGCTTAGCGATGGCAGGCTCGTCTCTTTCAATGATCGAAACCGGCGGTGCTTGCCGTTCTCTGCGCAGCTGTGTGTTAATGCTGGCTTGATGTTCTTTGGCGCGATGAGCCACCGGATGAGTTTCGGCTGGGCGGTCGGGCTGGGTATTTTTCTGCTCAAGCGTTTTTCCGGATTCTGGCGCGAACTTATTAATAGCGGCGTTTTGGCTAATTGGCGCGCGGACTTTTTGCGGACGGGCAGCGAGCGGGACTTTTGCCGGCTGCTTAACGTGCCGGCGATTCAGCGTGATTGATTTTTGGGTGTGGGACGTGTGGATATTCGACGGTGCAGCGCTGCGTGCTGCCGCCTGGTTCTCTGGTTTTTTTCTTAATTGCAATTTTGCCGGGTCGACTCTAATATCGTCCATCGGCAAACCGGTAGTGCCGCTGTAGGCTCGCCCGTTGACTACGACATATTTTTTATTTACCATCAATCCCCCTATGCTTATTTCTCTATTTTATTTTACAAAGTGCCTAAGGTTTTTTCAAGAGTAAAAATATGGTATAATCTGTCGTAATTATGACTCAGGAAAAAACTCGTACTAAAGAGCTTGCTCGCCGGACATTTGTGTATACGCTGATGGTGGTAACGATGATTAGCGGGCTGATTTTCTTGATGTTTAATATGCTTGGGTACACATTTAACTCAAACACTAGCCAGCTGCAGCAAACTGGCCTGGTACAATATACGTCGTATCCAAGCGGCGCGATGGTATCGGTTGACGGCATGGAGCTGCGTCGTACTCAGGCGAAGCATGCGGTTTTGCCCGGGATACATACTTTTTCTATGAAGCTGGATGATTACGAGCCGTGGCAAAAGACGCTGGAGATAAAATCGAACACAGTCACCAATATTGACTATGTCAGAATGATTCCAGTCAAGCGGACAGCATCTGCGGTTAAAACTTTTGAGAATATACAGGCGGCGTATTTGTCGCCAGCGGGAAATTTTGTGGTGGGAATCGGCCAGAAAGATAAGACGCCAGTGGCGGTGTTCGGCGACATTCGCGACACTAATAATGAGAAATTTAAGGAATATGCGCTCAGTACGGAAGTGCTGGCTGGCTATGCTTGGTCGGCTGACGGGCATTCGTTTATGGTTAACGAGTGGGACAAGGACGCGCGGTATCTGCTGGTGAAGCATATTTACCGCGGCGAGGATGGCGCTCAGGATGTACAATGGCTGCGGCTGGACCGCGAGAATCCGGAAAAAATCGTTGATATTACGGCGATAACTGGTTTTGATATTAAGCAAGCGCATTTCGTCGGCACGAGCGGCAATGAACTGTATGTCCTGCAGGAGAGCGGCGAGCTTAGGCATGTCAACGTCGATGGTTCCGTGATTTCCAGCCCGATAATAACAGGCGTGGAATCGTTCAAATTATACGGCACCGACCGATTGGCGTATGTGGCGGCGGATTCTGGCAAGGGTAAAAAGATTGCCGGGATTTGGAAAAAGGATTGGAAAAAGCCGTTTGTGATTAGGACTTTTACGGCTGACGAAGCGCCTATTATTCGGGTTTCGGGATATTTTAATAAAGACACGGTCGTTCTGGGCGCTGGTAAAAAATTGACGATATACCGGGGGGATATTTCCGATTCCAAAGAAGGCCAAGCCAAGTTTCTGAAGACTGCCAAAACTCTGCAGCTTGACGGCAGCATAGAGGATATTTCTTTGAATAACAGCGGACGGTTTATCGTGGCGCAAATTGGTTCGTCGGCGCAGAGTTACGACTTGGAAAGGTCGACATTGTCTAGTAAATTCCAGCTGGGCGACGGTCAGAAAATAAAATGGCTGGATGATTTTCACCTCTTGGCGGCGGCAAATTCCGGTAAAACGGCGATCCAAGAATATGACGGCACGAACTTTCACGAGCTACTGCCAGCGGACAAGAAAATGGGCATGGTTTTGTCGTCTAATCAGCGGTATGTTTATGCGCTGGCTGCCGATGTGTCCGGCAAGCTGGTTCTAAGCAAGATGAACATGACTAACGGCTCGGTCGGCTGGTTTGGGTTTTAGTCTGGGGTAGCTTAGGGAAAATTCCGTGGATAAAATTTAACTTGCGCCGAATAATCGCTCTAAAAGCGTTGGCGACGGCTTGCCGGGAATAGCGGCGGAAGCTGAACTTTTAGAGTTGCCGGAACTAGCGTTGTCAGATAATTGAGCGCCGTTTGGATCCGGGCTGATTTGCTCGGCGAAGACTAATAGTCTTTTTTCAGCAGTGCCTAACGGCACGCAGCTGATGAGTGTTAGCATCGGCTTACTGGTCTTTATCTGTACCTTGGAAACTTCGGTCGGCATGACAACTTCCGTGGAGGTGACTTTATAGGTGTAGCGTTTGCTTTGGTAGTTCATGTAAATAATATCGCCTTTGACGAGTTTCTCATTCTGGGCGAAGATGAATTTATAATCGCCGGCAGCGAAAGCGTCGTTGCTGGAGTGCGCAGCGAAAACGGCGTTGCCGACCTGCCCTGGCACGGCGTTTGCGCCGGGAATTGAAAAGTGCGCGATACCGTTTCGCATGGCAGCGTTCTGCGACTGCGTGTCGCTGGCAGCGCCGTAAACTACTGGCGCGTCGATGTTGATTTTCGGGATAATCATGCGCGGCTCGGGACTAACTGCTACGTCCGTCGAGGCGTCAACGATGATGTTTTGCGGGTCAATCGCCCCCGGCGTGGTGTAAGCGGCAACTGCGCCGAAAATAATCCGGTTATATTGTAAAAACATAAATACTAGTAAAACGGTAATACCTGCCATGGCTGGCATGAAGTGGCGGGATTTTTTAACCTTTTTAGCGGAGTCGCGGACTTTCTGCTGGATTTGCTGGCGCAGCTCTTTCATGGCGTTTGCTTGCAAATCCACTGGTTTATTATCGGCGTCCGTTTCTGAAGTTTGTCCGGGAGTTTTTTGCAGGCGGGATAATTCTTGTTCTTTGGCTGTCAAATGATTGGCATAATACCGCTCGTAATACATTTGGTAATATTTTTGCCAAGCGCTGTGATATTGCTTCCACTGGTCGCTGGTGATTTGCGTGCGCGCCGGGTCGATTGGCTGCTGGACTGGACGCGCAGTCGGCTTATCCTTATTCGGTTGAGACGCCGGCTGGTTATCTGGCGGTGATGTGCGCATGGCGTGGACTGTATTCTGCGGATTGTTATCCGCCTGAGACGAGCTGGTTTGCGCTGATTGAGCCCGAGGTTTTTCCAGAGTTTGCTGGGTTGGCTGCTGGACTGGACGCTGAACCGGCGTGGTGTGCGGCGTGTTCTCGCCCGATTTTCCAGAGTAAATAGCGTCCAGCTGCCCGCGAATAATATTAGCCGCGGCAGTATTCTGCGGCGACACCTGATCGCGAGTTGGTAGCACGATAGGTCGATTATGATCTGATAGCGGTGCGCCCACTCGACCGTTTGACTGATCATCCGTCGGGTTCATAACTGGTTTAATTATAAGCGAAAACGGTAAAAAATAAAAGCCGGCGCTTGATTAGCCAGCGGCTGTTGTGGTACAATCTCTACCGTAGTTTGAAGCGTTCTCTCGTGCCGCGGTGGCGGAATTGGTAGACGCGCTAGACTCAAAATCTGGTGAGCATTTGCTCGTGCCGGTTCAAGTCCGGCCCGCGGTACCAGAGGCTGCTTCAAACGAAAAACCGCCCCTTTCGCTTTTTGGCTGGGGCGGGTTTTTAATGTCGATTTGTCGACCTTAGTTGCCAAAATGTATTCTGCTACGATCCCGTGTATTGTCGCAAGGATTCTTCATTATGCATACTTTTCATAGCTTCATTATATGGTCGCATATACTGTCGAAATCCAGGTGTTGCTCTCACGAGAGTTGGATTTTGCCGAGTCCGGTATTCTTCGTAGCTTGAAGGAGGATCGTTTACGTACTCAAGCAGCCCCGCTGCGACACAGACCCCGGTGAGTGCCGCTGAAATATCAGTGCCGTCAGCTCACTGCCCGCTATCTCTATCGACGGTTATGTGTTCATACGAACAGCCGCCCTCTTGGTAGAATTCCTCGGGTATTCGGCTGGCTAAACCTAGTATTGCGGAGAAATTTTCTTGAATTTTTTCTTTGGAGTAAGTTTCTGAAAGTCCTATTGGATTACGCACTTCAACGACCTGGTCTGGCGCGTATACGGGATTTTTTATGTCTGGAAAATACGCATGGCAGCGCCATTCAGCCCCACTCGCTAGGTCTAACCTGTCTTTGTTAGATAAGCTTGCCCAGTTGGCTCCTCTTCCGTATTGCAATGAGTCATGGATCTTACAAGGTCTTATGGTTGTTTCTATGAGCCGCTTAAATAACTCAGGATGTTCTGTGCTGTTTTCTAGCGTTGTTCTTAGACCGTCGTAGTCAACTAGCTTTGGTTGCCGTCTCATTCGCGTAAACTCCTCTTAAATAGCAGTATGTATTGTATAATATTCGCTTACATAATCAATTTTCAAATTTTCAACAAAGAAAATAGCCCGCCAAGAGGCTCAAGCCGAGGCATTAAAGCCTACGAGGCGAGCTATTTTCTCTTGGCGGGCGTTAGCCCTTGTGCTTCATGGGTGCCTCACCTCCTTCGTATCCTCTTTGAGAGGAATTGAGATCCACCAGTCACAGTCGGGGTCGGTGCACTTATAGACGGCGCACCAGTTAGCTTCGTCTCTGATCACATTCTTACTGCGACACTGCCGCCAGCGACGACGTGTGGCGTACTTCTTGTACGCCTCCCAGCAGAAGATGACGATGAGAGAGACAAAAAGGACGTAGGGACCAATGAACATAACGTCGTCCATGGTTCTCTCCTTTCTAGAAGAGAGCTCAGCTCAAAGCTAAAGGGCACTTCTTGCCCTTAAGACAAAGCCTTGAGCAAAAAGCTAATATATATATCAATAATTGATTAAAAAGTCAATATATTTAGGCAATTTTCTTGAATTTTATGCAAAAAATGACGTGAAATGACGAAAAAAGCCTGTAATTTCCATTTTAGGCTACTTTCATTCTGGGCTACGGAAAGATGAAACTATACAGCGGCTAGGCGGTTCTTGTTGGAATTTCTGCATTATGAAATCCAGGAACTACTTTTACGAGAACATCACCTGAGGGATATCCTGGTCTTTCTGGTGATTTTAGATATTCAAGCATCCCAGCGGCCACACCCAGCTGAACAAAATGCGCTGCGGGATAAACGTCGGGACGACGTTTGGATTTTTCAAGGGAGCTGTCTACTAGTTGACTCCAAAAGTCACCGGCACGTTTGAGGTTAAGAAATTCGGGATCGGGTTCCCAATCAGGAAACTCGTCATCAGATAACGCTTCTTCAAAAGGCGCGCCGCCTTGATGAAATTGTTCTGGTAACCAATTGATCAGGCCTATGATAGCTAAGCGGTTTTCTGCGACTCTGCGGGAACTAAATAAGCGATCAAAACCCATCGGATCTAACGCTTCAATTACCTCGCCCTCGCTTTCCTCGTACTCGGGAGTGTTTTCGCGCGGCAATTTTGCCAAGCATTCTTTCCATGCTCTAGTATATAAAAACTTTTTGCTAATTCTCTGGCACGTCGACCAGTCAGGCTCCTCTCCTAGTTTTAGAGAATCGTAAATAGCGTCGTGCTTTTGTCGCTCTGCTTCTTGTGGCACTGGTCTCCACAGGCTATATCCGTAATATCTGAAATGATTTGTCATGTAAACTCCCCGTGTTTGTTAATGTGATAATTATACAACTTTATGTCTATATAAGCAAGTAAAAGTAGAAAGTTTATCTCATAACTACCCCGCGCAAACAGCGGTACTGGCGGCAGCCAGCGGTGATTCTGGCGACCAGACCAGGTAGCTGGCGATGCGGGCGCCGACTATGCCGCGCCAGATTGACATTGGTTCGTTCCAATTCTGAGTGACGACGTCGCCGCCGTGAGCGATAATCAGGTGTTCGGCGTGAAACGCGCAGATTGTAACGGGATAAGTGATGGTGAATTTATGTAAAATGTCGACGAACTGCGCTAATTGAATATTGAATGTCAGGATTTTTGGATAATAGACCGCGCGCAATAATTTTTGGACTTGGGCGAATGAAACGACGAAAACAAGGCGCGGATTGTCCAGGATTTCGGCGAAGCTGTTTTGTAGCAGGTCTACTGCGTCGCGCGTCACAACGATCGGACGCCGGGCTTTTTTAATCAGTTCCTCATAAACGATTGCCGTCTGGCTGTTTTTACCGGCATCGCCGACCAGTAGCAGCGCGTCCGCCCAATCTTCCAAGGCTAATGCCGGCTGCAGCGCCTCGCGAGCCAGGCTGCCCGAAGGGTTGGTTGGCGCAAACAGCACGTCGGTCATGGCGGCGAGAACGCTTTTTTTCAGCGCGTCTGGCAGCAGTACGCGAACTTCGCCGACGCCAGTTTTCAGGGCTTCTTGGTAGCTGTCGGCTACCGCCAGAAAACCTAATTTATTGCCGCCAATTATCGCCAATTTCCCCGCTTGGCTGCGGCGCTCCGGCTTGTTCCATTCAATGTCTGGAAACAGCGGCTTTGATTGTTCCTGCTTGCGCCAAAACTTCATATCCATACATCAATTGTAGCGCATTAGAGTTGTTTTATTGCCAGCTGGAGAATGGCGTTCAGAAATTACACGATTTGACGGTGCCGATTGAAGAGAAAATTACCGCCAAGTAGCGCGTGGCTGGACGGGCTGGAGTTCTTCGGGCTTGACGGATTTTTGGGCAGATAGCTTATCGTTTCCGGAGATCTTTTTATATATTTCATCAAATGTTAGTCCTGAGTCGTGGACTAATTTCGCCATGTCTTTACCGACGTAGCGGAAGTGCCAGCTTTCGGCTTCTATGCCGGTGAGGTCTTCTTTACCTTCCGGGTAGCGCAGGATGAAGCCGTATTTGTAGGAATTGTTTGCCAGCCAGGCGGCGGTCTCCTTTTTCAGGTTGCAGCGGGCAAAATTGGCTTTGCAATCTTTATCAAAGCTGGATAGGTCCACCGCTAGGCCAAGCTGATGCTCGCTGTGTCCTGCTTGATTAACGTATTTTTCGGTGTAAGCGGCGCCGCTTTTGGCTTTCGATTCGGCAACGAGTTTTTTCTGGTCGGCAGCCGAGCGGTAGGCGCTGGTCACGATTAAGTCGTTTTTAGCGGCTTTGGCGGCAGTAAACATGTCTTTTAGCTCCGGCTGAATTTCGGCGCTGGCCCGCTTGTCTTCCAGCCAGTCGCCGTGCTCGACTGCCAGGTTCGCTAATTTCGGCTGGTAATCTTCGCTAATTCCCTGGGTTTTTGATACGTAAGCCCAAATACCGCCGGTCTGTAATAACTTTTGCGATGGGATTTTTAGTTTTAACTGCGCGTTATTGGCGCCGGTAAAGGTTACGGTTCTTACTGGCGGAACGATTGGCTGAGCTGCCATTTGCGCTTGATTCTGGTCGTAGGTGTCGCTGGCTTCGTACATGCCGCCGACCAGTAAAAAAGTAAACGTTGCCCATGCTGATAGAACCATTGCCAGCAAATAAGTAAATATGTTTTTCCCGCCCTTCTTCATGATATGTATTATACGCTATCGGGCAGTTTTTGCTATACTTGCATTATGGTACGCACTAAAAATAGTTCGCCTAAGAAAGCAGTTTCGCGTTTAATCGCTGCGGTGTTTTTAATGGCGGGCGCAGGATTTTTAACGTATAAAGTGCTGGTTTGGCGGCTTGGCACGCCTGTAAAAAATCAGCCGGCTGCTACGAGTACCGTGAAAACTAAACCGCACGACTCAGGCGAACGGACGCTGACCTTTTCGGCGGCGGGCGATTTTTTAGCGCATGATTCGGTTGTTAAGCAAGCTAAAACGAATAATGGCTATGATTTTTCACCGTATTTTACCTCTGTCAAATCGTTATATGGCACCAGCGACGTGTTCTTTTGTAATCCGGAAACGCCCAGTGCTGGCGCGGCGTACGGGATTTCCGGATATCCAGCGTTTAACGCGCCAGTTGAACTGGCTCGCGACATGAGTAAAACCGGCTGCAATCTTATCAATTTGGCGACTAATCACATGGCGGATAAGGGCCAAGCGGCGATTAATGCCACGCTTGACGAGTGGCAGAAATTGCCTGTCTTGGCGGCAACCGGTGCTAATCGTAATGCTAGCGAGCAGAAAAAGGTTAAATATTTTGAGAAAAATGGTATAAAGGCGGCGTTCTTGGCGTTTGCCGATTTCAGCAACGTTCGTTTGCCGAACGCTTACAGCGTTAATACATATCATGACGAGGCGCTAGTGCGGCAGTTAATGTCCGAGGCGCGCCAGCATGCGGATGCGGTGATTGTGTCGGCGCATTGGGGTACGGAGGATTCGCATACAGTAACTGCCGACCAGCAGAAATTTGCCAAATTGTTTGCTGATTTGGGCGCAGATGTGGTGATCGGCACCGGCCCGCACATGATTCAAAAAGCCGACATGCTGGATCGAGCTGGCGGCGGGAAAACGCTAGTGTGGTATTCGATTGGCAATTTTTTATCCAGCCAGCTGCAAGTTGACGAATTGACCGGCGGCGTGGCGCAGTTTAAGCTTATTAAAACAGATAAAGGCATTTCAATTTCCGATGTCAAATTCCGTCCGACGTTCATGAGCTATGAGTGGTCGCCAGCTGACCGGCAGGCGCAGAACCTACTGGCGCGCCGCAATCTGAAGCTGCAGCCGTTGAAACAGGCGGCGAACGAGACTAAGCTGCACGGCACGACGATTGAAGAACGCTTGGCAAAAGTCCGGCAGTGGCTGGATGGCACAGCTAAAGTAACTGTTGAGTGACGTGCTGCTTACTAGCGGGATTTTTCTGCCGATGATTTTCCTAATAAAATTGGCGCTGCCTGATCGAGTGTCATATCTGCTTTTTTCAGGGCTGCTGCTAGTTCGCGTCCGACATAGCGGAAATGCCACGGCTCGTATTGGTAGCCGGTAATACGTTCCTTGCCTTTCGGATAGCGTAAGATGAAGCCGTATTTATGGGCGTGTTTGGCGAGCCACTTGCCGGCAGCTGTTTCGCCGAAACATGTCTCAAGATAGCAATTGTGGTCGGCGGCGGCGATGTCCATAACTAATCCGGTTTGATGTTCGCTGTAGCCAGGTTTGGAGCTAAATTTATCAGCGGCCGCTTGTCCGTAGGCGTTGACGTAGCTGCTGTAATAAGTGTTTTGCAATTCATAACCGCGAAAACCGCTGCCGATTTGCAAGTCATGTCCGGCTGCTTTGGCGCTGGCAAACAGCTGTTCGACGTCTGGCATAATATCAGCGCGAACTGACCGCTCTTCTTCCGGTTTATCCGGCCGCGAATCCACCGTTGCCAATTGTAAGTTTTCCGGACGATATTTGCTGTTTTTCAGCGGGTGGGTTTTATTGACTAGCCGCCAAATGTGATTGTCGGCGGTATAATCGCCGGCAGCTGGCTTGACAGAGACGGAATCGGTCAGTTTGATGAGTTTTTTCGCCGAAGATTTACTGGAATTGGCGGTATCGTTCTGCGTTCTTTGGGTGTTTGGCGGCTGCGGCGAATTTAATTTTCGGTAAGCAATAATGCCGCCGCTCGCTAATCCTATCACGACAGCTGCGGCTAGCAGCGCCGCGCACTTTTTACTGTTTTGTTTCATTGTGACGCCCCGCTGGCGCTGCCAATATGGTAGATTCATATGTTTATTGTAGCGCGAAAAGCGCGGCCATGCCAACTCAAGCGCTTGCCGCAGCCGCCGGGCTAGCGTACAATTTAGGCTATGGAAAAACACATCGCCGAGCATTATCAAACTATATCTCAGCGCCTAGCGGCGGCCAAGTCGAAAACTGATCTGACGGAATTGGCTCACTATCACCGCACGCGCGTGCAAGAACTCCAGCACGAGCGGCTGATTCACTTGCTGGTGACATTTTTCTTCGCCGGGCTATTTTTAGCGTCTCTGGCGGCATTTTTGGCAACCGCGGCGATGGGGTTGGCGATGAACTCTTTGCTGGGATTGCTGGCGCTGATTTTGTTTGTGCTAGAATTGGCGTACATTCAGCATTATTACCAACTAGAGAACGGCGTGCAGCGGCTGTACGAGTTAACGGTAGCG
>ERZ772926.1529-NODE-1529-length-10981-cov-5.969797_pt1 | contig 10981 bp, 11 predicted proteins | sample MGYA00511136_ERZ772926 | MGnify/ENA primary metagenome ERZ772926 (study PRJEB29015, sample SAMEA2737917) | human oral metagenome | biome: human oral; feature: human-associated habitat; material: dental | place: China | collected 2153 ... | reverse complement strand
ACTTTAAAATTGTGGATAAAAGAAATAATGAGTCCTACACTATGGGAAGCACAATAAAAGTAAGCATTGTAAGTGCAAGTTATGCAAAAATGGAAATTGAAGTTATACCTTATGTGGAAGAGAAAGTAAAAATTGATGAAACCGAAGAAGAATAAAAAACAAAATAGCAAAAGGAGGGAAAATGCCAGTATTAGCTAGAAATAAAAAGGCTTTTCACGATTATTTTATAGAAGATAAGCTGGAAGCGGGAATTGAGCTTGTGGGAACAGAAGTAAAATCGGTAAAAGCTGGGAAAGTGAGTATAAAAGAAAGCTTTATAAGAATCATACGTGATGAAGTTTTTGTAATGAATATGCATATTACACCTTATGAATTTGGAAATATCAACAATGTAGCAGAATCTCGTGTGAGAAAATTACTTTTGAATAGACGTGAAATAAAAAAATGGAGCGAAAAAATTAAGGAACAGGGATATACTATTGTTCCGATTTCAGTTTATACAAAGCAAAGGCTTGTAAAAATGGAAATTGGGCTTGCAAAAGGTAAGAAGATGCATGATAAGAGAGAGTCGCTGAAAAGGAAAGATATTGAAAGAGATATGAAAAAAGTTCAGAAAAATTTTGGTAAATTTTCTCGATAATTCTAGAGCATATTTAAATTTTTTTTAACAGAATGAATGAAAACTAACCGATTCTAAAATTTTGAAAATAAATTTTTACTATGCCAAAAACAAAATTATACGTATTTTGTTTAGATAAATAAACTACTCCCACTTCTATAAGCGGGAGTTTTTTGTTAATTATCTAACTTCAAAAATACAGATATGACTAAAATCCTAATATTATCCAGTCCTATAAATTCGAGAAGTCAAATCATAAAATTGTATCTTTAATTCTAATTATTCCTAAAATTTTCTCAATTAAATTTTCAAAAATTATATTTCTATCTTTTTCTTCTTGATGAAATACTAAAAAGTACAAATCACTATAAAATTCCTTTTTTCTCCCATTTATAAAATAATTTCCACATCTTACTTTCTTTTTATTTTTTACAACCAATACTTTCTCGCTATTTTTTTTACATTTTGAAAAATAAATTCCAAATTTTAGATTATCAAATTGTATTTTTTCAATATTCTTTTCTTCAGTTTCCCCGTCTTTTAACTGAAAAATTCTCTGCATTTCCTGATTTATTCCTTCTATATTGTCTGTATTTGTAAAACGAATAAAACTTTCATTATTTTCTTTCATAAATATTGTTCCTCCTTTTATTTCTTGTTTTTTATTATTTAATAATATTATCAATTTTGATTTTAAAAAATATATAAAGCATCACTATGACATAGATTTATCACTCTCCTATACAATAATTTAAAATAAATTAATTTTAAATTTTATTAAAAAAATAAATTTAGTGAAGTAATTGTAGCATATTATTTTGGGATTTTTTAGAGTATATTTTATTTTTTGTTAATCTTTATGAAATATGAATATTAAAAGAATTATTTTTGTTTTTAATATTAAAATAAAATTAAGAAACAAATTATAATATTGTATAAAGTCCTAAAAATCATATGTTAAAAGAAACATTAAAAAATTTAATTTAATAATAAAAATAAAATTGTAATTAAACTAAAAGTGATAGCATTGAAAAATAAGATATATTCAAGTTTCTAAATTTGTATAAAATTAAACTAGCAATATTTAAATAAATTTAATAGTAATAGTTTTTTTTTCATATTTACATATTTTACTTGTATTTTACTTTGTCTTAATAAATTTTAATAGTTGACAATATATTTAATATTTGTTATTATATATGAAATAATTAGTAGGATAGTAGGATAGAAGGAATTAATTTTATTGAAAAAAGATACAAAAGGTAGTTTAGTAGTTTAGAAAAATTAGTAATGTTGAAAATTTAAAGAATTTACAAAAGAATAGAAACTTATATCTAACTGATTTTGAAAATATTTTGAAGAAAATTAGATGATTTTAAAGTTAGTTAAGTATAATTACTGGATGTAGAGGTTTGGAATATAATGATTACCTTAAAATAATAAGAAAATTTATAATTTTGGATTTATTTGAAGTAATTTTTATAAATTTTGACTGTAGTAAATAGACTATTTAAAGTATCGTAAAATATAGAAATAAATGTTATGTATAAATATTTAGATTTTATCCTCTCCTAAAATTATTTTAAGAGAGCTTTTTTTTACATAAATTCAGGAAAAGGAAAAGAGGTAGGAAAAATGGTTATTACAACTACAAATGAAATTCAGGATAAGAAAGTTGTGGAATACAAAGGGATTGTATTTGGAGAGGTTATTTCAGGAATTAATATGTTTAAGGATTTAGGAGCAAATCTAAGAAATATTTTTGGAGGAAGATCAAAAGGATATGAAGATGAACTCTTGGCAGCTAGAACCAATGCTCTTGAAGAAATGAAAACTAGAGCAGCAGGTCTTGGAGCAAATGCTATTATTGGCGTAAAAATGGACTATGAAGTGCTGGGAGCAGATAATGGAATGCTTATGGTAACTTGCAGCGGAACGGCTGTAATTGTAGGTTAATTTAAAATTGTGCAGTGAAATCGTTTTATAATTTAAGTAATGAAAATGGAATAGGAGAAAAAATGATGATTATTAAAGTAGACGGCGGAATAAGTGAAAAAATCTTAGAAAAATTGATAAATAGACTGGAAACGGAAAATAACGTAAGCGTTAAATTGATTGCTGGCAAAGAATATTCAATTTTAGGATTAGTTGGAGATATTAGCACAATTGATATAAAACATATTCAGGCGTTAGATTATGTGCTGGATGTACAAAGAGTACAAGAGCCTTATAAAAGAGCAAGTAGAAAATTTAAACCAGAAAACACTATTGTAAAAGTTGGAAATGTTGAAATTGGCGGAAAGAGTCTTGTAATGATGGCAGGACCTTGTTCTGTAGAAGATGAAAAACAGATAATTGATACGGCAAAAGCTGTAAAAGCGGCTGGAGCAAATATTTTAAGAGGTGGAGTTGTAAAACCGAGAACATCGCCTTATGCCTTTCAAGGATTAGGAATGGAAGGTATTGAATTAATGAAAAAAGCAAAAGAAGAAACAGGGCTTCCAATAATATGTGAAGTTATGTCAATCGCTCAATTGCACGAATTTGGACCACATCTTGATATGATTCAGTTAGGTGCGAGAAATATGCAAAATTTTGATTTGCTGAAAGAAGTTGGGAAAACAAATATTCCAGTCCTACTGAAAAGAGGATTGAGTGCAACAATCGAAGAATGGTTAATGTCGGCAGAATATATTTTAGCTGGTGGAAATGAAAATGTAGTTCTTTGTGAAAGAGGGATTAGAACTTATGAAACGGCCTACAGAAACGTATTGGACTTAAATGCAGTGCCTATGATCAAAAGATTGACACATTTGCCAATAATTGTAGATTCAGCTCATGCAACTGGAAAATACTGGATGGTAAAACCACTTGCAATGGCAGGAATTGCTGCTGGAGCAGATGGGCTGATGGTAGAAGTACACCCTGAACCAGACAAGGCATTGTCAGATGGGCCTCAATCATTGAAATTTGAGGTGTTTGATGACTTGATGCAGGATGTGGAGAAGATTGCAAATGTGTTAGGGAAGAGTTTTAAATAATTTTTATAAATAACAATAAAGAAAGGATAATTTGTAGTTTTGGAACTGAATGAAAGAGAAGCATTAAAAATAAAAATTGGTAAGGAATTAAAGTTAAAGACGGAAGAAATGGCAACAAGACAGGAAATGCTGGAATTACTGAAAGAATTTGATGATTATATATTGGAATATCCAGAGGAATTAAGTGGTTATGGAAATCGTTCGGTAGTATTGGAGGCGCTAGGATTGTATCAACTGGCACTTAATGATTTGAATGTAGTTACTCATATGTCTCCAAATTTGCATAGAGGCTGGTTAAATAAAGCTTTAATAATGTTAAGATTGGGAAGATTAGGAGAAGGATGGCAGTATTATGAGTGGCGTCGAGGAATGGTAATTGATAATAATGACTTTCCTAAAAATCACAGAGAAATTGCTTTACCATATTGGAATGGTGAAAAGAATACAGAAAATAGCAAGTTATTTATTTATGCAGAGCAAGGACTAGGTGATAATATTCAATTTTTTAGATTTATTTTGGAATTAAAAGATAGGGGAATACATATTTCAGTCTTAAATAAAGTTGAATTAGATAGTTTGTTAAGGTATAACTTGGAAAAGAATGATATTGAAATTTTTGAAAACGGTGCAAAATTGACTCCAGAGTTTAAATATTATGCCTTTTTAATGAGTTTACCGCATTGCTTGCAAATAGATAATATTGATAAGATACCGTATAAATCAAAGTACATAGATGTTCCACCTCAATTTGAAGAAAAATGGAAAAAGAAATTAAGAGCCACTAAGAAAAAGAAAATAGGGGTATTTTGGACAAGTGATTCTGAACATAAAAAGAGCAGATTTAGAAATGTTTCATTTGAAAAAATAAGAAAATTATTTTCACTTGATGCAAAATTCCATTGCTTGCAAAAAAATGTATCAGAAGAAGATAGACAAGCTGGAGAAAAAGTTAAAAATCTATACTTTTGGGATACAGAATTAGAAGATTTTTCTGATACGGCAGCATTAATAAGTCAAATGGATTTAGTTATTACAGTAGATACTTCAGTTGCCCATCTTGCTGGTGCTTTAGGAAAACCTACCTGGATTATGCTTGCTTACCATCCTGACTTCAGATGGCTACTGGACAGAGAAGACAGTCCCTGGTACGACAGTGTTAGATTATTCAGACAAGATGAAGATTATCAATGGGATAATGTAATAGAAAAAATAAAAAATGAATTACGTGAAATTATATAAACTTTTTAATTAATAAAAAGGGGGTGTCTATTATTTTGAAAAAAATAGAAAATTTAACGGTAACAATAGTAGGACTTGGAGTAATTGGAGCAGCTTTTGCGCAAAGTTTTAAGGAAATGGGTATTAAAACTGTTTATGGGATTGATATTGATGAGGAAACGATAAAAAAGGCAGAAGAGAAAAATATGATAAATAAAGGTTTTTTGGAAACTAAGGAGCCTTTGGAAAAGTCAGATTTTGTGGTAATTACTCTTTATCCGAATTTGATGAAGTCGTTTTTTGTGAATAATATTAATTATTTTAAGGAAAATGCGATAATTACTGATGTTGTTGGAATTAAAGAGAAAATTATCAAGGATATTGATCCGATTATTGAGAAGAGTGGAAGAAATATTGACTTTATTTTTGGACATCCTATGGCAGGACGTGAGAAACGTGGGATTGATTTTGCAGACAACAGAGTATTTAAAGATGCAAATTATATAATTATTAAGGATGAAAAAAATAAAAAAGAAAATCTAGAATTGCTGTCGGAAATTGTGAAATGTATGGGCTTTAAAAAAGTCAGTTTTCTTATGGCACAGGAACATGATGAGATTATTGCTTTTACTAGTCAGCTTACGCATGCGATTGCAGTTTCTCTCGTGAATAGCGATAGTGAAAAGTACGATACAAACCGATTTATTGGGGATTCTTATCGGGATTTGACAAGAATTGCAAAGATAAATGAAGATTTGTGGGCAGAACTGTTTATGGGAAATAAAAAAAATCTTTTGAAAATGATACAGCAATTTGAAAGAGAACTTGATATAATAAAAGATGCCCTGAACAGTAATGATTTAGGAACTTTAAAGGAAAAATTTATAATTTCAACAAAACGTAGAGAGAAAATTGATTAAGAGAAATTCATTTGGGAGGAATAAAATGGAAAATAGCTCTGAAAAGAAAAAATATTTAAAAACATTGGTTGGTGATAATGTTTATCTTTCGCCAATTTCTGTTGATGATGTTGAGGAATATGCTGAAATGGTTAATGATATAAAAGTTTCGGTTGGTTTGGGTTATCTTTCCTATACAAATATTATAGATTTTGAAAGTGAAAAAGAATTATTAAATTCAATCAAAAAAGAGAAAAGATTTGCTGTCAGATTATTGGAAAATGATGAACTTTTGGGAAATGTAGGTTTTAAATCAGTAGGAGAGATACATAGAACAGCTGAAATGGGAATTATGCTTGGAAATCCAAAATATCAGCGAAAAGGTTATGGAATGGAAGCTATAAACTTGCTACTTGATTACGGATTTTCATTTTTAAATTTGAGAAATATATCGTTAAATGTATTTGAATATAACGAGGTTGCTTATAATTTATATAAAAAAGCTGGTTTTAAGGAAGCTGGAAGATTGCGTAAAGCAGTTGAGATTATGGGCAAAACTTATGATGTAATTATAATGGATATGTTAAAAGAAGAGTTTCAGTCGGTTTATATAAAAAGGGAACTTGAAAAAAGATATAATTTAAAATAAAAATTTATATAGTAAAATCATTTTAAATGTTTGAATTTAGTGGTTTTGCTATATTTTAATATACAAATAATTCGTTTTAAGAATTTATTTACATATTTTGATTAATAATTATTTATCAAAAGAGAGGATGGAGAAAATTATGGAAATATTGAATGTTGGATTGGGGGAAAATTCTTATGATATTGTAATTGGAAAGAATTTTTTTGAGAAATTTCCTGAATATATTGAAAAGATTTATAATGGTAAAAAATTATTTGTGATTACTGATTCTAATGTAGATAAAATTTATAGAAATCAATATGAGAAGATGTTTAAAGGATTTGATTATACAATTTATGTGCTAGAAGCAGGAGAGAAAAATAAGCATATTGGTATAATGCCTGGAATTTATTCTGTAATGGTAAATGCAGGACTTACGAGAAAAGATATGGTTGTTGCATTTGGTGGCGGAGTTGTTGGAGATATTGCTGGATTTGCAGCTGCCAGTTATATGCGTGGCATTGATTTTGTCCAAATTCCTACGACAATAGTTTCCCAAGTTGACAGCAGCGTTGGGGGAAAAGTTGGAGTTGACTTGCCAGAGGGGAAAAATTTGATTGGAGCATTTCACCAGCCAAAATTAGTTTTAATTGATAATTATTTTTTGAACACATTGACAAATCGTTATTTTTACGATGGATTTGCTGAAATTGTGAAATATGGCTGCATTTACGATAAGAATTTTTTTGAAAAGCTGGAAAATATTGTAAAATCATCTGGACTTTCTGAAACTGGTGAAAATTATAAACAGAAATTACGTGAACATTTGATGAAATATGTGAATGAGCTTGTTTATCGTTCTTGTGAGATAAAGAAGGAAGTTGTGGAAAAAGATGAGAAGGAAAGTAACTTGAGAATGATATTGAATTTTGGACATACTATCGGACATGCGATAGAGCAGTTTACAAATTATGAGAAATATTCACATGGAGAAGCAATTTCTGCTGGAATGGTAGACATTACAAAAATTGGAGAGAAAAAAGGGCTTACTAAAAAGGATGAATTTTTAAAAATTGAGAAATTGTTGAAGGCATTGAATTTACCGACTGAGATTGAATATCCGAAAGACAAAATTTCTGAAATTATGAAAAGGGATAAGAAAAGTACAATTGATGGAATTAATTTTGTAATTCTGAAGGAAATTGGGGAAGTTGAAATTAGAAAGATAGGGGAAAAGGAGATTTTTGAGTAAATTTTAGGTTGTAAAAATGAAAGTGGTTTAAGTGAAGAAACTGAAAAGGTTAGATGCTGTCTGACTTAATTTGAAATATTAGAGGAGTGAAAAAGTATGTTACAGGAAAATTTCAAAAAAGTGGAAAAGGCGAACTGGTTAAAAATAATTTTTAATTCGGCAAAATTTTTAATTTTTTTGCTGGTATTAAATATAGGAGTAGTTTTATTATTTACAGTTGAAATTAGCAGAAATTTTTATGTTTCTACTGTTGTGATTTTTATAGTTTTATTAATTATATTGGGTATAGTAGATTTCTTTGTGTTTTCGTATTATAAAAAGAAATATCCAAATATTTATTTTTATGATGATGGTTTTAGCGTAGAAAAAAATGAAAAAAATTATTATAAAAATTTACAATATTTTCTTTCAAAAGAAGTATATATGGTGGGAAATACATTTACAGCCATTTTTTTCAAATCTAACGAAGGAAAGTGGGAAAAAATTAATGCAGAGGGGTATAGAAAAGATGCTTTTGATTTATTTCAGGAAGATTTTGTAAAACAGAATTATCCGAGTGTATTAGAAAAAATTGAAAATGGGGGAAGTGAGGAGTTTCCATTTAGAAAATCACATAAATTAAGTTTCAGTCTTTTCTCAGACAAGAAGCAAATTGAGAATTTTAATAATTTAAAGAAAATAAAAGTTTCAAAAGAAAATATTACATTTGATGATGAAGTTTATGAATGGGAAAATTATAAGGTTGGAGTAACAGATGGCGTAATTTATGTGAAAGATTTAAAAGACGTTATTATTTTAGCTTTTGGAAATGAAATGGAGATTTTCTGTGAAAATCTGTTAGTCTTTTTAATAGAAAAACTGAATAAAAATTAGATGAAAGGGATTATTTATGAAGAGATATTTAAATGGAATTTTATTTGCAGGGTTAAGTTCTATTGTTGCAGCTATGATTTGCTTAGGGTTTTCGATGATTTTTTTAGGATACAAAATAATCTCTGCAATCATATTTTTTATAATTTCTTTAGGTTGGATATTTGGAATAAAAATAAAAAAGAAAGAAAATGAAAATATTCTTGAACCTGTTCGACAAAGTAAATTTGGAATAAATGTTAAAAATAGAAATTTACTAAATCCAAAGTATGAAACTTTATTAATGAAAGATATTAGGAAAGGAATTCCTGTAATTACAGTTTTTTCTATTATTACAGTATATTTTATTGATGTAATTTTGGTGGCTTATTATTTGAAAAAAGAACAAAAGCTACCATTTTTAGAAGGTTTATCTTATTCGTGGATGGGAGTTTTTAAAATAAGTAGTGAAATATATAAGGATTGGGCTTGGATAATTTTAGTTGCGATTGTATCTGTAGTTGCTTTTATAAAAGCTGAAAGAAATGAGAAACTGAATAAGGAAAATTAAGGTGAAATAAGATTTCTGAAAAAGTATCTCGGAAATTTAGCAGATATGGTCTGATGAATTTATTAAAATTTTTAAAAAGAAGGAAAAATGGAGGATTAGTATGAGTAAAGTAATTAAAGATGAAGTTTTTGGAGAAATAAAAAATTTTGAAACTGAAGTTGAGTGGCTTGGGAGAAAAATAGGTGTGAATTTTGATTATGGAATTGAGCGTGATTGGAGTGAAGAGAAAAAAGTAGAAGAAGTTAAAGGGGCAATAGAACAATTTAAAATTATGTATCTCAATCAAAAAGAATGGGACACAAAAATGAAAGATTTGGTAAGTGATTATGGGAAAGACGGAGTTATGGATTGGCTTTGTGTTGACGATGAAGAAGAATTGGAAGAATTTATTGAGAATATTCATGAAAATTCAGAGATTGAATTATCAGAGGAAGAAATTGAAGAATTGAAGAGAGAAATAGTTCCTGAAAGAGTATTTAGAAATTGTATTTATTTGCAAGGTTTATGGGTAACCGCTGATGGAGATTTTACAGCATTTTATTATGACAATGACATATTTTTTCTTGGACATGCTATTATGTTAAGTGGAAATGTTAATGGAGAGTTGAATTGTGATGGTGAAGTAGGATAAAATTTTTAAAGTAGAATGAATAAAAAGGAGAAAAAATTTATGAAAATAAAAATAAAACCAAGCATATTAAACGGAACAATAGAAATCCCGCCATCTAAAAGTTATTCACACAGAGCGGTAATTGCAGCTGCATTAGCTGAAGGCGAGAAGAAGTCAAAAATTGATAATTTGAAGTTCTCGGTGGATATTACAACAACAACGGATATTATGGAAAACTGGGGAGCGGAAATAGGACGTTTTGAAAGTGCTCTTGAGATTATTGGAAATGGTGGAAAAGTTGCTCCAAGGGATAAGTACGTGCAATGCAATGAATCAGGATCAACAATAAGGTTTTTAATACCTGTTGGAATTACAAGTGAAAATGAACTGATTTTTGATGGGAAAGGGAAACTTGTAGACAGACCGCTTGATTCGTATTATAGGATTTTTGATAAACAGGGATTAAAATATGAAACAACAGGTGGGAAATTACCACTTACAGTAAATGGAAAGCTGAAGCCAGGGAATTATGAAATTGACGGAAACATAAGCTCACAGTTTATTACTGGACTTTTGTATGCTTTGCCACTTTTAGAGGGGGATTCAAAGCTGATTATTAATAAAAATCTGGAGTCAAAGGGGTATGTTGATTTGACTTTGGAAATATTGAAACTGGCTGGGATTGAGATTGTGAATAATGATTATAAGAGTTTTGATATAAGGGGAAATCAGACTTATAAGCCTTTTGATTACACTGTTGAAGGAGATTACTCACAGGTGGCATTCTGGATTGTGGCCGGAATAATTTCGGCAAACAGGGATAATGAAGTGAAATGCTTTCATGTGAATAAGAATTCGCTGCAGGGAGATAGGGAAATTATTGAGATTGTGACTAGAATGGGGGCAAAACTTGAGATTTTTGATGATTATGTGATTGTAAAGCCTTCTAAAACTAAAGGAACAGTAATTGATATTTCTCAATGTCCTGATATTGGGCCTGTTCTAACTGTACTGGCTGCCTTGAGCGAAGGGGAAACTCGTATTATTAATGGAGAGAGATTGAGAATAAAAGAATCGGATAGAATAACTTCGATAAAAACTGAGCTTAATAAACTTGGAGGAAATGTATCTGAGGAAGGTGACAGCTTAATTATCCAAGGTGTAGAAGGATTTAGAGGTGGAGTTACAGTAAATGCATGGAATGACCATAGGATTGCAATGTCTTTGGCAGTTGCTTCAACAAGATGTGAAAAGGAAATAATTCTGGAAGAGGCTGAAAGTGTCAGAAAATCTT
>ERZ772926.1528-NODE-1528-length-10989-cov-4.378453_pt1 | contig 10989 bp, 8 predicted proteins | sample MGYA00511136_ERZ772926 | MGnify/ENA primary metagenome ERZ772926 (study PRJEB29015, sample SAMEA2737917) | human oral metagenome | biome: human oral; feature: human-associated habitat; material: dental | place: China | collected 2153 ... | reverse complement strand
CTTCTAACACGTTCAACGAGAACGAGACTTCTTACTTCCATAAGAGTATCGGTGGTTATCACCCTGCTAAGCTCCGTCGTTATCAGGAGATGATTGATGCTTACATCGCTCCTGAGATGCAGAAGACGATGCAGGCGATTGCTGCTGCAGGTGGTAATATGCAGGCGGTTGATGGTGTGAAGACCTTCCCAGTGCTGAACATGCTGAACACGAAGTACTTTATCCTTCCACTGCAGGGGGGCGAAACTGTGCCATTACAGAACCCATACGCACAGGGTAACGGATGGTTTGTAAACAAACTTACCTATGTCAACGATGCCAACGCTGAATATGCCGAGGTAGGGAAGATTGACGTGCGCCATGAGGCTGTAGCCGATAAGAAGTTTGAAGCGGTTCTCGGTCAGGCGAAAGCGAACGACTCAACAGCAACCGTGAAGCTCGACAAGTATGAGCCTAACAACCTGCAGTACACCGTCAACTCAAAGAATGGTGGTGTGGTAGTCTTCTCTGAGGTCTACTATCCGGGTTGGACAGCAACCGTTGATGGTCAGCCGGTAGAACTTGGACGTGTGAACTACATCCTCCGTGCTGTGAGCGTAAAGCCGGGTAAGCACACGGTAGTCCTCGACTTCCACCCAACAAGTATCTCTACTACTGAGACTATTGCTTACATTTCTATCGTTATTCTCCTCTTGGCGATTGCAGGAGCAGGGTATATGGAGTGGAAGAAGAAGTAAAAGAAGAAGAAAGTAGTGGTCCCTCCCTCGTCCCCTCCCCCATAGGGAGGGGCGTGATTAGCGTGATACCCCTATTGGTTTAGGTAATGAAAGAAAGGCTTACACAAACCAAATCGTTCAAAAACGCTATAATCCTCAACAAATTAACTCGGATAAGGATTATCATCATCAAACAAATTTGCAACTCTTTAATTTGATACGCTCGGCATGAGTATTGTCTAACGGGTGTAAGTCCCGGTAAGCCCTAATAGCGGGAATTACATAGCCAAAGGCAAGGGTGTTTGTCGTGAGGTGAAATCTGAAGGAAGCCGGCGGCAAACATCTGACCTAACGGACAGAAACTTCATACAAGGCATATGAGTGTGGATGAGATTGCTAAAAAAATCAAAGTCCAATAGCTATTCGGAACGGTGGTGAAGTTTCCTATAAAATTGAAAGACAATGCCCTTATTCGAGGAGGAGTCATTTTAGTAAGATTTATTCAGATTTGGATAAAAGGACCAAAACAGACATTGGGGAGAGGAGTCAGACAATCACTTTTATCTTGTGATGGCTATTGCGGAACTCTGTCGGAGAACAACCTTTCTTTCGTTTAAAGATGCGATTGAAGTTACTCATATTATTGTAACCACACTTAAAACTGATTTCAGCAATTGTTTCGGTGGTGTCAATCAACATCCGTGTGGCATAACCCAAGCGTATGTCAATGATGTAATCACTTAGCCTACGCCCCGTATGCAGCTTAAAGAAACGACAGAAAGCACTTTCGCTCATATTGGCTAAGTCAGCCAAATCTTTAAGGCGCAGTTCATACTTATAATTGTCTGATATATATTTCTTCACACGCAGTATACGACGGCTATCATCTTCGATATTCACTTTAGCGTAACTTGTTGTTGCTAAAGTACGTACCCAGTACATAAAGATAGTGTATGAAGAATGTTGAGAAATTCCATCAAGGCAGTAAAGCGGTCTGTTATCTGGCTCAATCCACTCAATTTGTCGTAGACCTTCATGATGGCAGACATTGGGAACATCAATCCCTTTTGTGCTTCTTTCATCATGTGACGTATACTTTCAAAAGGAGTCTTACCAAAAAAATGATCGGTAGCTGCCATTCCTGCACCAAAGTTAAATTGAATGGTAATCTCACGTATGTCGTTACTTTTACATTCGTATTGTTCCCAAGCATACTCAAGCGTTGGATTTGTGATAAGTACAAGGTCATAATCTCCAATTACCTCATTACTATCACCAACAATTCGTCTTACCCCGGCAGCATTTTCAACGAAATTGAGTTCAAAAACGTTGTGGTTGTGTACGGGATAAGAAAACTCGCTTTTATGCCTGTCTGCAATATAGAGTGCATCGGTCTCCATCAGGGGAGTTATTTCATGCAGTACGTAATTGTCCATATAAAAAGAGATAAATCTTTTCCACTCCCTTCTTAGGAAAAGATGGAGGCGGAATGTATTTTTAATTACTTTTGAGCATTGATGACTGGGCTTCGCTCAATAATTTCTAAGCACATTCTTGTGTTATGATAAGGGCATTTCCAGAATCCTGCTTTATCATCTTTACGATTGGGAATCCCATTCTTGTCACAGCCCCAATACCATTCGTCTTGTTCGTGGTCTATGATATGATTAACAATATATTGCCAGCAACGGCGGGCGACATCGAGTGCTGCTTTATCGCCGAAGTGCTGGTAAAGGTCAATATGACCTATTATGTTTTCACACAACACCCACCATTGACGTTGATTATCTACAAGACCTGTATCCGTCCATCGTTCGTATTCCATCGAGCCATCTGCCTGCAAACCTTCATCTGCGGCTTTGGCTATGAGTATAATGGATTTTTCCACCTTCGCCAACACCTCTGGTTTATCTAATTCCAACGCAGCCTCATGTAATAGCCACACGGCTTCAATGTCGTGTCCAAAGCTTTGGATATTCCGTCGTCCGTGCCATTTGTCGTTGAAAAACAGGTCGAGATGGTACGTTTGTGGATTGAGCAAACGAGTGAGGAATATATCAATAAGATTAGTGATGCGTTCGGCTAATTCAGGCGTTCGCCATACGCGGTAGAGGTTGGTATAAGGCTCAAGGACATGAAGATGCGTGTTCATTGTCCGTGAACCGTTCTCGTCCTTGCTGCTTAGTCGCATGTCGGCAATAGGCTGCCAGTTATGTGTTAAAGCCTCAACATAGCCATTATTGACGCTGTCAAAAGCATGCTGTTCAATATCGGCATACAACCTTTTTGCATACATCAGTGCCTCTTCATCTTCCGTGGCACGTGCATATTCGCTCAAGCCATAGATTGCAAATCCGATGGCATAAGTCTGCTTTTTGTTGTCAAGAACGTGTCCTTGTGCATCTAAGCTCCAGAAAACACCACCCTCTTGTGGGTCGATGAAATGGCTGATAAAATAATCTTTCGCTCTTGTTGCAGCCTCCAGATATTCTGGTTTGCGTAAAACACGGTAGGCTGCAGCAAAAGCCCAGAGTATGCGTGCATTAAGAACTGCACCTTTTTCGGCATCGGGTACAGGGTTACCATAGCCGTCTATGCGACCGAGAAAGCCACCGTTGCGGTGATCAGTCATTCTGTTTATCCAGAAAGGAAGAATGTTCTCTTCCAGCTCTTCGTGTAATGCTTTAGAAAGGTTGTACATAGTGATAATTTATTGGATTGACAAATGGAGATTACTTGATAGAGCCTTCAGCACGTTTTTCTTCCAACTCTTGCGTTATCTGCTTCATTTTTTGTTCGCTGAGTGGGTAGAAATAGATAAATGCCAATGAAAGGAAGGCTCCTATTGCTGGCAAGATAGAGAGAAACATCTTGATACCTTGAATAGTTTCTGGCGACTGAACAGCATTTGCCTGAAAACCAAACTGAGCAAGCATCCAACCAGTTATGGCAGTACCGAAAGCCCAACCGAATTTCTGGCTCATTGAAGAGGAAGAGAAGATAAGTCCTGTTGCACGATTTCCGGTCTTTAGTTCACTGTAATCGGCACAATCTGCATACATACTCCACAATAAAGGGAAGATGCTTCCCGCACAAATACTAATAAGTGCCTGCAATAAAAAGATTAGTGCGAGCTGGTCTTTATCGAGCCCCAAAAATACAATACTAAGTGCAGAAGCCACAGCCATAGCCAACATAAAGGTGCATCGTTTGCCAATGCGATTACTAATGGGGGCAGCAAGAATAAATCCAACGATATTGGCAGCCTGTCCTACGGCCAGATAAAGCCCACTAAGAACAAACGGAAGACCTAAGAAAGAGATGCTACCCATAGTTGTCTCATCAACATAATACTTAAAATAGTAGACAGTGGCACCATCACGTATGGAATTAAACACAAGTGAAGCTACACCCGCGCCAAGCAAAATCCACCATGGACGATTGTGTAACAAATCGCAGAGATCCATTCTTAGGGATGTCTTTTCTTGTCTGACAGATTTCACACGCTCTTTAGTCAGAACGAAACAACCTAAGAAAAGGACAATACACAGTACGGCGATAACTCCTACAGCCATTAGCCAACCAAATTGTGGAGCTGTAAGCCAACCATGTATTGCACCATTATTGTCTCCTCCGCCGAACGCATTTACCAAAGGCATGAACAATAACAGGGCTACAAATGAACCTAAGTAAGCAAACGTCATGCGATACGTAGCCAATGTGTTGCGATCTGCAGGATTAGGACTCATCACACCTAATAACGAGGCGTATGGAACATTTATTGCCGAATAAAAACCTTTTAAAGCATGAAAGCTATGAAAAGATCTAAACTTGGAAGATCGCTGCTACTGGTAGTGCCACTTATGTGTTGCCCTTATACTGCACATAAGGCATACGCTATCGAAGCGGTGAACATACAGGCACAAGTCTCTGTCATCAAAGGGAAAGTTGTTGACGCTCAGATGGGTGAACCTGTAATTAGTGCTACTGTCACTGTGAACGGAACGAAGAAAATGACCATCACCAACATTGATGGTGAGTTTTCTATTGATGCTAAGGCTGACGATGAACTGGTAATCACGTCTTTAGGCTACGAAAAGAAGGTGGTGCGAGCCGAGAACAACATGACTATCAGCATGGTATCTTCTTCTACTATGTTGAACGAAATGGTAGTTGTGGGCTATAGCACGCAGAAACGAAACAGTCTGACGGGTTCTATGCAGAGCATCGGAAGCAAGGAACTAACCAATGTTACCACTGCAAATGTAACCAATATGTTGACAGGTAAGGTACCGGGAATGAACGTTATGCCGGGGTCTGGTAAGCCAGGCTCATTTGGTGCCATCATTGTTCGTGGTAAGTCTACTATCAATGGTAGTACAGCTCCGCTGTGGGTTATTGATGGTGTCATCGTCGGAAAAGACCCCGGTGACATCAATCCTAACGACATCGAGACTCTTACCGTACTCAAAGATGCTGCCTCTACAGCTATCTATGGTTCGCAAGGCGCCAATGGTGTGATTGTTGTGACAACCAAGGGAGCAAAGTCTGGTAAGACTTCTGTCACTCTCTCTGCCAAGATGGGTCTTTCAACTCTCAACAATGGTAAAGTGAAAATGATGAATGGAGCCGAGCTCTATGACTATTATAAGTCGTTTACTAATGCTGCTGAGATTGCTTTTCCACGTTGGAACGATAAGCTTCGCGATAGTAACTTCGACTGGTGGGAACTGGCTACACACACGGGAAGCGTGCAGAATTACGACCTTACTATTAACAGTGGTGGCGAAAAACTGAGTGCTGTGTTCACTGGTGGTGTTTATAAAGAAGATGGTGCTGTACGTGGATACGACTTCACCAGATATAATACCATGGTGAAGCTGAACTTCAAACCTTATTCTTGGGTTGCTATCCGTCCATCCTTTAATGGTAGTAAGGGTACTATTGACGACCGCCAACGCTCTACTTATTCTATGTATTCTATGTTACCATGGGATAGTCCTTACGATGAAACTGGCAAGATAGTGGGCAACAGGTCATCATCATGGGTGAATAGTAACTCTACTAACTATCTTTACGAGTTGCAATACAACTGGAGCAAGTATGATTCTTACTCGTTTAATGGTAACTTTGACTTCGATATCTATCTTACTGATTGGCTTACTTTCTCTTCTGTGAACAGCTATCGATGGAGTACACATCTTGATAAGAGTTACGTTGATCCACGTACATCAGGAGCAGAGGGGAAGGGTCGTGTGAGCGAAAGCACCAGTACGAACACACGTCGTTATACCAACCAGTTGCTTAAAGCTACCCGTAGTTTTGGCGATTATCATGGCTTCTTGATGCTCGGTTATGAGTTTAATGATGGTGAATATCGCTATCATAGCAGTGATGGAACAGGTTTAGTTCCGGGCTTTGCTCAACTTGACATTACTTCCACACCAGAGGCTGTCGGAGGTAATAAATACGAGTGGGCAGTGCAGTCTTTCTTCGCTAACCTCAATGCTGATTATGCCAATAAGTACTTACTGCAACTGTCATTGAGAACGGATGGTGCAAGTAACTTTGGTTCAGATGCTGCTTATGGAACTTTCTTCTCTGTTAGTGGTGGCTGGGTTGCTACAGCTGAAAAGTGGTTTAAGGTGCCTTGCATTGATTATTTGAAGTTGCGTGCATCGTATGGTTCAGTAGGTAGTCGCCCTAACAGCCTTTATCCTCAATACGGACTTTACAGCTTACGTGCAAGCTATAACGAGGTTCCCGGTGCTGTTATCGCACAGCTTGCCAATAAGAATCTTACGTGGGAGAAGAGTTATACCACAGGTATTGGTCTTGACCTCAATATGTTCAAACGCCTCCGTATGACTTTTGACTTCTACCATAAGCGCACAAGCAACCTGCTCTTTGCCGTGCCTATCTCGGGTGTTATCGGCGTGACAAGCATCTGGCAGAACATTGGTGAGCTTACCAATACAGGTTTTGAGACAACACTTTCTGCAGACATCATCAAGGGTAAGGATCTTACTTGGACAGTTGATGCCAACCTTTCTACCAACTCTAACAAGATTAAGAAACTTTATAGCGGTAGAGACCAGATTATCGAAGGTGATGGTATTGCTGGTTCAACCAACACGTTGTTACGCCCAGGTCTGAGCGCAGATACCTATTACTTGCGCGAATGGGCAGGTGTTGACCCTGATAATGGTGCACCACAATGGTACACAACCGATGCTAATGGCAATCGTGTTATTACGAATAGCTATGCCAAGGCAGACCAAGTTGCACTCGATAAGCACGCTACGCCAACTGTATTCGGTAGTTTCTCAACGACCTTAACATACAAGGGATTTGACTTCAATGCCGTCTTCGGCTATTCATTGGGTGCTTACATCTACAACTACTCACGTCAAGAGTATGACTCAGATGGTGCTTATACCGATCGTAACCAGTTCAGCTTGCAGAAAGGTTGGAAGAGATGGGCACAGAAGGGAGACGTTGCAACACACCCAGTTGCTGCCTATAACAACCCATCTAACTCTAACAAGGCGTCAACTCGCTACTTAGAGAGCTCTGACTTTTTGAAGCTTCGCTCAATTACTTTGGGTTACAACTTCAGTCTTAAGAGTGATATCGTAAAGGCATTACGCGTTTATATCAGTGGTGAAAACCTCTTCTGCATCACCAATTACTCTGGTGTAGACCCAGAATTGCCTGCTGCCGATGGTGGTCGCAATGCTTCTGGCGAACGCTCAACAGCTCTTTCAATCTCAACAGGCGCTGGTGTTTATCCTTCTGTTCGCAAGTTTATGCTCGGCGTTAACGTTACATTCTAAATAAAGAATCTGTCCTATGAAAAAAATATATGTGCTGCTTTTAGCAGCAATCGCTATGGTATCGTGCAGCGTAGAGCGCCATCCTGAATACATGATGGGTGAGGATGCCATGACTAAAAACATTGATGAGAGTTTTCCATCGCTACTGAATGGATGCTATGGATTTTTAAAGACGTGGTCGGATCCAATGTATCGCTGTGGCGAATATGCCGGAGATAACATCATGATTCGTGGTACTTCTACGGATGCTTTCTATGAGTTCATCTCTTATTCGCGTACTCCTAATAACTACCGATTGCAGAACTTCTGGGATTATAGCTATAAGGTGATTGCACAAGCATCAAACATTATCAAGGCTATTCCCGAAGGTAAGAGTACTGTTGCTGATACGCAGTTAGGTGAGTGCTACTATCTGCGTGGCATGATTTACTTCTATCTCTGTCGTGCATACGGTAGACCATACGCGCAAAACCCTGACAAAAACCTCGGAATGCCTATCGTCAACGGTACGCCTGACGACCCAGCTCACGCTGTTTTGCCTAATCGTTCTACCGTAAAGGAAACCTACGAGCAGGCGATTAAGGACTTGGAGAAAGCGGCATCACTGATGACGGAAGATATACACGGGGAAGAACGTTGTATCTTTGCTTCTAAAGAGGCTGCTTGGGCTATGCTGAGTAGGGTGTACCTCTATATGAGTGGAACGTATGAAACACCTAACACTGCCTACGCAAAGAAGAGTGTTGAATACGCAACAAAGGTTATTGACTCTGGTAAGTTTAAGCTGTTAAGCCGCAAGGACTATGGTATTAGCAACACGCTCGACCCTGAAAACAACCCTGAAAACATCTTCGTGGTGAAGAGAGTTGACTCAGAGTTTCCCGGTTGGGATTATTATTACACCATTGGCGGTATGTATTCGAATATCGGCGGTATGGGTTGGGGCGAAATGTACGCTTCAGCAAAGTATCTTGACTTGCTCAACGAGACTGGTCAGAACGACTGGTTTAACAAGAAGTACACTGATATTCGTGCGCAATTCATTGAGCCACAATATGTAAAAGACAAGACGGATAAGTACGTCCCTGTCTTCCGTTTCATCAAGAACGTTTATGATGCCAGTGGCAATCAGGTAAACTTCAACTATGTGCAGTTGCGTTATTCTCGTCAGCCAGACAATAGTTTGACTTGCGATACCACTGGAACAGGTCATACAACTCCGCTTGTCCTCACACCTATTGATGCCTCACAGCGTCTTTATTCAATAACCTATCAGGGACATACCTATCGTGGTGTGCTTGACTATCAGATGAAGCTTAACCGCGTTTATCCAATGTTCTATGTGGTGAAGTGCTCTCGTCAGGGTGGTAAGGAGAATCAGTTGTATTCGCCAATCATTTCTCGTCTTGACGAAATGTATCTCAATCGTGCTGAGGCAAACGTGAAGTTGGGTAATATCGCCAGTGCTATGGCTGACGTGAACATGATTCGTGAGCGTGCTATCGTGGGCGGAAGCTATACAGGTGCACAGTTTACTGCTGCCACAGCAAAGGCTTTGGTCGACAAGGAACGCCAGTTGGAACTTGCTTTTGAGGCAGAGCGTAGCTATGATGTGTTCCGCAATGGCGACACCCTTACACGTCGCTTCCCGGGTCCACATCAGCCAATGGTTGATATTCCTGCAACTGATTACCGTGTGATTTACTTCATACCGCAGTCGGCTATCAATGCTTACAATGGTAATTTGGAGCAAAATCCAAGAAGTAACTAATGTTCATTAGCCTCTAAAAGCATTTTTTTTATGCTACCATTAAGGCTTAGTTAGAATCCTAACTAAGCCTTAATCATATTTTTTCATGGCCTTGATTGTTTGAATTTTCTTTACGTTACACGCAAGAATTTTAGCCTAAGAAGAGCAAAAAGCACCCTTTTCATCACCTTTGCAACTCGCTTATTATAAAGCAGTTACAAAAACACTTTGCAAAAGGTGCTTAATTAGCTTCTTAAAGGGCGTTAGTAAGGTCCTTAAAGGGCATCTTTTGCAACGCAATTGGGCGTCTTTTCAAAGCCAAAAGAGCATCTATTGATTTTCAGGTTATGATTTTTTATTACATTTTCTTGTGTGAAGACATTCCTCTTTATTTCTGAACGCAAGATCCTTTTATAAATCATTCTAAATGTGATTAAATAGTAAAATGAAGAGTATCGCATAAAAACTACTGCTGTGCTTTCGCACATTCCAACAATTATTAGTAAATTTGCAAAGCAAAAATATTATATTCACTTCCCATATTTATGGCAGAAAAGATAAGAATCAAAGACATTGCAGAACGTGCTGGTGTAAGCGTTGGAACAGTTGACAGAGTATTACATAAACGCCCGAATGTATCGGAAACGGCACTGAAACGAGTGGAAAAGGTGTTAAAGGAAATGAATTATCAGCCAAATGTATATGCGAGTGCACTGGCTTATAACAAGAGTTACACGTTCTATTGTCTGATTCCAAAGCATAGCAGCGAGGCGTATTGGGAAGAGATTGAGATTGGCGCAATGAAGGCAGCAGAGGCACGCAGAGACTTTTATCTCGACGTGGAAATCATGTATTACAGCCGATTAGATTCCAACTCCTTTATCGAAACTTACCAGAAATGCCTCAGGAAGAATCCTGATGGCGTTATCCTTGTGCCTACAACGGTAGAGTTAACACGCCAGTTCACGGACGAATTGCACGACCGCAACATTCCTTTCATCCTACTTGACTCTTACATGCCATCGCTGCAACCGCTGTCGTTTTATGGACAGGACTCCATCCAGAGTGGACGTTTTGCGGCACGAATGCTGATGCTCATTGCACAAAAGGAAGAGAGCATCATGCTTATGAAGCAAATAAAAGATGGTAAGATGGCGAGCCGGCAGCAGGTAGTTTACGTGTTTCTTGTCGAACTCTGCCAATGTCTCTTCGCCTAATTTGTCGTTTCCAATGGCACTGATGGCGAGAGAATTATGTCCGAATTGCCCCACGTGGAAAGCGAAGTTTGCAGGTGCTCCGCCAATCTTTTTACCTTCGGGGAGGCAGTCCCAGAGTGCCTCCCCCAAACCAACGATGTATTGTTTCATAGTTGTCATGTTTATTTTATTTTAGGAATATACGTGAAAAGGTAAAGTACACCTATTGCCATGACCAGCACAGCACCGGCTTGCCCTCTGCTGTCGCTCGCAAGACCCATGAGCAGTGGGAAGATAGTACCACCGAAGAGTCCCATTATCATGAGTCCGCTCACTTCGTTCTGCTTCTCGGGCACACTCTCCAAGGCACGTGCCAGCACCATTGAGAAGATGTTGCTGTTGCCGTAGCCGACAAGTGCAATGGCTGTGTAGAGAACGGCTTTGCTGCTTCCTACGTATAGTCCGCACATGCTCAATGCCATAAGAATAAC
>ERZ772926.1527-NODE-1527-length-10996-cov-18.881546_pt1 | contig 10996 bp, 7 predicted proteins | sample MGYA00511136_ERZ772926 | MGnify/ENA primary metagenome ERZ772926 (study PRJEB29015, sample SAMEA2737917) | human oral metagenome | biome: human oral; feature: human-associated habitat; material: dental | place: China | collected 2153 ... | reverse complement strand
TATAAGGTGGACCAGTTTGATTACAACAGCGGCACCGTTTCGTTTGTGCCCAATGAAAAATGGTGGGGCGAAAAACCCAAGTTGGACAAGGTAACATACCGGCAGATGGAGTCCCAGGCCACCATTAACGCCTACCAGGCCGGCGAGGTGGATGCGGTCGAGATCACCAATAAAGATCATTTGGCAGTAGCGAAAACTGTGAAGGACACCACCCTCCGGGGCACGCTGCGCCCATCGAACTACCTGGTGACGCTCAATGCGAAAACCCCAACCCTGGAGGACGTGAAAGTGCGGGAAGCCGTGTTCACCGGCATTAACCGGGAAACATTGGCGCAGGTTCGGTTCAATGGCATGGACTACACGGAGAACCTGCCGGGCTCGTTCGCACTGTTCCAAAACCAGAAAGGGTACCAGGATAATTTCGGTAGCCTCGTGACCTACGACCAGGACAAGGCCAAGCAACTCCTCGACGAGGCCGGCTGGGCCGAGAGCGGGGACGGCATCCGGGAGAAGGACGGGAAGAAACTCACGCTCCGCTACGTCACGTTTGGCGACAGCCAGCTGGTGAAGAGCACTGCGGCCGCCATGCAGAAAATGCTGAAAGACATCGGGGTGGATTTGCAGGTTGAAGAACGCCCCAGCTCGGATTTCTCCAAGGTGATAGCGGAACGCGAATTCGACGTACTCACCAGCGGTTTCACCTCCTACGACCCCTATGGGGTGGCCTATTTCAAGCAGGTGTACGCCTCCGATTCGGAGCTGAACAAGTCTGGCACCGGCACGCCAGAGATGGACCAAAAGATTGCCGAACTCCAGCAGCTGCCCACCCAGGAGGAACAAATCGAGCGGGCCAACGAGCTGGAGAAAGAAGCGTTGCAACAGTATGGCATCATGCCATACGTCAACGGCCCACAATTGTATGCAACCAAAAACGGGTTGGCGAACTACGGTTCGTATGCTTTTGCCCTAGTGCCCAAGGAAAACATTGGCTGGGCCAAGTAAGGAGTAATGATGAAAAAACGATACGGTTTAGCGATTATCGCACTGCTGTCGGCGGCGACGCTCACGCTGGGCGGATGCTCCAGCACAAACCAGCATGAGGCATCCTCGGATTCCGCAGGTGGGGTTCACATTAACCTCAAGGGCGACTATAATCCGATGGAGCGCGATCAAATCAAGGATGGTGGCGAACTCACCCTCCCCATCTATGAGATTTCTGAACAGTCCAATTCCCTGCACGCCAATTCGGTGTTGGACACCCTCACCCTGTGGCGCTGGTATAATCCTCAACCCGTGCTTTTCGACGGCGACGGCACATGGCACCCCAACCCGGCATACCTCACCAACGTGAACGCCGAAGAAGTGGATGGGAAAACCGTCGTCACCTACGACATCAACCCGGACGCGGTCTTCAACGACGACACCCCCATCGACTGGCGGGCTTTCGAAACCACCTGGAAGGTCAGCAATGGGGAAAACAAAGACTTCAGCGTGTCCAGCACCGACGGCTACGAGCTGATCGAAAGCGTCACCGCCGGCGAATCCGACAAACAGGCCGTGGTCACATTCAAACAACCATTCGCCTGGTGGCAGGCCCTGTTCAACCAAATCATGCACCCGTCGGTATCCGACCCACAAATCTTCAACGAGGGCTACCTGAAAAACCCGCACCCAGAGTGGGGTTCCGGCCCGTTCAAGGTGGACACCTTCGACTACAACGGCGGCACCGTCACATTTGTGCCCAATGAAAAATGGTGGGGCGAAAAACCCAAGCTGGACAAGGTAACATACCGACAGATGGAATCCCAGGCCATCATTAACGCATTCCAGGCCGGGGAGATTGATGCGGCCAGCGTGGCAGCAAAAGACAACCTGGCCGTCGCAAAGCAAATGAAAGACATCAACATCCTCGGCGCCCTCCAGCCGTCGAACTTCCTGCTCACCCTCAATAGCAAAACCCCCGTTCTGGAGGACATTAAGGTGCGGCAAGCCCTATTCACGGGTGTTGACCGGGAAACCCTGGCCCAAATCCGGTTCAATGGGTTGGACTATAAGGAAGACCTGCCCGGCTCAATCTTCCTGTTCCAAAACCAGGAAGGCTACCAGGATAATTTCAGCTCCGTGGTGCAATACGACCAGGACAAGGCCAAGCAGCTGCTGGACGAGGCCGGCTGGGCCGAAGGCGGGGACGGCATCCGGGAGAAGGACGGCGAAAAACTCACACTCCGCTACGTCACATTCGGCGATGACCAAATGACGAAGAGCAGCGTGGCAGGCTTGCAAAAAATGATGAAAGACATCGGGGTGGACATGCAGGTTTCCGAACGCCCAACCTCGGATTTCTCCCGGGTCATGGCGGAGAAAGACTTCGACCTCATCATGAGCGGTTTCGGCTCCACCGACCCGTTCGGGATGCTGTATTTCAAGCAGGACTACGCCTCCGATTCGGAGTTGAACAAGTCCGGCACCGGCACACCCGAGTTTGATGAGAAAATCAACGAACTCTACCAGATTTCGGACCAAACCGAGCAGATCGCCAAGGCAAACGAGCTGGAGAAAGAGGCATTCGCCCAATACGGCATCATGCCGTACGCGAACGGCCCACAGCTGACCGGCGTGAAGAAGGGGTTGGCGAACTTCGGCGCCTACGCCTTCGCTGTTGTTCCGAAAGAAAACATCGGCTGGGCTAAATAATCCGTAACCCTTGCTGCTTTACGACGACAACCACGTCGTAAAGCAGCCTTTTTATGGGCGCCCCACCGCCTTAGGAACAGCCAACCAACCTGACCTCACATCGCCCAAACCCGCCGCAATGGCCGAGGCGGTTTCCGACCACGACCGCAACTCGGAAATGACCAGCTCAGGTTGGCCCGTCGCCGCCGATACGCAGGTTACAATAACCTTTTACAACATAAAGTATTCTCATCATCCTCAACTTAGTTCTGCGCTCCACCAACTTGGCTTTAAACGTTTCCCTGTGTCTTGCCGATAAAGGAATGCTAGGACTCTTGACAACAGAAAAACGCCACGAGGCAAAACATACTCTCCTATTTTTAGGAAAACTGTGAAGGGGTACCCTATATGCCGGTCTAACAAGAACACAAACCACATCCACTTTCCAACTAGATCCTATTAGTCATAGGAACATCAAAACCTATTTTGATACTTATTTCTACATAAATGAAGCTAATAAAAAAATTTTTACCCTTGATACTCAAAAATATCAACTTCCAAAGTTGGATCCAACAGTAATAGTCTGAGGTGGGAAAATAGGAAATATACGCCCATAAATTTTTTAGCCACACAGATGATCATTTGACAATCTGCATAAATCACAATATAAGATATTTGTAACACATGTTACTTTATAATATACACCACATACACATCTACAAAAGATCCAAAAATCATATCTCCCCTGCTCAAGGGAAGAAAACAATTCAATATACCACAATTTCACTCTTGACGGTTCCTTGCGCTTTAAATATATAAGGTATTGCTTCATATATCTCCACATTATTTTATATGAGAAATTCTCACATAGTCAAGCATTGGATGCCATGACAGTTTTTTAGACAAGGATAACCATCAAGCAGCCAGACATTTCTTTTATTAAGAAAATCTTCACCGTTTTCGATAATTAATAATGCAATATTACATCCATTGCCTTTAAAGGCAGTTAACTTATCCCGTCGTTCGATATAACTTAAAATTGAATTTTTTCTTAAAAATTTTTTCTTGACTTCTGCATTTTAGAAGGCTTAACATGGTTTCTACACGCAGAACATGTGATGCAAGTTACTTAAACCACATTTGTGCATAATTTCTATGATTGGAAAGGAGGGAATATGTTTGAGGAAGAATGTTTGTTAGAAGATTTTGGATGGGAACCATTTGAAGCTTCTCTCCGGCACCCGCCCCAACACCGTGTTGGTCAACAATAAGTAACTAAAGCGCCGAATGGCTGAGGAATATTAATTATGAATTTAGTTTTTAGGACCGGCCATTCGGCTATGTCTTATGATGATGGTCATTATGTCATCGGATCTTGCACAGATGGTTTAGGCACCGTGCTATCGAACCTAGGGCCGAAATTCCGGAAAATTAATGATATCCTTGATGGAACTAGAAACTTAGAGCAATGTGTAGTAGCACTAGCGCAAGAATTGGCTTGTTCTACAGATTATTCAAGAAAAATTATCAATCTTCTTCTACAAAGAAACCACATTGAAGATTTAAGTATCCCTAGCGCTCTTTCAGAAGAAGAAAAAGAACGATACTCCAGAAGCGCTAATTACTATTCTTGGACCGGGGGAGATAAAACTCTTAACAGATGGGGACCGCAGGAACGAATCAAAAACAGTTCAATCCTAATATTGGGTATTGGTGGGATTGGTGGTGCTGTTGCAACAAATCTTATTCTCAGCGGAGTTAAAAAACTTGTGCTGGTTGATTTTGATTCTGTAGAACTTTCAAACCTTAATCGTCAAGTTCTCTACAATGAGACATGCATTGGAATTTCAAAGGTAAAAGCAGCCAGAGAAACCCTCTCCAAATTGAACTCAAAAACACAAATCATCACTTTAGATGTTGAGATTTCTTCTGCAGAACAACTACGCGAAATCTATATTGCCCAGGGCCCCTTCGATATTGTCTTTAAGGCAGCAGACTCCCCGCCACAACTACCTTACTGGGTGTCGGATTTAGCTCTTGACTTTCACTTTCCATGGATTGATTCCAGTTATGCCGGCCCCATGATTTCATGTGTAACATTTCAACCCGGTAAAACAGGTTGTTACCGATGTTTGCGTGAGGAAGAACATCAACGCCTGATAGACCGAGGAATGAGTGAATTTTTTCAAGAAGAGCCGATCGGACTTAACGCAGCTATCGCTCCCACAGTAGCACTTGCTGGAGCTTTGGCAGCTTATGAAGGATTACGTTTCTTATGCACAAAAGATAATCCTTCAATAGGAGCTGTTCTGCACCAAAACTTAGTAGACTATCGACAACGCTTTGCAACCGCAATTCGTAGTGATTGTCCTCATCAACCAAAGAGGTGACACCCACCATGGCCCGGTTACGCACCAACTCCGCATTCCAGCGGCTCACCGCCGCCTACGCCAGCAATGAAATGGGCGTGACCATCGCCTACATTCTCATCCCCCTCGTCATCCTGGATCTCACCGGCTCCGCCACAAACGCCGGCCTGGTGACCGCCCTCGCCACCGTCGCCAGCACGGTCGCCGGCATTATGTCCGGGGCCATTGCAGACCGCAGCAACCCCAGCTTTCTCCTGCGGCTCAGCTTCGGCCTGGAATTCCTCCTGTGGGGGCTGCTCGGCCTCCTGCTATGGCAAGGCACCGCCAACGTGGCGATCATCGCGGTCCTCGCCATCATCACCTCCGCCGTGGGGGCGATTGATGGGCCCAGCGAATTCGTCATCCTCAAACGCATCATCCCCACAAACCAACTCGGCGAAGCCACCGCCATCACCGAAGCCCGCGGCTCCACCACTGGGCTGATCGGCACGCCGATCGGCGGCGCCCTCTTCACCCTGGGCGGACACATCGCCTTCGGCATCCAATCCCTCCTCCACCTGGTAGCAATCTTCCTCGTGCCCCCGGTGCGCGACGCCCGCACCACCGACTCCGAAGACCAACCCGAAAAACCCCACTTCCTCCAAGACGTCAAAACCGGATTCACCCTGGTCATGGGCAATATGGGCCTGCGGCACCTCACCTATGTGGCCAGCATCGCCAACCTGGGCATGGTGCCCATATCATTCATCCTGCTTGCCGAACTGGAAACCCACGGCACCCCTCCCCCACTAATCGGCGTGATACTGGCCTGCTTCGGCGGCGGCGTGCTGCTCGGCGCACCACTCACCGCAAAACTCACCAACCGGTTCCCGCTCGCAACACTCCTCCAGGCGGCCCTGGCCATATACGTCCTCACCAGCCTGGCGCTACTGGTCACCATCCACCACTTTTGGGTCAGCGCCATCATCGTCCTCATCTCCGGGATTGCATTGCCCGCAATGAACTCGGCCATCACCTCGTACACGCTCGCCGTCAGCGACGAAACCCACGTGGGGAAAGTCTTCACCGCCTCCGGGGTACCCGGCATGATCCTCGCACCCCTGGGCCTATGGCTCGCCGGCGTCACCCTCGACCATTACGGGTTCACCATCACCATGGGGTGGGCGGCCGGCGCCCTCACCATCGCCCTCGCCATGAGCCTGGCCAGCCCGGCGCTGCGGGCCATGCCGAAACTCACCGACCTCGCAGACCCCGCGGACCCCACGGACCCCACCGAAGCTGACGAAACTGAAACCCCCTAACAAGTTTTGGCCGGTTGTCACGGATAGAGGTATTCCACCCCGGCCACGCCCTTGAGCAAATCCGGGTCCACCGGCTCACCGGTGCGGAAAATCGACATCTCACCCGTCGGCTCTAAAATCATGAGCTGCACATACTTCATGTTGGGAATCCCTGACCGCCGCACCGCATGCTTCACATCCGCCTTCCGCACATGGGTTTTCTTCAACTGCTCCGCAATGATCTCCCCATGGGCCACCAGCACCTGCGGCCGCCCCACCAGGGCGGTCTTAATCCCCCGCAGGTCCCGCGCCATACCAAACAGGGCCTCCATGGTCATGAGCGTCAACAACCCAATGATGCCGGCGACCAAGGTTGGTGGGTGGCCGATCACCACCCGGCCGGCCACCGCCCCGAACATGACAATGACCACCGCATCAAACGTGGTCATTTTCGCCAACACGCGAACCCCAAACACCCACACCAACAGTAAAAACCCCAGGTAGATACACACCCCGCTGAGTATCACCACAGGGATGCGCGCCGGGTCGATGGCGAGTTGCGATATGGCCAACTCCTGTATCCGGTCGAAGAATGTCACACGCTGCCCCTGGTGCCCTAGTCGTGCGCGCCCACGCCGTTCCCGGCCTTGAAGCAGGCCCGGATGGTGCCGGCCGGGGTGTCGTCACCCACCTGGGGTGCCCGCACCAGTGGGAACTGGTATTCGCTGATGTCGATGCTGCGCCGGCCGCGCTGCTCCACCCGCAGCCGGCCCTGATACCAGAAACCCAACACGCTTTCGTCTTCGAACATGAAGACGTATGGTGCGGTGGGGTCCGGGATGGTGTCGATCATTTCGATGGCGATAATCGGCTCATCCGCGTCGCACCATTCGGTGCCCCCATCATCGACCAGGCGAAGGGGCTGGTGCAGCCGGGCCGAACATATGCGGCGGTAGCGGCGGGCGAAGAGCTGCCGGCCGTCGCCGTAGAAAATGAAATAGTCCGGGTAGAGGGCGCACCGCATGCGCCCGGTTCCCATGATGACCAGGGCGGGGGTTGCGGCATGCCCCTGCGGGGTGAGCGGCACCCGGGCCGGCCGGAGGCTGGTGAGATAGGAGCACAGGCTGAGGGCCTCATAGTTGGTGCTGTCCGGGGCGAGGCCGGCGCGACGGAGGACGTCGAAAAGCTCGTAGAGGGTGAGCCTGGGGTTGCCTTCCCACACGTCGGCAAGCTCTGCCATAACCTCGGAGCGCGAAATGGGTCGCATGTGCACGAATGTCCTCTCTCAAATTGATCTACGGCATACTTTACGCGGTAGCCGGTATTCTGTTGTTACCATGAGCTTTCCACGTGACCTTCGCATCGGCATTCCCGCAGTGCTTGGCGTTTTGCTTGTTGTGCTGCGGTGCGTGCAGGTTTCGCAACGCACCCTGTACTGGGATGATCTCGTTATTCCGGCGAAATTTTCGCCGCTCAGTTTCACCGGCCTGTTCAGGCTGTACGACAATCATCTCATGCCGGGTTCGGCGCTGGTGCAGGTGCTGGTGGCCCGGGCCGCTCCCCTGTCCTGGTGGCTGCCGGCGCTGATTATTGTGCTGCTCACCGCGGCTAGTTTTCTGCTGTGGGGTTGCGCGCTGCGGGCGCTGGCGCCGGACCGACCGATGATGCGGATTATTGGGCTGGCGTTGTTGGGGTTTTCGCCGTTTCTCATGGATGCGGCCGGGTGGTGGTCGACCGCGATCAACGCCTACGCTTGGCAGTGCGCTTGCGCCGGGGTGTTGTGGCTGGTGCTGCGCAAACACCCGTGGTTCGCCGCCATTGTGCTGCTTGTGGGGCTGGTTTTTACCGAAAAATCCCTGACCATCATGCCGGTCATTGTGGTGCTATTACTCATCATCGGCAAGATCCGCTCGCACAAACTGTCGATCCTCCTGCTGGTGGTGGTGACGGCCGGCTGGCTAGTAGTGTACCTGCCACGCCTCGACTTTGGCCTGGGTGGTACTACCAGAACCGTCACCTTCGGCCTACCCACCGCCCTGTTCCAGGCGATCATCCCCGGCGCGTTCGGCGGCCCCTGGCAATGGTCCCGTTGGATCCCCGGCAAAGCCTTCGCCGACCCCAGCATGGCACTTAGCATCATTGCTGTCATAGTGCTGTTTGCCCTCATGTTTCCCGCCGCTTTACGACGCCCGCAGCGCGTGTTATTGCTCATCCCCGCCCTCGGATACCTCATCACCATTTGGTTTTTCCTCTTCACCGCCCGCGGCGGGGAGGAAACCAGCGAAACCCTGCTGCGCAGCATGCACTACTACGTGGACTGGTGGTCCATGACCGTGCTGGTGGGGGTGGCCGGGCTCCGGCTGCACAACACCACCATCATCAAGGTTTTCACCTGGGTGTTTGTGGCCTCATCCATGGTGTCGACCGGCACGTGGATCGCGGCGTGGCACACCGACCCCAGCCGGGAATACTTACCAAACGTGCGTGCCGCTTTGGCCCGCGAAGGCGACACCATACTGAACCAGCAAACCCCCCTGGAAGTCCTAACGCCCCTGATGCACCCATATAATTGGGTTTCCGCCATCGCGGGCATCACACCAGTGAACGCCACTACCAAACCCCGGGTTTTCGACGCCCACGGCCTGCTGCACCCGGCGCGAGTGGAGCCGGTGTCCCACTCCCAGCTGGGGCCGGAGCCGGAATGCGGCTACCGGGTGTATTCGGGCGGGACCGTGGACATTCCCATCAACCCCGGGGTGCCGTTTGGCGAATGGGTGTGGGAGTTCAACTCCCTGGCCAGCACCGACGGGATGAAAGTCACCATCACCACACCCAACGGTTTGGAGCCCATTGCCGCAACGAACAGTCGAGCAATCACGGTACCGGCACCAACAGAATTGGGCACGAGGTGGGTGCGGGTGCCGGGCGGCGGCCAGATCCTGCGGGTGGTGGTGACTGGGCCCGACCCGCAGGCGCACGTGTGCATCGGCGCCGGGGCGCTCGGGCCCCTGGTGCCGGTGGGGTGATTGGTGTGTGGGAAACGGACGAGTCCGCACAGGTGGCACACTGGTACCTATCTCGGGGAATCAAACCCCCAGACTTCCCCTATGCGACAATTGAGGTTTCATGACTGAAAAATCCGACACTTGGTGTTATATCACGCGCTTTGTGTGCTGCTTCGATGCTTTACCGTCCGCAAAACAGCGCTATCGGGAACGTTTACGTGAGGTCAGGAAGAAGTTCAAGGTTGTTCTGGCTTCCGAACAAGCATTCAATTTGGGACGGTCAAGCCTATTCTTTGAGCAGGGTTTCAAGGAACTGTTTGGTTTTAAGGAGTTACCGTCAAAAGAAGAGCAAAAGGCATATTCAGCTTTTCTCTTCAGCACTATCGTTGAAATTCCCGCCGACGCGCGCATTGAAGCAGTTCGAGAAGTGATTGATATTTTGGACTTGGACTATGCCGATGAATTTCCAGCGGTTTTTCCCAGAGACACGCGACCATTCCTCATGTCCCCTACAGGGGAAGAAACCCCGGAATGCATTTGGCAATAGGCCGGGAGGTGGGCGTCGTAAAGCGGGGTGCTACAGCATTTTCCCATGCACGTCCCAGCCCTTCGTCTCCGCCTCGTGAAGCGCGGCCATTCGGCGGAACCCAACCGCGTGGTCGGACAGGAAGTTCGCCACCTTGATCCAGAAACCATCCTTGTGCGCGTGCACGCTCGCAAAATACTCGTCCATGTTGACCCGATGCCCCAGGTGCTTGCCGCAGTACAGGTGAATCATGCCCTTCCCGCCCGCGGGGGCGTAATACAACGCCACCCGATCGGCCGTGTACTCCTGTGCACGAATAACCGAGGCCTGGAGGCGAAGCGCCGTCGTCACCGGGCGGATCATCGACCGCCACAAATCCACATGCCCACACTTGATGTGCCCCAGCTCGTGGGCCAGCACAAACCGGACAAACTCCCAATCCTGATACGTGTAGCCCACGTCCACAAGGTCGGAGTGGATGACAACATATCCGCGGGACACCTGGCATTTCGACGCATATGCATTCATGACCCCATTCCCATTTTTGATATACAGCCGGGGCAGGCGGGTGATCCCCTTCCCGTCAGCGTCGGGGCTGAAGCCCATCTGCTGGGCAAGGTCATGGTAAATGGTGTAGACCTCGGGGAACTGGGCTGGGGTCACCTCCACCGCATTAGTGATGACGCTCCAATAAAACCATCGGATAGCAAAGAATGCGAGTGCCGGGGCAAGAATGCCAACCAAAACACCTTGGCCAAACTCACTCAACGACATGCCGAGCAGAATCACAAAAATGCAGGCGACCACCGCCAGGACCGTCAGAATCCCACCAAGGACCAGCATTGGGACCTCCGCCCTATGGCGAAACTCCCGAACGGTGGGGTGGGGTTGCGCTTGCTGCGGGGTCTGGGGTTGCGATGAGGTTGGCGGTGGGATTTGCTGGGTCTGGGGTGGGACCTGCGGTAGGGTCTGGGACGGGGATTCTTCACCCGATCTTTCAGGGATGTTAGGGTTGGTCTTTTCGGACTTGGGCTCGAAACTGCTCACTGTTGTGCCTCCTACGACTTGCTGGGCCTTGGCCGCCTTATTACATAATGGTGTGCCTATTAATTATGCCGGATATTATTTGATTCCCGCATGACT
>ERZ772926.1523-NODE-1523-length-11013-cov-5.722760_pt1 | contig 11013 bp, 8 predicted proteins | sample MGYA00511136_ERZ772926 | MGnify/ENA primary metagenome ERZ772926 (study PRJEB29015, sample SAMEA2737917) | human oral metagenome | biome: human oral; feature: human-associated habitat; material: dental | place: China | collected 2153 ... | reverse complement strand
AAACAATAAGATTTTGTAAATTATATTTACAATACAATTTGTGCTATTAAAACTAAATCATTATTAACTTCCTTGTATATCATATCATTTTTTATCAATTTTGTCGATACCTAATTTTTTTTCAAAATTTTAAAGGTTGATTTTTTATTTTAAACTAAAAATATTTAAGAAAATTAGTAAAAATCAGTGATTCTAAAAATCTGTCGATATACAGGGATTTTTTAGTTATTAGGCATCGACAGATTAAAAATATTGAATAGTAGTAAAAGTTTACTATACGAGTATTTACTTTTATAGAAAATAGGATATAATATATTATATTTCAAAGAAAAAAATAACAGAAAGAAAGGTATAAAAAAGACATGAGATTCAAAATTAATATTGAATTAATAAAAGGAAATAGTTTTCCTGTTAATTGGAGATCAAAGATTTTGCGTATTTTAAAAAAAGGATTGAAACAGTGTGATCTTGATATTTTTGAAGATTTCTTTGGAACTGCAAAACAGAAAAATTATACATGGGCGGTTTATTTTCAGAATGTAAAATTTGAAAAAAATGAAATTAGATTTTTAGGCGATGAAAAAAAGGCTACAATTAATTTTTCAGCGTACGATAATGTTGATAGTTTGAACATTTATAATGCTTTTTCAAGTCTTAGGTTTAAAGAGATAGAAATTTCGGAAGAAACAAAGGTTGTGGTTACTAACATTTCGATTTTACCAAGAAAAATTATAAAGGACAATGTATTAATCGTTAAAACTATGTCCCCAATAGTTTGCCGTGATCATAATCAGGAGACTAAAAAAGATGCATACTATATAGGAACAGACGATAAATTTACTGAAATTATAAAAAGAAATCTTTATACAAGACTTAAAGAATTAAAAGGAGAATATGTAAAAAAAGATATTGAAGATTTGATAATAGATTCAAGTCAGACTAAAAAAATCGTTGTAAAGCATTATGATAAGACTAAAAAAGATAAAACTTTAAATTATGAAAATAAATTTAATGGTAAATTTTTGGATACTTCAGTTGGTATATTGAAATTGGAAGGGAAAAGTTATATTTTGGATTATATTTATAATGCAGGGCTTGGGAGCATAACTGGAAGTGGATTTGGAATGCTGGAAAAATTGAAATAATTTGAATTAGGAAAAGGTAGAAAAATGAGTAATGAAAAAATAGAATTGAAATTAAAGGATTGGTTATTTAATGCTGGATTACTAGGACTTATGAACATACTTGGAGAAGAAGCAAAGGATAATGGTGAACTGGAAATTGATGATAAAAATCGTTTAATAAGATTTTCTCCCAAAGTTCTAGAAAACTTTGAGTATAAATACTTTGATTTTTTTATAAAAAGATATGGGAAAACACTAACTTATGGTAAAATCCTGGAATTTGAAAAATACATTGATGAATTTGAGGAGAATGATAATAGTTTAAATCAAGAATTTATAGAAACTATTAATAAAAAAATAGTAATGGTTAAAAAAGCTTTTTCTAAAAAATATAAAACAATTTATCCTTTATTAGAAAAAGGTTTTGAAGACAATATTTTAGAATTAGAAGAAAAAATAAAAAAATTAAACAAAAAATCTACAATAAAGGACATAAAAAATACTTTTGATTTAATAAAAGAAATTTTGAAGTATTGTAAACAGGATATATATGATGAAAAAGGGAACAAAAAAAAATATTTTGAAATAGAAGACATAAAAAATATAATACGATACGGATGGGAAGGAATTGCATTTTTAGATATTGCTAATTTAGCTATAAAAAGAAAAAAAGGAATTGATGTTGGAGATACTTACAAAGTTTATAGAGATTTTTTTATAAAAGATATTGAGGATTATCTTAAAGAAGATAAGAAGAATTTTAAGTTGAGATGTATCAATTCAAATGAATTATTACCTTTACCAACAAAAAATAAAGATGATAGAAATAGTAAATATTTAAAAACTATACAGTTTTTAGGAGATTTTTTTAATCCTTCTAAAAAGTTATCTAATGTTTGGAATTTTTATAATGATATTTATGTTACACCGATTGTTTATCTAATTTATTCATGTGTACCAGCAGGTTTTATATATGGGAAAAATGGGAAAGGTATTTTTATAAATGCTAATGATAATATGGAAAAATTAGAAAAATTGAATAATACAGTTTTTCATAATATTTTTGAAAAAGAGCAGGCTAATGAAAATAAATTATATAAAGTAATTTTTAGAGAATTTGAGTTACAAAATCAGGAAAAAAGATATGAAATATCAGATATTCAAGTAGTACGAACTTTCGAAAGAAAAGAATTACAAGGCAAAAGTTATCCAATTTATAAATTTAACATATTATCTAAAAATATTCTGTTTTTTATGTTTCAAAATTCTGAAAAATTGAATAGTTTTTTTGAAAAATATTATGTGTTACTGGATAAGGATACAAATATACCTAAATGGGATACTATAGAATATTTATATAAAGTAATAATAGAAACAATTTTAGAAAGTAGAAACTTATATTCAACGATTGATAAAATGTGTTACGTAAGAATGTCAAATGAAAAATATAGATGTAATTTTAATGGTAATAATTTATGTGATTTGTTAGAAATAAATATTAAAAATATTAGGAGGTTGGAAGGAATGGAAAAAGCAGAAGGAGAAGTTGTATTAACATTAAAAAATATTACTGATATAAAAAATAATGCATACTATTTTAGAAAAGAATATATAGAAAAAAGTAAGAATGAAAATAAAATAAAAGGATTACAATATAGATTACAAAATGCATTAAGAACAAATAATGTGAATTTATTTATGGATATTTTGATAACAGCACATGCCTATATTGGAAAAGAAATTCATAAGCTTTTTATAAGAGCACTCGAAAATGAAGATGAATTTAAAACACTAGGTTATGCTTTTTTAATAGGATTATTAAATGATGGCAATAAAGAAAATCAAAATGAAGGGAATGAACAATAATGGAAAAAAAGGGACTAACAATAACAATCATTTTTCTAGCTGAAAGTGCAAATTATGGAGAAAGTATTGGAAATGTTGCAACATTAAAAAAAATATCAAGAAATAGAGGAGAGCAATATACGTATATTTCAAGACAAGCAATAAGATATAATATAATAGACCAGCTTGAAGAAAAAAAATCTCCTGTATCAAAAGAAAAAGGTGTTTTCCAATTTAAAGATGAAGCTTTAATTAGCGATTATCCTGAATTAGATTTTTTTGGATATATGAAAACTGGAAAGAATACAGTAACAAGAGCAGCTGTTGTAAGATTGTCAAATGCTATTTCATTAGAGACATTTAAGGGAGATTTAGAATTTTTGACAAATAAAGGTTTATCGGATAGATATAATAAAGAAAATAGAGAACAAGAAAAATATAACGATATTGCACAGTCTGAAATACATAAATCTTATTATAAGTATACAGTTACTATAGATTTGGATAGAATTGGAATAGATGAATCAGATAAAAGTAAAGTTTCAAATGAAGAAAAATCAAGAAGAATAAAGAAACTTCTAGATACAATTTCATTACTTTATAGGGATATTAGAGGAAGAAGAGAAGATTTAAAGCCATTATTTGTAATAGGTGGAGTGTATGATATAAAAAATCCATTTTTTGAAAATATAGTTGATGTTAAGGACAATAAAATTTTAGTTAATAAATTATGTAGCGGAATTTATGATTATATTGAAAAAGATACAATATCCGGAATTGTGAAAGAACAGTTTGAAAATGATACAGAAGTTGAAGTAAAATTAAAAGAAAAAAATATAAATGTATTAAATGTTCCTGAATTTTTTAAACAATTAAAAGAGAAAGTTGACAATTATTATACAGAGAAAGTTGATGGATAAATATGAAAGCAATTAAATTGAAATTGTATCAAAATATGGTGAATTATAAAGTTCCAACAAGTTTTCAGCTGAAAGAAAGCTATCCTTTACCACCATATTCAACAGTAATTGGAATGGTTCATTCTCTATGTGATTTTAAGGAATATAAACCAATGAAAATAAGTATTAGTGGAAATTATTTTTCAAAGGTTAATAATTTGTATACAAGACATGAATTTAATAACTCTGACAATGTAATTAAAGGTCCTGCAACAATAGAACTTCTTGTAGATGTAAACTTGACTATTCATATTATTCCGGAAGACCAGTCGGAAGAATTTTTAAATATGATTTTTGAAGCATTCAAATATCCAAGGGAATATCCAAGCTTAGGAAGAAGAGAGGATATTGTATTAATTAAGGATGTCAAAATTGTAGATGTGGAAAAGAAAAAACTTGAAAGAGATCTAAGTAATGGAGAAGAAGACTTTGCATATATCCCTGTTAATTTTATTCAAGAGAAATTAGTAAATTATGGAGACAAAAAAAGTGGAATGAACATATATGGAACTAGATATGAATTGACTAAAAATTATACCTCAGATAATATTGGGACAGAGGATAAACCTCAAATGATAAGATTCTGGAAAAAAGAAGAAGTTATATATTCTTCAAATATAAAAGGCTTCAAAAGAAGGGAAGTCCCTGTAGATACTGATAATGAAATTGTTTTTTGCAAATTATAAGTTAAATATTTTTATTATATATAGGAGTCTAATATGAAGAATAATTTTTTAGCTAAATCTAGTGGCGAAACAATATTAAGACACACAGAAAATCTGTTTAATAATTTTATGAAAATTTTTATGATCTATCCCAAATTAAATGTTGAAAAAAGGCTATTATTGCTTGCGTGTATCTACCATGATTTAGGGAAAATAAATCAGAAATTTCAGAGTAAACTGTTTGGTGAAAAGCAAAGTGGGGAAATTCCTCATGGGATACTCAGTACTTCATTTATAAATGATGATATTTTAATTGAATATCATCATTTTAGTGAAGATGAAATAAAAATTTTAGCTCATTCTGTAGCTTTACATCATGAAAGAAATTTAATGGAAATAAATGACAGTGATTTATCTGATGAGATATATTCAATGAACAATGAAGTTAAAAATTTTTCAAAGGAATTAAAAATTCTGGAAAATATTTATTTTGAATATTTTAAAAATACTGAGAATTATAAAGATAGAAAAGCAATTTTTAATTGGGAAGACGGAAAAGTTGAATTAGTAGAATTAAGCTCTTTATTTTATGAAATAGGAAGTAGAGTCTATTCTGATGTAGAAGGTTCTGAAACTTTTCAAAAATATGTGATGTTAAAAGGATTACTGAATAAAATAGACTATGCTGCAAGTTCATATATTCCAGTTGAGGAAAAAAATGATTTTCTTGAAGAAAAAATGGATGATTTTCTAAAAAATGTATTGAAAAAGGATAATCCTAAAAATGACTGGAACGAGTTGCAGAAGTTTATGATTCATAATCAAAATGAAAATGTTGTAGTGGTGGCACAGACAGGATATGGAAAGACTGAAGCGGGGCTACTCTGGATAGGTAATAATAAGGGCTTTTTTACATTGCCGTTAAGAGTAGCGATTAATGCAATTTTTGACAGAGTGAAAAATCAGATTGTAATTGAAAAACTGGAAAATAGAATAGGACTGCTACATTCAGATTTTAGAGAAATATATATAGAAGATATAAAAAAGAAGGAAAAAAATAATCTAGAAAAAATGGATAATGATGAGCTGTTTATGTATATGGATAAAACAAAGCAGCTATCCTTACCATTAACAGTATGCACAATAGACCAGCTTTTTGATTTTGTTTTCAGAGCACCGGGATTTGAATTAAAAGTTGCTACACTATCTTATTCTAAAGTGGTTATTGATGAAATTCAGATGTATTCAACGGATTTATTAGCTTATTTGATATATGGACTGAAATATATTACAGATTTTGGTGGGAAATTTGCTATAATGACTGCCACTTTACCAGGAATTATCATAGATTTGTTAAAAAAGGAAGAAATAAAATTTGTAACTACAGAACCTTTTATAAATGATAAGAAAAGACATAATTTGAAAGTATTAAAAGAAGTCATTAATGCTAAATTTATAAAAGAAAATTATAAAGATAATAAAATTTTAGTTGTCTGCAATACTGTCAAAAAATCCAAACAAATGTATGAAAATTTGAAAAATTTAGGAATAGAGTGCAAAGAATTGAATCTGCTTCATAGCCGATTTATAAAAAAAGACAGAGCTGAAAAAGAAAAAGAAATTTCTGAATTTGCCAATCCTAAAAGATTTAAGGAAAATGTGAAAAAGGAAAGAAAATTAAAAAATATTTCTGAAAAAGGAATCTGGATTGGTACACAAGTAGTTGAAGCATCTCTTGATTTGGATTTTGATATTCTCATTACAGAATTATCAGATTTGAATGGACTTTTTCAAAGAATGGGGAGATGTTACAGAAATAGAGAGATTTTAGATGAAAAATATAACTGCTATGTTTTTATAGAAGAGTGTTCCGGAATAAAAAGTTCCAAAGCAGTTATAGATAAAGAAATTCATCAAAAATCTAAAGAAGCACTGATAAACATTGACGGATTACTTACAGAAAAGGAAAAATTGGAATTGATTGATAAGGTTTATTCAACTGAAAGTCTAAAAGATACGGAGTATTATGGAAAATTAGTAAAAAATATTTATGCTTTGAAAAATTATATAGTGGAATATGAAAAAACAAAATCAGAAGTACAGAAAATCTTTAGAAATATTGCTTCAAGAGATATAATTCCAAAAATTATTTATCAGGAAAATAAAGAAGAAATAGAGAAAAATATTGAAATCCTACAGAAGAAAACAAAGGGATTAAATGAAAAAGAGCGGAAAAATTTAAGAAGTGAAAAAATAGAAGCAAGACGAGAAATAAATCAATTTAAAGTAGCAATTCCTGAATATGAATTTGATGATATTTCTCCTGAACAAGTAGAAAAAATAGAAATAAATGATTATGAAACATTGATTATTTTAGATTGTGATTATTCGTATGAAAAAGGATTTGAAGTAAAAATAAAAAATCGAGATTTTTTTGAAGATAATACTTTTTAAATGTTATGAGGTGAAACAATGAAAATAACAGGAATTATGATAAACTATTATTTTATATGCAAACGAAAATTGTGGTGCCAGTCTAAAAATATTAATCTTGAAGAGGAAAATGAAAATGTTCAGCTAGGAAAATTAATTGATGAAAATAGTTATAGTTTGGAAACTAAACAAGTTATGATAGAAGAAACAGTCAACATTGATTTTATCCGTAAATGGCAAGTTGTTCACGAAGTAAAAAAAAGTAAAGCTGTGGAAGAGGCGGCAATTTGGCAAGTAAAATACTATATTTATTTTCTAAAACAGCGTGGAATAAAAATTGAAAAAGGAATTATTGATTATCCTGTAATTAGGGAACGCAAGGAAATAATTTTGACAAAAGAGGACAAAAATACATTGAAAAAAATTTTAATTGATATTGAAAAAATTTGTAAAAATGAAAAAGCTCCTCCTGTAATTAATGATAAAATTTGTAAAAAATGTGCATACTATGAATTTTGTTACATTTAAAATTAATAAAAAAATATCATAAAGAGAGGTATAAAATGGCAGAAAGTTATTTTATTTTTTCCAGCGGTGAATTAAAACGTAAAGATAATGTTATAAGAATAACAGCGCCAGATGGACGTTTTAAAGATATAAAAATAGAAGTTACAAGAGATATTTACTTATTTGGAGAAGTTTCATTAAATACAAAATGTTTAAATTACTTGGCACAGAATAAAATTCCTGTTCATATTTTTAATTATTATGGTTTTTACACTGGAACATTTTATCCAAAAGAATCAAATGTTTCTGGAAAACTATTCGTAAAGCAAGTTGAAAATTATACAGACAATGCCAAAAGAATTGAATTAGCACAATTAATAATAGATGCAGCAAGCACAAATATTTTGCGAAATTTAAGATATTATCAGGAACGAGGAAAAGATTTAGAATCCGTAATAACAGAAATTAAGGCACTGAAAAAAGGAATTTTTAGAACAAACGAAATTAATGAGTTAATGGGAATTGAAGGAAGTATCAGACGTACTTATTATACCGTATGGAATACAATTGTTAATCAGGAAATTGACTTTGAAAAAAGAGTAAAAAGGCCACCAGATAATATGATTAATACAATGATTTCTTTTTTGAATACACTAGTTTATACAGCATGCCTTTCAGAAATTTATGTCAGTCAATTAAATCCCACAATTAGCTATTTGCATAGTGTAGGAGAAAGAAGGTTTTCATTATCACTTGATATTGCTGAAGTGTTTAAGCCTCTTTTGGCAGATAGAATTATTTTTTCTCTTTTGAATAAAAAAATGATAACAGAAAAAGATTTTGTTAAAGATTCAAACTATTTTTACATGAAAGAAAATGCACAAAAATTGATTTTAAAAACTTTTAACGAAAGATTAGAAACCTCAATAAAACATAGAGATTTAAATCGAAAAGTTTCCTATCGGCACCTGATGCGTTTAGAAGCATACAAGTTAGTAAAACACTTGCTAGAAGATAAAAAATACGAAGGATTTAAAATATGGTGGTAATATGTATATAATTTTAGTGTACGACATTCTAACAGAAGACAATGGTCCCAAAATTTCTCGAAACGTATTTAAAATTTGTAAAAAATATTTAACAAATGTACAAAAATCAGTATTTGAAGGAGAAATAACACCAGTATTATTAAAAAAACTAAACCTTGAACTAAAACGTCACATTCGTAAAGACAAAGATTCATTAATCATTTTTAAATCACGTCAAGAAAAATGGCTAGAAAAAGAATTTTGGGGAATAGAGGACGACAAAACTTCAAATTTTTTTTAACAGCGATAGATTATAATAAAATGCGACAAATTTAAAATAAAATTTGTTAAGCTTATAAATTTTAGATTTTAATGGCACAATTTGTATTGCAATTGACAAAAGATATAAAAATAAAAATAGATTTTAAAATTTTAGAAAAATTAGGTTTAATATTGTAAAAAAGAGAAATTAAATGAAAAGAAAAATTAAAAGGATTAACTACTGCTTTATACAGAAATTAATCCTTGTTAGTAAATTAAATTATGTCCAACTTTTGAAGTCAGATCATTTTTAGAATTAGACATTCCGTCTTTCTCTTTCTCTTCTTTCCCTTCTTGAAAGTGGACGTTGCGGTTCAGATGGCATTCTGTCTGAAACATCGTCACCAATCATTTCATTTTCATCGTGTTCGTATTTTACATTAGAAACTTCCTCGTGTGTCAAGTTATTCGTATCTTCTTCACCACGTACTCTTAATTTCAGTATAAATGAACTTGTTTCACGTTTTATTGCATCTATCATTTCATTGTAAATATCATAAGCGACAATTTTGTAATCGTGAATTGGATTTCTTTGTCCATATGAACGAAGTCTTATTCCTTCACGTAACTCTGTTAAATCTTTTAAATGCTGTCTCCATTTAGAATCCAGTACTTCCAGCATTATATATCTTTCAATTCTTCTGAAAATTTCTTCTCCAATTGTCTCTTCCTTTTCATCGTAAAGTTTTATCAAATCATCGTAAACTTTATTTGAAATATCTTCTGCACTTGCATTTTCCAGACCTTCTGAAATTTCATATCCAAATGTTTCCTGAAGTTTATCTGACAATAAATTAAAGTCTTTTTCTCCGCTTCCTTCACCGACATAAGCTGAATTTACAATATCGTCCACAGTATCTGAGATCATTGCTGTAATTAACTCTTTTAAATTTTCATTTTTCAAAATCGCATCTCTTTGTTCATAAACGACTTCTCTTTGAGTATTATTTACATCATCATATTCAATAAGACTTTTTCTTGAGGAAAAGTTTCTACTTTCAATACGTTTTTGTGCATTTTCAACAGATTTACTGATTTGTTTATGACGAATTTCCTCATCTTCATCAATTTTTAGCATTTTCATCATTGTTTTTAATCTGTCTCCACCAAATAATCTCATCAGATCATCATCAAGTGATAAGTAGAATTCTGATGTTCCTGGATCTCCTTGACGTCCCGCACGTCCTCTTAACTGATTATCTATACGTCTACTTTCATGTCTTTCTGTCCCCAGGATAAACAATCCACCAGCGGCGATAACTTTTTTCTTGTCTTCTTCGCATTCCTTTACATATGCCTTATGAACTTCATCATATTCAGGTGTCCCTTTTACTGCCACTTTAGCTGCAAAAGATTCTGCATCTCCACCAAGTTTTATATCTGTTCCACGTCCTGCCATATTTGTTGCGATTGTTACTGTTTTGTAACGACCTGCCTGAGCGATGATTTCCGCTTCTCTTTCATGATGTTTAGCATTTAATATTTCGTGTGGAATTTTTTTCTTTTTCAATAATGCTGAAACTTCTTCCGAATGTTGAATTGACGCTGTACCGACAAGGACTGGCTGCCCTTTTTGATAAAGTTCTTCGATTTTTCTTGCGATTGCTTTGTATTTAGCTTTTTTATTCATATAAATTACATCTGGCAAGTCAACTCTAGCAACAGGTTTATTTGTAGGTACTACAATAACTTTTAAGCTATAAATTTGTTTAAATTCATCTTCTTCTGTTTTTGCAGTTCCTGTCATTCCTGATAATTTTTCATACATTCTAAAGTAATTTTGCAATGTAATTGTCGCAAGAGTCTGATTTTCTCCAGCAACTTCCAGTTTTTCCTTAGCTTCTATCGCCTGATGTAAGCCATCTGAATAACGTCTTCCATCCATAAGACGACCAGTAAATTCATCAACTATAATAACTTCATTGTCATCATTAATAATATAATCCCTATCCAGTTTGAACAGTTCCTTCGCTTTTAAAGCCTGTGTCAAAAAATGAGTAAGTTCTACATATTCTGGCGAATATAAGTTATCAATTTTTAATATTCTTTCAACATTTTTAATCCCTTTATCTGTAATTGTTACAGTATGAGATTTTTCATCAACTTCATAATCTTCCCAATCTTCATCAGG
>ERZ772926.1521-NODE-1521-length-11021-cov-5.876163_pt1 | contig 11021 bp, 9 predicted proteins | sample MGYA00511136_ERZ772926 | MGnify/ENA primary metagenome ERZ772926 (study PRJEB29015, sample SAMEA2737917) | human oral metagenome | biome: human oral; feature: human-associated habitat; material: dental | place: China | collected 2153 ... | reverse complement strand
TATATTTGATAATAAAATCAGAACTACTTGTTGTTTTTGATGAAATAAATTTTAATTCAACAGAATTAAGTTACATAGTTATTCATTTTGCTTCTAGTTTTGAACAAATATATCGAAAAAACTTCATTAGAGCACTGGTAATATGTGCTAGTGGAATAGGAAGTTCCAAAATATTAGGAAGTCAAATACGGAAAAATATTCCAGAAATAAAAAACTTGGAATATACGATTCCAAGCAAAATAACGAAATCATTGGTGAACAATTATGATGTAGTTATTTCAACAATTGAGTTAGAACAAAATATTGATTACTTATTAATTCCAACTATACTTAAAGAAAAAGATATAAGTTTAATTCGAGAAAAAATATTAACTAGTCGAAGCTTTAGAAGAAATGATTTTGTTAAGAGTGAGGATTCATTTAATATAGATAAGTTAGGTAGTGCATGCCAAATAATTTTGAAAAATACAGAGTATATTGTAGCTGATAATACAAAAAATAATAAAGAGATATTAGATAATATATTTGAAAACTCTACATTAGTAATAAATAATAAAGAGGAAATAGTTGATAGTTTATTAGATAGACATAACAAAAGTTCGGTTGTAATTCCTAATACCGATATAGCTCTTTTCCATACATTAGATAAAGAGCTAGCAGAGCCGTTTATAATAATATGTTCACTTAACAATGTTTTGGCTATGAAAGATGCGATGGGAGAGGAACAAAGGGTTGAATATTTTATAATTATGGTAAGTCCAAATGAACAAGAGTATACAGAACTACTTAGTCAAATAAGTATAGCTATATTGGATGATAAGATTTTTGGAGAAGCTTTAACTAGTAAGAACAAGAATTTTATATTAACAAAAGTAGAGTTAATTTTAAAAAATTATATACTCCAATTATAAAAATAATGGTTATCGGTAAAAAATTACTGATAACCATCATTTTTTATATAACCCTATTTTGGCAAATATTATTTTGCCGACTTTGATATTGTTTAGATAATTATGACAAGGTATAATAAATCTATAAAGATTAAGAAAGCATAAAACTAGAAGGAGAATTTAAGATGAATTTAAAAAAGCAAGATATAAGATTAGGGCAAGAAATTAGTAATAAAGAAGAAGCAATAAGAAAAGCTGGGGAAATCTTAGTAGAAAATGGATATGTTGATGCTGACTATATTCCAGCAATGTTAGAAAGGGAGGAAATAGTATCGACATATATGGGGAATTTTATCGCTATTCCACATGGGACAGATGAGGCTAAAAAATCGATAAAAAGCACAGGAATTTCAATAATTCAAATACCAGGAGGAGTTTCATTTTCTAAGCCAGAAGATACTGAAGATAAAATGGTGTTTATCGTATTTGGTATTGCTGGAAAAGATGGAGAGCACTTGGAACTTTTATCAAAAATTGCAATTTTCTGTTCTGAACAAGAAAATGTTATTAAACTAGTGAATGCAGCTACGGAAGAAGAAGTAATAACTTTATTGTCAGAAGTAGAATAATAAAATCTAAATATAAGTTAAGAAGGTATTATAATGAAAAATTTACATTTTGGAGCAGGGAATATAGGACGTGGTTTTATAGGGGAACTACTTAATAAATCGGGATATCATATAACATTTGTAGATATTAATAAAGATGTAGTCAATGGTTTAAAATGCCGCAACACATATACTATAAAAATCTTAGATGAAAATATAGAAGAAATAGAGCTAAATAGTACATCCCCATGCTTTAAATATAGCGGAGGAAAAAGAAGAACTTTACAAAGCTATAGGAGAGGTCGAACTAATTACTACATCTATAGGGCCGAATGTGCTACCAATAATAGCAAAAGATATTGCAGAAGGTTTGAAATTAAAAGTTGCAAATAATAACACAAAATTACTAGATATTATCGCTTGTGAAAATATGATAGAAGGATCAGATTTTCTAAAACAAGAAATTTATAAGCAGCTTACAGAAGAAGAACAAAAATTTGTAGAGGCATGTGTAGGTTTTCCGAATTCAGCGGTAGATAGAATAGTTCCAGCCCAAAAGCATGGGGATGTACTATTAGTAGAAGTAGAGAAGTTTTGCGAATGGGTTATAGAAGAAGATAAGATAAAAGTAGAAAAAAATAAAAATATAGAAAATGTACACTACGTAAAAGATTTAAATCCGTTTATTGAAAGAAAATTATTCACAGTAAATACGGGGCATGCTGCTCTTAGTTACATAGCTAACTATTTAGGTATAGAGTTGGTATCTGATGGAGCCAAGCATACAGAAGTTAGAAAAGACTTTATTGCTGTCTTAGAAGAAACTAGTGCATTGCTTGAGAAAAAATGGGGATTTTCTAAAGAGGAGATGACAGCGTATAGAAATAAAACTATTAAACGTTTTGAGAATCCTCGTATAGTAGACAATGTTTCTAGAATTTGTCGCACACCTATTAGAAAATTAGGTTATAATGAAAGATTTATTAAACCTATTAGGGAAACTGAGGAGTTAGGATTGTCTAATTCAGCTTTATTAAAAGCATGTTCATATATACTGACATTTAAATCAATTGAAGATGAACAATCTCTAAAACTTGAGAAGTTAATCGTAGAAAAAGGTGTAGTTGAAACACTACGTGAAGTAACAGAATTAACTGATGAAGTATTGTTAAATAAAATAAAAGATAGTTATGAGAAGTTAATATAAAAATGGGAATCTTGAAGAAATAATTTTCTTTAAGATTCTTTATTTTACTAGTGTTTTTTGTTTATAAATCGAAATGTTTCCTTTAGGCGAAAATCTATTGACTTTACTGTTATAACCGGTATAAAATTAAAATATATGAAGCCGAAGGGGGATATTAAAATGAATAAATGTGAATGTGAACACCACTGTCATTGCCATGATGCTGTAGAAAATTGCGAATGCGGCAATTGCAAAGAAGGTACTTGTAAGTGTCAAGATGGCTGCGCGTGCGGTTGTCATAATGCAAAAGAAGACTGCGAGTGCGGTAACTGTAAAACAGGGAATTGCCATTGTAATGAGCATGTAGCATAAGAAAGAAGAGTTGACAATAAAGTCAACTCTTCTTTCTTTAATGTGTAAGTATTAAATTCAGTATACCTGCAAAAATAAGTAAGATAATACTCCATTTAATGGTTTCTTTGAAAATCTCACTATCCTTATTTACTAAACCTACAGCAGCAGCAGCAACAGCAATTGACTGAGGTGAAATCATTTTTGCGATAGCTCCTCCAGTGATATTTGAAGCTACTAATAATGTAGGATCTACACCAATTTGAGAAGCGGTAATAGATTGTAAACCTGCAAATAGTGAACCACTGTTAACAACAGATCCAGTAAGGAATACTCCAATCCAACCTAAAATAGGAGAAAGTAATGGGAATATTTTTCCAGTATTTGCTAATGCTAATCCTAAAGTAGAAGACATTCCTGAGTATGTAGAAATATAAGCAAATGCTAAAACTGAACATATAGTAAGGATAGGTGACCAAAGTTCAAGGAAAGTTTCTTTTAAAACTAGTTTAATTATACGACCACGCACTCTAAAAATTATTATAGTAAGAATAGCAGCAAGAGCTATAGCTGTAGTGGTTGACGTAAAGGGTGCAAAACTAAATACAGCTTTTATAGGTGTAGGGTCCTTGGTAATAGGAGCAACTTTAGCTACGGTACCATCTATATAATAAGGAAAATTAAAGATTAAAGAATTTAAAATTCCAGGCTTTTGGCCAGTTTTTGGGTTGCCATTTTGAATTAATTGTTTGAAGAAACTAGTATTCAAAATAGTAACAAATATAGTTAATAAAATAAATGGTAACCAAGCTGTTGTCACTTTTTTTAGAGTAAGTTCTTGTTTTTCTTCAAGTATATTTTGTTCTATTGATAAAATATTTTTTGGACTCCAGAATCTTAAGAATAGAACTAACGAAAGTAAACTAATAATTGCAGAAACTACATCAACTAATTCTGGACCAACAAAATTCAAGAAAATAAACTGTGTGATAGCGAAAGATCCACCTGAAACTAAGATCGCAGGAAGAGTTTCTTTTATTCCTTTAAATCCATCTACCATAAATACCAATAAGAAAGTTACAATAAGTGTTACTAAGCACAAGATAATTGAAGTAGCTTTTCCTAGTGATACTGCATCTAGTTCAGTAAGACTTGCTGGAATTGTAACTGGAATACCCATTGCACCATAAGCACCACCAGCAATATTTGCAACTAGACAGATAGCAGCAGCTTTCAAAGGGTTAAAGCCTAAACCAACTAAAATAGCAGCGGTAATAGCAACGGGTGCTCCAAAACCGGCCGCACCTTCTAAAAATGCATTAAAAGAAAATGCGATAAGAAGAACTTGAATTCTTTTATCAGATGATATTGATGAAATACTTTGTTTTATAATGTCGAAACATCCGATTTTGACAGTTAGTTTATATAAAAATATTGCAGATAAAACAATGCTAGCAACAGGCCATAGACCTGAAACTACACCTTGCTCAGCAGCACCAGCGATTTTATCAACTGGCATTTTGTAAAATATATTAGCTATAATTGCCGAACTTAAAATACTTAAAGCTCCTGCAGTGTAACCTTTCAATTTAAAGACAACTAATGAGATAAGAAAAATAATAATAGGAAGTGCAGCGATAGCGGCAGATATCCAAATATTGCCACTTGGATCATATTGCTGATTCCAAACAGTATTTAAAAACATTTTAATACTCCTCCTGATTTTTTTTGTACATAGGATTATACACCAAAAAAATATATTTGTGCAATAGCTTTGCTTAAGATAGATTGTGTAGTTTTAAGAAAATTATTAATTAAATACAATTTTTATAAGATAATAAAAAATAAAAATTAAGACATAAAAAGCTATAAAATAAAAAAATATTCCTTAAATATAATAAAAATTAAAAAATAATATATATTATGAAAAAAATATTTTTAAAACTTAGTAAATTTTATAATCACTATACTGTACTCATAGAAAAATAGTAAGTATATATTAAGGATGAACTATTTAAAATAATACCATACAATAGTTAAGCGGAGATTCACAATTCTGTATTAGCATATAAAATGCTTGAGTTGATATAATTCACTAAAATTTTTCTAGACAAATATTATTATTTTATTTTGGGATTGGAAATTTGACTTTTAAAAAAAATGGGTGTATATTATAAACGTAATATATGATTAAAACATAATTTATATACATTTAATAAATATATACACAAACTTTGGAGGTTATTATGGTAAAAACATCAAAAGATTTAACTAAACAAGAGCATTTAGAAATGTATGAACTAATGCACCTTATTAGAGATTTTGATATGGAGTTAAGTAAACTATACTCTCGTGGTTTAGTTCACGGTATGACTCACTATTCAGTAGGAGAGGAAGCGGCTAACGTTGGAGCTATTTATCCGTTAAGAAAAGAAGACTTAATGTTTTCTAATCACCGTGGTCATGGTCAAACTATTGCTAAAGGTATAGAAATTGACCGTATGATGGCTGAAATCCTAGGTAAAGAAACTGGTCAATGTAAAGGGCGTGGTGGAAGTATGCACGTTTATGACCTGGAACAAGGTAACATGGGATGTAACGGTATCGTAGGTGGTGGACACGGATTAAGTACAGGTGCTGCCCTAGCTCAAAAAATGAAAAAAACAGGAAATATTGTTGTTTGCTGTATGGGTGATGGAGCTACTAACGAAGGAAGTTTCCACGAATGTTTAAACATGGCATCTAACTGGGATTTACCACTTATTTTCTACGTAATCAATAATAAATATGGTATCTCAATGGCGCAAGAAAGATGTATGCGTGTTGAAAAGATTACTGAGCGTGCAGCTTCATATAGAATTAAAGGAATTCATGTAGAAGATGGTAATGACGTATTAGCAGTTTATGACGCAATGCAAGAAGCTATCGAACACGCTAGAAGTGGTAAAGGACCTGTTTTAGTAGAAGCAGTATCTTATAGATGGTTTGGGCACTCAGCTTCTGATGCTGGTAAATATCGTAGCCGTGAAGAAGTTGCTGAATGGAAACTTAAAGATCCTAACGTAAAATATAAAAATTACTTATTAGAAAATGGAATTGCTACAGAAGCAGAATTAAAAGAAATTGAAGATAGATCAATAGCGACTATCACCGAAGCAGTAGAATTTGCTAAAGAATCACCTTTTGCTGATGGTTCAATTGCGTTCCAAGATAACTACGCTGACTAATATTTTAGTTTAAAATAATTTAAATAATATTTTATATAATAGGAGATAAATAGTTATGACTAAAGAAACAAAAATTATGACAATTCGTGAAGCCATAAAAGAAGCTATGACTCACGAAATGCGTGAAGATGAAAATGTATTTTTAATGGGTGAAGATGTAGGTATTTTCGGAGGGGATTTCGGTACAACAGTAGGTATGTTGGAAGAATTTGGTTCTGAACGTGTTATCGACACACCTATTAGTGAAGCTGCAATTTGTGGAGCTGCCGCTGGAGCAGCATCAGTAGGTATGCGTCCAATCGTAGACGTAACATTTATGGACTTCGTAACAATTGGTATGGATGCTATCGTTAACCAAGCAGCACCAATGCGTTATATGTTAGGTGGAGAAGTTCAAGTACCAGTAGTATATCGTTGTGCATCAGGTGCTGGAACAGGTGCTGCGGCTCAACATACTAAAGCTCTAGAAGCATGGTTCTGCCACATTCCAGGTCTTAAAGTAGTAGCACCAGGTACTGCAGGGGATGTTTACTCAATCTTAAGAGCTGCAATCAGAGATAACAACCCAGTTATCTACATAGAGCCTAAAGCGTTATTTGGACGTAAAGGTGAGGTAGAATTAGGTAAAGTTGGCGTAATTGGAAAAGGTGATATCAAAGCTGAAGGTACTGACGTAACATTAGTATCTTGGGGAAGAATGTTAGAACGTAGTTTACAAGCTGCTGAAGAACTAAAAGAAGAAGGGATTTCAGTAGAAGTAGTTGACCCAATTACATTAGTACCATTAGATACAGACTTAATCGTTAAATCTGTACAAAAAACTGGAAAATTAGTTGTATGTCACGACTCATTCAAAACTGGTGGATTCGGTGGAGAAATCGTTGCACGCATCGCAGAAAGTGATGCATTTGATTTCTTAGATAGTCCAATTTACCGTGTAGCAGGGGCTGACACGCACATTCCATCAGCTAAAAACTTAGAAAAATTAGTTGTACCTGATGTTGAAGACATCAAAGCAACAATTAAAAAAGCTGTAAATAAAAAATAAAAATATAGTTAGCGAAGGATGTGAATAAAACATGGCAGTAGAGGTTATAATGCCAAAAGCCGGTAGTGAAATGGAAGAGGGCGAAATCGTACAATGGTTTAAAAATGAAGGAGATCATGTCGAAGCAGGAGAAGTCCTTTTAGAGATTGTAACAGACAAAGTAAATATGGAAGTTGAAGCTGATGCTAGCGGAACATTATTAAAAATTTTAGCTCAAGCAGGAGATGTTGTACCAGTTGTTAAAACAATTGCTTGGATAGGTGAACCAGGTGAAGCTATTCCAGGTGCTAGCGAAACAGGAGAAGTTGCGCCAGCTGAAACAATAGTTGAGAAAAAAGTTGACTACACACCTGTAAAAGAAGTTGAAGTGGTAGACTATTCTGGTATTCGTGCAACACCAGCTGCAAGAGCATATGCGCGTAAAAAAGGAATTGATTTATCTAAAGTTCAAGGAACAGGATTTAAAGGTCGTATCCATAAAGATGATGTATTAGAATATAAACTTAACTCTAAAGTTAAAATTTCACCACTTGCAGCTCGTATAGCGCAAATGGAAGGAATTAATGCTGAGAGTATAGTAGGAACAGGACCTAATGGTAAGATTGTAAAAGCTGATGTACTATCAGTTCTACATGGTGCACAAAAAGCTGAAGCAGCTCCAAAAGCAGAAATTGCTCCAAAAGCTGCGAAAGCACCAAAAGCTCCAAATGAAAATCAATGGGGTGTTGTTGAAACAGTACCTATGTCACCAATGCGTAAAGTTATTTCTAAACGTATGAGTGAATCTTACTTTAGTGCGCCAACATTTGTTGTTAATGTAGAAGTTGATATGACTGAGCTGTTAGCATTACGTAAGAAAGTTGTTGACGCAATTATCGAAGAAACAGGCAAAAAAGCAACTGTTACAGACTTTATTTCATTAGCAGTAATTAAATCATTAATGAAACACCCATATGTAAATGCTTCATTATCTAGTGATGAAAAAGAAATGTATTTACACCACTATGTAAACTTATCAATTGCCGTTGGTATGGATAGCGGATTAGTAGTGCCAGTAATTAAAGGTGCTGATAAGATGAGTCTAAAAGAGCTTGTAGTAGCTTCTAAAGAGATTACAACTAAAGCTCTTGCTGGTAAATTAAAACCGGATGAAATGGCAGACTCAACATTTACAATCAGTAACTTAGGTATGTATGGAGTTAAAAGCTTCGTGCCGATTATCAACCAACCTAACACAGCAATTTTAGGAGTAAGTGCTACAGTTCAAAAACCTGTAGTATTAAATGGTGAAATCACTGTAAGACCTATTATGACATTAACATTAACAGCAGATCACCGTGTAGTTGACGGATTAGAAGGAGCTAAATTCATGAAGACTCTGAAAGAAGCTATCGAAAATCCACTATCATTACTAATCTAATAATGATATAATAATAGAAGAAAACAAGATAAAGTGTATTAAGGAGTGATTATAACATGGCAGTAGAAGTTATTATGCCAAAAGCCGGAAGTGAAATGGAAGAAGGCGAAATCGTACAATGGTTTAAGCAAGAAGGTGACGAAGTAAAAGAAGGTGAAGTCCTACTTGAAATCGTAACTGACAAAGTTAACATGGAAGTTGAGGCTGAAGCTAGCGGAACTTTATTAAAAATTCTTTATCCAGCTGGGTCAACTGTACCTGTAGTTCAAACTATAGCATGGATTGGACAACCTGGAGAAGAAGTTCCCGGAGCAGATGGTGCAACTGCAGTAGCTCAAGAAGTAGTAAAAGAAGTAGCAGCAGACGTTAAAGTTCCTGAAACTAAAAAAGAAGATGTATTGCCAAAACGTGAACGTCGTGGTGAATATGACGTAGCTGTAATTGGTGGTGGACCTGCAGGATATGTAGCGGCGATTAAAGCAGCTCAATTAGGTGGAAAAGTAGCATTGGTAGAAAATCGCGAATTAGGTGGAACATGCTTAAATCGTGGATGTATTCCAACAAAAACATTCTTACACAATGCAGAAATTATTAACCACATTCGTTCTGCAAAAGACCGTGGTATTAAACTTGTAAATGATGCATTTACAGTTGACATGGAGAAAACTGTAGCAGTTAAAGATAAAATATCTAAAACATTATCTGGTGGAGTAGCAGGATTACTTAAATCTTACGGAGTTAAAGTATTCAATGGTGTTGGACAACTTACAGCTGATAAAAAAGTTGTTGTTGACGAGCACACAACAATTGATGCTGATAGTGTAATTTTAGCTGGTGGATCTAAAGTGAGTAGAATTAACATTCCAGGTATGGAAAGTGACAAAGTTCTTACAAGTGATGAATTCTTAGACATTAAAGAAGTTCCTTCAAGATTAGCTGTAATCGGTGGTGGAGTAATCGGTTCTGAATTAGGGCAAGCATTTGCTACATTCGGTTCAAAAGTTACTATCGTAGAAATGGCAGATAGATTAATTGCTAATATGGACAAAGATGCTTCTGTAGCATTAGAAAAACAATTTAGAAAACAAGGTATTAATGTACTTACTTCAACTAAATTATTAGAAATCGTTGATAAAGGTCACGAAGTAGTAGTTAAAGTTGAAGGTAAAGAAGATATCGTTGCAGATAAAGTATTATTATCTATTGGACGTGTTCCAGATAATACATGTTTAGGAGAACTAGCAGATAAATTTGAAATGGAACGTGGACGTGTTAAAGTTGACGAGTATATGGAAACATCTGTTAAAGGAGTCTATGCACCAGGAGATATCAATGGTACTAAGATGTTAGCACACGCAGCATTCAAGATGGGAGAAGTTGCAGCTGAGAATGCAATGGGCCACTCTAAAAAAGTTGATCTTAAATCTACACCAGCAGCAATTTATACACACCCAGAGATTGCTATGGTTGGTTTAACTGAAGATCAAGCACGTGAAAAATATGATGTTAAAGTTGGAAGATTTAACTTTGCTGCTAACGGACGTTCATTAGCATCTAACCAAGGTGAAGGTTTTGTAAAAGTAATTATGGATACTAAATACAGAGAAATCTTAGGTATTCATATTGTAGGTCCAGTTGCTGCGGAAATCATCAACGAAGGTTCTACATTAATCCAAACTGAAATGACTATTGATGATGTAATGGATATAATTCATGGACACCCAACATACTCAGAAGCATTATACGAAGCTATGGCTGATTGCATCGATATGTGTATCCATGCACCTAAGAAAAAAACAAAATAGTATAAGTTTAAATATAAGAGAAAAGCGACTAACACAATGTTAGTCGCTTTTTGTAAGGTTAAAGTTATTATAATTTATTAGAATGTTCATTTTCAATTTGGCTATTAAAAAACTCTTCACGCAGTATTCCGTATTTTACTGAATCATAATAACTACCGTTATAGTACCTAACTTTGCGAAGTCTTCCCTCAAGGATTAATCCTAATTTTTCAGCAAGGCGCATCATTCCATGATTACCACTCCATGTCGTTAGCCCCACTCGCTCAATCTCTGGATATTTAATAAAACAGTTTTTTATCCATTTTTTTAGGGCTGTTTGTCCGATTCCACGAGACCAATAAGATTCATCATAAATAATAATACCGATTTCTAACCAACGTGTAGCAAAACATTCCCAATGACGTGTTACAATGCCAATTAATTTATTATCAACAAAAATTCCACAGCATCTATCGCTAAGATAAAATTCATGATGATTAGTTAAAA
>ERZ772926.1520-NODE-1520-length-11022-cov-7.778426_pt1 | contig 11022 bp, 6 predicted proteins | sample MGYA00511136_ERZ772926 | MGnify/ENA primary metagenome ERZ772926 (study PRJEB29015, sample SAMEA2737917) | human oral metagenome | biome: human oral; feature: human-associated habitat; material: dental | place: China | collected 2153 ... | reverse complement strand
CGCCCGAGCCCCGCGAGGAGGACACGACGCGGCACGACTGGGGCCCAACCCAGGACACGGGCGAGCGGGAGGGCACCAGGAGCGCCAGTCTGTCCGATCAACAGACAGCTGAGCCGGGCGCGGACCACGGCGCCGTGCTTTGAGCGAGCAAAAAAGAGGCTAAAATAGATTGAAAAAATACTCTTGCAATGAGAGAGAAATACGGGTAATCTTATACTACGTAGAGGTACTGTGGTATTCGGATCTATAAGTGAAGGTGAAAGGTGGGAATGTGATGAGAAAGAGGTTTGCGGCATTGCTCGGCGCGCTTTTGCTCGCATTGGTGATACCTCTCACAGCGCAAGCAAAGGTCACGTATGACAAATCGATCTATCCTCCAGTGTCCTCTGCGGAGCGTCGCATGACAGTTCAGGTTGAGTCCGTGAAGGGTGACGTCATCGTCAGCAAGATGGTGGGGTCCACGGATAAGGCGTCCAACTACAAGGCGGTCAAAGAAGGTGGCCCACTCGATTACAAGGGCGGCAGGTATGAAGGTAGCTTTGACATCGATCTAGCTACGGACGCCTCCGACGGCTCTACGGAGCCCGCGCAGGCAAGGATAGATTTCTGGTTGGCTGGTGGGGTGATGGGCGGAAGGACGTACACCATCTACTGCGAGAAGAAGGGCAGCATCGCAGGGGACGGGGCGGACGTCCACGAGTCAGTCATCACTAAAACGTCTGACAAGAATGGTGTCATTGACGGTACGAGCAGCGGACACATGTTCATTACGGTTGAGGCGTCGGGCTCATATAAGTTCTCCATCAATTGCGAGCCCGTGAGTTCGACCCCCGACCCGACCCCCAAGCCCGACCCGGCTCCAAAGCCTGATCCGGCCCCCAAGCCCGACCCGACTCCGGTCCCTGACCCGAGGACTTCGGATGAGTTCGTATGGTTCGGGAAGTCCAACAGGACCGTAGGGTCTGGGTTGGAAGCCTATTGGGTAACCGATCGGAGGGCCTCGAACTACACGCCGGCAGAGGGCGATGTTGTCGTTAAGTCCTTCTTGCTCAGAGGCTCACTGAAGAATTTTGTGCTTGCGTACACCAACATCGACAGCAAGTACGCCCGAAAGCATGCTGTACTCTATATTCAGCATGCGAGTGGCTCCACGGAGACCAAGGATGCGATCATCAACAGCTACGGTACCGTCTCATACTCGATGGATGACGTGACTGACGACACCGTGTGTACCTTGGTCGTGAAGACCTCCTCTTCCGTGACACCGGACAACAACACACCCAGGGACAACACGCCCAGGGACAACAACTCGAATCGCGCGACACCGGATTATAGCAGGTACCGGAAGTCGCTCAGCGACCGGACGACCTTCGCTGATGGAGTTGCGAGGTGGATATACATCGTTCCGACGGAACAGACTACCGGGACTCTTGATGACATGTATTGGAGTGACACGCGTGCCTCCAACTACACCCCGCTGCCGGGCGATGTCTGGGCGTCCTTTGTGTTAAAGGGAACGTACAGAAACTTTGAGATTCGGGTTATGTTCGAAAGGCAGTTTGCGGGCAAAGAGGTTCTGCTGTATGTCGAGCATGATGATGGCAGCACGGAGGTCAAGGAGAGGACCTTGGATGCGAACGGCGAGGCAGTCTTCGAGATGGAGCGGCTGTCCACGTATACCTTGGTCATGCGCGACGGCGTGACCCCCTCGGTGGTAAGACAGAGCGTAGGCAGGGTGGATACGAGCACAAGGTCTCCACAGACTGGAGTTGACATGCCCCTGTCATCTACTATCGTGCCTGCGGTTGTGTCCGTGCTATCGGTCATCGCGGTCGCTGGCACAGTTGGAGTCCGCCGGAAGCTGAGGGCACAGTAGCGCGACTTCTTGAAGTATCATAGGTCTTGTGAGGCAGGGTGAGAGCGGCCGTCTCTCACCCTGCTCGTGTGTGGGGAGGGGTTCATGCTGAAACAGGTGCTGACGCAAATGGGGCAGGCGCTGAGGCAGAGGACGATGGCATGGGGCGCAAGGCCTCGTATGGTCATCGTGGCAGTCGCCACGCTTGTCCTCGTTGTCGCGGCAGCCGCTGTGACGCTTCATCCGCCCGTCTCACCCAGCGTCGCGGAAGAGAAGCAGCGGGCGGCGGAAGATCCCGTTCCAACGGTGAGCGCAGATCCCGATGAAGGGGAGGGTGAGGAGACCGCAGACGTCGAGAACGCCGTGGATTTCTCCAAGCTCAAGGAGGAGAACCAAGACATCTATGCGTGGATCACGATTCCGGGGACCAACGTGAACAACCCCGTGCTGCAAAGCCCAGATGATGACACGTACTACCTCGATCACAATCGCTCGGGTAAGGCGTCTCCATACGGTGCCATCTTCTCACAGAGCATGAACGCACTCGACTTCTCTGACCCTGTGACGGTGCTCTATGGGCATAACACCGACGATCCCATCCACTTGTTCAGGTCGCTCCACAACTTCGAGGACGCAAACTTCTTTGCTGAGCATGACGTGATGTACGTCTTCACACCCGGCCGTGTTTTCATCTACAAGATCGTGGCCGCATATGAGTATGATGACCGGCACATCCTCAATTCGTTTGACTTCAAGAACCCCCAGGCGCTCCAGGAGTACTACAATTCTGTACTTAATCCCGACTCATCGAGGCGCAACGTTCGCGAGGGCGCCACGCTTGACGCTGCCACGGATAAGATCCTGCAGCTGAGCACCTGCATGGTCGAGGAATACCATGGCCCTCATCGTTTCATAGTTACGGGAGTGCTGAAAGACAATCGACCCATAGACAGCCAGTCTGTGATCAACCTGTCCACGCTCTAGGCGGGTGATCTTGCCGCAAGAGCTGCGAGTAGTCGCAAGGGCTGCGAGGGCCGTAAGTGACCGCAGGAGTGTACACAGATCGGTGCCAGGGGCCTCTCGGCGCCCGTTTGGGCCATTTGTGTACACTATTGAGCTGCAAGTGGCCTTGGAGCTGCGAGCGGCCTTGGGGTCACGAGCTGCTTTGAGGTTGTGGGTAGTTTCCCCGTGATGCCACAGAAAGCGTGGCGGCGTACGACGATGGGAGGGCGGGCATGACATTTAAGGTATCTGCGGATAGGATTTGCTGCATGGCTGATGAGGGGGTCGAGCTTGGTCATATCGAGTTCCACCAACTCACACCCGATACCGTGGACATCATCCATACATTTGTGGAACCTGCGGGGCGCGGGCAGGGCATTGCGGGCAGGCTGTGCCAGCGCCTTGCCGAAGAGCTGCGCGATCGCGGAATGCGGGCGCGTCTGAGTTGCAGTTATGCCCAAGGCTGGTTCGAGAAGCACGAGGAGTTCTCGGACGTCGTAGCGTGACCTTCCGCCGGTCGCCTCGGCGCTCGGCCGCAGGCGGCAACAGAGAGCTTTGTCGCTATGCGGGAAGGAGTCGGTGGACCATGCGAGAAACGAGATACCTCTCTCATGCGTGGGGCCTGCTCACCAGGGATAGGGGCTGGTATACGCCCATCTTGACGCTATCCGTCTACATGCTCGTTCCAGTGGTGGGGTGGCTCGTTGTGCTGGGATACGAGATGGAGTGGGCCCGTCGTGTTGCCTGGGGCTTCGAAGGGCCTCCCCAGAGGCGGGGCATTGATATCCCTCGGTGTTTCCAGAGCGGTTGTCGTGCCTTTGTCGCGGTCCTCGGATGGTGCATTGTGTGGGTGGTGCTTTACTGCGCTGTCGCAATGGCGGTGACTCGCTCATATCTTGGCCCCCTTGCCGATGTGCTGGATACTTTGATGCTTATCAGGATGCTGCCCTGGTTTCTGCTGAGCGTCTGGAGCCCTGTCGGTTGGCCGCTTATCGTCGTAGTCTCGTTTTGCACGGTCCTCACGGTCATGGTGGGCGTGCGGGCAACCATCTATCAGGATTCTGCTGCAGGGTATCAGATCAGTCGCATTGTGGAGATGATCAAGCGTGATGCTGGCGGCTATGCCAAGATCTCGGGCCTAGTTGCGCTTGTCGCGCTCGTCTGCGAGTTCGCCCCGCTGTTACTGTCTTACGTGTTGGCTTTCATAGGTGTCTTCCTTGGCCTTGCGGGCGACGTGCTCTTCGTTCTCTTTCTGTATCCAGTGATCTTCCTGCTGATGGCCGTCTACTGCACCGTTGTGTTCCTGCTGATCCACACCATGGTCGGGCTATGGATGAGGCAGTTCGATGTTCCGTCATGGGGCAAGAGCACAGATTCACTGCCTGCAGGGTGGCGGCCAAGTTCGGATGCACGGTTGGGATCTTTGGGTAGGGGGGACCAGCACGCCGCGCAGCCCTACCAGCTCGGGCAGTCCCAGCTCCAGGGGCAGGGGCCAGAGGATCAGCTCCAGGGGCAGAATGCCTCTCCTGCGCCCGGTGCCGCGTCTGGGGTACGTCCCCCTGACGTCGAGTGGGGCCTGTCTGCATCTGCGGGACTCTCTCGCGCCGACCAAGCGGGTGCTCCATCTTCTCGCCCTGTTGATGGGGATGACATACGTTCTTTTCCCAACGCATCCGCTCCAAGCGATCGACCCTCGCCTATCGATTTTACCGATCCGGTCTCACTTGCCATCGAGGCGCTTGCGTCGCAGTCCCCTCAGTCGGCAGGATCCCACACCGCTCCGCAATCCTCTCAAACGGCGGAACTCCACGTCGCGTCGCAGTCCCCTCAGTCGGCAGATGCCCAGACCTCCTTGGGCCCAGAGACGAGCGGGGAGGGCGTCCGCCCGAACGAGGATCAGTAAGTCCTGATAAACGATGCTTTCGAAGCGCGGGCGCCACGTCCCCAAGGACTCGTGACGCACCGTCTGCTACCCCCTCCTGTGAAGTAATTGTGGCGTAGCCATGCGTGTGCCCATACCACGTATGTTCTTTCTCACATTGTGCAATACTACTCACGCTGTAACATACTGCACAGTGTGAGCAAGAACTGGGGGTTCGCGGCATATGAGAACAGCTCTTCGGCAGGTTGGCACACAGCTGCGCAATCCGCGCATGACGGGAGACCGTCGCAGCGTTCGTACGCGCCGCGCCCTGCGCGACGCCCTTGCGGCCGAGATAGAAGCCACCGGTGACCTCACTCAGGTTACGGTCACGGCCGTTACCGACCGCGCCAGCGTGACGCGTCGCACCTTCTACTCGCACTTCAAGGACATCAACGACCTCGTGGGCCAGATCGAGGCGGAGACCATCCGAGACCTCAAGGGCCTGGTTGGCAACATAGCAGCCGTGAACCTCGACATCCTGCAGGATGCCTTGGACGGCTTCGCCCCCTGCCCGGGTTCGGAGGAGCTGCTCTCATACTTCAAGGAGCACGGAGACTATCTCGCCGCGCTCCTCGGAGACGGAGGTGACCCCGCCTTTGTCGAGCGCCTTAAGCGCATGGCCCGCGATGTCATAGCCGCCCGTGCCGCCAAGGGCCTTGACCTTGAGCTCCTTGGTCCCATCTTTGACTACTACCTGACCTTCTCCATCAGTGCGGAGGTCGGGGTCCTTGTCCGCTGGCTCACGAGCGGCATGCATGAGTCCGTTGCCGTGATGGCTCGTGTCATGACCTCGCTGATGTTCGTGCGTCCCGGCGACCTCTATGGCAGGGCCATCGACTTTGACATTCCCACGATCGCGCTCGCGCTGCTGAGTGCCGGTGATGGCGCGGGCGCCGCAGACCGGCGGAGCGTTGGTGACGGTGCCCGGCTCGTAGCTGGCGACTCAGGTCCACGTGCAGAGAGGGCGTCCGACAATGACTAATCACGCAGCGTCAACCCAGGCTCAGGTTATGGCGGCGAAGCCCGTCGAGCTCAGGCAGCTTGGGGCGGAGCTCTATCCCGCAAACCGCATCGACCTCTCCCACATGGATCTGCGCCTTGGCATTGATGTGGGCTCCACTACGGTCAAGCTCGCTGTCATCGACGCAAGCGGCAGGCTGATCTACGCCAACTACGAGCGCCACCACACCGACGTCCGTGCCACAGCACGGGAGCTCTTCGCTCGCGCGAAGGCTGTCATAGGCAATCCGTCGATGCGCGTCTCGATCACGGGCTCTGGTGGCATGCTGCTCGCCAAGTGGCTCGACCTCGAGTTCGTGCAGGAGGTCATCGCCTCCAAGCGTGCCGTCGAGACCCTCATCCCCCAGACGGACTGCGCCATCGAGCTGGGCGGCGAGGACGCGAAGATCATCTACTTCGACAACGGCATCGAGCAGCGCATGAATGGCACCTGTGCGGGCGGTACAGGCGCCTTCATCGACCAGATGGCCTCGCTCATGAAGACGGATGCCTCTGGCCTGAACGACCTTGCCCGTGAGGCAACGCACATCTACCCCATTGCGTCGCGCTGTGGCGTCTTTGCCAAGTCCGATGTTCAGCCTCTCCTAAACGAGGGTGCCGCCCCCGCAGACATCGCGGCGTCCATCTTCCAGGCCGTCGCGAACCAGACGGTCAGCGGCCTTGCCTGCGGCCATCCCATCCGTGGCTACGTGGCCTTCCTGGGAGGACCCCTGCAGTATCTCTCCGAGCTGCGCCACCGCTTCTACGTCACGCTGAAGCTCGACGAGGAACACCGCGTCATCCCCCAAAATGCCCACCTCTTCGTGGCCACGGGCGCGGCGCTCGCCGGGGAGTCCGACAGGCGGGTGAGCTTCCAGGAGGTCGTCGACGCCCTCACCAACCTCAAGGACACGCAGGGCTCAGAGGTCGCCCGCCTTGAGCCCCTCTTTGCCGATGAGGCTGCCTACCAGGAGTTTAAGGTGCGCCACGACGCCCAGGTCGTCCCCAAGGGCAGGCTCGAGGGCTACTGCGGCCGTGTGTTCATCGGTATCGACGCCGGCTCCACCACGATGAAGGCCGCCGTCGTGGGGGAGGCGGGAGAGCTCCTCTACACCTGGTACGACAACAACAATGGCGACATCCTGGGGACCGCCAAGAAGATCATGGACGACATCTACGACCGTCTGCCAGAGGGCTGTGCCATAGGGCACGTGACCACGACCGGCTACGGCGAGGGCATCCTGATCGAGGCCCTGCGCGCCGACTCCGGCGAGATAGAGACGGTCGCTCACCTGCGCGGCGCCAAGGCCTTCGTGCCCGACGTCGAGTTCATCTTGGACATAGGCGGCCAAGACATGAAGTGCCTGCAGGTCAAAGGGGGTGTCATCGAGCATATCATGCTCAACGAGGCCTGCTCGGCTGGCTGCGGCTCCTTTATCGCGAACTTCGCCGACTCCATGGGCATGACGGTGCAGGAGTTCGCACAGGCTGCCGTGCGCGGAGCGCGCCCCATCGACCTCGGCAGCCGCTGCACCGTCTTCATGAACTCCCGCGTGAAGCAGGCCCAGAAGGAGGGGGCGACCATCGGCGACGTGGCGGCGGGCCTCTCGTACTCCGTCATCAAGAACGCGCTCTTCAAGGTCATCAAGCTGCGCGACTACGATGAGATCGGCAGATACGTCATCGTCCAGGGCGGCACCTTCATGAGTGACGCCACGCTCAGGGCCTTCGAGCTGCTCACGGGTCGCGACGTCATCCGACCGGACATCGCGGGCACCATGGGCGCCTACGGGGCGGCCCTGCTTGCCCGAGATCGGGCGGGCGCCACGGGCACATCCTCGCTCCTCTCGCGCGAGGAGATAGACAATCTCAAGGTCAAGCGCAGGAACTCGCACTGTGGCCTGTGCTCGAACAACTGCCAGCTCACCATCAACGACTTCGGCGGAGGCAGGCGCTTCATCACGGGAAACCGCTGCGAGAAGGGCTCCGGCAAGCCCAGACGCGAGCAGAGCAAGGCGCCGAACCTCTTTGACTTCAAGAACCGCCTGCTCTTTGACCGTCACTCGCTGCCGGTAGACGAGGCGCCCCGCGGCACCGTGGGCATCCCCCGCGCGCTCAACATGTACGAGAACTACCCCTTCTGGCACACCTTCTTCACCAAGCTCGGCTTCTCGGTCATCCTCTCTGACAAGACCACCAAGAAGACCTACGAGGCGGGCATCGAGTCAATGCCGTCCGAGTCCGTGTGCTACCCGGCCAAGCTCAGCCACGGCCACATCATGAACTTGCTCGGCAAGGACCCCGACTTCATCTGGATGCCCTGCATCCGCTGGGAGCGACAGGAGGACGACTCCGCGACCAACCACTACAACTGCCCGATAGTCATGAGCTATCCGCAGTCTCTGGAGCTCAACGTCGACGAGCTCTCCTCCCCCAAGGTCGAGTACCTGGACCCCTTCATCCCCTACGACAACAAGAAGGAGCTCAAGCGCCGCCTCTTTGAGGTCATCGCCGTCCAGCGTGTCGAGGACGCCGCGTCCGGCAAGGGACGCGTGCGTGGGACGCCCATCACGCGCAGAGAGATAGACGCGGCCGTGAACGCGGCCTGGGAGGAGGACCTCGCCTTCAAGGAGGCCATGCACCGCAAGGGTGATGAGACCCTCAAGTGGATAGAGGACACGGGTTCTCACGGCATCGTGCTGGCGGGACGTCCCTACCACAACGACGGCGAGATAAACCATGCCATCCCCGAGCTGCTCCACGGCTTTGGCCTTGCGGTCCTCACCGAGGACTCCGTGGCCCACAAGATGATGCCCGAGCGGCCCATCCGTGTCGTGGACCAGTGGATGTACCACAGCCGTCTCTACCGTGCCGCCCGCTTTGTCGCGAGCAGGAACGACCTCGACCTCATCCAGCTGCAGTCCTTTGGCTGTGGCCTCGATGCCCTCACGACCGACCAGGTGCAGGAGATACTCGAGGCCTCCGGCAAGATATACACCGTGCTCAAGATAGACGAGGTCTCCAACCTCGGCGCTGCCCGCATCCGCGTGCGCTCGCTCATGGCCGCCCTCAAGGAGCAAAAGGCCGAGCTCGAGCGCCAGACGGCCGCCGGCATCGCGCTTGAGGCCGCGCCCGTGGGTGTGCGCATGGCCGATGGCTCCTTGGAGCGCGCCCGCCAAACCGACCTCTCCCGTCGCACGCCCGTGTATCGCGAGGCGAAGAGCGCCGCGTTCACGAAGCACAACTATACCAAGGAGATGCAGGCCAAGGGCTACACCATCCTTGCCCCGCAGATGGCGCCCATCCACTTCGACATCGTGGAGGCCCTGCTCAGGGCGGAGGGCTACAACTGCGTGCTCTTGCCCTCGGTCGACCACAAGGCCGTGGACACGGGCCTCAAGTATGTGAACAACGACATCTGCTACCCGTCCATCCTGGTCACGGGCCAGATCATGGAGGCCGTCCTCTCGGGTAAGTACGACCTCACGCGCACGGCGGTCCTGATCACCCAGACGGGCGGGGGGTGTCGCGCCACCAACTACATCGCCCTCATCCGCAAGGCCCTCAAGGACTCCGGCCACGAGGAGGTGCCGGTCATCTCCCTCACGGCGGCGAGCGGCCTTGGCGAGTCGTCGCCTGGCTTCAACCTCTTCAAGCCCGGCCTCATCGTGAAGGCGATCTACGCGCTGCTCTATGGGGATCTGATCATGCAGCTCCTGTATCGCACGCGTCCCTACGAGACCGAGAGGGGCTCTGCCAACAGGCTCTACGACAGCCTGATGAGGCGTGCCAAGACCCTGATACCTCGCACCGACCGCAAGAGCTTCTATCGTCTCTGCCGAGACACCATCGACCGCTTTGACACGCTGCCGCTCACGGACGACCGCAGCAAGCCGCGCGTTGGCGTCGTGGGAGAGATCCTGGTCAAGTTTCACCCGACGGCCAACAACCAGGTCGTGGACGTCATCGAGGGCGAGGGCTGCGAAGCCGACGTTCCGGGTCTTCTGGACTTCTTCCTCTTTGGCATGTCCAATGCGATCAACACCCACGACGAGCTGGGCACTAAGGCCATGAGTCGCCTCACGCACAGCGCGGGTATCAAGCTCGTGAGCTCCATGCGGGTGCCCATCAACAAGATGCTCGCCAAGTCCGAGAGGTTTTCTCCCTACGAGGACATCCATGAGCTCGCCCAGAAGGCAAGCTCCATCCTGTCGCTGTGCAACACGATGGGCGAGGGCTGGTTGCTCACGGCCGAGATGGTTGACCTCATCCAGCACGGCACGCCCAACATCGTGTGCTGCTCGCCCTTTGCCTGCCTGCCCAACCACGTCGTGGGCAAGTCGGTGATCAAGCGGCTGCGCCAGCTACATCCCGAGAGCAACATCGTGGCCGTGGACTACGACCCGGGCGCCTCTGAGGTGAACCAGCTCAACCGCATCAAGCTCATGATCTCGGTGGCAAAGGAGAACTTCAAGAGCGGAGGCGCGTTTAGGATCACGAACCCCGATGATCCCACCGAGCGCGTCCTGCCCGGCGAGAAGCTGCGCTTCCGCCGTCGCGGCGAGCTCGAGGACCTCATCGTCAACGAGGGGGGCGGGCAGAAGGGGGGCGTGTACGGCGGCATTCACCTCTCGTCGGAGCAGCTCGCCACCATCGAGCGGGCAAAGGAGAAGGCCGGCGTGAAGTAGGGCAGGCGGGGCCGAGCTGGGTGCGCATGCCGCGCGGTGCCTGGCGCGTACCGTACAACACGTGGATCCCGGCGCCCCGAACGTGCGTGATGTGAGTGGATCACTCACTTCGAGTATACTTTCAGCAAGTCTCTGACCTGCGGTAATAGAGTTTCTCTTCGTTAAGTCTGTGTCGTTTGCTGCCAAAAATTCACTCACATCACGATTGCGATGTGAGTGAATCACTCACATCGTGCCCGTCATATCCGCTACGTGACCGCCGTGCTCCCCCTGCTTGCCATCGCAGGACTCATCTTGCCGCAGGCCTTGGGCTGCCATCCGTACATGCAGACCGCGTACGGCCGCGAGGGGTATGGTGTTTCCTCTGATATGCCGGGCAATTAGCCTCTGTTTTACGAGGCTTCGTGAGTTCGTGTGGGTGAGTGGTTGCGTCACCGCCCTGGCGGCGTGGGTGTCAGGTCCGAGCGCCCTTGCGTCACGGGGCCATGGGGTCGCCGACGTCGTGGGACCCGTAGCCCCGCCCGGTCGCGCGAGCGGCCGTGATGACTCAGGAG
>ERZ772926.1513-NODE-1513-length-11047-cov-6.183861_pt1 | contig 11047 bp, 10 predicted proteins | sample MGYA00511136_ERZ772926 | MGnify/ENA primary metagenome ERZ772926 (study PRJEB29015, sample SAMEA2737917) | human oral metagenome | biome: human oral; feature: human-associated habitat; material: dental | place: China | collected 2153 ... | reverse complement strand
AGCGTCCAACAATAAAGCGGAACGAAGCCCCGCCGCCCTCGATCATCTCCACATCAGAGAGCAGTGCCTCAATCTCGCTGCGCCGTCCGACGGTGATGTACGGAAGACCGATGCGCGGCACGACGCCGCCCTTGAGGGCATTCACAAGTGTCTGGGCAATGCGGCGCGGGATTTTCTTCGGTTCATTCGCAGCCATGCAGATACCTTTCTATCAGTTCGTCCTGATAATCGGGAACAACGGCAGGCGGATCGCCCTCAATCACCGTGTCCGCAAAATCATCGTACAGTTTCTCGTTGATGCCGTCGACGAGGACGGAGAGCATCCTCCCCTCCGTGCGCACCCACGCGAGATCACCGTCACCGAGGAGTGTGCGGAGCAGCCGAAGCTCCGCCGCATCCAGACCATTGATATCCCCTGCCCCCTCTGTCATCACGGGAGCGGCGGGCAGCGTATCCTCAGAGGATGGCAGAGGAACGACAGGCGAAGGCTCAAAAATAGGCATCATCGGAGGTTCCTCTTCCTCCTCCACGATCAGCCGCTCCTGCGTCACATCGGCATCCGCACGAATGCGCGCAAGCTGCGAAAAGTCAAGTCGGACGCGCCGCGCCTCTGCTGCCCTCTGCTCCGCAAGAAAGGCGGTGATCTCCTCATCAATTATTTTTTCCTGCCATTTTTTCAGCTTTGGCGGCTGGATCGCTGTGATTCCAAAATGTGCACGCAGTCCGGCATCCACTCCGCGCAAAAACACGCCCAAACGCTGTGCCGCACGTTCGGGACGCTCATACGAGTGCAGCGTCCAGTACCCGCTCACGCACTCATAGCGGCGCAGAGGATGCACCTCATAGACGCGATCCGGCTCCTCCTTGGGCGGCTGAAATACCGCAGAGGAAAAGAGGCGAACGGGCGCAGTCTGCTCCACGGCAATCAAATCGTCAAAGAAACTGATCTGACGATGCTTCTCATAGTACTCCGCAGCGCGATCCAGCACGCGGAGCACAACTGCATTCATCTCCGCCGTATGAGCACGATAGAGCTTCGAGCGTTCCAGACGATAGGAGGAGAGAAAGCAGACTGCCGCCATCGTTTCCTCTGTCGTATGCTCCGTGTGATGAAGCACCGTACAGATGGCATCATCCTGTTCCCGATACGAGAGGGCAGTCCCACGCCATGTAATCAGCTTTGGATCAAGCCCATAGTAGATAACGAACTCATCTTCCCAATGCACAATATAGTGACCGATCTGCGGGTCAAGCGCACGATATGCCTCACAGAAGGAATGCAGCTTCTCATAGCCGTCCTGTGCGTCCCTGCAGCCGATGAGATGCAGAAGTTCATAGACGTAGAGAGACGCATAGGACATCCCCCGCTTCTCGACCCGTCCCTGCCGCACCGCCGTCCGCCATGTGAAGTAGCCGCGCAGCTGTGCATTTGAGAGCGAATCATACGTCGGAAAATATTGATTGACCACGCCTTTATAAACATAGTCATCCTCATAGTTCACCATCAGACGCGCTTGCTTCAGAAACAGCTCCGCCCGCGACTGCCAATAGTCGTGCGTGGTAGTGACGAGTGCGCGCATGGCAAGCAGCAGCTTCGGCCTCGGTGTTTTTGGGGTGGGCACGGGCGCATTTGGGATCGCCTCGTCGCGATAAATACGCCCGACAAGACGCTGCGAAATGTCGGAATACCATCCGCTCCCCATCACACACCTCCGTTCATCCGTTCGATTTACTCCCCCTTATTTTACTACGAATCCCCAAAATAGCAAGTTCGCGCAAGAAAATACGCCTCCTGCCGGGCAGCAGGAGGCGTATTTTCGATAGAGAGAAAGAAATGTAGGGAATGTATGTGAATTCCGCGGAAGGGAAGGCCGCAGAATACGCACCGAAAGTCAGAGAGTATGAAAGCATATCTGCATTCTTAGTATCTCTTGCTTTCATAGATAATATAACGGAATCGACTTAGAACGCCTTGTGAAGGGCGTTAATGTTCGATTAGCTTAGGAGTAGACTATCATTAGCGAGCTCGCTGCCCGCCGCCTGCTCGAACATAGAGAGAAGGTCGCGCGTCGTGAGTCCCTGCTTCTTTTCCTGCGGCACGTCAAAGAGAATACGTCCCTCGTGCAGCATGATGAGGCGATTTCCGTAGCGCAGAGCATCCTTCATGTTATGTGTAATCATGAGTGTTGTGAGCTGATCCTCTGCGACAATCTGCTGCGTGAGTTCAAGCACCTTCGCCGCAGTCTTCGGATCGAGCGCCGCCGTATGTTCGTCGAGGAGCAGCAGGTTCGGCTTCACAAGCGTCGCCATAAGAAGGGTCAGCGCCTGTCGCTGACCGCCCGAGAGCAGTCCGACGCGCGAAGAGAGGCGATCCTCGAGGCCGAGCTTCAGGCGTGCAAGCTTCTCGCGGAACACATCGCGCATTTCGCTCGTCGAGCCCCAGCGCAGCGTCGGTGTCTGCCCACGCCGCGCAGCGATCGCAAGATTCTCCTCGATCATCATGCGTGCCGCCGTCCCCATCATCGGGTCTTGGAATACACGTCCGATGAACTTCGCACGACGGTGCTCCGGCCACTTCGTAATGTCCTCGCCTGCGATGCAGATCTTTCCTGTATCTACGGAGATCGCCCCCGCAATCGCGTTCATCAGCGTGGACTTACCCGCGCCGTTGCCGCCGATCACGGTGACGAAATCGCCGGGTGCAAGGTGGAGGGTAATGCCCGAGAGCGCCTTCTTCTCCGTGATTGTCCCTGGATTGAATGTCTTTTTGATATCCTCGATATGCAGCATCACTCTGCCCCCTTCTTCATCGCGTGATATTTCGACTGGATGAGGGGCAGCGAAAGTGCAATTGCAACGAGAATTGCCGTGAAGAGTTTGAGATCATTCGGAGGCATGCCAAGCTGCAGCACAACAGCAATGACGGCACGGTAGACAATCGAGCCGAGCACAACGGAGATCAGCCAGTTCTTGAAGCTGCGCGTGCCGAAGAGCACCTCGCCGATGATAACGGACGCGAGGCCAATGACGATCGTGCCCGTCCCCATGCCGACATCCGCAAAGCCGTTGCTCTGTGCCACGAGTGCGCCGCAAATCGCGACCATGCCATTCGAGAGGAGCAGCCCAAGTACGATCATGATATCCGTGTTGACACCGTTCGCACGGATCATATGAGGGTTTGCTCCCGTCGCGCGGATCGCCATGCCTAACTCCGTGCCGAAGAACCAATACGTGAGCAGGATGGCGATTACAACTACAACCGTTCCAATGAGAAGGATGTTCGTCGCCGCATCCAGTCCCCAGATATTCCACTCCGTGAACAGTGTTTCCTGCTGCAGGAGCGGCAGGTTCGCCTTACCCATGACGCGCAGATTGATGGAATAGAGTCCGATCATCGTCAAGATTCCAGCAAGCAGTGCGGGAATCTTTAGTTTCGTACAGAAAAATCCTGTGATAACGCCCGAGACACATCCAGCCGCGCAGGCAACAAGGATTGCCGTCAGCGGCGTATAGCCCGCTATGAGCATAGCGGCAGAAACGGCGGCACCAAGAGGAAAACTGCCCTCGACCGTCAGATCGGCAATGTCCAAAACGCGATAGGTCAGATAGACGCCAAGCGCATAGAGTCCCCAAAGGACTCCCTGTGCCGCCGTCGCAACGACGAGATCCATAACGTCACTCCCTCGAGATTCAGAAAAAAAGCGGACACGCTGCGTGCCCGCTCCGTTGTGTTCGGCTTACTTACGGCACAATCGTTGCACCGTTTAGTACATCTGCAGGAATCGTCAGACCGATTTTCTCCGCATTCTTCTTGTTGATGACAACCACGAGATCGCGTGCCGTCTCGATCTTCATATCGGCCGGCTTAGCCTTTCCTTCGAGGATATCCGCAGCCATATCGCCCGTCTGGACACCAAGCTTATAGTAGTCAATTCCCTTCGTTGCAAGAGCCCCAGCTGTGACACCGCCGGCAAAGCCGCAGATCACGCCTTTGCCCGCCGGATCGGTAATACTCGTGAGCGTCGGCATCGCCGATGCAATCACATTGTCCGTCGGCTCATAGAACACATCCACATCGTCGACCATGCTCTGTGCCGCCTGCTGAATATCGTTGACCGTCGAAATCGTTGCAACACGCACGGTCAGCCCCTTTGACTCAGCATATTCCTTCATCGCCTTTACCTGAATCTCTGAGTTGACCTCACTCGAGGAGTAGATCGTTCCAATTGTTTTTGCGTTCGGATAGAGCTTCATGAGGAGATCAATCTGCTCGGCGATCGGCGTGAGATCGCTTGTGCCCGTGACATTTCCGCCCGGCGCATCGTTCGACTTTACCACCTTTGCGCTCACGTAGTCCGTTACCGCCGTTCCAACAATGGGGATATCCTTCGTGGCATTGGCTGCCGACTGCACCGCAGGGGTTGCTATTGCACAAATGAGGTCTACTTTGTCGCTGATAAAACGCTGAACAATATTTTGGAGGTTCGACTGATCCGCTTGTGCATTCTGGCGATCAATCGTGAGGTTCTTGCCCTCCTCGTAACCGCGTGCCTTAAGCCCATCCACGAACCCACGATTCGCATCATCGAGTGAGCTGTGCTCCACGAGCTGAACAATTCCAACTTTGTAGGTCTTGTCCCCCTTCGTTGACTGCTCCCCGCATCCTGCCGACACCAGAATCCCGAGGGCAGCGATGCCGAGCGCAGCGCATTTTGCGAGTTTTGTTATCTGCATCGAATCCCCACCTTTTCTATTTCTGTATTAGTCCACCAGAGTTGCATCCTTGAGTACATCCTCCGGAATCGTCAGTCCGAGTTTTGCCGCACTCCCCTTGCTGATGATGAGAGAGAGATCGCGTGCCGTCTCAATCGGCATATCCGACGGCCTCTTCTTGCCCTCGAGGATGTCTGCCGCCATGTCGCCCGTCTGAACACCGAGCTTGTAGTAGTCGATACCGTAGGTCGCGAGACAGCCGCCTGTCACCATGAACGGCTCAGCGCAGATCACAGCCTTGCCCGCCGCATCCGTCACACCGACAAGCGTCGGGATAGAGGAGGAAATGACATTGTCCGTCGGCTCATAGAACACATCCACATCATTGACAAGGCTCTGTGCCGCCTGTGGGATGTCGTTGACGGTCGAGACCGTCGCCGCACGTACTTTGAGCCCCTTTGATGTGGCGTACTCTGTCATCGCCTTGATCTGGATCTCGGAGTTGACCTCACTTGAGGAGTAAATCGTGCCGATTGTCTTCGCATTCGGATAGAGCTTGATGAGCAGATCGATCTGTTCCTTGATCGGATTGAGATCGCTCGTCCCCGTGATGTTCGCGCCCGGCTTCTCATTCGTCTGCGCAAGCTTTGCGCTCACATAGTCCGTGATCGCCGTACCGACGATGGGGATGTCCTTCGTTGCGTTCGCCACGGACTGCGCCGCCGGCGTAGCAATCGCACAGATGAGATCCACCTTGTCACTGACGAAACGCTGCGCGATGTTCTGGAGGTTCGACTGATCCGCCTGTGCATTCTGGCGGTCAATCGTGAGATTCTTGCCCTCCTCATAGCCGCGTGCCTTGAGCCCATCCACGAACCCACGATTCGCCGCATCGAGAGCATTGTGCTCGACCAGCTGGACAATGCCGATCTTATACGACTTCTCACCGCTTGCCTTCTGATCGCCGCCGCAGCCCGCCATCATGCCGAGCCCAAGCACTGCGATGCCAAGAGCGATGCCTTTCATAGCCGTTGTCATCCGCATCGAAATCCCACCTTTACTATCATTTCAAATTTGCAAGATTCATTTATTATACATGGACACGCACAAAAAAGCTAGTATTCATACAATGAAAAATGCGAAAGGACTGCTCTGAGAAGCGAAAAACTTCCCAAAGCAGCCCTTGTCTTATGACGTTTGTCCTTCTTTTAAGAGATCCTCAAGCGTATGCCATGCAAGCACCGCGCATTTCACACGCGCGGGCATATTCGAAATATTTTTGAGCGCGACTGCCTCATCCAGTTCCTCAAGCACCTCGTCGTCTGTCACCTCGCGCTTGATCATTGAGGTAAAAAGCTGTGCAAGCCGATGCGCCTCCTCGACCGTCTTGCCGCGCATGAGGTCGATCATGATGTCCGTGCTCGCCTGTGAGATCGCGCATCCAACACCCGTAAAGGCGCCGTCTTTGATGACGCCGTCCGCAATCTCGAGCTCGAGCGTGATCTCATCGCCGCAGCTCGGATTATGTCCGCGCTCACGCACGGTCGCCGCTGCGAGCTCGCCCTTGTTCTCGGGCGAGCGGCTGTGCTCGCCGATGACCTCCGTATAGAGATCGCTGAGTGCCGATCCCTCAGTCGCCATAGCCGAGCACCCCCCGTACCTTTTTCAGGGCCTCAACGAACCGGTCGATGTCCTCGTGTGTGTTGTAGAGGTAAAAACTCGCACGGCAGGTCGCATTCTGCCCGAGATAACGCATCAGCGGCTGTGCACAGTGATGCCCCGCGCGAATGGCAACACCGTAGCTGTCGAGAATCGACGCAACGTCATGCGGGTGTACGTCCTTCACGTTGAACGTGATGATGCCCGTCTTGTTGTCGCGCGTACTGTCACAGCCATAGAGCTCCACAAATGGCAGCTCGCGCAGCTTCGGCAGCGCGTAGGAAATGAGATCGCGCTCGATCGTTTCGATGCGGTCAAAGCTGACCTTTTCGAGATAGTCGATCGCCGCGATCAGCCCCGATGCACCGCTGACGTTCTGCGTGCCCGCCTCGAACTTCGCGGGCAGCTCCGCAAAGGTTGTCTCCTGCTCGCCAACATAGTCGATCATATCGCCGCCAAAGAGGAACGGCGGCATCGCGTCGAGGATGTCATACTTCCCATAGAGCACGCCAATCCCCATCGGGGAGAGCATCTTATGTCCCGAGAATGCGAAGAAATCCGCATCCATCGCCTGCACATCCACCGCAATATGCGGCACGCTCTGTGAGCCGTCCACGACGATCACTGCCCCGACCGCATGAACGCGGTCGGCAATCGTACGCACATCGTTGACAAGACCAAGCACATTCGACACATGTGTCACAGCGACGATTTTCGTCTTTTCCGTGATCTGTGCCGTAATATCCTCTGCCGATAGGTTGCCGTCCTCCGCGAGATAGATGTACTTGAGCGTCGCCCCGCGCGCCTTGGCGACGAACTGCCACGGAACAATATTGCTGTGATGCTCCGAGATGGTGATAACAATCTCATCGCCCTCGCGGATATTTGCGCGTCCGTAGCTGTATGCGACGAGATTCAGCGCCTCCGTCGCATTCTTCGTAAAGACAATCTCCTCAGGGCGTGCCGCACCAATGAACTGCTGCGTCCGCACACGCGCCGTCTCATAGATATCCGTCGCCTTTACCGACAGCTCGTATGCCCCCCGATGCGGATTCGCATTGCAGTAGGTGCAGTAGTCGGCGACCGCCTTGATGACCGCCTCCGGCTTCTGCGTCGTCGCTCCGTTGTCGAGGTAGACAATGGGGCGACCGTTCATCTTCGTCTGCAGGATCGGGAAATCCTGCAAATACTCGTTATTCCTGCGTTCCACCCAAAAGTCTCCTCTCAAGGTAGCTGCCGATCTCCGCACGCAGCTCTTCGCTCTCAATACGCGCCAGTACCGGCTCAAAGGATGCCTCGACAATCAGCTGCTGCGCCGCACGCTCGTCGAGCCCTCGGCTCATCAGATAAAAGAGCTTGTCCTCGTCCATCCGCCCGATGCTGACCGCATGATGCCCGTCCACATCGCCCTCGTGTGAGAGCATGAGCGGAACACTGCGGTTGCGTGCATGGGGCGAGAGAATCGTGACCTCTTCGTCCTCCTTGCCAACCGAGCCACGCGCTCCCTGAACGAAGTCCAGCGTCCCGCGGAATGTCTTGACACTATGGTCCAACAGAGCACCGCGCACCTGCATGTTTGCGTCCGTACGGCGGCCTTCCTGACGGATGATATAGTTGAGGTCGATCTTGCGCTCCTCATCACCAAAGTACAGCCCCCAGACATCCGCGCGTGCCTCATCGCCCGCGAGCGTCACGCGCAGCTCCGATGCCGTATGCACAGCGCCCGCCTCGACGAGCGTGCAGGAGAACAGTCCTCCGCGCGCCACATTTGCATGAATGCGGCTCGCCGCAGGCACGTCCGTCGGTGCAAACTGGATGTAGGTCAGCGCAAGCTCTGCACCCTCCGCGACATCCACATAGATCTCCTGCGCCCCGTTTTCGCGCAGCTCCACAATATGTTTTGAACGCTCCCCCGCAGCGACGGAGAGCCTGATCTCATCGTTGGTATCCGCAAGCCCCGCAGGCACGGGGAGATCATTGACCCCGAGCCAGCGCCATGTCGGCATGGGGATACGGCTGAATACATCCTGCATTGCCATCACCCCATCGTTCCTTCCAGCTCAATATTGACCAAGTTGTTCATCTCAACCGCATACTCAAGCGGCAGCTCCTTCGCAATCGGCTCGACAAAGCCGCGCACAATCATCGCACGCGCCTCCTCCTCGTCGATTCCACGGCTCATCAGATAGAAAATTGCCTCGTCGCTGATCCGCCCGATCTTCGCCTCGTGCCCGATGTCCACCGCATCGCACGCGACATCCATCACGGGCAGCGTATCGCTGCGCGACTCCGAGTCCAGCATCAGCGACTCGCAGTTGACCGAGCACTTTGCCCCGACCGCACGCGGCGTCACCTTGACCCCACTGCGGTAGATCGCGACACCGCCCGACTTCGAGATCGAACGTGTGCTGATATTCGCCGACGTATTCGGCGCGTCAAAGATCACCGTCGCGCCCGTGTCCAGCTCCTGACCCTTCGAGGCGAACGTGACGCCCGTGAACTCACAGGTCGCATTCTCCCCGTGCAGAATGCTCGTCGGATAGAGCATCGAGACGTGTGAGCCAAACGAGCCGGAGACCCACTCGACCGCGCCATCCTTCTCCACCTTCACACGCTTCGTATTGAGGTTCATCATATTGCGCGACCAGTTCTCGATCGTCGAGTAGCGCAGACGCGCCCCCTCCTTGACGAACAGCTCAACACAGCCCGCATGGAGGTTCGTCACATTGTACTTTGGCGCAGAACAGCCCTCGATGAAATGCAGGCTGGCGCCCTTCTCCACGATGATGAGCGTATGTTCAAACTGCCCTGCCCCTGCTGCATTGAGACGGAAATAGGACTGCAGCGGGATGTCCACCTGAATCCCCTCGGGCACGTAGACGAAAGAGCCGCCCGACCAGACCGCACCGTGCAGTGCAGCAAATTTATGCGCCTTCGGCGGCACAAGTGTCATGAAGTACTGCTGAACAATATCGCCGTACTCCTGCAGTGCCGTCTCCATATCCGTGTAGACGACCCCCTGCTTTACGAGCGACTCCTGAATCGAGTGATAGACCACCTCGGAGTCGTACTGTGCTCCGACGCCCGCGAGCGAGGACTTCTCCGCCGCGGGAATCCCCAGACGGTCAAACGTATCCTTGATATCCTCAGGAACCTCATTCCAGTCGCCGACCATCTTCGCATCGGGGCGGACATAAGTCACGATCTCATCCATGTTCAGCGCCGACAGATCCGGCCCCCATGCCGGCATCGGTGTTTCATGGTAGACCTTGAGTGATTTCAGGCGAAAATCAAGCATCCATGCGGGATCGTGCTTGCGTGCAGAAATATCGCGGATGATCTCCTCCGTCAGTCCCGACGCAGACTTATACGCAGAGCGATCCTCGTTCGTGATATCGTAGATTGTGCGCTCAATATCGTCGATCTGGGTTTTCTTCTTTGGTACAAAATCCCCCATTCCTGCTCACCCCACTCTATCGTGCTCTGCAAGAATATGGGCAAAGCCTTCCGCATTGATCTGTTCCACGAGCTCTGCGCCGCCCTCACGAATGATCTCGCCTTTGGCAAGCACATGGACAAAATCCACCTTCAGCTTATCGAGGATGCGTGCGTTGTGCGTGATAATCAGACAGGCATTCTCAGCTGTATGGAACTTTGCAACGCCCTCAGAGACGATCTGCACCGCATCGACATCAAGCCCGGAGTCCGTCTCATCGAGGAGGGCCAATTTCGGCTGGAGCATGAGCAGCTGCAGGACTTCGCTGCGCTTTTTCTCCCCGCCGGAGAAGCCGACGTTCAGATAACGCTGTGCATAGCTCGGATCAATCTTCAGCTCTGCCATCATCGCATTCAGTTCCTTGCGGAAGGCGATCAGCTTCTCCTTCTTGCCTGTAACCATCTGGCGCGCCGTACGGATCATATTCTCGACCGTGATCCCCGGGATCTCCTCCGGTGTCTGGAAGGCGAGAAAAAGCCCGTCACGTGCACGCTCATAGGACGGCTGCTCCGAAATATCCTTCCCATCAAAGACAATACGCCCATGCGTCATCTCATACTTTGGGTGCCCCATCATCACGTTCATCAACGTAGACTTGCCTGACCCATTCGGGCCAAGAATAACATGGACCTCCCCCTTGCTCACCGTGAGATTGACACCCTTTAGAATCTCCTTGCCCTCAACACCGGCATGAAGATCGGTGATCTGCAGCAATGTATCTGACATAATAAAAACTCCCTTAGCTTTACATCTGTATTGAATCCTTACAAAAATACTCGGGATTAACATTTCACATTGTAGGGGCTTTCATATAAAAAGTCAATAACTTACAGAGCAAACCATAAACAAAACATATAATTGAGACTATGTTTCATTTATCCGAGTGAGAAAGGGAAATCCGAAGCCAAGGAAAAGGGACAAAAAAGCTGCTGTACTCAGACAATATTGTCATCGTACAACAGCTGCGTACTTTTGCGGCAACTACCTACTCTTCCACGTCGTCTCCAACGAAGTACCCTCGGCCTGTGGACGCTTAACTGCTGTGTTCGGAATGGGAACAGGTGGTACCGTCCAGGCATCATCACCGCATTACTGACTTGTCCAAGAGCAAAGCCCGCAGGGCGCATGCGATTGGGTAACAAGTCGTATGGGAAAGTGTCCCAAGAGTCAAGTCCAAAG
>ERZ772926.1508-NODE-1508-length-11072-cov-2.553690_pt1 | contig 11072 bp, 12 predicted proteins | sample MGYA00511136_ERZ772926 | MGnify/ENA primary metagenome ERZ772926 (study PRJEB29015, sample SAMEA2737917) | human oral metagenome | biome: human oral; feature: human-associated habitat; material: dental | place: China | collected 2153 ... | reverse complement strand
CCGATGATGCAGACTGACGCTGTCAAGATATTCTCTGCCGCCCTCCTCGACACGATCGATCGGCTCCTCGTTATTGATCATCCCGCGTATAACCGGTTTCAAAAAGCACATGCAGTGCGGATGCGCCGGCAGGCGGGGCACCTTGTCCTTCGGAAATATCCCCGGCCCCATGCCGTAGAGATTCGCTTTGGCGTATAGATCGCAGATGTCATAACGCGGATGCCTCCCCGAGAGTCGCCACTGATAGGCGATGCAGTCGTCGTTGTTATCCCATTTGAGCAAAAAACCATCTTGGTACGCCCGCGCCATCTCCGTCCGTGCAATGCGATCGGCGAAGTAGCGCGTCCGCTCCTGCGTGGCAGCATATATCGCTTTATCGAGCGCTTTTTCGTTTTGATCCTCCAGCGCATTAACCAGTTGCGAATATGCTGCACGCATGCCTGCGGTTGTGCCCTTTGCAATCTGCCGACGAATGGGCTTTAGCGCGGCCAATATCTCGCCGCGCGGGACACCTGCACGACGAGCAACCTGCGTCAAGTCCTGCAGGAATTTCGGAAGGGACTGTGTCGGGATAATGCCCGCTTCCTGGTACCCGTCGAAGATCGCAAGGCTCGCCTGTCGGTATGTGGCACTCTTTTTGATCTGCTCCGAGATCGTCCGAGCGACCAGTTCCCGTACAAGGATTCCTCCGCGCGTTGTACGCTCCGAGAGTGTCAGACCGTCGGGCGTCCACGACTGCGTAAACAGGCGATCTGTGATGCCCTGCGGCAGTGCCTCACCATATCCGCGCTCCGCCTCTGCACGTATTTGATCGATCAACTCGCCAAACAGTATGCGCATAACCGGATATTCGCGATATGCCCGCCGCACCGCGAACGGCACAGCGTAGCCCTCCGCGATCAGCGCGCGGATGCGTCGCTCAAATGCGTCTATCTCCGCCCGCGTCGCTGTCTGTCTCATCGTCTTCGTCTCCGTAGGTCTGCGTCTGCTCTATAACGGCGGCCGCGGCTTCGAGCTCGCTGATAATCGCGTCATACGTCGCGGGCTCGAGATTCGGCAGGTATGCTTCGAGAACCTTGCGCGCAACCTCCACTTGATATGTTTTGCTGTCAAGCCCAAGGTCAAGTGCCGCCTGTGCCTGTGCGAGGCCGTCTGCAACATCCGAAATCTTGAAGTCGCGGGGGTATTCGCAGACGTAGCCGATCGCCTCACCCGTCCAGGCCTCATAGAGTGCGACAATAGCTTTCTCGGCCTCCTCGCACTGGATCGCAAAGTCGACGAGCCGTTGATTCGTCCGCTCGAAGTCCCACTGACGCGCGACGCCGGATTTCGCTGTCTGCACGCCGATGACTGAGTCGATACCGCTCATGCGGTACATCTCCCCAATGAGTCGGTCGATCTGATCGGTCAGCACCTGTGCGGGGGCCGCATCCGGCGATATGTAACTCGGCGGATGCTGACTCTCCGGTGGATAGGTGAGTACGTTGTTCGTGCCGATTGTGATATCCGTCGCGCCGTTGTCTGGCATAACAAGGATGCTGAACGTCTGATTCTGCAAAATCTGCGTGTGCCAGCTGCAGAGCTGATAGACGTAATAGTTCGTCTGTGCGACAGACAAAAACTCCGGTGGCGGCAGAGCCTCCATCGGATCGTTACTGCGCCCAAACCACTGCACGACCGGGAGACGCCCAAGACCGTGCTCCCCCTGCCGGATGATCTGCTTGTTTTCGTCCGCAACGGCCCACGCTGTTTCGGTCCAGGTATAATACCGCGTCTTGGTCTTATCCTCCGAGTCCTTGATGGTGCTCTGATACCCAAACTCGACCATGCGGCCGTGGTCGTCAAAGCGCCAATGCGTGACCTCGCTCGGCAGCACGTGCGCAAGATACGGCAGCGCACGCTTATCAAGGCTGTCCTGCACGGTCTCGCCGATCTCCGGCTCGTTGTTGACGATGACGTAGACAACGCCGTAGAGCTTTGCCATGACAGCGAGGCGGCGAATGTAGTTCTGCAGGTCTGCGCCCGTTCGGTCAGCATCATCGAGAAACACCTGGAATTTTGCCGTGTCCGTATAATCGCGCTTGATCTCGTTGCGGAAGATCGGATCCACAGATGCATTGACGATCGGCCCTGTGTAGTTGAGGTAGTACGCGAGCTTTTTGCGCTTGGCGTAATTCTCCGAGCTTTCGCGGGCATGCCGCACCAGTGCCCCGCCGTCCTTAAATTGCCCATCGCCATAGTATGCATCGCGCAGAAGCTGATAGGTCTCTGCCATTGCGTTGATGTCCAATCGTGCCCCTCCTCAGTAGATATTTGCGCGGCGCGCCTTGATGCGCTCTCCTGCCACGAGTTGTTCTGTACCGTAGCGCACCGCGTCAATCGCGTGGTTGTCCTTGTCCGGATAGGCTGATATAAATTGCCCGTCACGGTTGCGCTCGTACTCGTAGCCGACAAATTCGCGGTACGTGTTCGGCGCGCGGCGCTTATCGATGTAGATGCGTCTGCGCCCCTGCAGCCAGTGGATACCATAATCAACAGAATCAGGCCCCTTGCGTGCCGCCTGCACATTAAGTCCGAGATTGCGCATCTCCGCGATGCTCTTCGGTTCTGCGGAGTCCGCAGTCAGGTGTTGCCCGTAGATACGCGGCAGAATCTTCCGCGCTGCCTGGGCGTTGCTCAGCCGCCGCTCATAGATTTCGTCGAAAATGTATAAATCCTCGTGCTTGGCGTCATAATGCATTGCAACAAAGGCCAGCGGATCGACGGCAAAGCCGAAGTCAAGGCCAAAGTGGCGGCGGTCGAACCTTGCCACATCCGCATCGCTCAGCTCTACGCCCTCGACGTTATCAAAGACGCTGCCGCCCGTGCCCGTGACCTCGCCGAGGTACTCATGACGATACAGCGTTTCGTTCTTTTCGCGCAGGCGCTCCGCCTCCGCGATGAACTGCTCTCCAAGCCATGCCGGTGGAACATTCAGATATGTCGAACGGTGCACAACGCGATCATCGCGATCGAATAGTGCTTCTTCATTGACCCAGTTATTACGGCTCTTGGGGGGATTGTAAGAGTAGTATACCCAGTACCGCTCACCGCCGCGCAAGAGCGACTGCAGAAGACTCCGAATCTCCTCCATGCCCGTGAATTGGTCGAGCTCCTCAATCCATACGATACCGACATAGCCGAATGGCAGCTTGAGTGACTTAACCTTGTTTCGATCGTCGACACCGAGGAAAAGAATTTTCTGCCCGGTGTTCTTGTGCTCAAACGACAAAGGACTCACCCGTGCCGCAAATGCATCGGATAAGCCCAGCGCGTTGATCGCCCAGTCCACTTGGTTATAGACACTGTTGCGCAGCGTATTCGCGACCTTGCGCAGCACGACCACATGGCAAAGCGGATTCTGCAGGAGACCAAGCAGGATAGAGAGCGACGCAAAGCTTGACTTTGTGGAGCCGCGCCCTCCCGCAAGCCAATAGTGCGTATAACGATGCTCCTGCACATCGTAGAACAAATTATCAAAGCTCGGTGCTATCAGCTCCGCAACATTGACAACCCGCTCACTCATCCGCATCACCTCTCTCGAAGACAAAGGTAATCGGCGACGCTCTCTCCGTCCGATCCTTGTCAAGGGATTTCTCTTTCAGCTTGACTTCGCGCTCGTGGAGACGGATGTCAGCGCTCTCGCCGATGGTGTCCAGTAGGATCTTCATCATTTTGGGATCTCCTGCGCAGGCGCTCCGAACGATGCTGCCAAGCACTGCGTCACCGATCGTAAGGCCGTCGTCACGGATGCGCGCCGCGCGCATGATCCCGTTCTTGAGATCTGGGTGGAGGTCTTTCAGTGAGAGCGAAATCGCCTCCTTGAGCGCCGTGCGCAGCGCTTTCTTACGCCGGCGGGACTCTCCGCTCTTGATGCCGCCCTTTCTTCCGTTCTCTCTGGATTCACTCTGGCTTCGGGCCGACCCAGGAATCAGATTCTGCTCGTTCGCCATCTACACGCTCACCACCTGCCTTTAATTCTTACGATTTCTTATACCCTCGCTGGAGCGTCCTCTGGTATCCGCCGATATAACGCAATCAGAGTTTTCGCGATACTCTCGACCGCCCGCTCCCAGAGGTCATGCTTTAAATCATCGTCTTGTGGCTCAAATGTCGCAAAATGGAGATGCAGAAGCTCATGCACAAGCGTTTGCTCCATGTCATACGGGAACGGACAATCCTGCGTTGGAATCAGAGGGTCCAGCAGACGAATTAACGCCTCGCCCTTGGAAAGCGTAATATACACTTCCCCAGCGCGGTCTGGCTCACTAAACTCACTTTCCCGTATCAGTTCAACGGCAACATCCCAGTCGTTGAGCCTTAGAACGTCCTGCCACTTCCGACACAAGATGTTAACATCTTTGTCCTGACGCATAGTCAAGCCTCCTGCATGCAAAAAGGGCACCGCGTATGCAGTACCCCTATTCTTCACAGCTTATACTATATCACAGGTCTTTGTGTCCGTTTGTATCCATTTTTCAAAAACAGCCTCAAACTCATTCAGAGCTTGCCCGTGTAATTTGTGTATATGGTGATACGCATAACCAAGGCCTACCGCAATATACTCCCACGATTCACCCCACAAATACCGACGTTTCAGCACCTCACGATAACGCCCGTCCTCAATCTGCTCAATCAGCGCCCCCGCTTCCTTGCGCAATGTAATCAGCCGATCCCATTGTGTATTAACGCGCTCCGCGTATCCTTCCAGCGCCGCGATCGCATCGGAAAGATCTCCGATCTTGCCTCCGCTGACCTTATCCGCGTCATACTGAATCGCTTTCAGATGCAAGATATCGCCTTTCGCCTGCTCGTACTCCTGTTCAAGCAGTTTCAGCTCCCGCTCGGCGTCGCGGACACGCCAGAGGTACGCCCGTACTTGCCTTACGTCAGTCAATCTTTGTTCCCTCCCAGTTTGCAAATTCCGGGCTCTCGTGGATATTCCCAACAACCTCATAGTTTGAGATTGTCCGGCTAACCAGCTGTGCCTCTAATCGATTCGCGGGTATCGGTTCCGCAACGAATCGATAGGTCAACTCGCTCCATCGAATCCAATAATCCTTACCGGCTGGGGACCGGATAATGTCGCCCTCGTAAATCTCGACGCCGTTCTTGTCCTTCGCGCCGATGTACTGCATGATTGACACGGCCCCCTCTACAAGGCATTTCTCGCCAGGTGTACCCCAGAGTGCCAAAACTTCTCCTTTCTCGAAGCGGATTCCCTGCGCGTGATACACAGCCTTTCGGTGCGTGTCCCATACTCTGAACTTTATCTCACGCATCTCTAGTCCCTCCTGCTCGTATAAATATCTCGAATCGCATTCGCTACACTGTCCACTGTGAGCCATCCAAAAACCGAAACGGCACCAATAGCCATAAAATCCCAGAAGTTCAGCATTTTATCCCCGCCTTCCTACTCATCAGCTCTAGTAACTCTTTGCTGATTTCAGGCTCCTCACGCTCTATCGCCCGGGCCATCATGCAGCGCATACTCGCGTTGATAAGATGCGTATCATCCCGATCGCCAGCAAGCCACATCGAAAGATGCCGCAGAGCCCGTGCTGCGTGTTCCTTTGCTGGGATATCCCGCCACGTTTCGCCCGGATGCTTCTCTGCGCCGGCCGTCAGCCCCTCGGCAATCTCATTCAGCCACTCAAAATCAATGTATCGGTATTCATTCGGCTCCGCGCTCTGCGGATATTTCTGCTCTGCCATTTCTCTGCCTCCAATCACTCAGCGCTATCCGGAGTAACATCCGCAAAGCGCTCCTCCTCGAATCTCGCCAGCGGTGCAATTAATCCTCCTGCGGGTACCGCAGCAGTAATATCCGGATTAACCTCCATGCGCAGTAGAGATCTCCGGCTCGCAGACGCATAAATTCGTACCTGCGCTTTGCGCTGCCGGAGATAATCAACAAGATCGGACAGCCGCCGCGCGTCGAACGCTGCGAAAAAGCTCTGCCCTCCCTTGAGGCCGAGGAGCTCAATCGCCCCCGAAAAGCGGTACTCTACACGCAATCGATCATCACGCACATACGCCGTAAGGCCATCTGCACGCCATACCAGCAAGATGCGCTCCATAATGCGGGGGTTGGGCGCACAGGCAATCGCCGCTTTCAGCACGGCATGAAATTCCGCTAGCTCGTCTGCATCCGCCGTTGCATACGGCTCGTTGCCGCGAAGCTCCGGCAGAATCTTGCTGTAATCCGGAATCTGCGCATCCTCAATGGCGAGATTGCTCGTTACATCAACTGCGCCCTCTCTGCCGGACGGATCCTCAACCCAGATGCAACTGTATCGATTCGAGGCGTAGGCGCGCCCTTTCTGGTAATGGATCGCTGCCTGCGCTCCATCTTTGCCCAGTACCTTCTTCACGTTCTTCATAAACGTCAGCATTTTTAAGTCCTCCTTATCGCGCCTTGTAGCACTCTATCCTTGCTTTGACCGCATCCAGCATACTCTCCTGCCCTGCGGCCTTGCCTTCCAGCGCCCGCATTACGTCCTCGTCGATCGTCCCTTTTGCGACAAGATGATGCAGCACTACAGATTCGGTCTGTCCGGGACGATGCAGACGCTTGTTGGTCTGTTGGTACGCCTCGAGGCTCCATGTCAATCCGTACCACACGACGATATGCCCGCCGTGCTGGAGATTGAGACCGTGCCCCGCGCTCTGCGGATGCACCAACAGCAGCGGTATGTGTCCTGCGTTCCAGTCGCGAATATCCTCCGCCGTTTTGAGTTCCCGCGCCTTGGGGTATCGCCTCCGCAGCGCGTCAAGATCATGCCGGTAGCTGTAGATCACCATGACGCTCTTGCCCTCGTTGCAGCTGATAATCTCGTCCAGCGCCTCAAGCTTCGCCCCGTGGATCTGCACAACTTCTTTCTCTGCATCATAGACAGCCCCGTTGGCCATCTGCAGCAATTTGTTTGTCAGCGCGGCAGCAGATACGGCAGTGATGTCCGTATCTCCGATGCTCAGCACAAGCTCCTTCTCCATCTCATGATATCGCTCCAACGCTTCATCCGGCAGCTGCACCTTAACGATGTTCTGCATCAGCGGCGGCAAGGTCAGATAGTCCTCGCTTTTCATACTGACGCAGATGTCACCGATTTTGCGGAATATCTCTTTGTCGGCACCGGGACGCAGATCGTAACTGTATACAACATAGCCGCTCTGCTGTCCGGGTCGGAAATATCGCTCACGGTACTCCGTCAGTGTCCTGCCGAGCCGTTCGCCGCGATCAAGGAGATACAGCTGACTCCAGAGATCCATCAAACCATTGGGGGCGGGCGTCCCGGTGAGAAGCACCACGCGGGAAATGAGTGGTCGCACTTTCCGCAGCGCCTTGAAACGCTGCGATGCAGGGTTTTTGAAACTGCTCGACTCGTCGATCACGACCATGTCAAACGGCCACTTGTCACGGTAGTAACCGACCAGCCACTTAACGACGTCACGGTTGATGATGTAGATGTCTGCGTCTGCCCGCAGTGCCGCTTCGCGCGTCGCCATATCACCGACAACAATGGAGATACGCAGGTTTTGCGTATGCGCCCAGGTCTCACACTCGTCGCGCCATGTACTCAGAGCCACACGCAGCGGAGCGATTACAAGCACTTTGCTAACGGCGAAGCGGTCATACATCAGCTCGTCGATCGCCGTCAGCGTCGATACCGTCTTGCCCATGCCCATATCCAGCAAAAGAGCGACGGCGGATGTATCGATAATCCGCTGGATCGCGTACTGCTGATAGGGCCGTGGTACGAACTCCCGCACCATCAGCGCAGATACCAGTCGCAGAACTGCTCAATATCCGCACCGGAGCAAATAATGTGCACGGGGAATCCGCGCGATCGGATTTCGCGGCAGGCGGCCTCCTGTGACTTCCGCAGATGTCCGCTCGGGCGCTTGATCTCCGCGAAGACTGCGCGCCCTCCGGGAAGAAGTACGATGCGATCGGGCACGCCGACGCGCCCCGGGGAAACGAATTTCATGGCAAGCCCGCCCGCTTCTTTGACCGCCTTCACGAAATTCCGTTCAACTTGTTTTTCCGTTATTGTTTCGTCGGACCGAAACAGCCCCGAAAAAATATTTTTCATTTTTCCTCCTCCGCCTCTTGACAAGGCAGACCGTTTTGTGTTACGCGCGTGCGCACCCGCGCAGGCGGGCGCGACACATTTACGGATTTAAGAAAATTAAACATTATGTTCGTATTTCTATCCTTAATTCAGAATATCTCTATACAAACAAAGTTCCAAAGTTCCATATACCGTAACCCCTTATCGCTCTAAGGTTTAGCCCGGAACTTTCTAAAGTTCCACAAAGTTCCAAAGTTCCATTTTGTCTAATGTATTTTTCATAACTGGAACTTTCCCCCCTTCGTGGAACTTTCCAAAGTTCCACTTAGCCGCTCCGGATGAACCCTTTTTGCTTTCCGTAATGGGAGAATCGGATGCCTCCACTCGGTTGATCCCAGCCCTTCATCTTACGCAAAACATCATTGATTTCTATTGATTGCGTTCGAGTTAGCTTTTTGGGATCTCCGTTCAGGAGCTCGACCCAGATCTCCATCGCACAGACACGGTCACGCGGTACCGTCCCCTCAGGCATGTCCAGTCCGTCGCCGTGGATGTAGTCGCGGCGCTCTCCGAGATCCAGCTTTGCCCAGCCCTCCGGCAGCGGGCGATCCACGAAGTCGTAGATCAGCCCTGCCAAGGGGCTCTCATCCGTGTGTGCCTCCTGCAGCTCCCGCGCAATCGCCTCCATGCTGGGGCTCAGATGCAGGGGCTCGCCGCCCTTGAAGGCGTCGACGGCCTCCGCCCATATTTGCCCCACAACGTCCTCCGTCAGGTGCTCAAAATGTGACATCTTCTGCCGCTCCTTGTCCACCTGCATCGGCCACCAACGGCGGCCACCCGTCTGATCACGGATAAAGTCCGCGATATTGGTCGTCGCGATGAAGATGCACTGACGCGGATACCGCTCTGTACGGCGCCCGTAGGCGGCTCTGAAGGAGTCTTCCTGCTTGGAGATAAACTGCTTGACCAGCTCGAAATCCGCTTTCCGGATCGCGGCCAGCTCACCCAGCTCAATGAGCCAAAATCCCTGGATATGCTCCATTGCGTCCTTGCCTTGGACGGTCACGAGGCTTTCGGAGTGCCAGCCATGCGCGAGTTTGCGTACAAGGGAGGTCTTGCCCTGTCCCTGCTTGCCGATCAGCGTCAAAACCGTATCGAACTTGATGCCAGGCTCGAGCGCACGGCCGACGGCCGCCGCGAGCGTCTTGCGTGTTACGGCACGGTTGAACTCCGTGTCCTCCGCCCCGAGGTAGTCAATAAAAACCGTATCGAGGCGCGGGATGCCGTCCCATGTTAGTCCCAGCAGGTAATCTTTGAGCGGGTTGAACGCATGGCGCGTCGTGACCTCACTCAGCGCATCCTCGATCGTACTTTTGCCGCGGATGCCATAAATCTCCTCGAGGTAATTCCGCAGAGACGAATCGTCGCTGTCCATCCAAACGGTTGACCGCTCGCGCGGCCGCCACGGCAGATCACGCAGCACGACAATACGGTGTGCGAAGTCGTCGATCGCGGCCGTGCCCCGCAGCGCAGGATCGTGCTCGAGGATCAGCTTGACATTTTTCGCGGTGCTCTCGTAACCGCCCATAACGGTCACGTCCATCTCTTTGAGCCAACTGTTATCTTCCGCCTCCCCTTCCACGGGCTCGAAGTCCTGCCGCACCTCCGCAAGGCGCTCCTCGCCGATCGTGACCCTAACGCGGTCATCGGCCGCCGCAAGCTCCTGCATCGCCTTGTAGCTTGGCAGGCGCCCGGGCGGTGTCTTCGGCGATGCGTCCTCGTCACGAACGCGAAACTTATGGATGCGGACAAGATCAAACGCGTTGACCAGCTGTCCGCAGCAGGGGTCTGTCGAGTGATGGCTGAAAAGGAACTTGCCGTCATCGTAGATGACCGCGCCCGCCGCAGACGTTCCCGCCGTATAGGTGTAGCGGTCATCTGCGGCGCACTGCTCATATACCCCGGGCAGGAATGTATCCATTGCCTCAGTGACGCTATATGTACGGCAGAACGCACCGACAATGCCTTTCTTGGCCAACGGATCCTCTTGCTTCTCGGCGGACCTTCGAATCTCGGCATGCACGCGTGAGCTCTCCGGCCACTGCGACTGATCGCGCCAGTCCTCATAGCGGGCGAGCCACTTATCGGCGTCGAGGAATGCGTCGTCGTTAAACTCGAAGACGTATTCCCCATCGACGGGCGTCGACGGCCAGAACATCAGCCGATGCGGCTGATAGGTCGTGTCGTCGAACTGCTCGATGTCGATGTCCGCCGCGACGCGCCGTGCGATTGCCTGATACTCGTCCGGCGATACCGGGCGACTGAGCGGCAGGACAAGACGCAGGCGCGGCTTTTCGGGCGTGTGCTTATGCGTGCTGTAGATCACGGCCGCCGGGCTCTCAAGTGTGAACATCACGAGATCCCAGAAATCCGGCTGCGCAAAGTCCGCATCGAGTGTCAGAAGCTGCCGACTTGCGACAGACTCTGCTGTCCGGCGTCCGCCCTTCAGCACTCCACCGACGAAGCCGCCCACATCCTTGATGCGGCTCTGTTCGGTCTTTGGGAGCTTCTTGTATTCGGCGATGGTCTCGTTCGTGCGCTGTGTCTCGCTGAGACGGCGGACGAAGTCCGACCAGTTCATTTCTTGGTTTTTCCAGTGTTTGTCCATCCGGGAGCGCCCTATGGCAATCGTAAGGCGCGCGTCATGCGAAAACGCGGGGATGGTATCTGTCTTGTTGCTCATGAGGATCCACCCATGCTGATCCCTCCTATGCAGTCATTGCGGCTGCTGTCTCTGTTACTTGCGGTCGTGCGTCTATATCCTCACAGCGGCTGTACGTGATGCCGACCTGATCCGCCCACGCGATGATCTCGGCATTGACCTCCGGCTTTTTGTGGACGGGCTGATTGCAGTCGAGCTTTGCTTGCTTGATCGCACCGTCCGTAACCTCGATGCAC
>ERZ772926.1505-NODE-1505-length-11095-cov-4.804529_pt1 | contig 11095 bp, 10 predicted proteins | sample MGYA00511136_ERZ772926 | MGnify/ENA primary metagenome ERZ772926 (study PRJEB29015, sample SAMEA2737917) | human oral metagenome | biome: human oral; feature: human-associated habitat; material: dental | place: China | collected 2153 ... | reverse complement strand
ATACGAATACCAGCAGCGGCAACAGTACCGAACATCAACAATGTTGCACCACCCAAAACTGGGTCAGGAATCAATGAGAAGACCTTACCAACAACAGGGAAGAGTCCTAATAGAACCAAAGCACCAGCGATAAAATAACCAACATAACGGCTGGCGACACCCGTAAGCTGTATCATACCGTTGTTCTGGGCAAAGATAGAATTAGGGAAACTATTAAAGACAGCTGCCAATAAAGAGTTGAAACCATCTGCAAGAACACCACCCTGCGCTCTTTTCAAGAAGACAGGACCTTCAACAGGCTCACCAGAGATGAGCGAATTGGCTGTAATATCACCAAAAGCCTCTACAGCTGTTACGAGATAAATAAGTCCGATACCAATGATTGTACCCAAATCAAAGTTCAAACCATATTTGAAAGGAACTGGAATATTAAGGCTACCACTACCTTTAAGGCTTGAAAAGTCAATCATATTGAGTGCATAAGCAGCTACACAGCCTATCAATAGTCCCAACACAATGGATCCCATACGTAGGAAACGGTTGTTGGAACGATTGAAGAAAATGATACTGATTAATACTAATAGTGCAAGTCCAAGGTTCTGTAAAGATCCAAATGTACCCGCATCAACAGCTGCCTGACCGCCACCACAAGAGTTGATACCAGCTTTAATAAGGCACATACCGATGAGAGAAACAACGATACCTGATACCAATGGGGTGATAATCTTGCGCGTGTAAGGTAAAAGACGGCTCACAACCATCTCTACAACAGATGCAACTAAACACGCGCCGAAGATGTAGCTGAGTCCCATCTCTATGTTCATTTTACCGTTAATCATGCCGAGCATACCTGCACCGATAATAGGACTGATGAAAGAAAAAGATGTTCCCTGAATACACAGCAGACCCGCACCAATCGGTCCAAATCTACGGCACTGAATAAAGGTAGCCAATCCAGACACGAAGAGAGACATTGACACGAGGAAACCTGTGGTATCCAAATCAAATTTTAATGCCGAACTAATGATGAGTGGTGGTGTGATAATGGCTACAAAGATTGCCAACAGATGCTGCAAAGCTGCAAAAATTGTTTCACGAATTGGTGGACGATCATTCAGACCATAGATAAGTTCCTTAGACTTTTCCATTCTTTTGTTATTTAATGCTTTGAAAATAAAGATAAGCGTTTATACTTTTATAAAATGAAACGAGCAACCTTGGATACTCCAAAGTATAGCATTTCATCCCTTTAAGGTTAGATTGACGCTTCTAAAGAGTAATTCCTATCCTTTTAAGAAACGTTTTTATTACGAATACTAACCCCTATTATACAAGAAAGGTGGACGCACAAGTCCACCTCATTTATTTTTCTCTCATTTTAATCTCACAATTATCAAGCGACTCGATAATAGCCAAACTCTCACAACGAACGCCCTCCGCCTCAATCACTTCACGCCCATGTTGGAATGCTTTCTCAATGATAAAGCCCATACCTACCAACTCAGCACCAGCTTTCTTACAAAGGTCAATAATACCTTTCGCCGCATTACCATAAGCCAAGAAGTCATCAACAAACAGCACCTTATCACCTTTGCCCAAATATTCCTTCGATATCACGACGTAATACTCTCGTTGTTTCGTAAAAGAAAAGACTGTTGTTGAAAGCATATCGCTCATCGTGGAAGGCTTTTTCTTCTTCGCAAAGACCACAGGAAGATCGAGCAGGAATCCCATCATAATGGCAGGAGCAATGCCACTCGCTTCGATTGTGATAATCTTGTTGATTTCTGTTGAGGCATAACGGCGGATAAACTCCACACATATCTGCTTCATCAGATTCGGATCCATTTGGTGATTGATAAACTTATCTACCTTCAAGATTCCATCAGGGAAACACTTTCCATCCTTTAGGATACGGTCACGTAATACTTTCATTGTGCAATTAATCGTTTGTCTATTTCGAGAATTAATTGCCTACAAAAGTAGTAAAAATCTCAAATATAAAGAACAATACTTGTGCTTTTTTCTATATCTTTCCAAATATTATCCTTAATACATTTATGTCATGCACTATCTGAAAGAATTACAGCAGGTATCCTCTTAAACCTAAATCAGTTTATCAGGGCACAACACACATCATTATTTAGCCCAAATCTCATTCGAAATGCTCATCACTCCAAGGTGCTGCAAAAACACTGACCTAAGCGAAGAAGAACGGTTCTGACTAATAAGAAATCCGAAGAGTGACAGAGAAAAAGGAAATACAATTTACTCATTGCTTCCTATCTCTTTCACTCCTCGGATTTATCTATAAATTCATAAGCTTGTAAGAAAGGAGTCATTACAAATCCTTCACTACAAGAACGCTGCCACAGAACCTCTTACCGCAAAACATCTGCTACAACACCTCTACCATTACCGCATCTATGTTCTTTTTCTTCAATGCTTTCACAATAGATCTGGCTGTGGCAAAATCCGTCTCAAGCGGGATGGTCTTCATTTTACTCTTGAGAATATTATTAAGAGAAGTTCCCGTAAGAGCACTATTATTATGGCAACGTGAATTGACAGTGTTCACCACAAACGGCTTCTGCTCCTTGTGAGGTTTGGTAATTAACTGGATATTATAGCGAGGCTGCACATCAGGCTTTTCGTCCGTCTTCTCTGGATCAGAAGGCGGAAGAACTGGCGGTTTGGGGTCAACAATAGGCTCTTCCTGTTTTATCTCTACAAGCTGGTTATTGAAGATTTCGATAAGTTTGGAGATACCCATTGGCATATCCGCTGTGGTAACACAGAGATTTACATCTATGCACCGCTTGCTTTTATATTCCTCCTTAGTAACATCCGTAATTGCACCAGAGTCACCGGGAGCAGAATACTTTGCCTTGAGTTCTACCTTATTGTCCTGTATGCTGCTCTCCGTAACCGTTGCCTGAAAAGTCAGGTTAACCTGTTCTATCTGCAGATAAGGAACAGGCACGATACAGACAAGTGGCATAATGAGTCGGTTTACCACTCCGCCACTTTCAAAGTAGAAGGTTACGGTGACAGGCTCAAGGTCATAAGGGTCACCATCTTGTTTTCTAAACACCACCCCATTGAGATAATCAAGGGTAGCCAGAGCAGCCTCTTCTTGAGCATTGACACAGGCAGATAGAGGTCCGCCAATGATGCGATTGAAATCAAGTGCGCTCAGCGGAGAGTTCTGCTGACTTTGGTTGGGAGCATTGGATTCAGGCATATTCTTTCTGTTTTAGAGGTTCTTGGAATTGATACTTATTGATTATCCGTCGGCTCATCAGGCTTCCGAATGCGGATGCAGTTGTTGCCTACTATCTGCAACAAACGTGACATGCCGCCCGCAGGGAGTTCAGCAGAGGCTTTAATGTTCACACGAATGTTATTGCGCACATCGTATCCTGTCTGCCGTGATTCGGTCAACAGTTTATTGGAGGGCGAGAAACGCACCTTTAATCCTTCCTGCTGACTGGTATTTGAGGACATGATACTCACGAAGAAAGTAAGATCAGCCTGACTGATTTGCAGGAAAGGAAGCGGCACCAGTACCAACAGGGGCACACGGAGAGTATGACTTTTCCCATCCATCTGAAGAGAGAACGTCACCATTACAGGCTCAGAACTGCCATCGGAGGAACGGAAAGCCGTGCGCTCAATGAGGTCAAGCGACTTTTCCAAAGTCTCATGCTGCGCCTCAACGCAGTCGGCAAGCGTCTTGCGCATGACGTCAGAGAGCCACATGGCATCTTGATACGTCTTACTTCTGGGTGTATCATTCTGGATTTTACTCATTTCTTCTTACGTGATTTGACTTTCCCACTTTTCAGGGACTTGTCTACCTTTTCTCCCTTAACGCTCTCCCCATCAATTACTCGATCATTGGATGCTGAACGCGTAACCACACGAGGACGGACTGGTCGCTCTACATTGATAGTCCCTTCTGTTTCTGTAAGTCTATCAATAACACCAGAGGGTATTCTACCCGGCCGATCTATCTGAATAGGTTGTTCTACTTTAATAGGTCGCTCCACATTTATAGGTCGCCCTATGTTAATAGTACCTCCTACATCAGTAATGCTATCTATAATATCAGGGCGTACAATACCGGAGTCAATTATACCAGGGCGATCTATTTGGACAGGTCTCTCTCCCAAATCAGGCTTTGTTATCTTACCATCCTGACCTACTGTACCCAGATCTATCATGACAGCAGCACGTTTACGCTCATTGTCAAGCACATAACCCACAAAGTCGGTATAGGCTTTATCGATATAGCCACCCTCAAGATAACACTTGGGTAACTTGTTGTTGTTGAGTTCGCCGTAAGTGTACCAGCCATTATATCGTTTGCTGAAACTCGCAAGGTCTTCCTTGAGAATACGCTGACCATTATCAGAAGAGAGTGTATCAGGATAGATACGCTGTGCTGTCCTAAGTGCAAGCAACAGATGATTGCGCAACCAGTCATGTCTGTTGTCACCACGTAACGTTTCCTGTCGTTCGATGTTCCACTGTATACTCTTACTAGGGTCAAAAGTGCATTCCGGATGCGGTTTCTTCCTATTGGTTTCAGGCAGTGCAAACGGATTGTTAGGGTCAGGACGATTTTCACGTATGCGACGCTCCAGAGCTTCCTTCTTCCTCTGTTCCCTCTCTTCTTTCAGCTTCTGTTCCCTTATCCACTCCTCTTCAGAGTGTTCCTTATGATACTTGAGAGCCTGTACGAGGTCTGCGATCTTTTCACGACGCTTTTGTTCTCTGACTCTACGGCGTTCTCTCTCACGCTCTCTTTCTTCTTCAATGCGCTTCTGTTCCTCAATTTCAGCCTCTCTGATAGCACGTTGGCGAGCTGCTTCCCACCGCATATTCTCCACTTCTTCGGCTGTCAGAGTCTCTTGTATAATGAGATTATTACCAAAGAACTCAAGCATTTTCGCCATACCGGCTGGCATATCGCTGGTAGCGGCACGAATATTGATACCCATTTTGCTCTGCATCGAAATAGACTTTTCATCCTCTTCGGTGCGTTTGTACCCCTCCGAAGCATATTTTGCTTCCATCTTATCGCTGTCGCAGGCAGTTATGTCGGCCGTAAAAGAGAGGTCAACATAGTTAATGCGCATATATGGGATAGGCACGATCGTCATAAGCGGTACCGTCATGAGTGTGGGAACTCCTCCCATTATGAATGAGAAAGTAACGGTAATAGGCTCTGTACCCTCAATATCAAGACTCGAATCTGTCATCGTGAAACCACGGATAAAATCCATTGTGGTCTGCGCAGCCTCAGCCTGTGCATGAACACATGCTGCCAATGGACCGCCGATGATGTTTCCGAAGGGGATGGAATTGAGGGCGCTCACAACCTGTTTGCCTGCATTTGTGTTAGTTCCATCTTGCATAGTGTTACGGAATTATCGTTGGAATGAACTTGCCTTCTTGAGGTTCTGTTGTGCCTCTTCGACGTTTTTCAATATCTCCATCGCCCGCTTTGACTCGTTTCGGTTGATATTCAGCACGAGGTGACAGTGTGGGCAGTGCAGTCCACTTGCCGAAAGCAGTTCTGTGATGGAAGTAGAAATGAATGTTCCACATTTAGGACAATTGAGTCCTGGGGTTTTCTGTTGATTATTTGTCATAGTTAATAAGTTTGAAGTTATTCTTGGTTTTTGTCTTTTGTTATCACCTTGATACTGCTGTCAGTTGCTTGCAGTAATCCCCGCATACCATCGGGCAGCTGGACTGGTTCGAGCTTGACATGTACCTTAATGTTTGTCATCTTCTTTTCCATTTCCATGGACTTTGATGTTTCTGTCGGCACAGGTCTGATGAGTCTGACACGGACACCAGGTGCTATTATCTTTCTCCTCAGCATTTCTTCTCCCAGCTTATCCGCCTTTTCTGCTTTAGGAACAGATCTTAACCTGTTCTTGAATAACGGATAACGCTTCAAGAAGTGCTCACGTTCTTTACCGCTCACAACAGTCTTGATATCAATTTGCGCTTCGATATCAAATGTTGCTTCAGAAACACGCAGCACAGGAAGTGGCAGCAGTGACAGCTTAGGGATAGAGATAACCTGACGCTCTCCATCAGAATCTGTCATTTCAAAGTCTATCATCTTGAGCCTTTCCCGCCCTTTTGCATTTGCAGAGGGCATCAGAGCGTAGTCACGCAGCACCTTCAGGTAGTCTTCAGCAGCCTTCTGGTCAGCGGCAACAGTTGATTGAATCATTCCCGTCAGCATATCTGCCAACGTCATGTCCATCGAAAACTTATCTCTGTTACCAGACATATCTTCAGGACGAATATCCTTGGTATTGGTAGTATCGTTGCCCATAATGCATTATCAGAGGTTTATGATTCAGTGATTTTTACGCTGTCCTGTGGTGAGACCTTCAACGAAAGGCTATGAACGGCACTCTCTGGTAACACCGCCAGACGGTCAGCATCTACGATAACATCCATTGACTGAATGCCGTCTTCTGGGATTTCACCGGTTTGTCCACCGTCAGAGTCTATTGCGAACCGGAAAGTTATTTCCATATCACCGATGGTCACGGCAGGCAGGTTCAGCTGATGAATAACACCCGCACCCTCATATTGTTCAGCAAGTGCTTCTGTAAGGAGGTTAGCTTCATGCTGCGCAGACAGAACGTCGCGCAGCACAGAAGCTATTACATCTTGCAATTTCGTCATATTGAAATTATTTTATGATACAAATACTATGCGTTGCAGTTTCCCTGCAGTAATGTTATAGGTTCCTTTTTCACTGAACACAAGCAGCATATTGTCGCCACTCTGCAGCAAAGTAGGAGTTTTCTTGCCGTTAAGCTGCACGCATTTCACCGCTGTTGGCTGGTAAGCTCCCTTTTCGTCACGATAGTTTACCGATATGGCAGCATACCCGTTGACAAGTGAAACCTGCTCTGTCGACACCTGAAGGATACCATTTGGGTCTATGACTTCCGTCGACTCATTAAGTACACCTAACAGTTTGTCGATTCCACGAGGCATTTCACCTTCGCTTGCAGTGATGGTAACGTCCATCGTTGTTTCCACACTGTAACGTGAGTCACGGGTTGCACCGGAATCTTTCTTTGACGAATAGCTGGCTGACAAGGTTGCCTTAGGGCTTGACTTGGTCTCCGCTTCAGCTTGTTTAGCATTCTGACCTGCTGCACCTCCCTTATCCGTTGAGGGCTTCTGCGCTCCTCCTCCAGAGGAAGAAGGCTTAGCAGATTTATCATTGCTATTCAATCCAAAAGTGGTATTGACAGGTGTTCCGCCACTTCCGACAGAAGCCACAACCGATGAGATTGCATCCACCTTCGCCTTGAACGTATAGTTCATGGACGTTATGGAGAGGCGTGGCACAGGCATCAGCGTAAGCAATGGGACCCGCATCTTTACCTGTTTGCCATCGCGGACGAAGTTCATCGTGACATAGATTATCTGTCCCTGTCCGTCCTTGTCCACTTTTATGCCTTCTTCACGGATGTAACTGAGCGTTTCCTTTGCAAGGTCACGCTGTGCCTTGATGGCCGCACGTAACGGATTACCTATAAGTTTATCAAACGACAGCTTATCAAGCAGGTTCAGGGAGTCTTCCACAAAAGCCTTATCAATCTGCACTTCGTCCAAATCCTTCATCTGATCAGCTAATGACGGTTGGCTTGCACCTCCCTTATTGTCAGTTCCAACAGCATTCTTGACACCATCAAGAGCACTCTTACCTTCTTCAACAATTCCACCTTTTTCCTCTTTCGAAGTATCAGCGGCATTCTTGTCTTTAGTCTCGGTATTACTGTCTTTATCCTCAGCTTTACCTCCGGCATCTTTATCGGAATCCTTACCCTTACCGCTGTCAGTGCCTAACAGATCATTAGCCTTGTCTTCTATCTTTTCTTTAACCTTGTCTTTAACAGTATCCTTAACCGTATCTATAATATCAGTAAGGATACCACCGCCCTCTTTTCCAGATTCACCTTTTGCGGCATCTCCGTCCGTTTTCGGGTCTTGTTCCGTAGGCGGGGAGTTATTGGTAAGATTATCATCTTTTCCTATATTCTTATCATCTGGCATAGTCGGTTACTATTTAGTTACTTTAATGACCAGCATTTTCTTGCCAGCCTTTGCACAATAGAATCCCTCTTTCTTGAACTCGCAGAGTACTCCAGTGTCATCGGCAGTTGTCCGACATTCTTTGTCTGTAAGCGCACTGCCCGTCTTAGAGTCCTTATACTCATATAAATTAATATCTTCAGGCATATAATAGCCTTCGCTATTCTTATAAGAGATATAGGTACTTCCTCCACCTACCAGGCTGACAACCTGGTCAGAGGCGTGCATTTCACCCTTTGTGTCCGTAGAGTCAATAGAGTTGCTGAGTACCTCCAGCACCTTAGCCATTCCAGCAGGCATATCATCCTGTCCAGCCTTAACATTCACGTCCATCGTATATTCCACACTGTACTTGGAATCACGTGTAGCTGTGGAGTCTTTCTTGCTTGATATGCTGGTGCTCAATTCTACACTGGCACTTGCTATGAGATAGTTTACTCCTGCCTTTGCCTTCATCCCCGCCTCAAATCCAAAGGATTTATGTACGGACTTTGAAGTAGATGCTGCCGCAGAGATGCGTGCCTTGAAGGCAATATCAATCTCTCGTATAGCAAGGTAAGGAATCGGAACTATCGTCAGCAATGGCAGGCAAAGAGTTGCCGAACGCCCATCTTTGCGGTATTCGAAACTCACATAAATTGCCTTCTTTCCACCGTCCTCAGTGTCTGTCAGTCCTACATCTCTGATAAACTCCCAGGAAGATTGTGCAGCTTTTGCCTGAGCATCAATGCAGGCAGTTAGCGGACTTCCTATGAGAGTACCAAAAGGTAATGACTGCAAAGCATTTGTGGCGACTTGAGAAGGAGTCGTGTCAATGGATGCCATAACCTTGGAAAGATTTAGAAATTAATAAATGAACAATACTTTCGAGGAGATATTACTTCGGCTGAGCAGGAGCAACAGGTGCTGCAGACTCTGCAACCTTTATCTCTATTGCATGTGCATCACCATATAGAATCTTATGAGCACCTACAGCCAGTTCAAACTCCTTCGTCTTCTCCATCTTATTTTCCGTACCCGCAGCACCATTCGAGCAGGTGATACCAGAAGAATCATACAGTCCAGCAGGTGTCTTATACTGTGCGATAACCTTTGCTGTCTTGCCTTTTTCCACATAGAACATGGTATCGTTTACAGTCAACTCTCCATCTGGTGAGCAGAGATCCATTGCAGCACCTAACATTTCAAGAATCTTTGCCATACCTGCAGGCATAGACTCCTGACCGGCATGCACAGCCACGTCTATAGTGGTTTCAATACTGAATGATGAATCCTGCGTACTTTTGGAATCGTGTTTAGAAGAATAAGAAGTCTGCAGACTGGTTGTCTTTCTCTTAAACCATCTCTTTGTATTTCTTGTGTAATCCCTCTTATACTCACTTGAATATTCATCAGTAAAAGAAGTGTTTTCAACACCAGTGACAGTTGCCTTGAAGTTGATGTCAATAGAATTGATAGCAATATACGGAATAGGAAGAATCGTCAGCAGGGGCACGCTGATGGTCACCTTTCGTCCATTCTGTATAAAGTTAAAATACACATAGATAGCCTCCTTCGTGCCATCCTCCAATTGATTCAGACCCACCTCTTGAATAAAATTCACCGTAGTCTGTGCTGCCTCTGCCTGTGCCAAGATACAAGCATTCAACGGTCCACCAATTAAGTTGTTAAAAGGAAGTCCTTGCAACGCGCTGATAGTTTTACCAGTTACTCCCATAGTGTTAAGTTTTTAGTTAGGTTCTTAAAATGGACAGATTGACAAGATAGAACCTGTATAAATCCTGTCATGTCCGTTAGTTATTTAGTTATATAAATAATGCAGCTTCTGTTAAAGTAATAGTCAAATCTATGTCGCAAATATAGAAAATAAAATGATAAGTTCCAAATAATTGAACAAAAAAAAACAATATTCCTTTTAAAAAATTCAAAAAGAAACTCTATTAACTTGACTGGGATTACTAACCAGACTATTCCCAAACCCTGTCAAGGTTTTTCTTTACATGCAACTTACGAACTTTCTAAAGGGAATATATGGACAATCTATGAAGCTACAGGGAATTACAATCATTATATTATAAGGTCATGACACATAATTTCTGTTTTGACCAATGACGTTCTGTCCGCCTCACAACAGCGAATAATACGGATAATTCCTCGCCATTACAAAAAGTTTTAGTACTTTTGCACTCGTTTGTCGGCAGGGAAGAAAAGTTCTTTCTTCCGACGTTTTCTTTAATTATATTATGTACAAACCAACATTTCAAAAGCGCAGCGTTCTGAAGTTCAAACACTTCACCAACCACGGCTATTCGCTCTTTGCTGTTCTTGGCAAAGAGGTACTGATTGGTGTACTGAGCGTCGCTACCTTACAAAATGCTACTGCCAAAGGCATTAGCGTTGAGACTGAGAAGGCAGAGATGGACTCAACTATCACCAACAGAGGCGTCATGATGGAGGAAGTGAACGTAACAGGAACGCGAGCACCACTGACAGTTAGTCAGCAAGCGAGAATGGTAACTGTACTGAGTCGTGAGGATATCCAGGCGGCGCCGGTACAAAGTGTAAACGATTTGCTAAAGTATGCCGCCGGAGTCGACGTCCGACAGAAAGGTCCTTTAGGTGCCTTGACTGACGTAAGTATCCGAGGTGGCAACTCAGAACAAATCACAGTCCTCCTCAATGGTATCAACATCTGTGATGCACAGACAGGACACAACTCTTTTGATTTCCCAGTTGACATCAGTGAAATCGAACGAATAGAAGTCCTTGAGGGTCCAGCAGCCCGCGTTTATGGTACATCTTCTTTATTAGGTGCTATAAACATCGTAACCAGAACTCCACAAAAGACAAGTCTTTCTGCCCATATTGAAGGTGGTTCCTACGGCTATCTCAGTGCTGGCATACGTGGAAACATTGCTTCAAAAGACCGTTGGAACAATCAGCTATCAGC
>ERZ772926.1502-NODE-1502-length-11105-cov-7.642262_pt1 | contig 11105 bp, 8 predicted proteins | sample MGYA00511136_ERZ772926 | MGnify/ENA primary metagenome ERZ772926 (study PRJEB29015, sample SAMEA2737917) | human oral metagenome | biome: human oral; feature: human-associated habitat; material: dental | place: China | collected 2153 ... | reverse complement strand
GACGAAGAACAAAGTTCAGGTGCGCGGCGGCACGGTGACGGGCGAGATCGCAGGCGCACGTGCCGTATACGATACGACACCTACGGCAACGCATACGCTCTCGAACGGAAATAATGTAATGCTCGGCTCGGAGGAGCCGACCCGCGCGTTGGACATGAACGTTGCAGGTGCGTCCGTCTACGGGACGGACTACCGTGACGTGACATCGGGCGTGGCAGGAACACCAGAGCTGACCTTTGACAGCGCCAGTGACCAGATCAAAGATAACGAGCTGATCGTCACGACGACGGGAGTATCTGCGAAGAAGGTTCGCAATTTCGATTCGTATACCTTTGTCCTCGGCGACAATTTCGAGAATAAAGATACGATGCTCACGCTCACCGAGGCGGGCGGATTTGGTACAGTCTCGAATGCAGCATCGAATCCTGCTGTGAAGGTTGATTGGGGGAAGGTCAAGGCAAATACCTCCAAGCTGACTGATCGGCGTGGCGGGGGCATCCACGGCAGAAATAACTTCACACTGATGCAGGAAGTCGTACCGGGCACAGGAGGAGCGATCTCCTATCCCCGTGAGCTCGCCTTCGCGAACTATACAGATACGGCAGGGATCGCGGAAATCGACCGCGTCTACGAGAAAAAGATGACGGCAGATGTTGCACCCGCTGCAGGCTCGACGGATACGTCGGCAAATAAGGTGCTGCTTGAGCTGAACCGCTTCCGCAACGATGAGGTGACTCATAAAGGAACGGAGGCGCAGACGCCCTCCGAGGTATACGGCGGCTACTCCGGCTACGATCATACGGAGAAAGTCAGTGGCGTTCTGACAACGCTTGGCACGACAACCGAGAGCAATATACTGAACATCGAGGGCATCGCAAATGGAACGACGCTCAAGGCGTATGGTGGCTATACAGGAGGCGCACGCGGCGGCTCGAAGGACAACGCCGTTCATATCAATCTGGAGGAACTGCCGGGCAACGTGGCATCGGGCGATCTGGACTCCGTCTATGGCGGCTATGCAGAAGGTGCGAACGCAGGAGCAGTAAGCGGGAATATCGTGACCTTCTCCCAGGGCGCAACACTCCATGATCTGATGGGCGGCTATCTTAAGAGTACCACGAGTACGTCGGATGTCTCAGGGAATCAGGTGTTCATCGCGGGCGGCGAGTTCAACAATGCTGTCGCCACGGATCCTGCCCCACGCATTTACGGCGGTGCTACGGATGGCTCCGGTACGGCAACCCGGAACGTTCTGCAGATCACGGGCGGGACGATAGGTAATGCAACACATGCAGCGGATGTCGTCGGCGGACGCTCGGCGACGGGGGCGGCAGAGGAGAATCATGTCGTCCTTGGCGCTGCTGAGCCGGGGGCAACACCCACTGCACCGGCGCTGAAGGGCAATGTAACGGGCGGATACGGCGCGACGGCAACAGACAATACTGTCGAGATTCTTGCGGGCACGCTTACTGGCTCGGTCTACGGCGGCTATGCGACGACGGCAGGAACACCGGCAACGACGGGGGCATCGCCGACGGCGGAGGTCTCTGCCCTGCGCAACAACAAGGTAACGCTCCGTGACGGCGTCACTGTTACGGGCAATGTCTATGGCGGCTATGCTGCAGCGGATGCGTCGAACATGACGGCTGCGACGGACAGCAATACCATTAACCTCTATAAGGCAGTCATCGGCGGTACGATCTACGGCGGCATGGCACAGGATGCAGCAGGACATGATGTTGTCAGCGGCAAGAATAATGCGCTCGCAGTCCATGGATACGACTCCAAGGCTGGCGATTTTGCAGGGGTACAGAACCTCAACTTCTACCTGCCGGAGGATGTTAAGAATGATCCGCTGAATGATGTCAATGCACCGACCATGCTGAAACTTACCAACGTGACGAATGTCGATGCAAATGGCAAGAAGGATCTCAGCAATATCAAGGTCGGTGTGGAGCTTGATGCACGTCGCGCAGTACTGCACAGCGGTGATAATATCAGCCTGATGACAGCGTACAATGCGAATACACCGGTGGAGCTTACGCCGGATCATCTGATCAAAGCACCGGCAGAGGGGCGGCAGGATGCTCTGAGGTATAAATTCGAGCTCGTTACTGTGCCAACGGCAGATGCTGTGGCAGTTCCGACAACGACAGGTGGAACTGCTGCAGTGAACAACAAGCTGATTGCAAAGGTCACCGAGGCTGCACTTGACCCGCAGACTAAGTCTCTCGTCGAGACACGTGCGGCATCAATGGCGTTCATCAACAGTGGATCCGATCTCCTGACGGACGCTGCGATGACGGCAGCGATGGAGGCTGCGGCAACACCTGCCTCTGAGTCGCAGGCAGGACGCGCCCGTGTCGACGGAACACCGAAGGAGTACGGTATGTGGGCGGTGCAGAACGTCTCGTCCATGCGCCTCAATTCCGGCTCGCATGTCGATGCAAAGGGCTGGGGGCTCAATCTCGGCTTTGCAAAGCAGCGCGTGTCGGGACGCAATACGCTCACGTATGGCCCGTTCGTCGAGTACGGAAAGGGCTCGTACGACTCCTATCTGGACGACGGTCTGCACGGCAGCGGCGACATGGACTATCTCGGCGTGGGCGTTATGGCGAAGTCGCAGAGCCAAAACGGTGCATACGTTGAGGGCAGTGTTCGCGTCGGCCGCGTAAAGAGCGACTATGCAGGGACAATTGCAGATACGCATCGGACGTACGACAGCAGCAGCACCTACTACGCCGGACATCTTGGTGTCGGGCAGGAGAAGCAGCTGAAGAACGGCAATACGATTGATACATACGCGAAGTATTTCTTTGCTCATCAGGGTGGGGATACGGTGCGTCTCAGCAACGGTGCTGTCTACGACTTCGATGCGGCGAATTCGCATCGCATCCGCTTCGGTACGCGCTACACCTCGAAGAAGGGCGACGCATCGTTCTACACAGGGCTTGCCTATGAGTACGAGTTCGGCGATGATTTTGCGGCATCCTATCAGGGCTACAATACGCCAAGCCCGAGCCTTACGGGCGGCACGGGCATCCTTGAGTTGGGCTATCGCTTTGCCCCTCAGAACGGCCGTGCAACGTACGGTATCCAGCTGATGGGCATGATGGGCCAGCGTCGGGGCATCTCCGGCGGCGTCCAGATGCACTGGGCGTTCTAATACGTTAAACAATATCGACACAATAAACGAGGGCCGTGATACGATTCCGTATCACGGTCCTCGTTGTTATTTGACCGTTCCTTCTTTACTGTGCCGCCGCTTCCTTTTGATAGAGTGCGGTGAGTGCATCCTGCAGCACTTTGGAGACGTTGAGTTTTTTCTGCTCGGCGAAGGTGTTCAGCCATGCGGGGATGGTGAGATTCTTGCGGATGGATTTACTGCCGTACTTGGCGGCATAGGCGTCCATATCGAGGGAGAGGAGGCTGACGAATCCCTCACCCATCTCGGGATCGGGGTGAATGTCCTCAATGCGGCTTGCGGGCGGAGCAGTTTTCCCGTCCTCCAGTTCGCCGAGCACCCAGCCCGATGCTGCGTCCTCACCCATCGCGATTGCCTCAGAGAGGGAGTTGCCGCCGGAAACACAGCCGGGGAGATCGGGGACGACAACGGCGTAAGCAGATGATTCATCATCTGCATAGAAGATGGCAGGATAGACAAGGTTCATGGTAGTCCCTCCTTATCGATTGATGTTTGCACCTTTTAGGATATTTTTTACGATGATGTTTGCTATGTCACCGGAATGGTTCGGGACAGTCAGCGTTTTTGCAACACCCTCTTTTTGGTATTGGTTATGCGAGCCTTTCGTTCGCACAACATGCCATCCATGTTTCTTGAGGAGTCGGTCAAGTTCGATAAATCACATCTCATCACCTCTATCTCATTATATGTATCGTGCGCATTTCTGTCCAGAATAAATTTCTGTCCCTCTGTTGCGCGTATGAGAGAATCGTTCTATAATAAGATGCGTCCTTCACTAGGACAAAAGATTTGAATACGAGGTGATATGCGTGAGTGATACGTACAGTGTCGCCATCAGTTATGGCGATGTTCTCGGTTGGATTGACTATGACGGCAGTGCACGATGTGCAGAGGTTCATCTTGCCGATGAGAAGGGGCGTACGGCGGTGGAGGAGTTCCTCGCCAAAGACCATGAGGTCGAGGTACCGCACAAGACGCTGATGGACTTTACGAAGGAAACGATCACGCCGCTCGCGGACAAAGAGAGCCTGACGCTCGCGCTGACGCGTCTGTGGAATGATACGGGTGTACAGGTGGACTGGTCGCGGCCGGTGGACTACGTGAAGGAACATCCGCATTACTAAAAGCTAGTGCAGATTCTATGCCGTCGGGGGACGGCAAGGGAGGAAATATGATTCGCATTGGTATTCTTGGCTATGGCAATCTCGGACGCGGCGTGGAGTACGCCGTCGAGGCCAATCCTGACATGGAGCTGGCCGCTGTATTTACGCGGCGCGATCCTGCGTCGGTGAAGCCGCGTACGCAGGTGCCGGTGGTGGCGGCATCGCAGGCGGCAGAGTGGAAGGACAAGGTGGATGTGCTCATTCTCTGCGGCGGCTCGGCGACCGATCTGCCGAAGCAGACGCCGGAGTTCGCGAAGCTTTTCAACGTGGTGGACAGCTTTGATACGCACGCCAATATCCCGACGCACTATGCGGCGGTGGATGCAGCGGCAAAGGCGGCAGGGCACGTCGGCGTGATCTCGGTCGGCTGGGATCCTGGTATGTTCTCGCTCGCGCGCGTCTATGCGAATGCGGTGCTCACGAACGGTGCGGACTACACGTTCTGGGGACGCGGCGTCAGCCAGGGGCACTCGGATGCGATTCGCCGCATCCCGGGTGTGAAGGATGCCAAGCAGTACACCGTGCCCGTTCCGGCAGCGCTCGATGCTGTGCGCAGCGGCGCGAATCCGCAGCTCAGTACGCGTGAGAAACATACGCGCGAGTGCTACGTCGTGCTCGAGGCGGGTGCGGATGCGGCTGCCGTGGAGAAGGCGATCGTGACGATGCCGAATTACTTCTCGGACTATGACACGACGGTGCACTTCATCAGCGAGGAGGAGCTGCAGCGTGACCACGCAGGGCTTCCCCATGCGGGGTTCGTCATCCGCTCCGGTGCGACAGGCAAGGGCGGCGAACACAAGCATGTGATCGAGTTCAGCCTGAAGCTCGATTCGAACCCCGAGTTCACGGCGTGCGTTCTCGCTGCCTATGCGCGTGCGGCATACCGTCTCGCGTCCGAGGGGGTGAAGGGCTGCAAGACCGTGCTCGATATCGCGCCGTGCTATCTCACGGTGCAGACGGATGCAGAGCTGCGTAAGGCGCTGCTGTAAAATTCAATTGGTTTGTTTCGGTGTCTCGTGCAGCTTTGTACGGGGCACTTTTGTATCGGTACTGCGGTGTTCGCAGAAAGGAGGTGCAGTCATGGGACTGCTCCGTAAATTTTTCAGCAATACGGGAAAACCTCAGGGGACGATGGGAAAAATCGTCGTCGCTATGATGAATCGTGGACATGCGGGGATTGCAGCGTGGGGATTTTCGCATCTTGATCTGCAAGGGAGCGAGCAGGTGCTTGACTGCGGCTGCGGCGGCGGTGCAAACATCGCCGTATTCCTGCGGATGGTGGACGAGGGGCATGTGACGGGGCTGGACTATTCGTCCGTCTCTGTGGAGAAGGCACGTGAGGTCAACCATGCGGCGATTGCGGCGGGACGCTGTGAAATCGTGCAGGGAAATGTGCAGGAACTGCCGTTTGATGACAGTCAGTTCGATGTTGTGACGGCGTTCGAGACGGTGTATTTCTGGCCGGAGATTGCACGCTGCTTTGCACAGGTGCACCGCGTACTGAAGCCCGGCGGTATGTTTATGATTACAAATGAGACGAGCGGCAAGACGAAGAGTCATGAGAAGTGGCTGAAGATTGTCGACGGCATGTCCGTCTATACCGGCGAGGAACTCGAAAGCCTGCTCAAGGGCGCGGGATTTGCGCGCGTGGAGATCGACGAGGATTTGGCGCATGACCGTCTGAACGTTCGGGCGTATAAGGCGTAATAATCGTTTCGACATCATAAAAGCGTCCTGTGATCGGCGGGACGCTTTTTCTGTTTCGCCGAAGAGATTTTTCTGCTATAGTAGAGAGAGCAATTTGATGAGAAAGGAGCCCTGCTATGGCGATTACACCGCCGACACCGCCGACGCCCCCGACACCGCCGAAGATCACACTCGGGGATGCGGCGCGCGACGCACAGGCAAATCAGACGCATACAACGGGGGATGCGCAGGCGGAGCAGCAGGCGCGTGACTCCGTGGCGCAGGGAAACGGCGCACTCTCCAAGACGACAACGGGCACACCGAAGGAAAAGAGTGCTGCAGAACGCCCAAATGCCGGCGCGCGTACGGATGCGGCGAAGGGGGATCATGTGAGCACCTCCGCATCGAAGGTGGATCACGGGACGAAGGCCGAGGGACAGACGGGTGCGGATGTCACAAATGGTCTCGATATGGCGCAGGAGAACGCGGCGCTTCGGCAGCAGCTTGCGAATACAGAGCAGAAGCCGCCGCAGGCACCGCAGTCCTACACGGCAACGAGCGGGCTCTACTGGGCGGGGATGATTGCTGCTGCGCTTGTGCTTGGAATCGTGTTCTTCCGCAAGTTCGCGCAGAAAAAGCCCGTGGAGGCGGGGACGGAAGACACGTCGCTCGGGGAGCGCATTCTGGCGCATGACAGGGAGAATGCGGTCCCGGCGGCAGAACCACACAGGCATAAGATGTCCTACACCGCAGCGGAGGACGGCACACATGACGAGCTCCTTGCAGCGGCTGCACGTACACGGCGTGCGCGGGATACACACAGCGAGCTCCTGCCCGAGTTCACGGGGCTGACGGCGGGCGAGGCACTTGCACGGCTGACGCAGGAGAAACCGCAAGCGGCACCGCAGAAGACCGCCGCCCTGCCGCGCAGGAAGCTGCCGCAATCCCCGCCGCCGGTGCCGAAACCTGTGCCGACGGCACAGCCGCTCACGCAGAAACCTCCTGCAGGATCCCCCACACAGACGAAGGAGACAGAGGAGAAGCCGCATTTCGAGGTGCGCGTCTAGGGGCGCACACGTGCGTATACATGAGGAATCGCCCAAAACATATTGACAAATACTCATGTGTGGGCGATAATGAAGGAGTTTTCCCATACAGAGCAGTCTTGCGGCGCGGCGGAGAGGAGTTTTTTCATATGAAACATGTGCTGTCCGTCTTTGTGGAGAACCAGACGGGGGTTCTGGTGCGCGTCGTGAGTATGTTTTCGCGGCGCGAGTTCAACATCGACAGCCTGTCTGTCGGCGTGACGGAGTCGCCGGATTTCTCACGCATCACGGTTGTGATGCAGGGGGATGGAAATCTCGTCGAGCAGATGATCAAGCAGCTGGAAAAGATGCCCGTGGTACGGGCGGTTCAGCGGTTGGATGAAAAGAACGCGGCATGCCGCGGCATGACACTCATCAAGGTGCGGGCGGACGACGACAATCGCCTGGACGTGCTGAAGATGGGGGAACTGTTCCGTGCGCACGTCGTCGATGTGGAGTCCGCCTCGATCATTTTTGAGATCACGGGCAGCGATGACAAGGTGACGGCGTTCCTCAAGGTAATCAAACCCTACGGGATCGTCGAGGTTATCCGCACGGGGCTCATTGCGCTCGAGCGAGGGGAACACACAATTTATGAGCATTGTGAGGAGCGGGAGTACTATGGCAAAAACTTACTATGATCAGGATGTCAACTGGAGTGCGATTGAGGGCAAGACGGTTGCCATCATCGGCTACGGCAGTCAGGGGCATGCACATGCGCTGAACCTCAAGGAAAGCGGCGTGAATGTCGTTGTCGGTCTCTATGCCGGCTCGAAGTCCAAGGAAAAGGCAGAGGCGCACGGGCTGAAGGTCGCGACGGTTGCCGAGGCGGTCAAGCAGGCAGACATCACGATGGTGCTCATTCCCGATGAGAAGCAGGCGGATGTCTATAAGGAAGAGATCGGTCCGAACCTGAAGAAGGGCAGTGCACTCGCATTCGCACACGGCTTCAACATTCACTTCAAGCAGATCGTCCCGCCCGAGGGTGTCGATGTGTTCATGGTTGCGCCGAAGGGTCCCGGTCACCTCGTCCGCCGTACGTTCACGGAGGGCTCGGGCGTTCCGGCCGTTTTTGCCGTCGAGAAGGATGAGACGGGCAAGTGCTTTGAGATCGCGCTCGCCTATGCGCGCGGCGTTGGTTCGACGCGCTCCGGCGTGCTCCAGACGACGTTCCGCGACGAGACGGAGGAGGATCTCTTCGGTGAGCAGTGCGTGCTCATGGGCGGTGTCTGCCAGCTCATGCAGACGGGCTTCGAGGTGCTCGTCGAGGCCGGTTATCCGCCTGAGATGGCGTACTTCGAGTGCTTCCATGAGATGAAGCTCATCGTCGATCTCTGCTACGAGGGCGGCATGACGAAGATGCGCCAGTCCTGTTCCGACACGGCGGAGTACGGTGACTACATGATCGGACCGCGCATCATCACGGAGGAGACGAAGAAAGAGATGAAGAAGGTTCTCAAAGAGATCCAGGACGGCACCTTCGCCCGCAACTGGCTGCTCGAGAACCGTGCCGCCGGCCGTGCGAACTTCCTCGCACAGCGCCGCCTCCACAAGGAGCATCAGATCGAGCAGGTTGGCGCACAGCTGCGCAATATGATGCCGTGGCTGCGTGACAAGAAAGAACTCGAATTCTAAGAAATCGCTGATTCTCTATTCTATACGAAAAAGAAGTCTTTCCGTGCGGAGAGACTTCTTTTTTCAAAGACTTCGGAGATGGGAAAGCCTGCCATCTCGGAGGATTTTAGGAGGGCAATATGGGCATGAATATGAGCGAGAAGATTCTCGCACGCCATGCGGGGCTGGATCATGTGGAGGCGGGGCAGCTCGTCACCTGCAGACTCGACATGGTGCTCGCAAACGATGTGACGGGGCCCCCGTCGATCAAGGAGTTTGAAAAGACGGGCCGCCCCGTCTTCGACCGGACGAAGATCGCGCTGATCCCCGACCATTTCCAGCCGGCAAAGGACATCAAGTCCTCGGAGCTGGCGAAGATCATGCGTGACTTTGCACGCAAACATGACATCCTGCACTACTATGAGCAGGGACGTGTCGGCATCGAGCACGTCATTCTTCCCGAGAAGGGCATTGTCGGTCCCGGCATGCTGACGATTGGCGCGGACTCGCACACCTGCACCTACGGCGCGGTGAACGGCTTCTCCACGGGCGTCGGCACGACCGATCTTGCGGTCGGCATGGCGACGGGCGAGGCGTGGTTCAAGGTGCCCGAGGCGATCAATGTGCATCTGACGGGCAAAAAGCCCGCCGACATCAGCGGCAAGGATGTCATTCTGACGCTCATCGGCATGATCGGCGTGGACGGCGCGCTCTATCAGAGCCTTGAGTTCACGGGCGAGGGCGTGGCGGATCTCACGATGACCGACCGTTTGACGATTGCCAATATGGCAATCGAGGCGGGTGCGAAGAACGGCATTTTCCCGTACGATGATGTGTGCAAGGAATACGTCGAGGGGCGCATGACGGGCGTGTTTGAGCCCGTGAACCCCGACCCCGACGCGCAGTACGCACGCACGGTGGAGATCAATCTCAGCGAACTGCGCCCCGTTGTCTCGTTCCCGCATCTGCCGGAGAACACGAAACGTGTCATGGATATCGCAGAGCCGATTGTGATTGATCAGGTGGTGATCGGCTCGTGTACGAACGGGCGGCTCGAGGATATGGAGATTGCGGCGGAGATTTTGAAAGGGCATACGGTACATGAGCGCGTGCGCTGCATCGTCATTCCCGGTTCGCCGTGGGTCTATCAGGAGTCGATGCGGCGCGGCTACCTCGAGATCTTCATGGAGGCGGGTGCGGCGATCTCCACACCGACCTGCGGGCCGTGTCTCGGCGGCTACATGGGCATTCTCGCGGCTGGTGAGCGCTGCGTCTCGACGACGAACCGCAATTTCCGCGGACGCATGGGACACGTCGACAGCGAGGTCTATCTCGCAGGTCCGCACGTTGCGGCGGCGAGTGCGATACTGGGGCGGATTGCAGCCCCTGAGGAGGTGGCATGATGTTCGAGGGAAAGGTCTGGCGCTACGGCGACAACATCGACACGGACGTTATCATTCCCGCGCGTTATCTCAACACGTTCGAACCGAAAGCGCTCGCGGCGCACTGCATGGAGGACATCGACACGACGTTCGCCGGGAACGTGGCAGAGGGCGACATCATGGTCGGCGGACGCAATTTCGGCTGTGGCTCTTCGCGTGAGCACGCACCGATTGCGATTGCGGCGTCGGGCGTGCCTGTCGTGATCGCGGCGAGCTTTGCGCGCATCTTCTACCGCAACGGCATCAACATCGGTCTGCCGCTCCTTGAGATCGGCGACGATGTGGAGAAGATCAGCGCGGGCGATCGTCTGCGCGTGGACACGGCGACGGGGGCGATTGAGAATCTGACGACGGGCGACACGTTCCATGCACATCCCCTGCCGGGCTTCGTGCAGGACATCGCGCGTGCGGGCGGGCTCCTCAACTACATCCGCGAGAATGGGGGATTCCGTCATGGCGTATAAGATAGCAGTCGTCCCCGGCGACGGCATCGGACAGGAGATCACCGAGGAAGCTGTGCGCGTGCTCAAAGCCGTCGATGCGAAATTTGGGCTTGACCTGACGTATGAAACGCGCGACGCGGGCGGCACGGCTTATGATAAGTACGGTACGCCGCTGCCCGAGGACACGCTCGCAGTCTGCAAGGCTTCGGACGGCGTACTCTTCGGCGCGGTCGGCGGGACGAAGTGGGACAGCGTGGAGCCTGCCTTGCGCCCCGAGCGTGCGATTTTGGGACTGCGCAAAGGGCTTGGACTCTATGCGAATCTGCGCCCCGTGAAGGTCGCGGACGCACTGATCGAGCACTCGCCGCTGAAGCCGGAACTCGTGCGTGGTGTCGATCTCGTCATCGTGCGCGAGCTGATCGGCGGCATCTACTTCGGAGAGAAATGCGAGTCCGAGCAGGTGGACG
>ERZ772926.1500-NODE-1500-length-11109-cov-19.374977_pt1 | contig 11109 bp, 10 predicted proteins | sample MGYA00511136_ERZ772926 | MGnify/ENA primary metagenome ERZ772926 (study PRJEB29015, sample SAMEA2737917) | human oral metagenome | biome: human oral; feature: human-associated habitat; material: dental | place: China | collected 2153 ... | reverse complement strand
CGTGGCTCTTCGTCGCCGTCCTCGCCGCTGTCGGCAATGCGGGCGTGCCCATGGGCTGCTACTTCCTGACGCTCTCGTTGATGTCCTCACTCGGTGCTCCCTTGGGGCTGATGGGCGTGATCTTGCCGATCTACACGATTATCGACATGATCGAGACGGCGGAGAACGTTTGGTCCGATGCCGCCGTCTGTGCCATGACGGATCACGATCTCGAAGGAACGCTCGACGACGAAGAGGCGCACCCGGCGGAAATCTGAAGACGTTGGACAATCTTTAGATATCTTTGCTATAATTGCAGCAAGAAGATACATTAATTACAGCGAGAAGATACGTTTCCGACAAATGAGGTGCATGGTATGGACAGGGAAGATGTCGTGCTGCAGGAGATGGAGAAACGGCCTGGCGAGAGGGTTTTTTCCTTTTTGTTTGGAGGTCGCCGCATCTGGGTTAAGAGAGCGGAGCACGTCTATCACGAAGCGTGGTTGCGCTTTGCACGCCGTGCGTGCCTCGTCCTAGGACTCGGTATCCTGCAACCAGGCGCTGATCCGAACGGCGTCCGCGCCGTCCGCTTTGAGGCAGGCAGGTTGCAGCGGCTTGCGCGGTGTGGTATACCCGTGCCCGAGGTGTTTGCCAAAGGTACGGATTGGGTTGCGCTCTTCGATTGCGGCAAGCCGCTGTCGAACGTTGTGCGCGATGCACCTGAGATGGAGCGTGAGGCGGCGCTCACTCAGGCGGCGGAAGGACTTGCCGCTCTGCACGCGCATGGTCTGCACCACGGCCGCCCCGCGCTCAAGGACATGATGTGGGACGGCGAGCGCACATGGCTGCTCGACTTTGAGGACGGCGTCATCATCGGACTTTTGCGCAGGAAGCGTCTTGCACGTGACGTGCTGCTCTTTTTGCAGAGCATCATGAAGGAAGCGGGGAAGGATGGCCCTGCGCTTGCGCGTCTGGCTTTCGACTCTTATCGACGGAAGGCTCCCGAGAGCGCACGGTTCGCTTGCAGCTACTTCGGCTCGATGGGAGGGATCTTCCTGTTCCTTCGCGTATTCCTGCGCCATACGGGGAGTGATCTTCTGAGCATCTATGAAGCACTGAGACTTTTGCGCGAGGAACGGAAATGAATTTGGTCATAGAAAGAACGGCGGCGAGATAAGGAGGCCATCTTTATCTCGCCGCCGTTCTTTCCTGCGGAGGCGCCTTCAGCCGTTTTTGACGTTGGTGTAGAAGACGATTGCGCCGAGCGCGTAGCCGGTGAGCATGAGAACTGCCATGGGCATCGCCGTATGGTCTCCCGCGATGCCGACGAGGGGCATCATGACGCCGCCGAGCACCATGGAGAAGAAGCCGATGAGAGCCGACGCTGCGCCCGCGTTCCTGCCTTGGCGTGAGAGCGCGAGCGAGAAGCTCGCCGTGCCCATGACGGAGAGCGGCACGACGGTGATGAAGAGCAGGACGATGGTGAGCGCGAGCGGGGCAAAGCCTACGAGGAGGGAGGCAAGGAGGAGCGCACTGCCGGCGAGAGGCACGAGGAGCGAGGCCTTGAGCATGGAGATGTCCTTGACGCGTCCGGCGAGACGTGCGGGCAGGAGTCCCGCGAGGAAGAGTCCCGTGCCGATGCCGCCGAAGATCAGGCTGTAGCCTTGCGCCGAGACGCCGTAGATGTTCTGAAAGATGAAGGAAGAGCCGGCGATGTAGGAGAAGAACGCGCCGAAGACGAAGCACTGCACGAGGCAATGGCCGAGAAAGTAGCGGTCGCGAAGGAGCGTGGGAAAGGCATGGAAACTCGCCGTCATGCTCTTTTGGCGCGCCCCTTCGGGCAGCGTCTCACGCGTTTTGAGCGTCCAGACGGCAAGGAGGACGCCGATGGCGGCGAGCACGGCGAAGACGATGCGCCACGAGGAGAAGACGAGGAGCTGTCCGCCGGCGACGGGAGCGAGGATCGGCGCGAGTCCGTTCACGAGCATGAGGATGGACAAGAAGCGCGTGAGTTCGACGCCCTCGGCTACGTCACGCGCGATGGCACGCGCGATGACGATGCCGCTCGCGCCCGCAAATCCCTGCAGAAAGCGCAGTGCGAGAAAAGGTTCGATGGAGCTTGCATAGAAGCAGCCCGCCGAGACGAGGGCGAAGGCGACCATGCCCGCAAAGAGCGGCCGTTTGCGCCCGTACATATCGCTCAAAGGCCCGAGGAAGATCTGCCCGATGGCCATGCCGAGCAGCGTCATCGTCAAGGTCAGCTGCGTCGCCGAGGTCGAGGCGGAAAATTCTGCTGAAAGCTCGGGCAGAGCAGGCAGGTACATGTCGGTCGCCAGCGGTGCCATAGCCGACATTATGCCTAGAAAAATAGTCAGGCTTATGCGGCGGCGTTTTGTCATTTTCATAAGTACACTTCTTTCTAGCAGATATTCCATTAAAATACAGAGGGCACAGGGTTTTCCAGTTCGAGGGCCGTCGGATTGAAAAAATTAGAAATCGTCGGCTTTATCCCTTGACTAAACCATTGTCCTAGAGTATAATTAAAAGCAAGAAGAGAGGCTCCGTCGGACTTCCGAAAATCGGGATAAGACGGAAGCCCAAGGGATGTCCTCCGCCATAGGGGACAACAATCGGGTGGAGCCGAGGATTGGAACTGACCTCGCACAGCGTGCAGTACATTCGTACAAATCGATGGCTTTCAGCAGCCCGCGTCTCCCTTACAGGAGAAGCACGATGCACACGGCGCGGATCAAGCCGCTCTTGGTACCCTTGGGGAGGGCGTCCCGTCCAAGACCTCATCCCTTCATTTGCGCCGCGTTCTGCGGCGTCTTTTTTTGTCCGTGCAGGATCGTAAATAGAAAGAAGGGACGGGAAAGCCCCGACCCTTCCTCGCTTGCCGCCTTGCGCGGCATTTTCTTTTTGTGTGCGCCTCACTTGTCCTCGCGATAGAGGCGTGCGATCTCGCGCTTGGCAATCTTGCCCGTCGAGGTGCGCGGCATTTCAGGAATCTGGCAGAACTCGCGCGGTACCTTGTAGACGGCGAGATTTTTCTGCAGGAACTTCTTCAAGGTGCGCATGTCGACCTCTTCGTTCTTCTTGACCGTGTAGTAGCAGGCGCCCGCCTGCCCGCGCAGAGGATCGGGGATGGCGATGACGGCGGCGTCCTCGATGCCGGGGAAGGAGTAGACGAGTTCTTCGATCTCGCGCGGGTAGACGTTCTCGCCCATGCTGATGATCATGTCCTTGATGCGGTCGACGATGTAGACGAAGCCGTCCTCGTCCATGCGCGCGATGTCACCCGTATACAGCCAGCCGTCCTTGAGCGCACGAGCCGTCGCCTCGTCCTGATGCCAGTACCCCTTCATGACGGTCGGTCCCTTGACGAGAAGCTCGCCCGTCATGCCGCGCGGAAGCTCTGTGCCGTCGGTGTTGGCGATGATGACTTCAAGACCCTTCAAGGGCACGCCGATGGAGCCGGGGCGGTAGTGACGCGGCGAGTCCATCGTGACGACGGGAGAGGCCTCGGAGAGTCCATAGACCTCGTAGATCGTGAGTCCGAATTTTTCGCGGTAGGCGGCGGCGATTTCCTGCGGCAGCGCCGTGCCGCCGATGCCCGTCAGACGAAGGCTCTTGAGGTCTTCCGCCTCTGCCTGACGCGTGAGGATGGCGCAGACGGAAGGCACGGCATACATGATGGTGACCTTCTCGTCACGGATGGCGCGGATCGTCTCCTTGGGCATGAAGCCGTTGACGATGACGATCGTGCCGCCGGCTGTGAGCGTCGCGAGGACGGAGCACGTCCAGGCGAAGCAGTGGTACATCGGCAGCACGCAGAGCACGCGGTCGTTCGGCGTGATGGCGTGATGCTCCATGACCTGATGCGCGTTCGTGCACTGGTTTCGGTGACTGAGCACGGCGCCCTTGGGGGCGCCTGTCGTGCCCGAGGTGTAGATGATGACGCAGGGATTTTCCTCTGAGAAGATGTTCGAGAGTTTCGGCGCGGGCATGGCGCTCGCGGGCTTCATGACGTCGAGGAGGGGCAGCTGACAAAGCTCGCCGCCGTATCCCTGCTGTCCGAGGTGGGATTCGAGGGGCAGCTCCTTTTCCGTCACGAGGTGACGCACGCCCGCGTCCTTGATGATGTAGGCGACTTCGCGCACGCTGAGCTGGTAGTTGAGCGGGACGGCGACAGCGCCGAGCGAGTTCGCAGCGAGGTAGGCGACAAGGAGTTCGACGCGGTTATGGGAAAAGAGCGCGACGCGATCGTGCGCACGGATTCCGGCGGCGTAGAAGCGGTCGCGCGAGGCTCTCAGGGCTTCGCGCAGTTCGTCGTAAGTGATGCGGCGACCGCGGTCGATGACGGCGATGTCTTCGCCGCGCCCGTTTTGCAAGATTTCGTGCAGTAGCATGGAACACATCCTTTATCTCTTATCTCTGAAAAAAACATTGCTCATAGCTGAATTTTAAGGCCTAAAGGTCTATAAGTCAACTGAAATTATCATTGTATGGATTGACAAAAACGGCGTTCGATGCTAGATTTAAGATAGTATTAAGCTATGCCTTGGATAGTGGAGGTTTATGCCCGTATCAAGGGGTGCGAAAAGGAGAGAGCGATATGAGGAAAATCTTTGCCTTGCTGCTTGCTGCATTCGTGGCGATTGCAGCTGCGGGGTGTACGACGAATGGGCAGGACGCGAGCAAGGTCGGCAGCGCAGAACCGGGTTCCGGAAACCGCAAGATCACGATGGGCTACTCGCAGATCGGCGCCCAGTCCACATGGCGCGCCGCGCATACGGCGTCGATCAAGCAGGCGGCGGAGGACGCGGGCATCGAACTGCAGTTCTCCAACGCGGAACTCAAGCAGGAGAATCAGATTCGGGCGATCCGCTCGTTCATCGCGCAGAAGGTCGACATCATCGCCTTCTCGCCCATCGTGGCGACGGGTTGGGATGAGGTGCTGAAGGAAGCGAAGGCGGCGAAGATTCCCGTGATCATCGTCGATCGCGACCTGCAGACGAACGACGATAGCCTCTACGTCATGCGCATCGGCACGGATTCCGTGCGCGAAGGGCGCGAGGCGTTCCGCTGGCTCGACGGCTACATGCAGGAAAAAGGGAAGAAGCCGCGCGACGGCGGTGCGAAGTTCAACATCGCCGAGATCAAAGGCCCTGCAGGTTCGTCCGTTGTCGAGCGACGCGACACGGGCTTTCGCGATGAGATGACGGCGTCGCCGAACAAGGACGCTTATGAGATTCTCGTCGCACAGAACTCGACGTTCCAGAAGGACGGCGGCAAGCAGGTCATGACGGAGATGCTCAAGAACTACAAGGACAAGATCGACATTCTCTTCGCGCAGAACGACGACATGGCGCTCGGTGCGATTGAGGCGATCGAGGCGGCGGGATTGAAGCCCGGACAGGACATCGTGATCGTTTCGTGCGACGGCACGCGTGCGATCTTCCAGGCGATGATCGACGGCAAGAGCAACTGCACCGTCGAAGGCAACCCGCTGCAGGGGCCGCTCTTGATGGAGATGGCGAAGAAGGTCTTAGCCGGCGAGAAGGTCGAGCGCACGGTCTTCGTCAAGGACAGCGTCTATCCGGCAGAAATCGCCCCGATAGCGATACAGGAAAGAAAATATTGATGGGAGGGGCTGTCGCACATGCATTGCTGTGCAACAGTCCCTTTTCGTTGAAAACGGAAAGGAAAATGTGATATAGTGGCAGTTAGGGAAAGATTTTTGAAGGGGGGCGGCATGATGGCAACAGATGCAATCACGGATGAAATGGTCGTGCGACGTGTGGATGCGGCGGTGCGTATTGCGCTTGAGAAGAACAAGGCCATGGGGGTGCCAAGCATCGTCTATGATCGCAAGACGCAGAAAATCTATGAACTGAGAAGCGATGGCACGCGCGTCCCCGTGGCGGAGCGTGCGCGGAAGGGGCGTTATGGTGAGCAGCACGCGGAAGAAACCTGAAATTGTCCTTTTCGCCGGCCCTAATGGATCGGGCAAGAGTACGTTTACAGAGGTTTTGCGCCCCGTCATGGACTATATCAATGCCGATGAAATCAAGAAGAATCTTAAATGCAGCGACATCAAGGCTGCGCAGATCGCAGAATATCAGCGCGAAGAATGTCTAAGCAAACTGCGCGATTTTTGCTTCGAAACAGTGCTCTCCACATCGCGCAATCTGTATTTGCTTGAGCGGGCAAGGGATGCGGGCTATTTTATTCGTTGCTACTATGTTTTGACTGCAGATCCACGAATCAATGTATATCGTGTGAAGATGCGCGTAGCTTCAGGAGGGCACGATGTTCCAGAAGAGAAAATCTATACGCGCTATGATCGTGCTATGGCTCTTGTTCCTGCGGTCGTAGCGGTGAGTGACATTTGCCATATTTACGACAATTCGGAGGAGCAGGCATTCCGTATTTTTAAGAAGCGAAAGGATGTGTGCTTTTTTGATGAATGCGATGACTGGAGAAGGAAAAATATTGAGATTTTAACAGGGATTGCGAATATGGAGCGGAAAAACTTGAATCATCGCATGTAGTTTGCATGAGAAAGCCAATCGGTCTGCACTTTCGGCTTGACCTCTTGGGGCTTCATAAGAAAAAGCGCGGGCGACGGATGGCCGCGCCTTTTTCTTGACTTCTCGGGCTTTCATGATAGAATAGTATAATAAGGAGGAGAGGGGAGACTCTCTAAACTGGAGGAGGTTCACTTTTGCTTACGTTTTTGATGGTGCTTGATGCGCTTGTCGCCATACTCCTGATTGCTGCCGTCTTGGGGCAGGAGCCTAAGTCTGCGGGCATGGGCGGCTTCGACGGGGGCGGCGGCGATACCGTGTTCAGCGCGAAGGCGCGCGGCATGGATGCGCTCTTGGCGCGTGTGACAGTCGTTCTGGCGGTGCTTTTCGGTGCGATTACGCTCGTGATTGCCAAGATGACGATGTAGGGCGGCCATAGAGCGCAGAGGGGTTCTGCGCTTTCTTGGCAGCTGTTTGCGGCGGACGCTCGGCAAAAGGCCGGGCGTTTCTTTCTATTGGAGGGGCGCGGCCTGTGGGGCTTTTCCGGCTACAGCCGTCGAGGGAGGGGTGCGGCGATGATCATTGAGGGAGCGGAGCCTTTCCTTTTGCCGGGCGGCCCGCACGGCGTGCTGCTTCTGCATGGCTTCACGGGCATGCCGCCCGAGATGCGGCTTCTCGCCGAAGCTCTCCATCGTGCAGGTCATACGGTGCTTTGCCCGCGCCTCGCCGGGCACGGCACGAGTCCCGAGGATCTGGCACATACGGACGCTGAGGACTGGTACGATTCGGCTCTCGACGGCTATGCGATTCTTTCAGGGCTCGTGCCGCGCATTTCTGTCGTCGGACATTCGATGGGGGCTTTGCTGGCGCTTCGTCTCGCGGCGCAAAAGCGCGTCACGGGCGTCGTGACGCTCGCCGCACCGATCTTCATTGACGAGGGGCGCGGCATGAAGCACCTGCCGCCGCGCAGCGCGTGCATCGGCAGGTTTCATCCGAAACTGCGCAAGTCTCTGCGCGACGTGCCCGAGTTCTGCAACGTGACGTATGACAGGATGCCGCTCGTCGCCATCCACGAACTCGTCGGCTTCATTGAGCATGTCAAGGCGCTGCTGCCAAAGGTATATGCGCCGCTCCTCCTCGTGCACTCGCTGCACGACCGCACGGCGCACAGGAGAAGCCTCCGCTATATCTATGACCATGTGGGGGCGGCGCATAAGGAAGTTCTTTGGCTCGTGCGCTCGGGTCATCTCGTGATGCTCGACGCCGAGCGACGGGCGGTCTTTCGGCACACGGCATCGTTTTTGCGCGAGATGGGGAGCGTTTGAGAGAATGGGGAAGGAAACGATTTATGCCATACGAAAAGATCGGGCAGGGTGAGGACTACTGCTTTGCCTGCGGCCCGAAGAATCCCATCGGGCTTCATCTGGAGTTTCAGCTGGCGGACGGGAAATTCCGGGCGCGCAAGGCGCTTGCGCCCGAGTACCAGGGATACAGCGGCATCGTGCACGGCGGCATCGTCACGACGCTGCTCGATGAGGCGATGGGCGGCTATCTCTACGACGGACTCGGCGAGCGGGCTGTGACGGCGCGTCTGGCCGTGCGCTATCGAAATCCTGCGCCCGTCGGCGAGGAGCTTTTGATCGAGGGATGGGAGGAGAGCCGCCGCAAGGGGTTCGTGAACATGCGCGCCAAACTTTCGCTCGCTGACGGCACCGTGCTTGCGGAAGCGACGGCGAAGATGGCTCTGGTAGGAGAAACGAATGGAACAAAATGAATTGCAGGAGCGCATCGTAAACTACATGCGCACGGCGGCGTACAAGCCGCTGACGGCGGACGATCTCGCCGCCGCCATGAACCTCGCGCAAGAAGAACTCGCGCTCTTCTGGACGGCTTTGGAAGAGCTGGAGAAGACTGCGGCTGTCATCAAGACGCGCCACGAGCGCTTCGGCGTGCCCGAGCGCATGAACCTCGTCGTCGGCAGGCTCTCGATGTCGGCGAAGGGGTTCGGCTTCATCATCCCCGAGGTGCGCGAGAAGGAGACGGACAGCGACATCTTCGTGCCGGGCGTGAGTCTTGGCGGCGCGATGAACGGCGACCGCGTCGTCGCGAGGATTTCGCCGTCGGAGATTGCCGGACGCTCGCGCGAGGGCGAGATCATCCGCATCGTCGAGCGAGCCAACGAGCAGATTGTCGGCACGTTCGAGGAGAGCCGTCACTTCGGCTTTGTGACGCCCGATGACAAGAAGATCGGGCAGGACATCTTTATCCCTAAGGGCGCCGTGCATGGCGCAAAGGCGGGCATGAAGGTCGTCGTGCGCATCACGAAGTGGCCGGCGGGCAGGAGGAACGCCGAGGGCGAGGTGGAGGAAATCCTCGGCCGCGCGGGCGAGCCGGGCGTCGACGTGCTCTCCGTCATGAGCCAATACGGGCTTTCGGAGGAGTTTCCCGCCGATGTGGCGGCAGAGGCGGCAGCGATCGAGGACGCCGTCTCGCCCGAAGAATTCAGCGGCAGGCGCGACCGCCGCGGTTTTCGCATCGTGACGATCGACGGCGAGGACGCGAAGGACTTGGACGACGGCGTTTACGCCGAGCGGCGTGCGGACGGCAGCTTCTTCCTCGGCGTCTACATCGCTGACGTCAGCTGGTACGTGCGCGAGAATTCACCGCTCGACCGCGAGGCGCGTGCACGCGGCACGAGCATCTACCTCGTCGACCGCGTGATTCCCATGCTGCCGAAGAAGCTGTCGAACGGTATATGCAGCCTGAACGCGGGCGAAGACCGCCTGGCGATGGCGTGCGAGATGGAGATCGGCGCGGACGGACTCGTCAAGAGCTACGAGATCCTGCCCGTCGTCATTCACGTCTATCGTCGCCTGACCTATACGCTTGTCAACCAGATTTTCGCCGAGGGCGCGGATGCGGTGCGCACGGAGAACGCCGACCTCCTGCCGCTTCTTACACCTCTTCGCGAGGTGCATGACGCGATGGAAAAGGCGCGGCATGAGCGCGGTTCCATCGGCTTCGACGTGCCCGAAATCAAGGTGAAGCTCGACGAGAGCGGCAAGCCCGTCGCGCTCATCAAGCGCACGGGGTCGCTCGCAGAGTCGATGATCGAGCAGTGCATGCTCGCGGCGAACGAGACCGTCGCGGAGCACATGGAGAAGAAGGAGCAGCCGTTCCTCTACCGCGTGCACGAGCAGCCGTCGGACGAGAAGATCGAGCGGCTGAACAATCTTCTGGCGACGTTCTCGCTGCACCTCGTGCCGAACGAGGCGGGCGAGGTAGCGCCGAAGGACGTGCAGCAGGTCTTGGAAAAGGTCAAGGGCAGACCCGAGGAACGCATCGTCAGCGCCGTTTCCCTGCGCTCGATGCAGCAGGCGCGCTATGCCGACGCGCCGCTCGGCCACTACGGACTCGCTGCGCGTCACTACACGCACTTCACGTCGCCGATCCGCCGCTATCCCGACCTCATCGTGCATCGCCTGCTGCGCGAGACGTTTGCGACGGGCACGATCGCGTCTGAGCGGCAGGAACGCCTGAGGAGCCTCCTGCCCGAGATCGCCGAGCACACCTCGGCGCGTGAGCGCATCGCCATCGAGGCGGAGCGCGAGACGCAGGACATGAAGAAGATCGAGTACATGGCGCAGTTTGTCGGCGACGCTTTCGATGCCGTCATCAGCGGCGTCACGGCGTTCGGCATCTTCTGCGAGCTGGAAAACGGCGTCGAAGGACTCGTGCACGTATCGAGCATGGTCAACGACTACTACGAGTACCGCGAAGACCTCTACGCGCTCGTCGGCGGCGCGACGCACGTCTCCTACCGCCTCGGCGAGCCTGTGCGCGTCGTGCTCGTGCGTGCCAATATCGCCGAGCGCAACCTCGACTTCATCTTGGAGGACAACGGCGTCTTTGTCGCAGCGAAGAAGAAGCCCGAGGAAGGCGGCGTAAAGCGCGGTGAATCTTCAAAGGGCAAGAGCGCGAAGAAGGACGCACGCTCGAAAAAAGGCAGAGGTCGGAAGGCGGCGAAAGAAAAGCGTACGGATGAGATCATCGCTGATGTGAAGGGCGACAAGCGTCCGGGGAAGACATCCGCCCCTGCGGAAACGGGCGAACGCAAGCCGCACGGCAAGGGACATAAGGGTGCAAAGCCGCACGACAAAGGGCGCAGCGCGAGGAGGCCGGAAAGATTCCAGGCGGAAAGGCAGGGCGCTCTCGCCGACGAGTCGAGCAGCAGCCGCCCCAAGGCGTTCTGGATGAAGCCGCCGAAGGACTTGCGCAAGAAGGGCAAGAAGTCTGCGCCCAAACCGGAAAAGAAGCGCCGCCCGCACAACAAGACGCAGCGAGCGACGGCGAACAGCGATTGATGCAGGGATGCTGCAGGAAGCGGCGATTGCCGCATAAGGAAGCAGGGGGGAAGCGATGGGACGCAAGAACGACGGCGTGAAGATCGTCGCGGAAAACCGCAAGGCGCGTCACGACTATTTCATACACGAAACCTTTGAGACGGGACTCGTGCTGCAGGGCACGGAGGTCAAATCCCTGCGTGCGGGAAGAGTGAACCTCAAGGACAGCTTCGCCTCGATCAAGAACGGCGAGATCT
>ERZ772926.1498-NODE-1498-length-11120-cov-3.449616_pt1 | contig 11120 bp, 10 predicted proteins | sample MGYA00511136_ERZ772926 | MGnify/ENA primary metagenome ERZ772926 (study PRJEB29015, sample SAMEA2737917) | human oral metagenome | biome: human oral; feature: human-associated habitat; material: dental | place: China | collected 2153 ... | reverse complement strand
CTTATTATACCACAGACAACGAGCAACAAAACAGCAGCATCATTTGAACGGCACGAATCCCTGGGACGGACTTGATGTCGCGGTGTAGTCGTAGACATTACCGCCTTGCGCCGCCATGTCACGCAGCGTGAACGGCGACGGCGCGGAATACGAATAGGATATGCTCGTCAGACTGTAGTAGTTCGGCGAATCGAACGGTCGATCGACGCCCGGAATGATGTGCGCCCCACCGCCGCGCACGCTGCCCGCCAGAAGTCCGCCGGTTACAGCAAGAACGAGTGCGGCTTTTCTCCACAGGGGAAGTTTTGGCCGTTTCATCGAAATCTCTCCCTTCGTATCCATCAGCCGTCTTTTGAGAGGCGGAAGCCGCCGCCGCCGAACTGCGTGAGGATGAACTTGCTCATGCGGTCGGCGAAGAACATGCAGAACAGCACGACGAGCGTCAGCTGCAAGAGCAGGGCGACGTTGGCGAACGACTGCGTGATCGAGTCGCCTCCTTGTCCCAATGCGCCCTTCATGCCTTGGATGTACTCTTCCAAAGGTGCGGTATAGTAATGCCCGTGACGCAAGGCGGCGGCGTATTCCTCCACCGTCTTTGCCTCGAAAAGCCCGTCCTCGGCGTATACCGCGAGCGTCCTTGCATAGTCCTGGGCAAATTCCTCATCGGTGTCGTAGTGCGTGTAGATGCTGCCGTTGTATCCCATACCTGCATAGTTGTGGTCTTCGATTGCAAGCGGGCTTGTGAAATAGGAGGATTCATGCGCCATCTGCGCCCAGATCCAGTCCTAGCCTCTTGCACGCAGGAGCGCCTGCACGCGACAGGCAAGCTCCGCCTTGGGCTTGCCTGTGAGATCGGCGCCCTGGCTTCCCGCCGATTCGGACACCGTGCCCGGCGGTTTGGCCGGTTCGGCGCTTGCCGTGCTCGTCGCCTTGATCGTGGTCGAGCCGGCGAGGTTGCCCTCGCCGCTTTTCCCTGCTGAGACGGTACAAAGAAGTTTCCTGCACTTCTCAAAGACGGCTGCGAGTCTGCTTGTAGGCGCTTCAACTTCTTTGATATACGCCTCGAGGCCTCGTGCGAATCGCTCATGACGCCATGCCTGCCTGAGGGACAGTTCCTCTTTGACGTCACCCTTGGCCTGCTCGGCCAAAATGGCAGCTTCATGTTCAGCAAACTCCTTTTCCCACGGCGTACCCCTGTATTCTTTGGCAGCGCCCTCATGCCACATCGCCCACGCCTCAACGACGGCAAAATCCTCCGATACTTCCGAATCGAGCGGCGCAAGGCGCTCCATATCGTCGTAAAATACATGCGCCATTTCATGCAGGAAGGTACTTTCATTGGCTGATTCAAATAGACTAATGAGACGGCGACCGTCTTCCAGAACGGAAAACTGACCTTGAAGACACTCATCGAAATTTTGCTGCAAGTTGGATTGTTCGTGCGATTTGTGCACTTTATTTTTTTCTATTTCTTGAAATCGCTTGACCACGATAGGTTGAGCCTGTATACTGGAAATGGAAAAGGGGTTGCTTGCGACACCACGGCTCAGTTCGTGTAACGCGTGAGAGCCTCTTTCTTTTAACCATACAGCAGATGCACTTTCTGTTTTTGGCATAACGGTTCCCAAAATCACCCGTTGGTTTGGATACAAGAACATTATTGCTGCATAATCTGAAATATTACCGCCTATATGAGCGGCCACTGTAAGACAGTCTTGATTCTTCTGCCGCCGAGCGATGCTGGCGGCTTTTATATTGCATAAAATACGGATGCCGCTCTGGCAACAGACGCAAGCCTTTTTCCTTCTCTATCAACTCGGCCGTATCCTCCGTGCAGCAAATGTGTACAAGCTTCGCGGTGTCCCTGTTCTCAGCATATTCCTGCTGGCATTCCGCACGGTGTTCCAGCAACATTCCGTTTACACGCAGATGCATCTCCAAACCACCGCCATGCCTTTCGGCAAGGATACGTTTTACCGCTTCATGAACTCTTGCCGGATCACGCGATGACAGCGCATGTCTCCATCGTGTTCCCGCCTAAGAAGCCCCCAATAAACAAAGGCTTTCAGATGTATAGTTTCTCGCCGAAAGCCCTCTTTTTTATCCTCGTTTTCAGTTTATCATTGACTTTGCCCGTGAAGATTTGAACCCTTATGAACCTTCGATACAAATCACGCCAAGTGATAATCAAAAGGTTTTCTTACACCTCACTGAATACTTTTGAGAAGATCATTTTGGTAAAAACATCGTCTATCTGTTTTGCAACCTGTTTTGATTCTATAAGTGTCCCAAGCTCAATGTTGCCCTGCTGTCCGTGGTAGGAAAGGTTCGCAGAAGTAATAAACGTATGCTGCCGGTCAACAGATATGACCTTTGCATGAAGTGCGGCCATCTTATCGTCTTCTGGACGGTAATTGTAGATTTTAAGAAAACGACCTTTATATCTAAGAACTTTATCAAACCCCGGCTGCTTATCTATGTCGTTGACAAAGAATTTTACAAAAACTCCTCGTTGGCTCTTTTGAATAATAGTATCAACCAACTCCGAAAAATATGCGGACAAGGAGTAGCCCGTTATCAAAATATTCCTATCCGCTCCGTCAATCATCGAATGTACAACATTCTTAGTTGTCCTTGCGTTTATTGCGAACGATGGTGGAGCTGTAACAACAAGGGATACTTTGTCAGAATCGGACATTGTCATTGCACCAATAATTGATTCTATTATATCTTCACAGTGAGCATCTGATATTTCTGGACAAGTACGCTTGAGCATAGCTTTAGCATTTGATGTACCATTTGACGCATCACTCTTAACCGTATTCAAGAAAATTTCTTTGTTTAAATTTCCACCTGACATAACTCACTTACCAATTCTTTGAAATACGAACATTCTTCGCGCTCTGGAATCGGGACAACAAGGCCACGATCGAGCATTCTATTACCGTTCTCACACGCTGTTTCTGAAATCATACAACAAGAGTGGCAGGCAGCACCATTAGAATTCTTACCCGCAGGCAGATTACTCATGCACTCTGGGTCGTTTGTGCAGATCAGCGCCTCTTGGAAGGCATCCCTCATAAGATTTGTCATCTGGTCAATATTTCCAAGTTCCACCAATCCGCCGAGCGATCCTTCTTTATCCGAGCTACCTGTATATAAAAGGATTCCAGACATTTTATCGCCAAAATATATCCTTTCCCTTATAGCAGATGAAGAGTATCCTGATGACATAGACATTTGCTTTATCATTAGATGAGCAAATGTGTGCATAAGAACATATACTGCGTTCCTCACAACCGTGATTGTCCATCCCTTGGGTTCGCAAAATTCCCTATATGAATCAGAATATTTCTGAGATAGCCCTTTTACTGCAGAGGTGTTAATCCACGCAGCCAGCATTTCCTGGTTAAATTCTATAAAGATACCTTCCCCATTGACTTCTGCTGCCGGAAGCCAGCGTTCCTGTTTTCCTTTACTCAATGCGACTACATTCGGCTGCTCGTCAGCATCGGGATCAGGTGCATCCACTCTGGTAAATCCAAGAAGGACACGAACCTCTCTAAGCCTAGTTACTCGGATAATACGACTGAAATATTTCTGTAAGTATCCAGGTAAAGTGTCTTCCTCAGCTTTGAAATGTTTTTTATTAGATTCATACATAGGATCATTGTGATGAGTTATAGCATTGTACTCCATCCGCTTAATTTCAGTAAACTCTTTAATATTGTTCATTCGGCGTTCAAGAGCTTCATCAAATTCAATCCTCGTGTATGCGGAGAAGTACATCTCGTATATCTTTTTAACGCCTTCATCACCCATAAGCTGTTTTACAAGCTCAATATCGCGCAGATGTTCATCAATCAAGTTATAGAGCGGATTGATCCACGGAGGTATGGATATAGCACTTCTGCTCACCGCAAAATAAACATTAGAAGCACCTCTCTGCGACGGAATAACAGGCTTATTGCATCTTTGATTTTTTACACTAGGTCTGAATGGATGATGTCCAAGACAGGCTATTTCTTCGAAATTCTCTCGCTGTGTTGCTCCGCTCATGCTACGTTTTGCTCCGCAGGAACATTCTACCCACATATCAGCAAGAGTTGAGGTATTACCTGTCGAGTACATTTTCAATGTGCTGTTGCAATCCGAGCTACCTCTATGTACCCACCATTTCCAAGGGAAATCGGACATATGCCCGTCTTCACAAATTGTAATGAAACGGGATGGATACGCAGGACGATGGCACTCAGGGCAGGTGACACCAAATTTCAGATACTTATCCAAGTCAAAGTTTTTCCTTGCGTCAAAAAGCCTGCCACATTTCAAATTAGAGCATACATGCCAATATGGAAATGTTACTACAGGAACATCTCCAGAAAAACTTGTACGCGGCATATAGAAGCAATCAACGCCAAGATATGAGGCAAGTCTGCCGTCAATAATCTTCTGTCCTTTCTGTTTCCAGTAGGAAATATCAAGGATTATAACCGAATCCTTTACCGCATCAACAACAGATCCAGGACCGAATGTAGTTATAATCTGATTAGGGCGCAATTCTCCTAATTTTTTCTTAATAAAAGCCATCTCATTCCTCCATGTAGTAGAACATATTCGCAGGGCTTTCAACCTCACGCATAGCGCGAAGAGTTGCCTTCTCGTTCTCATTGTGTGGCTGGTCATACGGATTCATCAATCTATTGTATCGTTCTGTACCAACAACGTAGTAGCGAAGAGGTTTTTTCTGTACCGCCTGTAATTTCCACCAGTCAATAAAGCGGTCTATTTCTTCCTCTGCATCTACTATCGCTGACGGCTTGATGATATTAAGACGGTCAATTATCAGTTTCTTCACAGAATCAAGCTGCTGATTGGTTAGTGATTCGATAGCTGCTGCATCCGGATTGTTGGCCATATTGGGAAAATTCAGCCGTATCGCAGATATTATCAGTGCGTGCATAACACGGTCTCTTGCTCTTGCAGAGAACGGAGTTGCTGTTGTTCCCTCGACAAAACGGTAAAGCTGCGAATGATATCCGATAAAATTTTCGTAGTGCGACAAGTCACGAGGACGATACGCGTTATAGAGCGTAACCACAAGTCCTGGGAACGCACGACCGATACGGCTTGTCGCCTGAATATATTCTGAGTTCTGTTTCGGCTGACCTGCCACCACCATCAGGCCGAGGCGGTCAACGTCCATACCTACTGCAATCATATTGGTAGCGATAGCCGTGTCTAGACATTCTTTTGAAGCGCAGGTCGTTTCAAGCTGGTTCAGTTTTTCAGGTATCTTGTACGAGGCCATACGAGATGTGATCTCAACCTTATGGTTCAGATACCTCTGTTTATCCAAACCATACTTATTCTTGATGCGATAAATTCTCTTCGGAATATCGTCTTGCAAAAGTCTGACGGCACCGCCAAGTTCTCGGATACTGTTGAAGTAGCCTACCAGAGAATAGTACGGATCAATCACATCCTTGCACTCCTCCTGCAGGGAGTAAGTATAAGCGGCCTGCAAAATAATGGCATAAACACGAAGCAAAACCGTTTTAGCAGACTGGCCTAGCGCACAGACACCCACATATTTTCGGAACGGATCATCATCTACGGAAATCTCTCTGATGAAGAAACTGTCCCCAATTTCAAGCCCATTCGGCGGGAACTGCGTCGTATTCTTTCTTGCGTAAAGGCATCTTATCTGCGCATCTGCATTTTTGATTGTTGCTGTCGAAACGACATACTTTGGCTTGATGCTATCATGGGTGCACATATCCTCAATAATCGTTTCGTATGCACCGTAAATCGTACCAAGTGGTCCCGTGATAAGGTGCAGCTCATCTTGGATAATCAATTCCGGTGGCAAGAACGGCCTGATGTTAACCATCGTTGATGCAGGCAATGAAGTCGTTTTATTGTGGCGACCATGTTTCACCCCAATTGCAACATATCCATCACGGCTGCACTTTCTGTCCACTCTGCCAAAAAGAGCATTCGTATTCACATCCCAAGGCAGGCGCGCAAACTTATCAACTGTCGACAAAATGATGGTCGGGCACTTTGCATATATTTCCTCATCAATAAGGTAAACTGGGATTGGCATCCTGTCATTTTTGTATCTGTAAAACTGACAAGCCCGATCAGAGCAGAAAATCTCGACGGACTTCTTGTCTGTGTCAATATTAAAGTTTTCTTCCTTGAGAGGCTTTCCGCAGAACGGACAGGTAAGTAGCTGCTTGTAAACACGGCTCCTTGCACTCCTTGCCGCTAGTGGATTATCTGCTTTTTCAATAAACTCCTCAAATTTGTTGGGAGTTACTCTGCCTCCTACCCAGAAACCTATGCTAATTGGCTCTTTGCCAAACAACGGATATGCCTGCCGCCTAATTATTTCGGCTGCAAGCACCATTTTTGTAATACGATCCCTTTGCTGCGTGGTTAGCAAGCGGAGCGTGTATCGAAGTATGACTGTCACGCCACCATCTCGATTATATTCATCTCTATCAGACGCTCTGAGTCGCCTATTGGCAATAACAAATGCCATAAGGCCAAGGTAAGCCTCCGTCTTACCGCCACCTGTAGGGAAGTAGAGCAGATCAACAACCTCACGGTCTTTATGATTCGGAACAACGATTCCTGCGAGATTCATCAGAATAAAAGCGATCTGGAACGGACGCCATCCGAAGTTGTTATCAGGATTCTTCGGATTAATGAAATCCTGGAAATTACACTCTGTTCCGGTTCCGTGTTTTTTTGAATATCCCTTGATGCTGTTTTGCAAGAAAATTACACGATTCATAAAGCAGAACGCCTCGAATGAAGTATCGTCATTTTCAATAATGCTGATACCTTCGCGTATACGCTTCAAAGCATCTTGACAGCGGTCGATGACCTTGTTGCCAATTTTATCCTTGAAGTCCGGATTGTTCATCCTTGCATTTTCCAGCAGTGTGGAGTTAATCCACTTTTCATAGGATTCAGTCAGCATGTTAAGTTTTCCTATGGTTTCTGCCTTCTTCGATTTCACTGACATTATAAATGTCGAGAAGAAGTTTCTGTCAAAGCCATCCAAAGCAGCGCTGACACCTGGAAACTCGTATTCAGGTATAAACGCTGATTTTATATATGTTGTTCTTCCGTCAATCGGGGTATCCCATACTGCTGCGCAGCCACGTCCTCGTCCCATGATCGGTCGCTGTTCAAAATAAAACTCATCCGAAGCAAGTATCTCTCTGCAAATATGCTCAGCGATAAACGCAGCTGAACCGTCCTCCACATAAGCCTTGATTTCCACTTGGAACATAATTACTTCTGCACTAGTGACAGAATTTTTTCTCTTGTTAATGACATACGCTGTTACAAGAGAGTAGCCGCCTTTCAAAGGAATACGGGAGACATGTACATGGACATTAGAATCGCAAACAAGCTGGTAGTCTTTCGTTCGTGTGAAATCCTTGAATTGAACATGAACAGTTTCCTCCATTGGCTGACGTGTATATACTGCACGACTATGTTCTTTTTCATCCTTGCCAGTATATTTTTCAGAAGATTTCACATAGTCTCCCCATGTCACATCCAGATTAATGCTCTCAGTATCGCGGTGAATGTAGAAACTGATGCCGATAGATGAGGGCAACTGGAAGTGTGTGGTCGATATAGGCTCATTATCATCATCCTCACCAGCCGTAAAATCTTCGCCATCCTCAAATGCCATGTCAGCATCAACTTCCTGTTCTCTGGCACCTGAGCAATTTTCGTAATCACTTTGAATATCCAGCATACCCATTAGATAAGCATAGCGTGGATTTTCCTCAATAACTTCTTCTTTGGCTATGGGACCAATTAGATCCGTCCTTATGGCATCAACAATTTTCTGCCTGACTTCTGAATACTTATATCTATCAGCCATTATTCCTCCTTTACGGCATGAGCCGTACCAAGTGTATACTTACAGGTATTAACTTCTTGATATTGCTCTTGTCCGAGAACAGCTTATCATATTTAACCTTCCCATTCTCTTTGACGTTCTTTACGAACTTGCGGAACAGTATAAGGTCTTTCTGAATGATATGGACATCCTGCATTTTCCTGTCCATATGAACATAAATCTGCTTACGGATATCAGACACAATTAAGGACGCATATCGACGAACGATTCTCCGTTTGTTTTCTTCGTCTCCCGGTATCTGACTGAGGTATTGCTCAACCACATCAATAACAAAAGCCGCATCGTCATAAGACAACTCGCTAATGGAATCAAGAAGCGTCAACGAGTTTTGAAGCGGGGTAGCGGTCAATAAAACTTTTGGTATCCCTTTTGAAAGTTCATAAAGGTTCTTGGCGCGCTTGGTTCCATGAAATACATTCCTAAGATTGTGTGCCTCATCGATGATGACGAAGTCCCACTTCACTTCTGGGAATCGTTTCATCAGTTTTGATGAATAATCGTAAGAGGTAAGCACAATCCTGACAGACTTATTGTCCATGAGCTTTTTTCGCCAGTTAGAGCTTTCTTTCTCCACAATAATTCTATCGAGAATTACCGAATCCAAGCCAAATTTATCTTCAAGTTCCAATTCCCACTGTTTTCTCAAAGATGCTGGAAGCGCTATCAATACTCGTTTTGCTCCCGATTCAAGCGCATACTTCAGCACAAGACCTGCTTCTATGGTTTTCCCAAGACCAACCTCATCAGCCAATACGATGCCACCAGTTTTTAACGCTTGAATAGCAGCGCAGAACGCATTAATCTGATGCGGATTCAATTCTATGTTGGCATCCAAAAGGAAGTGGAACGGAGAAGCCTCCAGTTCCAACTTTTTATATCTGCTGAATTGTTCAAGCAGTAAGTTACCGTCCATCTGAATCTCCTTTATATAGCTGTGCAGAAATTCCTATAGCGATTCCTTTTGCCATCATGGGCGGGACAGCATTACCTATTTGTACGAACTGCGATGTCCGTGGTCCCTCAAAGAAATAGCTGTCAGGAAACGATTGTATTCTCGCCGCTTCACGAACGGTAATGGAGCGATTCTGTTCTATGTCGGGATGAATGAAGTAATGACCATCCTTTGAAAGGTGCGCCAAAATAGTGTGGCAGCACGATTCATCTCCCTCAACCACCTTAAACCTGTCAGTAAATGAATGTCTGTTCTTATGTGTCTTCAGTTCATCAGGAAGGTCGTTATAATTAAGGCGTTTGTGGCCATCGTTCCACAGTTCGACCGCACGCCTGTATATTTTGATGTCCCTGTCTATGTTAGGACGGCACTTATGAAGAGTCAGCACATCGTCCTTCGTGCGAATGCCCGCCTCAGTCACATAACCGCTTGCTTTTGCCTTTGCATACTTATCAAAACTCTCGCCGGGATGCAGCTTTGGCAAATCGGTAAAGAGGTCATTGACAACGGCCTCTGTCTTAAATTCAAAGAAGTCAGGATATTTCAGACCACTATGTTTCAACCATCCTACAATTATCATACGACGGCGGTTTTGGAGAACACCAAAGGTGTGAGCATTCTGCTCTCTGCACTCAATTTCATAACCGACTCGCTTCAAATATTTTTGAATGTTTTTCCACGTTGCTCCACCGTTAGCAGATTCGATGCCCTTAACATTCTCAAAAACAAACATGCGCGGTTGATACCGTTTAAGAAATCTTGCATATAGTTTATACAAGTAATTGCGCGGATCCTCTTCCATTGGAACTTCCATATGACTCCTTTGAGCTCTTCCCACAAGGGAATATGCCTGACATGGGGGACCGCCTACAATTACATCTATATTGGTAATACCTCGAATTTTCATTATTCCATCAATAGTCTTGAAAATTGACGGCAACGTTTCGTCAGACATCGTTTCATTGATTATAGTTTTTGTTATCGAAACAGGAATCTGCTTCATAAATTCATCGCGTGATATTATCCCAGAGAGGTATTTTTTATATAAACCAAGATTATCTGTGCCTTCAAGGTAGTAGTAGGCACTTCTCGTTTCAAGAGTCTTAGCTGCAAATTTATCCATCTCCACATGGGCTACAGGCATATAACCAGCTTGAAGAAATCCTTCTGAAAGTCCCCCGGCTCCCGCAAAGAGATCAATAAAATTATAGTTGTATGGCGCGTCTATCTTCTTCATATAGTTTCCTCTTCATAAATAGCGATGCCGATTTGCACAAAATTGCGCGCCATAGGCATAGTACGATTAACTAACCACTCAAACCTCACAGATGAATAATCTGCTGTAACCCTTGAAATATCTATCCTCTTGACAACAACTAAAAAAGTCCAATGGAGACTCATGCTATGAACAGTATAACACAAAACCACCAAGACGAGGAACTGCCTTCCAAGAAAATGCAAGTCGTCAGCCATACGCCGCTCTCTACCGAGAATGCGAAGAATCGCCTCTATGAGGCATCACCGAAAGTAGGCGCTCGTTCCAACGGCGGCCAGCAGCGAAAACTCCCCCAGCAGACTGTTGTTGCAAAAACTACGAAAATGTTCATAGAGGGAGTATTTTCTGTGGCATAAAGTCAATGTTTCAAGGTCTGTAGAATGTTTTTGATGTGCGGAGATCCATACCTGCACCCCAACGGGGTCTTGAGAAATAAGTTGGGGATACAGGATGGGTATGAGCTCTTGGCTTATGAGAAAGATTTCGTGGTGACACGATATATTGATTTGAAGAAGCAAACAGAATGCCCCGACGCGAAGCGTGCAGCTTCGCGTCGGGGCATTCTGGTTCTAGGAAATCTGAGGCGGGGAATCTGGAAGTTATTGCTTATTCGGCGCTCCTGACAAAGACCGTACCATATTTGAAAATCTTGCAGACGCCTTTTCCAAGTGTACATGATCCTTATCGGGAGTATAGACCAGAGGCTCAAGCGGGGGCATTCATGCTCCCCTTGAGCCTGTTGCGGTATGGATGGAAAACGACTTGTCAGCCGTTTGAGCAGAGACAGCCACCAAAGTTTCTTCAATTGGCCTCCCGCCAATGCCGAGGCAGGGCGTTCGGCGTAATCGTTAATATTTTGCTCCCCATAAGGGAGCATTTCCAAATTGGCGAAGCGTAGCCGTGAATTGGCGTCCGTAGGAAATATTGACATTTCGAAG
>ERZ772926.1489-NODE-1489-length-11170-cov-5.795951_pt1 | contig 11170 bp, 10 predicted proteins | sample MGYA00511136_ERZ772926 | MGnify/ENA primary metagenome ERZ772926 (study PRJEB29015, sample SAMEA2737917) | human oral metagenome | biome: human oral; feature: human-associated habitat; material: dental | place: China | collected 2153 ... | reverse complement strand
ATGGTGGTGCCGTTCGCATGGCTGCTGCCGTTCACAAAAATAACCTTCACGATAATATCCTCCTTCGCACCGCGTGGCGGTACGAAGGCCTATCATACTTCTTTTTTTACTATTCCGCCACAGTACAGCATTCCGTAAGCTGCGCGTTCCGTTGTGTCCGGCACTGCTTCAGCCTCAGCTCTGCTCCTTTGCCTTTTCTTCCCGATACACCAGCCATGCTCTCACAGTCGAAATCACGATTGCCGCCATAATATAGATAGACAGTAAGAACATCCCGTAGCCCTTCGGCGCAAAGACAGTACTCACAATCCCGAGCGCCCCCGCAGCGACCAGCATCCTCCCCGCAAAGCGGTTGCTCTTCTGCCAGGTGATGTCGTTGTACTTGGTCCAAGGCAGACGGAAGCCGACCATGCCGTTTCGTCTGCACTTCGGCAGAATGTTGCCGGGCACCAGGAGCAGGGATCCGCAGAGTATGGTTAAGAGTTTTTCGCCCGCGAAGGTGCTGAGGAAGCTTTCGCCCCGCAGCGCGAACACGGTGTTATAGAGGAGTACGCCCTGTATGCAGCTTAAGATCAGGGTCTGTGAGAAAATCACAATGACAACCACCTTGGCATTTGCTGCGGCTGCCTGCCTTTCCTTGTCACTCCCCGCCTGTTCCGCCTTTCTACGTAAATGAAGCAGTAGAAAGCGGCTGCCAAAAGAAATCAGAAGCAAAATCACCGGCAGAATTAAAAGTTCGTACTTGCTCCCCCAACGCGTAATGTTTCCGGCAGAGTCATAGTGCGCCGGTATCTCTGCGGGCAGTTCCCGCAAAAGCAAGAGCGTCACAAACAGGCAGAGCGCCGCAATCATTCTTGTAAGTTGTTTCATGCTTTCCTCCCTCCGAACTGTTCCACCCAGAGGATTAATTCCTGCAGGACGGATGTGTTCAGTTCATAATAGACAAAATTTTTCTCCTTATATTCCGTCACCAGCTCTGCGCCCTTTAAGAGCCGCAGGTGGTAAGAGAGCGCCGGCGGGCTCACGCCGAGTTTCTCCGCGATTTCTCCGGCGCTCATGCGCCCCTCCCGCAGCATGACCAGAATGTCGCGCCGCTGCGGGTCCGAGAGCACTTTAAAAATACTGCTCTCTCCCATACGGATAGCACCTCCTTAAAATTTCTTTTAACTAGATTCTAGCACAGCGTTCCCGCCTGTCAATCGTTATTTCAAAATATTTTTAATTTCCTTCCATTCTGTTTTCATGGTGTCCTTTTTGCCTTGCGGGTTTCTGACCTGCGATTTTCTGACCTGCCGTTTTCTGACCTGCCGTTTTCTGACCTGCCGTTTTTGAATCTAAGGGGTTCCAATCCGGTTTTTCTCCCCTGCTTTCTCTCTCGACTCTCTTTTTGGCGTAAGGGCGGACGGCAGCAAAAAAGAGGACGGATGTCTCCGCCCTCTCGCTTTCCGGCGCAACCGCGCCGCTGTTTCTTTCTTGTTCGCCTCCGGAATGACTCCCCGGTCGTGCTGCCGCTTTCCCTTATGATACGGCCTTTGCTCCCGTTTTCCTGCGCTTACAGAAGCTGTGCCCGCAGGTCCTCTGCGCTGAGCGGGCTCAAATAAGCCGGTGCAATGTCAAAGATGGTCTTGCAGCCCTGCTGTCCCTCTGCCGCGAGGCGGTGTGCCGCGCGCGCGTAGGCCGCGAGTACGGCGCCGGTAAACTCGGGGTTCGAGTCGAGCTTCACGCTGTACTCAATGAGCTCCCTGTGCCCGCCGTCAAAACCGGTCACTCCGCTCCGGATCACGAAGCCGCCGTGCGGCAGTTCCGCGTGCTTTTCGCGCATCTCATCGGCCGTGATGAAGTGTACCTCGGTGTCATAGTCCGCAAAGTAGTTCGGCATGTTTTTGATTTCCGCCTCGATTACGGCGCGATCCGCACCTTCCACGGCCACGACAAAGACCTCTCTCTTATGCATCTCCCGCGCGGTGAATGCCGGCTGCTCGCCGCCTCGAATGCGCGTCATGGCGCTATCGACCGGAATCGTATACTGTCTCGCATCCAGCACGCCCGCAATGCGGCGCACCGCGTCGGAGTGTCCCTGGCTCACGCCCTTGCCCCAGAAGGTGTAGTTCTTGCCCTGCGGGAGAATTGCGGTAGACATCATGCGGTTTAAGGAGAAGAGACCCGGATCCCAGCCGAGGGAGATGATGGCCAGGTGGCCGCTCTCCTTTGCCGCGCGGTCCACCTCCTCAAAGTGTGCCGGAATCTTGGCGTGCGTGTCAAAGCTGTTGATCACGGTAAAGTGGCGCGCATATTCGGGCGTCTGGGTCGGCAGGTCGGTCGCGCTGCCGCCGCAGAGCACCATGACATCGATTTTGTCCTTCCAGTCGAGCGCCTCGGAGAGTGCGACGACTGGGACATGTTCCGTGTGAATCTTCACGGTCTTCGGATCGCGCCGCGTAAAGACAGCGACGAGTTCCAGATCCTCACTCTGCCGGATTGCACTCTCAATACCTCTGCCCAGGTTGCCGTAGCCCAAAATACCTATGCGTGTCTTCATTCTGTTCTCCTCTCTGAACGCGAAAGATGCCGCTAACATGATATGTTTTCTCTGTTGTAACGGAAAAGTCCTTTTTCTGTCAATCAAAACCTTTGTGAAGGCGCTTGCCGAAAGCTCCGCGTGCCCGCTGTGTCGCAAAAGCGGACAATGCTGTCGGCAATCCGCGCCGCATCCTCCTCGTCATGGGTCACAAAGACCGTCGTGAGACGGCGCGAGCGCTGTTCCCGCCGGAGAAGTTCCGTGAGTTCCCGGCGAAGCGGTGCATCGAGGCCGGTAAAGGGCTCATCGAGCAGTAAGAGCCGCGGGCGCACGAGAAGGGCGCGAGCCAGTGCCACGCGGCGCTGCTGTCCGCCGGAGAGTTCCACCGGAAAGCGCGCCTCGAGACCGGTCAGTCCGAGTGCGGGCAGAAGTTCCGCAATGCGCGCCGCCGCCTCCGCCGCCGTGACACGCGCTGTCACAGTCCCGGTCAGACAGACCTCCAGATTTCGATAGACCGTGAGCGCCGGAAACAGGCGGTGCTCCTGAAAGACCATGCTGAGCTGCCTCTCCTCGACCGGAAGCTCGTTTACCCGCACGCCGTCAAAGCGGATTTCGCCCACCGTGAGCGGTAAGAAGCCCGCAATCGCGCGGAGCAGACTGGTCTTTCCGCTGCCCGAGGGCCCGAGGATTGCCAGCAGTTCGCCGGGAGCCGCGGAAAGATTGACATCCCGGACAAGTTCCGTATCGCCGTAGGCGAGCGCGGCGCCCGTCACGCGGAGCGCAACCCCCTGATTTTCTACCGACATTTCTCACCTCTCCCTTGAAAAAGCGCACATCTTGCGCCGATTTTTTGCATACAATGTTCACCTATAAGAAGAATATTATACTTTTGTCCCCGAATTGATATTTGTAAATTCCTACCGCTTTCTGTATATTTCTTAATACAATCACTATTCTAGATAAAGGGGGAAACAAAGCAGCATGAATGAAGTATCTGTAGGCATACTTGGGTTTTTGACAATTATTGCCATTGTCGTGACGCTCTTTAAGAGCAAGACCCTACCGAGTATCGCGTTCATTCTCTTTCCGTCAGTTCTTGCACTGATTCTGGTGCTCGGCGGCTACTACAGTTTTGAGAATATCGCGTCTCTGATCAAGGAGGGCTTTAAGAGCACCGGTCCCACGGCTGCGCTCTTTGTCTTCTCCGTTCTGTTCTTCGGCATCATGACCGATGCTGGCATGTTCGATGTCATCATCGGCGCACTGATGAAATTGGTCGGCGACAACGTCATCGGTGTCACGGTTATGACCGCCATCATCGCAATCATCGGACACTTAGACGGGGGTGGCGCATCAACTTTCTTGATTGTAGTCCCTGCCATGCTGCCGGTCTACAAGAAAATGCACATGCGCGCCACCTCGCTGCTCCGCATTGCTGTGCTCGCCATGGGCGTCCTGAACCTGATGCCGTGGGCTGGTCCGACCATGCGCGCGGCTTCGGTGCTCGGCATGGAAGCCGGCAAGCTCTGGAATGAGCTGCTGCCAATTCAGATCTTCGGCATTATTCTCGCACTCGCCCACGCGGTTCTGACTGGCTTTCAGGAAAAGGCGCGCGGCGCAGGTCTGAACGGCAAGCTCGCGCAGACCGAAGGCAAGGTTGAGATCACCGCAACGCAGGAAGAGAAGGTTAGCGAACTCGCGCGCCCGAAGCTCTTTGTCTTCAACATTCTCCTCACGGTCGCCGTCATCGCCATGCTGATCTGGGATGTGTTCCCGAGCTATGTGCCGTTTATGCTCGGCGTCGGTATTGCAATTCTCGTGAACTATACTAATATCAAGCTCCAGAAGAAGGTGCTGAACGCACACGCAGTCCCCGCACTCATGATGTGCACGACCCTGATGGGCGCGGCAGTGCTCATGGGTATCCTAGTCAAGAATGTCAAGATTGACGGCAATGAAATTCCGAGTGTCGTGAGCTGCATGTCCAATCTGATTACGATGATTCTGCCCGCAGCGCTCGGCACACATCTGCCGCTTGTCATCGGTCTTCTCTCGGTACCGCTCGCACTTGCCTTCGACACGGACAGCTACTTCTACGGCATGCTCCCGGTCATGATATCAATCGGTCAGGGCTTTGGCGTTCCGGCACTTCCGATCGCGGTCTCGATGGTCGTCTGCCGCAACTGCGCGACATTCATCAGCCCCATGGTCCCGGCAACTCTGCTCGGCGTGGGTCTCGCGGAAGTAGACATCAAGGATCACATCCGCACGAGTTTCTTCTATGTGTGGGGCTTCTCCTTCCTCTGCATGATCTTCGCGATCATCATCGGCATCATTCCGGCGTAAAGCAGCGGATCCCAAAATGTAAGATAAGAAAGACTGTCGCAGGACTGCGGCAGTCTTTCTTGCTTTCTTCAGCTCTCGGAGAACTCTTCGCTCCGCGGTAGCTCAAAATCCGGTTTTAAGAGGCGGATCAGCTCGACCATATAGTGCGTGAGATACTGGTCCTTCCGGTGGCAGATGTAGAAGTGCCGCCCCTGCTCGACGCCGACCACCGGATAGACCACGCAGGTCTTCCGCACCTCCGGCGAAATATCGATGTAGTTTTTCGGACAGAGGAACACAGCCTGACAGGGTCCCGCCGCATGTTTGGCAACTTCGACGCTCTCGGTCTCGAAGAGAATTTCGGGGGAGATGTGCGCGTCCGCAAACAGTCTGTCCTGGGTGATGCGGGTCGAGTGCCCGCTCCGGAGGCTGATAAACGCCTCCTCCTCCGCCTCCCGGATGTCAATCGGCGTGCCGTCCTCCACGCGTCCCGCGAGCGCCGTATTCTTGGAGGCGAGCAGCACAAGTTCCTCGCGGCTCACGAGAATATAGTTCAGCGGATTGGTCTTTGCGCTGGTCGTGAGACAGGCGATGTCCAGCTGATGGTTTAAGAGCATGGTTTCGAGTGCATCGGAGCCCGACTCGGTGAGCTTTAGATTCACGGCCGGATAGCGCGCGTGAAAGCGCGGAAAGATGTCAGGCAACAGTTCCAGCGAGCGCTGCAGGGGCATGCCGAGCCGTATGCTGCCGCGCGTCCCGAGCCGTATCTCCTCGAGCTGGCGGTCCAGATTCTGCTGCACGCTCTGAATGGCGCGCGCCGCCTGCATATAACACTCACCCGCCGGGGTCAGCACCAGCGGATTCGTGTGGCGCACAAAGAGGTCGGCGCGCAGTTCCTCCTCCACCTTCCGCACCATCTGGCTCACGGAGGGCTGGGAGACATAGAGCACCTCTGCGGCGCGGCTGATGCTGCCCTCCCGGAAGATGGTCAGCATATATTTAATCTGTCGTTCGTTCACGCTTGTTCCCTCACGCTAATTTTATAATAAAAACACTATACTCATCATAGCCAATAAATTCCTTGAAGTCCAGCCCCTACAAAAGTTACAATGAATTCAGACAACAGTATCTCGTCAAAAGGAGGCAGCTATGGAGATCAAAAAGCCGGCGGTCGCCGGTACCTTAGAGTCCAGCGATTGCCAGGTCACGGTGGAACCGGGCAACGGCAAAGTCGATTTTTCGCTGGAGAGCGCAGTCATTCACCAGTTCGGCAACCAGATCAAAAAGGTGACGCTCGAGACCCTTAAGGATCTCGGCGTTGACAATGTGAGAATCTCGATTGTCGACAAGGGCGCACTGGACTGCACGATCAAGGCGCGCATTGAGGGCGCTGTGTTCCGTGCCGTCGATCAGTACGACAACATTCCCTGGGGAGGTGCTGTCAGATGAGCCATCCGAATAAAAAGCGGCTGCGCCGCTCGATGATGTTTTTGAATGCGCAGAAACCTTCTTTAATCAAGGATCCCTATCTCTACGGCGCCGACTCCCTGATGCTGGACCTCGAGGACGCGGTCGCTGTGACCGCGAAGGACACTGCCCGTTTTTCGCTTTATCAGGCGCTGAAAAACGTCGACTACCGCGGCTGCGAGCGTGTGGTGCGCATCAACGGCCTTGACACCGAGTACTGGAAAGAAGACATTCGCTGCTGCATCGCGGGCGGCGCGGATGTGCTCCGCATCCCGAAGACCGAGGATGCCAAGATGGTCAAAGCGGTCGAGGACGCTGTTCTTGCCGCAGAGCGCGAGTTTGAGCGCCCGGAGGGTTCCACTCTCTTGATGGCGGCACTTGAGTCCGCCAAGGGTGTCATGAACGCCTACGAAGTCTGCATCTCTTCCGAGCGCATGATCGGCATTGCGCTCTCGGGCGGCGACTACACGAAGGATCTCCAGACCAAGATCACCGGCACCGGCGTGGAGCTCATGGGCGCGCGCCAGCAGATGATCATTGCGGCGCGCGCTGCGGGCGTGCAGTGCTTTGACACGGTCTGGACCGACCTCGACAATCTCGAGGGCTTCCGGAAGGAAGTCATGCTGATTAAAGACATGGGCTTTGACGGCAAGTCCATCATCAACCCGCGCCAGATTCCGATTGTCCACGAGGTCTTTACGCCGAGCATGAAGGAGATCATTTTCTCCGAGAAAGTAATCCGCGAGATTGACTCCAAGCGGAAGGAAGGCATCGGCGTCTTCACGGTGGACGGCAAGATGATTGACATTGCATTCTACGACGGCGCGCAGCGCGTCATTGCGCTCGCCAAGGCATCCGGCGTGTACAAGGGGGAGCTCTAAATGAAGAATGCAGTCGGCAGAGATATTCCGGAGGAAATTTTACAGGCGACCGGCAAGGATGTGTTCCGCGGCTCGCACGCAATGGACGGAAAAGAGTTTCGCCGTGACGGCGCGCGCGTAAAGCCCGTCATCAATTCCGAGGGCTCGAAGCTCCTCCCGTCCATCAAGGACGCCCTTTTGAAATGTGAAATCAAGGACGGCATGACGCTGAGCTTCCACCACCACTTCCGCGAGGGCGACAAAGTCCTCAACATGGTTATGGAAGAGGTCCATAAGCTCGGCATTAAGAACATCACGATTTGCGCTTCCTCGATGGGCAGCCAGAATAACCCGATTGTCTACATGATCGACGACGGCACCATCACCAACATTCAGAGTTCGGGCGTGCGCGGCGAAATCGGCAAGGCAATCTCCGAGGGACGGCTTCAGGGTCTCGCAATCATGCGGAGCCACGGCGGCCGCGTCCGCGCGATTGAGTCCGGCGAAACGCACATCGACATCGCGTTTATCGGTGCCCCTACCGCGGACGAGTACGGCAACTTAAACGCAAACGGCGGCAAGGCAAACTGCGGCGTGCTCTCCTACTCCGCGCCGGATGCCCTCTATGCGGACAAGGTGGTCGCCATCACGGACTGCCTGGTTCCCTTCCCGAACTGGCCGCACCAGATCAGCCAGATTTATGTGGACTATGTGGTCGTGGTCGATGAAATCGGCGATCCCTCAAAGATTGCAACGGGCGCGGCAAAGCCGACCTCCGACCAGAGAAAGCTCCTCATGGCGAGCTACTGCACCGAGGTCGTGAAGCGCACGCCCTACTTTAAGGACGGCTTCTCCTACCAGACCGGTGTCGGCGGCGCTTCGATTGCGAGCACGATTTCGCTCGCCGATGTGATGCGCGAGCGGAACATCCACATGAGCTTCGGTGTCGGCGGCATCACGAAGCCGATGTGCCAGCTTCTCGAAGAGGGTCTTGCGCGCACACTTGTGGACACGCAGGACTTTGACGAGTACGCGATTCAGAGTGCGGCGACCAACCCGAATCACCACTACATCACGGCGGGCGAGTATGCGGACCCGTTTAACAAGGGCGCCTATGTCAACAAGCTCGACTTTGTAATTCTCGCGGCCCTTGAGGTCGATGTGCACTTCAACTGCAATGTCGTGGTCGGCTCGAACGGCGTCGTGAGCGGCGCACAGGGCGGCCACCCGGACACAGCGGCGGGCGCAAAGTGCACCATCGTGATCACCCCGATTCTGCAGGGACGCATTCCCTCGGTCTGCACCGATGTGACCACGGTCACGACGCCGGGTGAGGATGTGGATGTCGTGATCACCGACTACGGCATCGCGATTAACCCGAAGCGGCAGGATTTGATTGACGCGCTGAAGGATTCAGGTCTCCCGTTAAAGAGCATCGAAGAGCTCCGCGACATTGCCTATGCGATGACGGGCGAGCCGGAGCGCGTGCAGTTCGGAGAGCGCGTGGTCGGTATCATCGAGGCGCGCGACGGCAGCATCATGGATGTGGTTCGTGAGATTAAGCCTTTTCAGTTTGCAGACTGAGTGAACAGATAAAACCCGGAACCGAAACCGGTTCCGCTGCGCCGGGGAACCTTCCCCGGCGTTTTGTTTTTCTCCGCTCTGTGCTATGCTGAAGCGGCAAACGGTAACAGATTTCGGAAGCGAGTACCTTGTATGACAGGCAATTATCATCTCGGAGAGATTCTGCTCTCCTATCCCTCGGAGTCGGAAAAGCTCTGCGCCTTTCTCGCGGAAAATAACTTGCAGTGCGAGCCGGATCTCGATGTGGCCTACGGCATCTTCGACGCAAATGAAAACTTGGTGGGCTGCGGCTGCGCTGCCCGGTCGCTCTTAAAGTGCTTTGCGGTCAGCGAGGAACTGCGCGGGCAGAATGCGCTCGGCACCCTTCTCTCGGCCCTCATCGAGAACCGCTTTCAGCGCGGCTACTTTGATCTCTTTGTGATCACGCGGCGCGAGAAGGCGACGCTCTTCTCTTCCTGCGGCCTCCGCCTGCTCGCTGAGACGGGCGCGCTTGCGATGCTCGAAAACCGCCCGGACGGCCCCGAGCGCTTTGCGGAGAGCGTCCTCTCCGCCCTGCCGCCGCACGATGGAAAAACGGTCGGCGCAATCGTGATGAACTGTAATCCCTTTACTCTGGGCCACCGCGCGCTCGTGGAATACGCCGCGGCAAAGGTAGACCTGCTCTGCCTCTTTGTGGTCGAAGAAAACCGCTCACGCTTCCCGACTGAAGTTCGCTTTCAACTGGTCAAAGAGGGCGTCAAAGACCTGCCGAACGTGCATGTCTTTTTGAGCGGCCCCTATATGATTTCCGGCAACACCTTCCCGACCTATTTCCTAAAAGCGGGGGAGGATGCCGCCGCCCTCCAGTGCGAACTGGATGCGACACTTTTTGCGCACTGTCTTGCCCCGAAGCTCGGCATTTCCGTCCGCTTTGTGGGCTCGGAGCCGCTGGACCCGACAACGGCCTGCTATAACCTGGCGTTGCGGGAAATTTTGCCGCCCGCCGGCATTTTGCTCGACGAACTGCCTCGGCGGGAACTGAGCAGTGAACCGATCAGCGCCTCCCGCGTGCGCACCCTGCTTAGCGAAAAGGGCGTCTGCCCGGAAGTACTGTCACTCGTGCCCCCGGTCACAGGCGAATGGCTCGGAGCCCATTGGAACGAGCTCGCAGCGCCCGAGGCTTCTTCCTGAGAAAGGAGACCCATGTCCGATTTTACCCCCTACCTCGTGAGCGTCGAAGATATGATGCGGGCGCGCGACGAGCGCGTGCAAGTCCAGAACGAAATGCTCGCGGCAGCCGCAGCCTTTCCCGCGCCGACCGCGCTTCTCTCCTTCGGCATGAACATTCCGGGGGCGGTGAAGCAGACGCCGCTCATTCGGAGCGGCTTTCTCTTCGGCAAAGAGCGGCTCACGGAACTCTTACACCGCGAGGACTATGCGCTCCTCATGACGCACGAACTGCGCCGCGTGAGCGGGGACAGCTGGCTTTGCCTGGTCGGTGCGCCGCCCGAGGCCGTGAAGCGCCTCGCCGTCTCGCTCGAGGACAGCGAGCCGCTCGCGCGTCTCTTTGACATCGACGTGCTGGACCGCAAGGGACAAAAACTCTCCCGTGAGGATTTTTCTCTGCCGCCCCGCCGCTGCCTGCTCTGCGAGGAGGCTGCCGTAGTCTGCGCGAGAAGCCGCGCCCACAGCGTGGAGGCCCTTTTTTCCCGCTGTGAATCCCTGCTCCGAGAGGCCTTTCCGCTCTCCGCGTCTTTCTTCTCCGCCCTTGAAAATCACGCGGCGCTCTCCCTCCTCGACGAGGTCTATGCTGCGCCGAAGCCCGGCCTTGTGGACCGCATCGATTCCGGCGCGCACGCGGATATGAAATTCGAAGACTTTATTTTGAGTACCGCCGCAATCACTCCTTTCCTGCGGGAAATGGCCGTTACGGCTTACCAAAGCTGCTTCAGCCTGCCCGTTTCGCCCGATGCAACGCGCGAAACGGATGCCGCACTCTTTTCCCGGCTCCGGGAGATCGGAAAACGCGCCGAACGCGAGATGTACGCGGCGACGGGCGGTGTCAACACCCATAAGGGTGCCGTCTTTACCCTCGGGCTTCTCTCCGCGGGCGCGGGGCTCTTCTATGCCAAAAACGGCAAGCTAAGCGCCGAGGCGATTTTGGATGAGGTGCAACACCTGGTCGGCGATACCCTGCGGCAGGAGCTCGCTGACTTAAAAGCCGGAGAAGTCGGAGAGGCCCACGGCGAAGCGGTGCTGCACCGCGACGGCACAGGCGGTGTTCGCAGTGCGGCGGCCAGGGGCTTCCCGCTGCTCTGCAGTATTGCCCTGACCCTGCTTCGACAGTACGAAGCTGAAGGGCGCTCCCCGGAAGCAAGCGTTCTCAATGTGCTCCTGCATCTCATCCTGCATGTCAGTGACACCAACGTGCTGTACC
>ERZ772926.1486-NODE-1486-length-11180-cov-5.824899_pt1 | contig 11180 bp, 9 predicted proteins | sample MGYA00511136_ERZ772926 | MGnify/ENA primary metagenome ERZ772926 (study PRJEB29015, sample SAMEA2737917) | human oral metagenome | biome: human oral; feature: human-associated habitat; material: dental | place: China | collected 2153 ... | reverse complement strand
CGACAGTAGCATAGCGAGCGATGTGGTGATGACGAACTTCGAGCAGCTCTTCAAGACACACAGCCCCCAGACGGCGTGGAAGGTGCTGTGATATGGCCGATACGATTTTGTATGCGCATACCGATAACATCTTTTCTGATGCAGAGAAAATCATAGAAGTCTCGCAAAAGACAGCCTTCCATAGCGTGGATCGAATTCTAGTGCTCAGAAATTGGCTTCTCGGCAAGCGTATTTTCGAGGAGGAATTACAGGGCGAAGACCGCGCCACATACGGAGCAGAGGTCGTTGCTAAACTTGCAAAACATCTTAACGCAAAATATGGACGCGGTTTCAGCAAGCGCAATTTATGGGAGGATCTTCGGTTCTACAAAGCCTATCCACAGATTGTGCAGACAGCGTGCGCAGAATTGGATTCTACCGATGAAAACGAGATTGTGCGCTCATCGTGCGCACAATCTCGCATGCTTAGTTGGTCGCATTACCGAATCCTGATTCAAGTCCTCGACAAGCCTGCCCGAGATTGGTACGAGCAAGAGGCGGCCAGAGAAAATTGGAGCGTCCGGACGCTGCAGCGGAACATCTCCACGCAGTATTATTACCGGATATTGAAGTCATCGGACAAAGAATCTGTGCAACAGGAAATGAAGCAGCTGACTTCGCCCTACGAGGACAGACTGGAATTTATCAAAAGCCCCTATATCGCCGAATTTCTCGGTATGCAGGAGAATCGGTCGTATCAGGAATCCGATCTGGAACACAGGATTTTATGATGGAACTGGGGAAAGGTTTTACCTTTGCCGGAAGGCAGAAACGAATTCACACCGAAAAAACAGACTACTATATCGACCTTGTTTTCTATAACTACATCCTGAAATGTTTCGTGCTGATCGATTTGAAGGTCGGGCGTATCACGCATCAGGACGTAGGGCAGATGGATATGTATATCCGTATGTACGATGACTTGGTAAAAATGCCGGAGGATAATCCCACGCTCGGCATCGTTCTTTGTTCGGACACAGACGAGGACATCGCCCGCTATTCCGTGCTGCACGGAAATGAGCAGCTCTTCGCCTCGAAATACAAGCTGTATCTGCCGACAGAGGAACAGCTGCGAGCAGAGATTGAAATGCAAAAGCAATTCTTCCTACTGAAACAGGCAGAAAAAAGAAATGAGGGACAAGAATGGGCGACATGAAGTTCAAATTTACCATACAGCCGTATCAGACAGAGGCAGTGGAGAGCGTCGTACAGGTCTTTGCCGGTCAGACTTTTGTCGCCCCCCTTTCCTATCGGCGCGATACACCACAGGAGACGGAGCAGAACCTCTTTGACGATGCATCCGACGATGATTTCTCCACGGGCTATGCCAATGCGACCGTGAAACTCGACGAGGGACAGCTGCTCACCAATATCAATCGAATCCAAGGTCGGAACAATATCAATCTCACGCAAAAGATTGTGACAGGCGGGCTTGGCAAGTGTTCGCTCGATGTGGAAATGGAGACCGGAACCGGAAAGACCTACGTGTATATCAAGACGATGTTCGAGCTCAATAAGCAGTACGGCTGGACAAAGTTCATCGTGGTCGTGCCGAGCATCGCGATCCGTGAGGGCGTGAAGAAGAGTTTTGCCATCACACAGGAACATTTCATGGAGCATTACGGCAAGAAAGTGCGCTTTTTTGTCTATGACTCCAATCATCTTGCTGAGATCGATCATTTCGCCCAGAGTTCCGATATCAATGTCATGATCATCAATACGCAGGCGTTTAATAGCGGTTTTAATGTCAAAAAAAGCAAGGCAGGTCAAGGCGGCAATGTTGCTGCAAGAATTATCTTTTCCGAGCGGGATGAGTTCGGCAGCCGTCGTCCCATTGATGTAATCAGAAAATGCCGTCCGATTGTGATATTGGATGAGCCGCAAAAAATGGGCGGAAAAGCTACGCAGAAGAGCCTCAAGGAGTTTGATCCGCTCTTTTGCCTGAACTATTCCGCGACGCACAAGGATTGTCATAATCTGGTCTATGTATTGGATGCTCTGGACGCCTACCAAAAGAAACTGGTCAAGCAGATCGAGGTCAAGGGATTTGACATCAAGAATCTCGGCGGGATGAACCGCTACCTGTTTTTAGAGAGCATCGTCATCGCGGGGGACAAGCCGCCCACGGCGCGTCTCGAGTTTGAGATCAAGCATCATAAGGCCATCAAGCGAGAAACACGTCTCGTGACAGCAGGCGACGATATTTTTGCGATGTCGGAAAACATGGAACAGTACCGTGGCTACCGCATCAATCAGATCGATCCCATCGGGAGAATGCTCTCTTTTACCAATGGTGAGGAAATCCATGTTGGGCAGGTGCAGGGGGATGTATCGGAGGAGACGCTTCGCCGCGTGCAGATCAGGGAGACCATCCGCTCTCATTTTGAGAAGGAGAAGGAGCTGTTCGGCAGGGGCATCAAGTGTCTGTCTCTATTCTTCATCGACGAGGTGGCAAAGTATCGGAAGTATGACGAGGACGGCAACGAGATCAACGCATTGTACGGCGATATTTTCGAGGAAGAATACACGGCGATCCTCAATGAATACCTGACTCTTTTTTCTTCCCCCTACGAGGAATACCTGAGGGATATCGAAGTGGCGAAGACGCACGCCGGCTATTTCGCCATCGACAAAAAAAGCCCTAAGGTAAACAGCACGCTGAAAAATGAGAGCGACGAAAGTACCGATATTTCTGCCTACGATCTCATTATGAAGGACAAGGAACGACTGCTCTCCTTTGAAAATCCCGTGCGGTTTATCTTTTCGCACTCGGCACTCCGCGAGGGCTGGGACAATCCCAATGTGTTCCAGATCTGTACGCTGAAACACGGCGGCAGCAGTGCCACGCAAAAGCGACAGGAGGTCGGACGCGGGCTGCGGCTGTGTGTCAATCAAAACGGCGATCGACAGGACGTCCATGTTTTGGGCAGCCAGGTGCAGAGGGTGAACCATTTGACGGTCATCGCCGCCGACGGGTACAAGGAGTTCGTCGCGGATTTGCAGCGCGGTATTCGAGAGGATCTCTACGACCGTCCCACCGAGGCGACCGCAGAGTATTTTATCGGCAAGACGCTGATACTGAATGGCCAAGATGTAACGATCAGTGAAAAACAAGGACGCAGCATATACAATTATCTCGTTCGCAATGACTACGTAGACGATGACGGGCATATCACCGACAAGTACAGAAATGATAAGGAAGCGAATACGCTCGTCCCTCTGCCGGAATCCGTCGAGGACATCAGTGACGGGGTGCACGCCCTGATCGGCAGTATTTTCGATCCGCATGCACTGGATGGCATGATCCGAGACGGACGCGAGACGACGGTGATGGAGAACCCGCTCAATGATAATTTCTACAAGGCAGAGTTCAAACGTCTGTGGGATCTGATCCATCACAAGTACGCCTATACGGTGGAGTTTGATGACGAGGAGCTGATCCAAAAGGCCATTGCACACATTGACGAAAAAATGTTCGTGACCCGCCTCCAGTACACGGTGACAAGCGGGCAGCAGGAGGAACACCTTACGGCAGACGATCTCAAAAATGGAACCGCCTTTAAGGAAGAGCGACGTCAGACTCTTACGCTCGAGCGTAGTGGAGGCTCTAGCGTGAAGTATGATGTGATCGGCAAGATCGCCGAAGGTGCGAAATTGACCCGCCGCAGTGCTGCAAAAATTGTGGCGGGGATAAAGCGACCTGTCTTTGCGATGCTCCAGAACAACCCAGAGGAATTTATCGTCAAGGCGATCCGATTGATCAATGAGGAAAAGGCTGCGATGGTTGTGGAGGAGATTACCTATAATCGGACGAATGAGGTTTTCGAGAGCTCCATTTTCACCGATGAGAAGAACCGAGATTACGCCCGTGCCTACCGTGCGAAGAAGAATGTGCAGAACTACCTCTTCGCCGATGGCTATGCAAAGGATGGCCTAAGTGTCGAGCGTCGCATGGCGGAGGACATGGACGTCGCCAAGGAGGTGTGCGTCTACGCGAAGCTGCCCAAGGGGTTCTATATCCCGACGCCGATGGGAAATTACTCCCCGGACTGGGCGATTGCCTTCAATAAGGGGGCAGTGAAACACATTTTCTTTATCGCAGAGACCAAAGGGACGATGGAGAGCCTGAATCTAAAACCCATCGAGCAGGCAAAAATCAAATGCGCCAAAAAACTCTTTGCCAGGCTCACCGATGATGACGTAGTGTATCATGAGGTGGACAGCTACCAGAGTCTCCTGAATATCATGGGAAAACTATAGAAGGATAGAAAAACCCTGTGGGCCATGACACCCACAGGGTTTATTTATTCGTCTTTCTTGTCGTCACCCAGCAGTTTCTTCGTCAGTGCGCGCAGGTAGTTCATGACGAGGCGGACGTCGTCGAATACCTGCCGTCCCTTTTTCGTGACGAGGCCGCTGTTGATGAAGAGGGGGTCGATGAGGGGGATCTGGACGAAGCCGTCGGTCGGGAGGACGGACGGACGCGCGAGGAAGGTCGAGCCGATGCCCGCGTGAACGAGATTTTTGACGGTGTGGAGGTAGGGCGAGTAGTGGACGACGTTCGGCTTTTCGCCCGCGCGCCCATAGGCATCCTGCACGAGGCGGTCGACGAAGAAATTGCTGTCGAGCATGATGAGCGGCTCATCCCTGAGATCCATGATGCTGAGGGAGTGCCGCTTGGCAAGGGGATGGTCGGGGCGCGTGACAAAGGTACACTCGCAGTCAAAGAGTTTCGCATACGAGAGCCGTGCGCTGAAATCGACGGTGTAGTTCGTCAGGGCAAAGTCGAGCTTTTCCTCCTCGACCATCTGGAGCGCGCTCACGCCGCCCGTCTCGATGATCTCGAGCTCGATCTCGGGGTGCTCGCGGCGAAAGTCGCCGAGGATGTGCGGCAGAAACACCACCCCGAGCTGCAGCGGCATTGCAATCCGCACCTTCGCATGACGGTGTGCCATGTCGCGAATCTCGGCATCGAGACGCGCGACCTCCGTCAGGATGTAGGAGACCTTTCCGAGGAGTTGCGCCCCGTCCGTCGTCACCGTGATCTTGCGTCCCTCACGGTGGAACAGATTCAGCCCCGTCTCCGCCTCGAGTGCCTGCATGGCGACGGTGACGGTCGGCTGTGAGACGTGCAGGTGCTCCGCCGCCTTTGTGATGTTCTGCCACTGACAGACCTCGTAGAAATACCGCATCTGGACCAACGTCATCCGGCTCATCTCCCTTAGTATGATTCCTGGTGCCATTTGTTCCCCCTATATTAGTCTACTATATATCAAAATAGCGGAATAGTATAAAAGTCACACATGAAATAAAATTTTTTCATAGGTTGACACTATCATTTTATCAGAAAGAAATATTTTATACAATACGAAAAAAGTGCTAAGTTAAAGCCGTACTGATACATTCAGCACGGACAGAGAGGCGCGGCAGCGCAGAAATCGACAGAAAAGGGGAACTGAAATGGCAGTCTATTTTGCAGATGCAGTGGAGCAGTTCGTCAAGGATATGCTCGAGGCGAACGCGGACAATCTCAAGGCGTTCGAGACGAAGCCGGGCGTGTACTCCAACGTCGACCCGGACACACACCACGATGTCGAGATCCCCGACGTGCATCTCACGAAATAACGCAGCTTTTTATCATCCTACTACAGATAGATAAAAAGAGGGAGATCGGGAGAAAGGCTAGGTTCTCATCGATTCTTCAAGGAAAAAGCGGGCAGCTGACCACTGCCCGCTTTTTCGTACGTGAAAAACAGGGCACGCAACGAACAGCTTCCCCCGCCGAAGCGGGGGAAGTGGCACGCCATAGGCGTGACGATAGGGGCGCTTGTGCCTATTGCGACTCTCTGACGGTAGATAGCCTATGTCGCTCATGGCGCCCCTTCCACCATGCTGCGCATGGTCCCCCTCCCCCGTGTCGCACGGGGGAGGCTTCTAGGTAGGTCGCCCCCTCAGCAAATGCGCGGCACAAGCTCCCCAAGCGGAAGATCGACGACGCGAATGCCGCCGAGTGCGGTGCGCAGCCCCACTTCACCCGGTGCCTCCGCCGTTGTGTGTCCGATGACGCACGCCGCGCGTCCATGCGGGTCGGCGTGCATGACATCCAGCACGCGTGCCGTGTCCTCGGGGGAGACAAATGCAAGCAGCTTGCCCTCATTTGCAAGCGTGAGCGGGTCGAATCCGAGGAGATCGCAGACGCCCTGCACGGCGGGATGCACGGGGATCGCCCCCTCCTCGAGGAGGATGCCGACCTTTGCCGCCTGTGCCAGCTCGTTCAGTGACGCCGCAACTCCGCCGCGCGTCGGGTCGCGCAGGACAGCGATGGAGGGGGCAGATGCGAGCATCGCCGCCGTCATATGGCAGAGCGGTGCGCTGTCGCTCATGATCTCGGGCGGAAGCGTGAGATTGTGCCGCGCCGCCATGACCGTTGCCGCATGATCGCCGATAGTGCCAGAGACGATGATGTCCATGCCCGCCTTGATATTCGCGGGCGCAATGTCCACGCCCTCAATCATCTCGCCCACGCCCGCCGTATTGATATAGATACCGTCGCCGCAGCCGCGCGGCACGACCTTCGTATCGCCCGTCACGATGAGGACGCCCGCCTCCTGTGCCGCCGTGCGGATGTCATGCACAATGCGGCGCAGAGTCGCGATGGGGAAGCCCTCCTCGAGGATGACGGCGAGCGAGAGCCAGCGCGGCACTGCGCCCGTCATCGCGAGGTCGTTGACCGTCCCGCAGACGGCGAGCCGCCCGATGCTCCCGCCGGGGAAGAAATGCGGCTGCACGACGTAGGAGTCCGTAGTAAACGCAACGCGTCCCGCACTGGGCAGGATGGCACCGTCATGCAGTGTATTGAGGATCGTATTGCCGAGCTCCGGCAGCACGACCTCCTCCATCAGCGCGTGACTAAGCTGTCCGCCCGCACCGTGCGCGAGTGTGATGACCTCATGCTCCATAGCGGAATTTTCCTCCCCCATATTTATACCATGCGGCACACGTTCCCTCGACCGACACCATGCAGGGGCCAATCGCGTGCTCCGGCACACACGCCCTGCCAAAGAGCGCGCAGTCGCGCGGTACGATTGCACCGCGCAGCACCTCGCCGCAGCGGCATCCGTTCCGCCCATCCCCGACCGCCGCAAGCGCGAGCGGACGTACACGGGCAAAGTCAAACGCCGCATATTCCTCCCGCATCACGAGCCCCGAGGCGGGGATTTCACCCAGCCCGCGCCAACGCACCGCCGCAGGTTCATAGACACGCTCGATTGCCGCGCGCGCGACCGGATTGCCCTCCCGCCGCACAACCGTCTCATATGCGTTCTCGATATGCGCCTCACCTGCACCGATCTGACGCACGATCATCTGCAGGGCGCGCAGGATCTCAAGCGGTTCAAAACCGCCCACAACGCCGGGGACATGGTAGTCCTGCGCAAGGAAGTCAAAGGCATCCGTCCCCGTTACCACCGAGACGTGTCCCGGCAGGAGGAAGCCGTCGACGTGCGTCTCCCCGCCATCGAGGAGCGCACGCATCACGGGCGGGACGAGCTTCTGTGCGGACAGCAAAAAGAAGTTCCCGCGCCCCTGCGCCTCTGCCGCGAGCACCGCCGCTGCCTCGGTCGGCGCGGTCGTTTCAAAGCCGACGGCAAGGAATACAACCTGCTTGCTCGGGTTTTCGGCTGCGACCGTGAGCGCATCGAGCGGCGAGTAGACGATGCGGACATCCGCGCCCTGCGCCTGTGCCTCGGCAAGACTCGAATGTGTGCCCGGCACCTTCAGCATATCGCCGAACGTCGTGATGATGACATCCCCCATCCCCGCATACGCAATCGCCGCGTCGATGTAGTCGTCCGCCGTCACACAGACAGGGCAGCCGGGCCCCGAGACCAGCTCGATGCCCTCGGGCAGAATCTGCCGCAGTCCCGCGCGAAAAATCGCAACCGTGTGCGTACCGCAGACCTCCATGATGCGGATGCTCCCGCCCCGTGCCGCGAGAATGCGGCGCAGATCCGCAACGATCTCCGAGGCAGCCTGCCGTGTGTCCTGTGCGCCCCTCATGGGATGCTCTCCACCGTACGCGGCGCACCGCGCATCTCCGCCCGCAGAGCCTCGATGCGCTCCGCCTCTTCATGATCGACAATCTGCATCGCAAAGCCCGCGTGGACGAGCACATAGTCCCCCACCGCCGCCTCGGGCAGCAGCATGAGACTTGCCGCGCGGCGCACCCCACTCACCTCCACCGAGGCAAGCTGATCCTGTATGTCAACGATTTTTGCAGGAACTGCTAAACACATACCTTATCCTTCCCTATGATCTATATCTATGGCATGTTTCATCGTCATGCCGTAAAGTAACGCAAGCAGTGCAATGCTCCCATAATAATATTCTGTCATCCCATCCGTGCGAGTGCCACCGCCGCCTGCCCATATGCAATGCCGCCATCGTTCGGCGGGGCATTGTGCGGCAGGAGCACACGGAAATCGCCGAGACGCGTGAGCAGATTCTCAAGCAGCAGCGCATTCTGGAACACACCGCCCGAAAGCACCGCCGTGCGAAGTCCCGTCCGCGTCGCCAGAATGCCGAGCATCTCCGCGACCGCCGCCGCCATCGTCACATGGAAGTCAAGCGCACGTCCCGCACGCTCCTCCGCCGTCAGCCCCTCCGCGCCGTCCGCTAGTACGTGCAGCACAGACAGGAAGTCCACCGTCATCGACACAGACGCGCAGTTCATACGATACGGCAGCACAACGCCCGCCCGCCGTGCGCGCCGCGCACAGAGTTCCAGACCGATTGCCGCCTGTCCCTCGTACACATTTACACGACAAATGTCGAGCAGTGCCGCCGCCGCATCGAAGAGCCGCCCCGCGCTCGAGGTCGGCGGTGCATTCACCCCCGCCGCCGTCGCCTGCATCAGCAGTTCCCATCCTGCGGGAAGCTCCGCCGCGAACTGCGGCGCATATTTTTCCAAATCCCCGCCATACATCCCGTGAAGCACCCAGAGCGCGAGCCGCCACGGCTCCACTGCCGCACGGTCACCGCCCGGCAGGGGCAGATACGAAAAATGCGCCAACCGCTCATAGTCCGCCAGATCGGCAGCCATAAACTCCCCACCCCACGAAGCACCGTCATCGCCGTACCCCGTCCCGTCGAGCGCGACACCAAGCACGCGCTCATGACAGGCGTGTTCGGCGAGCACCGCAGCAATGTGCGCGTGATGGTGCTGCACGCGCACGAGCGGAAGTCCCTCCCGCGCTGCACGCGCCGCCATGTACTGCCCCGAGAGATAGGCAGGATGGAGGTCTGCCGCAAGCACCTCCGGCCGTACCTCAAAGAACTGCTCGTAATGCGCGATGGTCGCTTCATACGACGCGAGCACAGAACGCTCCATCAGGTCGCCGATATGCTCGCTCAGAAACGCCTCCGCCCCGCGCGTCAGACAGAACGTATTCTTCAGCTCCGCCCCGCCCGCGAGTACCATGCATTCCCGTGCAGACGGCAGCGCAAGCGGCATCGGCGCAAATCCACGGCTGCGGCGAATCATCTGCCGTCCGCCCGCCGTCATGCGCATCACCGAATCGTCAACGCGGTGCACGATCTCCCGATTGTGCGCGAGAACCCCGTCTGCAATCCCCGCAAGAGCCTCCTGCGCCGCCGCATCCTCATAGACAATCGGCTCGCCCGAGCGGTTCGCGCTCGTCATCACCCAGAGATCGTCCGCATCGAGCAGCAGAAGGTGAACGGGTGCATACGGCAGGAGCACACCGAGATACGCATTCCCCGGCGCCACGCTCTGTGCGACGGCATCCAACACATCCGTGCGCCGACGGAGCAGCACAATCGGCGCAGCAGGCGAGGTCAGCCACCGCGCCTCCTCATCGGAAACGACGCACAGCGACCGCACCAGTTCCATACTGCCCGCCATCACGGCAAGCGCCTTTGCCTCGCGCCGCTTCCGCTCCCGCAGACGACACACCGCCGCGTCACGCCGCGCATCACACGCGAGATGATAGCCGCCGATCCCCTTGACAGCGACGATGCCGCCCGCTGCGATCATTTCCCGCGCCCGCGCGAGGGGGTCGCCCGTCTGCTCCACACCGTCCACCAACAGTCGGTAGGCGGGACCGCAGTCCGCACACGCATTCGGCTGCGCGTGAAAGCGGCGGTCGGCGGGGTCATCGTACTCGCGCTGGCACGCAGGGCACATCTGAAACGGAACCATCGAGGTCAGCGGACGGTCGTATGGCACACCCCTGATGATCGAATAGCGCGGGCCGCAGTTCGTGCAATTCGTAAAGGCATAGCCATGTCGCCGATCCGCCTGCGACAAGATCTCACGGCGGCAGTCCGCACAGACGGCGAGATCGGGCGATACAAGCGTCCGCGCGACCGTCCCCGCAGGACTCGGCAGGATGTGAAAGCCCTCCGCGCCCGTCGGCGGCAGTTCTGTAAACGTCACAGAGGAAACGGCTGCGGCGCGCGGAGCCTCCGTGCGCAGAGCCGCCGCGAACGCATCCAGCGGCGCCGCCGCTCCCTCCGCCTCAATGCCGACCCCCGCGCTGTCGTTCCGCACCCATCCGCTGAGTCCGAATCTCTCCGCAAGCCGATAGACAAAGGGGCGAAAGCCCACCCCCTGCACAATGCCGGAAACACGAAAGGCGCGCCGTTCCCGCGCGCCTCCTCCTTGACCGATCGTATCGGCAACGTGCCGCAACTCAGGCGCTCCGCAGCTTTTTTTGCCGCCGCTCGACAGGAACGATGCCCCAGCGCACCATCTCCTCCACCGCGCGGTGTGCAAAGAGCGGCAGCGCCGCCGCCATCTCGGGGCTGAGCGAGAGCCCCGCCGTCACCTCGTACGGCTGCATCCCGAGCACGACGACGTTCGGAATCGCGCGATCCGTCACCGTCAGCCACGCGAGCACATCCTGAATCCCAATCTCGTGCGAGGACATCTTTTCCTGAAAATGTGCCATGACCGCGTCGTCCTCAAAGCGGTAGATCGTACCCGCAGACGCGTCGCCCGCCACTGCATCGAGGATGAGCAGCTTCTCCGTGCCCGTGATGAAATGCAGCAGTTCGGGACCGAGCGTCCCACCGTCGAGCAGGCGGACATCGTGCGAAAAGCGATAGTGCTCGTCCAGATA
>ERZ772926.1481-NODE-1481-length-11200-cov-4.253118_pt1 | contig 11200 bp, 10 predicted proteins | sample MGYA00511136_ERZ772926 | MGnify/ENA primary metagenome ERZ772926 (study PRJEB29015, sample SAMEA2737917) | human oral metagenome | biome: human oral; feature: human-associated habitat; material: dental | place: China | collected 2153 ... | reverse complement strand
CCTAAAGACAATAGATGATGAATAAGAGAAAATTATCTTTGAATCATAAAGAATAAACTAAGATTAAAATAATAAGCTATAAGCATATTCTAAAATTCTACGTAGGCATACTATTACTATAAATCAGTCAACTTTTTGTGTCCTTTGGCTTTTATGCGACATTTTTTCTGCTTTCTTCTAGAAAGTGCATAGTCCACCATGCACTTTCTAGAAGAAAGCAAAATCTACTCGCCTAAAAAAAGAAAAATTCATCAAAGATAATTTTTAGAACCTGCTTATAGTATTATGAAATACCACAAAATAAAGAGGGTCTTGTTACCGAAACCCTCTTTATTCTGTGATCCGCATGGGGCTCGAACCCATGACCCCAACATTAAAAGTGTTGTGCTCTACCAGCTGAGCTAGCGAATCTCCCTATGCTTTTGTAAAGCGAGTGCAAAGGTAATAAGATTTTCTGATTATTCCAAACTTTTTATAACTTTTCTTTTTCTTTTTCGCTAAGGCATGCATGAACAAAGGGATAAATGAGGTTTTAATGTGATGTTTTTGTGGAATTATAGACATGAAGTCATAGCGTTTGTTATCAAAAATATCAGTAACCTGTGCGCTACGTCCCTGTTTCTTTTTGTACCATCAGCACATCCGTGACATTGCTTTTGTCTACGCCCTCAGCTCTGTAAGCTGATTGATGACTTTAGTCTGTTACCACTAATCCACTTTTGGGCGAGTGAATAGTAAATTGGTGAGTCTTCTACATCAGTAATTTCTAATTCAAAATCACAATCATTATACCCTGCATAATAGTAGTTTACAGCTTTATATTTTACTTGTTCACCAAAGTCTGCCTTTGAAAAGCCCATTGGTTTCAGAGTTTCTGAATATATTCCGTGTTGTTTGCGATATGGCTGTGACCCTTCTACAAGTTCGTTTCCCCGTTGTTTTTCTATATATTTGCTATGTAAACATCATACACAAGGATATACTTTGCGAGGTAGTGAATTGTCAAAAAATCCCTATGATGTTAGATCTATAAATAACAAGTCGTTTTCCTTTCATAATTTCACACCAAAATGCAGACGATAATGGTTTACTCGTAGTGCATTGACTTAGCTGGATGAATACGACTGATGAGATAGCTTGGCGCAATCAGAATAGCTATACATACCAATATAGTCGCAAGGTTCAGACCAATGATAAGGGGGATGTCTATTTCTACTGGTACAGTACTTACATAATAAGTCTGCGGGTCAAGCTTAATAAGACCAGTCCACTTCTGTAAGAAGATAATACCCAATCCTATGAGATTGCCTATAAGCAAACCTCTACCAATAATAAAGGTAGCAAACCAAAGGAAAATATGGCGTATCTGACGATTACGAGATCCGAGTGCCTTCAATATACCAATCATCTGGGTACGTTCAAGAATGATAATCAACAGACCCGATATCATCGTAACACCAGCTACGGCTATCATCAGTGCAAGAATTATCCATACGTTCAAATCCATTAAATCAAGCCATGAGAATATCTGCTGATTTTGATCTATAATGTTCTCGGAAGAGTAAGTCTCGCCATAATGGTCAACTGTGTTCTTTACCTTATTAAGTACACGAGAAGAAATAGCATTAAGCTGTGAGAAGTCGTTGACAAGTAATTCTGCTCCACTACATTGGTCAGACTCCCAACCATTAAGCTTGTTAGTGGTATAAAGATCTGTGAAACAAATCTGTGAATCAAACTGCTTCATATTTGTTTCATAGATACCAGCGATGGTAAACTTACGTGTGCGGACACCCTGATCGTTGATGAAGTAAGCAAAAAGACGTTGTCCCACCTTTAGATTAAGCTTATCAGCAATGGTTTTTGAGATAACCAATTTCTGCTGATTTTCCTTATCAGAGAAGTGGGGCAGACTACCTTCAACCATGTTATTATGAATGAAAGTAGAGTCAAAATCAGGACCAAGACCTTTCAACATTACACCCAAGAAGTCTTTATCGGTCTTCAATATGCCCTGAATATACGTATAACGTTGTACGTGTTTTACGCCAGGAATAGCTTTCAGTTCTTTTGTTAGCGAATCATTTACCACAATTGGATATTGCTCGGAACTCTGCAGGGTTAGGAAATTGGCAACAGTTATATTACTACCAAAGCCTACCACCTTATCACGGATGGAATGTTTAAAGCCCAATACAACACATACTGATACTATCATCACTGCCAAACCGATTGCAACACCTACTGTAGCAATGGTAATAGCGGGCTTTGACACCTTTCGAGTTTTGTCTCCTCCGTTATATATCTTACGAGCAATAAAAAGCGGATAGTTCATTGTTTTAATTTATAATTCAAAATTCAGAATTCAAAATTATGATTACTACTTTAATTCAGAATCCATAATTCATAATTCATAATTATGATTACCTTCATTCTGTATGAGTGTATATTCTATTCCAGTATATTAATTATACAAGTATGTTCTTATTCCTTGCTGACAATTATTTACCAATCTTCAGTCTATAATACTCTCCTAAATAAAATTGAGAAGGGGATTAACGAAAACAAATATCAGTAATCATAATTATGAATTATGAACTATGAATTGTGAATTATAAACAGACTTTATTCTTCTTCAACACGTCCCGGATAAACCTCCAAAGCCTTTTGAAGAACTATCAGAGCACGTTGCAAATCTTCACGTTTGAGTACGTAAGCGATGCGAACTTGATTACGACCAGCACCAGGTGTTGTGTAGAAACCACTGGCTGGTGCCATCATAACTGTTTCGCCTTCATAGCTGAACTCTTCCAAGCACCAGCGACAGAACTTGTCAGAATCGTCAACAGGAAGCTTAGCTACAGTATAAAAGGCTCCCATAGGGATTGGAGAGTAGACACCTGGGATACGGTTCAATCCATCAATGAGACATTTACGACGCTCCACATACTCATCGTAGACATCGCGATAGTAAGATGCTGGGGCATCAAGACTTGCTTCGGCTACAATCTGACCAATCAGTGGGGGAGAGAGACGAGCCTGACAGAACTTCATCACAGCCTTACGTATCTCCTCATTCTTCGTAATCAGTGCACCAATACGAATACCACACTCACTATAACGCTTTGATACCGAGTCAATAAGTACGGTGTTATTCTCAATTCCCTGCAAGTGCATTGCTGAGATATAAGGCGAGCCAGTATAGATATACTCACGATAAACCTCATCCGAAAAGAGGTAGAGGTCGTACTTCTTGACAAGGTCGCGAATCTGATTCATCTCTCTTCTTGTATACAGATAACCCGTAGGATTGTTTGGATTACATATCATAATGGCACGAGTCTTCTCATTGATAAGCTCTTCAAACTTTTCAACCTTAGGCAGTGCAAATCCCTCCTCTATAGAGGTTGCTATCGTCTTAATCTTCGCACCTGCTGATATCGCAAATGCCATATAGTTAGCGTATGCAGGTTCTGGGACGATGATTTCATCTCCAGGATTCAGACATGCCATAAAGGAATACAGCACAGCTTCAGAACCACCAGCAGTAATGATGATATCGTCAGGTGTGACGTTTATGTTGAACTTCTCATAAAAGTCACAGAGTTTTTCTCTATAAGAAAGATAGCCTTGAGATGGTGAGTACTCTAAAAGTTTACGATCAATCTTTTTCAGAGCGTCCAGTCCGCATTGCGGTGTTGGAAGATCAGGTTGACCGATATTCAAATGGTAAACTTTAATACCACGTTTCTTTGCTGCAACAGCAAGTGGAGCCAGTTTTCTAATAGGTGACTCCGGCATTTCAAGTCCACGAACTGATATTTCCGGCATATTGACTTTTTTATTCTCCCGATAATGAATGAGAGTAGAAGATGTCTGCTCTTATTATTCTTTACTGTGATGCAAAGGTAGACATTTTTTTTATTTTAACCGCACTTTTATCAGATTAACGCAGAATTTTTACTACTTTTGCACATCTATAAAAATCGCCTAACGCTCTTTGGTTTGTCTTTATCTGATAACTGAAAAGTAAGGTTTAAAACTTAAAAAATAATTATGAGAAGTAGAACGAGCACTTGGTTTGAAACGCGAGTTAGATATGACAAGACTATGGAAGATGGTCAGAACAAGAAAGTCATTGAACAGTATGTGGTTGATGCACTCAGTTTCTCTGAGGCTGAGGAGTTTATCACAGAGGAGATGTCACATTATGTTAGCGGTGAGTTTGACGTGAAAGCTATTTCACCAGCACCATTCGGTGAGATTTTCTTTAGCGATATTGATACTGATGATAAGTGGTTCAAGGCAAAGCTTGCTTTCATCACGTTGGACGAAAAGACAGAAAAGGAGAAGCGCACTTCTGTAACCTATCTTGTTCAGGCTCATTCTGTAAGTGGGGCTGTCAAGCATGTAGATGAGGTGATGGGCTCAACAATGATTGATTATGAGATTGTTGCCATTACTGAAACAAAGATAATGGATGTCTTTGAACATCGTGCTGGAAAGAAGAACGAAAAACCAGAGTTCGAGAAGTAATATAATTCTTTTAGTAGAAAGAAACTTGCAATTATGTTTGATGTAGCAAAGAATTTACACGAGGTGCTTAGGAATCTTCCTGATGGTGTGAAGTTGGTTGCCATCAGTAAGTTTCACCCAAATGAATACTTAGAAGCTGCTTATCATGAAGGGCAGCGTATCTTTGGTGAGAGTCAGGTACAAGAACTTACACGTAAGGTTGAGACACTTCCAAAAGATATAGAATGGCACTTTATTGGTCATCTTCAGACCAATAAAGTGAAGTATATTGCACCCTATATTTCTATGATTGAAGCTGTTGACACTTTGAAGTTATTGAAAGAAATCAATAAGCAAGCTGCGAAGTACAACCGTGTTATCAATGTTCTTCTCGAACTTCATATTGCCAAAGAAGAATCTAAATATGGTTTTACTCCAGATGCTTGTCGAGAACTATTAGAGAGTGGCGAATGGAAGCAACTCAAGAATGTACATATCTCGGGATTAATGATGATGGCATCGAATGTAGATGACCGTAATCAGATTAAGAAGGAGATGACAATGGCAGCCGACCTCTTTGATGAACTGAAAGCTAAGTATTTTGCTGATGATCCTGATTTCAAGGAGCGTTCATGGGGTATGAGTCACGATTACGACATAGCCGTAGAATGTCGTTCAACAATGGTTCGCGTGGGTACAACTATCTTTGGACCACGTGTTTATTAAGTCCTTTTTGCAAGAGTTTTAGCATTTAGCACAATTGGTGTTTACCCACAGCACCATTGGTGCTAACCGTTAGCACTATTTGTGCTTACCATCAGCACCACATCTGATGGATAAGATATTCGACTTATCTAACCATGATGTTCTAATTAAAATGATATCAATTATAAGCAATAAGGTTATTTTGTAGGCTTATAACACCTCAGTATACCAAGAATTTCAGCGTTTTCAGCCTTAGAACCTATTGTTATGCGTAAACAATTGTTGCATAACGATAGGTTAGAACAATTCCTAACTTTAATACCTTTTTCGCACAGATAGTTATATACGCTTTCTGCATCTTTGATCTGAGCTAAGAAGAAATTGGCATTTGATGGATAAACTTTCTCACAACAAGTTAAACTCGCAAAGGCACTTATCATACGCTTGCGTTCTAACAAAAGTATCTTTATCCAATCCTCAATGTCATAGCGGTGCCTAAGAACATCAATAGCTTGTTCTTGTGTTAATTGGTTGATACTGTAAGGACTACTCACCTTGTTGAATACGTTAATGATAGCCTCTTGCGCATAAATCACACCTAAACGAATAGCTGCACTTGCCCATGCCTTAGAGAAAGTGTTGAGTACTATCATGTTAGGAAACTCAGAGACACGTTCTCGAAAGGTTTGTGAACGTGAGAAGTCAGCGTAAGCCTCATCAATGACGACAATACCATTAAACCCTTTCAACACCTTCTCAACCTCTTCTACATTCAGAATATTACCCGTTGGTGTATTAGGAGAGCATAGCCAAATCAGCTTAGTTTGCTTATTACAAGTTCTAAGAAGTTCTGAAGCATTCAACTGAAAATACTCATTCAAAAGTACTGAACGGTATTCAATATCATTTAATCTTGCAAAACGTTTGTATAGTTCGCAAGTCGGTTCTATTGCTACAACATTATCAACCTTTGGCTGACAGAAGATACGATAGCACATGTCTATCGCCTCAGTAGAGCCATTGCTTAAGAAAATTTCCTTAGACGTAACACCTTTTAGCTTTGCCAGTTCTTCCTTCAACTCAATCTGATCGTCAGAAGGATAGCGGTTAAAAGGTTTGTTATATGGATTTTCATTCGCATCAAGCATAATATGTTGAGAATCCCTTACATCTTCTTCAGCTTTTATTTCAGCGCAAGAGATAAGTTCTCTAATATTTGTTCTGACTAATTTTTGTAAGTCTATCATATTACGTTTCTTTGTAGGTTAGTAGTTATTTATTCCCTAAAAAGGTAGCTTTCATCGTCTTCTAAATTCAGCACAAACAATAGATGTTGCAATTGCCACATTCAAAGACTCTGCAGTTTCACGCTCTGGAGGATAGTTTGGAATGAGAAGTTTTCGGTTAATCTTTGTTCTAAGCTGTGGAGAAATACCTTTTCCCTCATTTCCCATTACAATCATTCCGTGATGAGAGAGTTCTTGCTCATAGATATTATTGCCATCAAGTAGGGTAGCATAGATAGGATAGTCAGCAGGGAGTTGATCTATCAAATCTTTCAGATTCAGATAATGAAGCTTCACTCTTGCAATACTTCCCATTGTCGCCTGAACAACTTTTGGATTCCAACAGTCTGCCGTTTCATGCGAACAAAAGATATTCTCAATACCAAACCAATCTGCAATGCGAATGATAGTGCCAAGGTTGCCAGGGTCTTGTACGCCATCAAGCGCTAAAACAAGATGGTTATCAACCACTTTGTTGAATAAACTTAAGTAATCATTCGGACATTTTAAAGTTACTTCTGGCAACTTGAAAACACCCAAAAGAGGTTGTGGATGTTGTAGGAAAGAAACCTTCTTGATATCTTCTATATCGTCTAATATCTCATCTGCTACAAATCCCTCGTGTAGCAGATCATTGACAACTTTCGGTCCTTCTGCTACAAACAGTCCTACTTTCTCTCTTCCTTTTTTTGTTTCAAGAGAGTGGATAAGCTTTATCTTATTTTTTGATATCACTTCGCAAATTTACAAAAAACTATCCACCCGCCGTCTATTACTTCTTAACTTTTTACTACCTTTGCATAAAATATATTAGGATATCAATGTTATTTTCAAAGTCATATAGATTTCTTACCCCTATCTTCATCGTGATGACTACGCTTGTGGTCATAGCTTGCTCATCAGATAAGTTTGTCCCTGATGGGCAATATCTTTTGGACAAGGTTGAACTGCGTTCTGACAGAAAGGATGTTAACTCTTCGCTTTTGATGCAGTATGTGCGCCAGAAAGGAAACTCACGTTGGTTTTCTCTCTTTAAGATTCCATTAGGAACGTACGCTATGGCAGGACGAGACACAACAAAATGGATTAACCGTACACTCCGAAGAATGGGCGAGGAACCTGTGTTGTACGACTCTGTTCAGGCTCGTCTTTCTTCTGAGGATTTGACTGTTGCAATGCAGAATATGGGTTATATGAATGCTACGGTTGACGTTGATAAGAAGGTTAAAGGTAAGAAACTAACCCTTAATTACCTACTTCATCCTGGTGATCCTTATTTTATTGATCGATTTAATTACGATATTGAGGATTCTGTTATCGAAAAAGTACTTTCTTCTTACCTTAAAACAGATACAAAACGTCCACGCCAGTTTACTGTTACAACATTAGATGACGAACGTAAAAGGCTGACGCACATACTGAATGATTCTGGTTTCTACCGTTTTCATAAGGATTTCATATATTATACTGCCGATTCAACCCAAGGTAAACAGCATGTAAACGTGACGCTACACTTGATGAGATATGTTGAGAATAGCGATGCAGAACCAACACTTCATCCACGTTATATTATCAATAACGTTAATTTTATTCCTGGTGATTCAACAGGTTTCCATCTTAGAAAGGGTGTCTTGGAAGACAATACACTCATAGAAAAGGGTAAATACTTTTCTGCAACAGACTTACAAAAGACTTATAATAACTTCTCTCGCCTTGGCGCAGTACGCTATACAAACATCAATTTTAGGGAAGTGCCTCGCTATGATAGTTTAGTGATAGGTAAGACTTTCACCTATACAACCTCTTCTACGCATTACTTAGATGCAGATATTCAAGTCTCAAACAACAAACCTAATACTATCTCTTTCCAACCAGAAGGAACGAATACAGCTGGAGACTTAGGTGCTGCAGCCGTACTCTCTTATCAGAACAGAAACCTTTTTAGAGGGAGTGAACATTTAAGTGTAGAGTTTCGAGCAGCCTTTGAAGCTATCAAAGGACTTGAGGGCTATAAGAATAGTGATTATGAGGAATATAGTGTACAAGCACATCTGCAGTTCCCTCGCTTCTTAGCTCCATTTATCTCAAAGAACTTTAAAAGAAAGAGCAGTGCCCTGTCAGAAGTATCTGTGGGCTGGAACCTACAAAACAGACCAGAGTTCCATCGTCGAGTCTTTTCTTCTGCATGGAAATATCATTGGTCTGACCCAGTTCGTCATCTGACATACGACTTCGATCTTCTTAATCTTAGCTATGTGTATATGCCTTGGATTAGTGAGACCTTTAAGCATGACTACCTCGATAATGCGACAACACGTAACGCTATTTTGCGATATAATTATCAGGATTTGTTTATCTTGCGAACAGGCTTTGGACTGAATTATAGTGGTGCGGACCATGCTTTCAGAGCAAAAGTGGAATTAGCTGGTAATGTGTTGAATGGCTTAAGTGGTATCTTTGATTTCAAGAAAAATAGCGAAGGGAAACGAACACTGTTTAACATAGCCTATGCCCAGTATGCAAAGTTCGACTTTGATTATACAAAAGTATTACGTTTTGACGAGCGTAATTCCTTAGCTTTACATGGAGGCTTGGGTATAGCGATTCCATACGGTAATAGTACAGTACTGCCATTTGAGAAGCGTTACTTCTCTGGTGGTGCTAACTCTGTTCGTGGCTGGAGCGTAAGAGAGTTAGGACCAGGTAAGTTTAAGGGTGTTGATGGTCGAATTGACTTTATTAATCAGACAGGTGATATGAAGCTTGATTTAAATGCAGAGTATCGCACTCATCTCTTTTGGAAACTTGATGCAGCTGCCTTTATAGATGCAGGAAACATCTGGACGTTACGTGATTATGCTGATCAACCAGGAGGACAGTTTCGTTTCAAGGACTTCTATAAGCAGATAGCAGTCGCATACGGTCTTGGTTTACGACTTAATTTCGATTACTTCATCCTTCGTTTTGATGGTGGTATGAAAGCTGTTAATCCTGCTTATACAAGTACGGAGGAGCATTATGCTTTATGGCATCCAAATCTGAAACGTGACTTTACATTCCATTTCGCAGTAGGACTTCCGTTTTGATTGTTTCGTTGATACTTATATGATTAATTATTCCTAAAACAATAGTAATGAAACTGGCAAACGTAAACAATAATTTTGTCTATCAAAATACTTTTGTTACATTTGCCTAAAATAAAATATAATGCTGAAGTTTTTATCTTTTGGCAGTGGTAGTAGTGGAAATTGCTATCTTTTATATACTGACACAGATTGTTTGATGATTGATTGTGGTGTTGGTATTCGTTCATTAAAGAAGCATTTCCAGAACTATGGTCTGCAACTAAATATGGTTCATAATGTGCTTATCACTCATGATCATGCCGATCATGTAAAGTCGGTTGGCTCTATTAGTGGTTATTTACAACTACCAGTATATACAACAGAAGATGTTCATAGGGGAATTAGTCAGAACTGGTGTGTAAGGCGTAAGGTTGATACAAAGTATGTCAGAAACTTGAAAAAGGGCGAAGAAGTTGCTATTGGTGAATTTAAAGTAACACCATTTGAAGTACCTCATGATAGTACAGATTGCGTTGGTTATTCGGTAGAGTATGAAGGAATCCGATTTACATTAATCACTGATTGTGGACATATCACAGATGAGATTGCACAGTTTATTTCTATTTCTAATTACTTGGTAATAGAGGCAAACCATGAACCAGAGAAGTTAGCTGCTGGTCCATATCCACGTCATTTAAAGGAGCGTATCAGTGGACCTAACGGTCATCTTAGTAATGAGGCTTGTGCGAAAGCACTCGTCGAGAATGCTTCTCCTGCTTTACGCCATGTATGGTTATGCCATCTGAGTGACGAAAATAATCATCCCGAATTAGCTAAAAAGACGATAGAAGCCGTATTGCGTGATAGTGGAATTATTATCGGAAAGGAATTTATGCTTGATGTTTTGAAACGAAAAATACCAAGTGAAGTATGCGTATTAAATCTTTAAGGATATTTTGTTTTTAGTGTGTGCGGATGATGTATTTAGTTGTAAATCAATATATTTTGCAGCTGTGGGTAACGTTAAAGTATAATGGGGATAGCATTTTTTAACTATTAAGTTATGTAATTATTACAAAATACTTGTAACTTTGCAAACGATATAATTCAAATTAAAAATATTTTTAACATTATAAACAGAAACATTATGAAGAAGTACGAGTGCGAGACATGTGGTTATATTTATGACCCGGAGCTTGGTGATCCAGATAGCGGCATTGAGCCAGGAACAGCATTTGAGGATATTCCAGATGATTGGGTTTGCCCTCTTTGCGGTGTAGGTAAGGATGATTTCAAGCCTGTAGACGAGTAATTGATTTACAACTATAGAATTAAAGCCTGCTCATTCAATTGAGTGGGCTTTTTCCATTACTATATAAAGTCGAAGCGCAAAAGCTAAATAGGGAAAAGAATATGATAACATCCCAAAATTGTGTTAAGCTAATATATATTCTGAGGAATGATTAAAAGTGGAAAAAGCAGTCAGGATAGTTCTTTTAATAGTTTACTTTCGTGCCTCTTTGTAATATTTTTTTTCTGTGTGGTGATGTTAGGACTAAAGAATGTTAATTTAGGCAATCTTTCTTTATAAACATCTGTAATTCAATTAATTTTGCAAGAAATGATGAA
>ERZ772926.1479-NODE-1479-length-11204-cov-4.673334_pt1 | contig 11204 bp, 7 predicted proteins | sample MGYA00511136_ERZ772926 | MGnify/ENA primary metagenome ERZ772926 (study PRJEB29015, sample SAMEA2737917) | human oral metagenome | biome: human oral; feature: human-associated habitat; material: dental | place: China | collected 2153 ... | reverse complement strand
TCACCATGGCGAGCAAAAACCAATTTTACCATTAGATGGATTCTCCTTTTATTTTCCGGGGTTTACCCCGTTTATCTATTCTATTTTACAAAATTTTCTCTCAAAAATCTAGTCTCAGTGAGATATTTGTGAAATTTTCCACTTGCTCAGACTTTTGAAAAAATTAATTCTCACTCAAGACTTCTAGCTAGCCGCTTGTTTTTGCTGGGCGCACTCTGGACAAATGCCATAAACGACCATCTGGCTCTTCGTGATTTGATAACCGGTCTGCTCTGCTGCTTCCTGCTGAACGTCTGGCAAATCCAAGTCCATATCTGCAATTCGACCACATTTTTCACAAATGACATTGAGGTGTTGATGCCCCATAAAATCATAATAGGTCGTCGTGTCATTTCGGACTTTGAGCTCAGATACAAAGCCCTCATCAATCAACACTTTTAGGTTGTTATAAACAGTCGCCAAGCTCATATTGGGAAATTCAGGCAAGAGGGCTTGGTAAATCATCTCTGCACTAGGATGGTCATGACTGCTGATGATAAAAGCAATCACGGCCTTTCTCGTCTCCGTGATTCGAACACCTTTCAGCCTCAGATGTTCAATCACTTCTTGGTAGTCTTTTTCATGCTCCTCATTCATCTTCTCTATACTCCATATACATTCATTTCTAGCTTATTTCCATTATATCATGACAAAGAGGGTTTTTCTATTAAGAATGATTGTAAATAAGAAAAATTATTAACCCGCCTAATAGACCTATTAATTTTAATTAAGTAGATTTTTGCCTCAAAGCACGATATGATAGAGATGTTAACAAACATGTAAGCGCTTAAATTATTTGACATGTCAGCTTTATAGTAACAAATTCTGTAGCCAATCTTCTGCTATTTTACCTGCCTTGCAGGAAACATGCAAGACAAGTATTTGGGTACAGCTGGTTTTCTATCACTTTTTAGAAAAAAATTATATAAATGAGGATATCATTATGAAGAAAACACCAAATCGCTGGTTCATTTTAGCAGCAGCTATCTTAACCAACCTTTCTTTAGGTGCTGGATACGCCTGGTCTGTTTTTCAAAAAGCGCTGCTGGAAGCCAATGCTAGCCAAGGATGGGTACAAGCTCAAACCTCTCTAGCCTTCAGTATCTCTTTTGCAATGGTACCAATCGGCATGATTATTTTCGGACCTAAAGTCGATTCATTAGGCCCTAAGAAATTTGTCTTTCTAGGAGGAATTCTCTTTGGTGCGGGTATGTTTGCTACAGGATTTGCAACTTCTCTTCCTGTACTCTACTTGACATACGGGGTTATCCTTGGTCTCGGTATCGGATCAGCCTATGGCGCTTCAACTTCTGTCGCTACCAAATGGTTCCCTGATAAAAAAGGTCTCGCGGGTGGTTTAACCGCAGCGGGCTTTGGACTTGGACCACTAATCATCGGACCACTTGCCAAAACTCTCATCGCTTCAATGGGAGTCTATTCTACATTTAAAGTTCTGGGTATTGCCCTGCTTGTCGTTATCTGCTGCTCTTCTCTTGTCATGGAAAAAGCTCCTGCAGCTGCTCCTGCAGCAGGAAGTTCTGCACCGACAGGAAAAACTCACAAAGAAATGCTACGCGAAGGCAACTTCTGGTTGCTGTGGCTCATTTACATTTTAGGTGCTACTGGTGGTATGATGATTATCGGTTCAGCAGCGTCTATCTCTGACCAATATAAACTAGTTGGAGAAGCAACTCTATTCGTTATGCTGGTTTCTATTGCCAATACTTTTGGACGGATCTTCTGGGGAGCTGTATCGGACAAAATCGGCCGCTATCCGACCGTAATCGCCATGTTTGCTGCTGTCGCTGGTGGCTTGGCACTGACCGCCCTCTTTAAAGGGGAAGGAAGCATCCTTGCAATCTTAGGCGTCATGCTTGTCGCCCTGTCCTTCGGTGGCTTCCTTGGATCTTTCCCAGGTATTACAGCCGAAAATTGGGGCGTGGCCAATGTCGGCACAAACTATGGCTGGATGTTTACGGCCTATGGTGTTGCAGCTATTGCTGGACCACAGTTGGGAGCTCGACTTGCTCAAGCAAACAAGGGAGACTATTCAATGGCCTTCTACATCGTTATTGGTATGGCGCTCCTTGGTATCGTTCTACAATTATTCTATATTTCTAAATCAAAGAAAGCTTAAAACTATTACTAACTCTGGGGTAACCCAGAGTTTTTCTTTGACAAAGAAACTGTTAGCCAGCAGAAAGTGAAAAGAGCTCTCCTGACCAACATAAAAGCCGAGACAAACTCGGCTTTTCTTTTTAACGGAACGATTCTAGATCAACGGTCAGCACTTGGCCGTCTCGGACAACCTGCTGCCCAGCAATGTAGACATCCTGAACGTCGCTACCCTTGACTGCGTACACTAGGTGCGACAGCATATTTTCCAAAGGATAGAAGTGAAGTCGTCCCTTAGGCTGAATGGCAATGAAATCGGCTTGCTTACCCGCTTCCAGACTGCCAATTTTGTTATCCAATCCCAGCGCCTTTGCTCCTTCAATGGTCAAAGCTTTCAAGGCCTGCTCGATCGTAAACTGGGTTGCATCACCTGCTCGCATCTTCTGAAGGAGGGCTGCTGTCCGACCTTCTTCAAACATATCCAGATTATTGTTAGAAGCGACAGAGTCAGTCGCTAAGCCAACGGTCACCCCAGCTGCTAGTAAGTCTGTCACCGGAGCTACTCCAGAAGCCAGCTTGAGGTTGCTGATAGGATTGTGGGCGATGCTGACTAGTGAAGCCGCCAAATCTACAATCTCAGACGGATTGAGCTCAACCCCATGAGCAAAAATACCTGACCGCTCCAAGTAGCCCAGGCCTTTCAAGAAAGCCAAAGGTCTTTTACCATAGCGCTCCAGAATGATTTTATTTTCTTCCTGTGTCTCCGCCACATGGATATGAAGCTTCAAATCCAGCTCACGCGCTAGCTCAAGACTGCCCTTGAGCAGAGCTTCGTCACAGGCATAAGGCGAATGAGGCGCCACCATGACCTGAAAATCTTTATCGTCATAGGAGCGAATTTTCTCAATAATAGCACGAGTACGAGCCAGAGTCTCTTCTGCCGTTTCCGCGGCTGAGCTAAAGAGGGTTGGTGAGAAATAGCAACGCATACCAGACTGCCGCACAGCCTGATAAATCCGGTCAATCTCCACTCCCTGAGGATTATACATGTCGTTAAAAGTCGTTGTTCCTGACAGCAGCATTTCAGCCAGAGCCAGCTGGACAGCCTGGGTCGTTAAATCCGCTGTGAATTGACTTTCTGCTGGCCAAATATAATCCTCCAGCCATTCATGCAGATTGCTGTCATCACGAATCCCGCGCAGCAAGGTCATGGCCGAGTGAGTATGACAGTTGACCATCCCTGGCATGATCCAAGCACCCTCATAATCCACTAGCTCGCTGCATTGTTCTAACCAAGCCTCATCATAGGTACCACAGTAGGCAATGCGTTCATCTTCCACAACCAGCAAACCTTCCCGATAAACATGAAATGCGCTGTCACAGGTCACCAGATTGACATTTGTATAAGCTTTCATCCTTGCTCCTTCTCATTTCGTTTTAGCTATTATAGCAAGCCTAGTAAACTAGCGCAAGAATTTTCCAAGATTATTTAAAATAAAGATAATCAGGATTGGGAGTCATATAATACAACTCTCCTTTAGAGAAAATCAGATTAATTTTATGTTGCTTATAGCTATATAAAATATAGTCACTCTCCAACTGATAGTCTTGGTTCAAGCTAGCTGCCTGGGCAATATCCGCCGCTGTTACATAGAAAGCTTTTGCCTGCTCTTCCGTCACACGCTGACCTCGATAGAGCTCTTTTATATTTTCTAACTCCTGAGCTTTAAAAGTGTCCTTAATGTAATTCGGATCCTTTATGACGGCCTCTGGCTCGCCAAGAACCTTTTTGACTTGCTCCTCTGTATAGCCTTTGAAATCAGGCGCTTGAGCGCTAAATCCTCCCTCAAACGAACGATAATAAACCTTAGCATTGCCTGTTGCATAGATCTTGTCTTTATTGGCAGACTGCGCATCTTGAGGCAAACCATCTGTCACTTCATCTGGCGCACTTGTCGCCTTGCTCTCAGAAGCTGGAGCACTAGATGATGAGGTCTGACTGCTCTTTCCTCTTTCTTGCTGACTAGAGCCTGTATCCTTTCCTGCTTCCGCTTTCTTTGGTATTTTTCCTTTTTGCACAGAAGAGGCTTCAAACCTTGGCACCCTTTTCCTTGGATAATAGCAAGCGGTCAAAGCCATAACAGACGCAAGCATGGTTAAAAAGGTTATTACTTTTTTAAAATTCATAGCTTCCCCCATTTCTTAGCTACATTATATCATATTTTAAGTTGAGCAGGAGGATCATCCCAATTTTTGCTGTCTTCTCTAACAAACAAATATTGTGTCTTCTAGAAAGCTGAGAAAAATAGTTACGATGATTGATGTTATGCCAAAACATAAGAAAAAACCTACTGCACAAGCTAGAAAGCTTGATACAGTAGGCTTTTGATTTTTGACTTATTTAACAGCGTCTTTAAGAGCTTTACCTGCTTTGAAAGCTGGAACTTTAGAAGCTGCGATTGTGATTTCTTTACCAGTTTGTGGGTTGCGACCTTTACGTGCTGCACGCTCACGAACTTCAAAGTTACCAAAACCGATCAATTGAACTTTTTCACCTTTTGAAAGGTATTCTGTAACTGCTGCAAATACAGCGTCAACTGCTGCTGCTGAATCTTTTTTAGTCAATTCTGTAGCTTCTGCCACTTTTGCGATCAAATCTTGTTTGTTAGCCATTTAACAAATCCTCCAATTTTTTTCTGGGTTAATAACCCTAACAGATATTATCATATCTAAAAAAAGCGTCTAGGTCAAGTCTTAAGCAGACATTTTACAAATAATTTACCTTATTTATAGCGAACTAGAACAGCCCATGCATTTTCTCCAGTGTGAGTTTGGATGATGGAACCTGTTTCTAAGACAGGGATTGGTTTTTCAACAAACTTCTGCAGCTCTTCCTTCATTTGATTAGCAAATTCTGGTCCACCCGCATAGGAAATTCCGATTTCTTCAATTTCCTTTTCTTTCAGAGACTCTTTCAAGTCATCCAGCCATTTCTTAAAGGTTTTAGCGCCTCGGCCTTTGACAATAGGAGTCAAGGTATGATCTGTCATCTGCATGACAACACGAATATTTAAGAGCGAGCTAATCAGACCTGTCACACGGCCGATACGACCACCTTTAACCAAATTTTCTAAGGTTGATACGCCGATATATAGCTCTGTCTTAGCTTTGACTTCCTCAAGCTTTTGTAAAATCTCCTCCAAAGTCGCTCCGGCTTTTGCCATTTTAGCAGCCTCAACGACTTGGAACTTCATGGCTTGGTCCGTGAAAGAACTATCGACAACCGTTACATCAGCCTTGGCTAAGGTAGCACCCTGACGAGCTGCCTCTACGGTGCCAGATAAAGCATGAGACATGTGAATCGAGATAATTTGGACATCTTCCGCTGACAAATCTTCGAAAACCTCGGCAAATACTCCAACTGGTGGCTGGCTGGTCTTAGGCAGATTTTTACTAGACTTCATCAACTGAAGGAATTCTCCCTCTTTCAAATTGGAATCCGAGTAGACTACACCGTCAATCATGACTGTCAAAGGAACTATTGTAATATTCAAATCTTTTGCTAGTTCAGGCTCAATAGTAATCGAAGAGTCTGTCACAATTTTAATTTTTGTCATATTTTCCCTACTTTTATCCTGTTATTGAGTCTATTATACCAAAAAATCCTAAGTTTTTGTGAATCAATCTTAGCTTAATCCATAAATCTCAGAAAAATAAGAGCCTTCTAAGTCAAACACTACTTAGAAGACTCTTAATGATTTGATTGAGGCACTAGCCAAAGCTTACACAAAGAGATGCTCTTCTAAGCCTCATCATCTTTGCGTTTGTGACCAAGAATCATGAATCCTAGACCCGCAAGAAGAGCACTTGTCGTCACTCCCGCGATTGAAACTGGAGCAGTGCTACCTGTATTTGGTAAGGTCGCTTGTTTAGTCTTATCTCCTGCAGGAGTTGAAACGGTTGGCTTATCATTTGAAACAGGTTTGCTTTCAGGCTTCTTCTCTAACTGATCCGTTTGAACTTTAGCTGCTGAATCAGTCTCTTGAGTTGGCTTCACTTCTGGAGTCACTGGTGGAACTGGACTTGGCTGAGGTTCTGGTTTTGGCTGTGGCTGCGGCGCTGGTTCCGGTTGTGGTTGAGGACTAGGAACTTGCTTGGCTTCAAAGGCCCATTTACCTACGAAGGTCAAGCTTGTTTCCTCTTCCACTTTTTCATAGCCCAGGAATTTCCAAGTGCCATTTGCAGCAGCCACTTCTACAGGCATTGGTGCTTCTGGAACAAAAGCAATCGCTGCTGAAGAGCTTGTCGTATATGTTCCACTTTGTGGAAGTAAGCTCAATACTTCTGCTGGCAAGCTGTTGTCTGCTGTCGCACTTTCAAAGCGGTAAGTCACTTTATAGGTTTCAGTTACCGGTGCAGGCAAAACATTAACTGGCACAGGAACTTCAGTAGAAGAACCATCTGGATAATCAACACGAACTGTACCGCTATAAGTTCCTGGTTTTGTAGTATCTATTTGACCCACAGGTGTGATATCAACTACCTTAGTGCCAGCTGGAAGGCTTGACAAGTTCGTCACATTATCGATCAAGTTTGGTTTGTCTCCAACCTTGATGATTTCTTCCGTTACCTGAGGCGTATAAATTTCAGCATTTTTCGGATTTGCCTTGAATTCCCACTTACCGGCGAAGACTACGTTGGACTTGTTCACGACTGCATTGTCTGCGTCATAACCCTTGAAGGTCCAAGTACCGTCATTCTCTTCGTCTGTGTAAGTGGTTTGAGATGGTTGCTGAGCTGAAACAGAGTCACCATTCACATAAGTTGCACTGTCGCTTGGAGTCAAGGCTGCGATGGCTGTTGGAAGAGCTTTGCCGGCAGTCGCACTTTCAAAGCGGTAACCTGCTTGGTACTTGTTGGATTCAAATATCCACTTACCGACGAAGGCTACATCGGACTTGTTGATAACAGCGCTAGCTGCGTCATAACCCTTGAAGGTCCAAGTACCGTCGTTCACAGTATCGGTGTAAGTGGTTTGTGATGGTTGCTGAGCTGATACAGAGTTACCATTCTCATAAGTTGCACTGTCGCTTGGAGTCAAGAATGTAATAGCTACTGGAAGAGCCTTACCTGATGTTTCACTCTCGAAGCGATAAATTGCTTGATACTTGTTAGCTTCAAAGACCCACTTACCTACAAACTCAACATTAGCCTTGTTTACGACTGCATTGTCTGCGTCGTAACCTTTGAAGGTCCATGTACCGTCATTCACAGTGTCTGTGTATGTCGTTTGAGCGGGTTGTTTAGCTGATACAGAGTTACCATTCTCATAAGTTGCACTGTCGCTTGGAGTCAAGACAGTGATGGCTGACGGAAGAGCTTTACCTGCTGTCTCGCTCTCGAAGCGATAAGTTGCTTGGTACTTATTAGCTTCAAAGGCCCATTTTCCTACAAACTCTACATTGGCCTTATTGACAACGGCGCTAGCTGCGTCATAACCCTTGAAAGTCCAAGTGCCATCATTCACAGTATCGGCGTAAGTGGTTTGCGCTGGTTGCATAGCTGAAACAGAGTTACTATTCACATAAGTTGCACTGTCGCTTGGAGTCCATGCGGCGATGGCTGCTGGAAGAGCTTTATCTGCTGTCTCACTCTCGAAGCGGTAACCTGCTCGATACTGGTTTTCCTTAAATTCCCATTTGCCTACAAAATCCACATTAGACTTGTTCACGACTGCATTGTCTGCATCGTAACCTTTGAAGGTCCATGTACCGTCATTTACAGTGTCTGTGTATGTCGTTTGAGCGGGTTGTTTAGCTGAAACAGAGGCACCATTCACATAGGTTGCACTATCGCTTGGGGTCAATGCTGAGATGGCTGACGGAAGAGTTTTATCTGCTGTTGCGCTCTCGAAGCGATAAGTAGCTTGGTACTTATTGGCTTCAAAGGTCCATTTACCTACAAACTCAACATTAGCCTTGTTCACGACTGCATTGTCTGCGTTGTAACCCTTAAACGTCCATGTACCGTCGTTGACAGTGTCTGTGTATGTCATTTGAGCGGGTTGTTTAGCTGAAACTGCTGCGCCATTCACATAAGTTGCACTATCGCTTGGAGTCAAGACAGTGATGGCTGACGGAAGAGCTTTGCCTGATGTTGCACTTTCGAAGCGGTAACTTGCTTGGTACTTATTGGCTCTAAATTCCCACTGACCAACAAAGGTAACATCTGCCTTATTGACCACTGCGCCAGCTGGAATATACCTCTTAAAGGTCCAGATGCCATCATTCACTACGTCTGTGTAGGTAGTTTGGATTGGCTGCTTAGCAGAAACTGCAACACCATTCAGATAGGTCGCACTATCGCTTGGAGCCAAGGATGTGATAGCTGATGGAAGATTTTTCCCAGCAGTCGCACTTTCAAATCGGTAACCTGCTCGATACTGGTTTTCCTTAAATTCCCATTTACCTACAAAATTCACATTCGCCTTATTCACGACTGCACTATCTGCAGCATAGCCCTTGAAGGTCCATACACCGTCATTCACTGTATCTGTATAAGTCGTTTGAACAGGTTGTTTGACTGAAACTGCTGCACCATTCACATAAGTTGTACTATCATTTGGAGATAAGGCTGTGATAGCTGCCGGAAGATCTTTCCCTGCGGTTGCACTTTCGAATCGGTAAGCTGCTTGATACTGATTCGCCTTAAACTCCCACTTACCAATGAAAGCTAGATCAGCCTTTTTCACAATCTTACTCTTAGCATCGTAACCAACAAAAGTCCAGATACCGTCGTTCACATCATCTGTGTAAGTCGTTGTAGTTAGCTCTTCTGGTAGAACTTTTTGTGTATTGTAGTAAGTTGAGGTGTCTTTTGGTGTTTTCTTCTGGATAAAGTCAGGTAAAGAAAGTCCAGTCGTCCCACTCTCAAAACGATAGCTTACATGGTGGGGTCTAGGCGTTACTTCCCATATACCAGTGTATATCACGCGCTTGCCATCATAAGTCGCATTCTTGTGATCATATCCCTTGAAGGTCCATATGTAATCTTTTTCAACTTCTTCTACTGATTCTTTAGCCGGTTGTTTGGCTACAATTGTGTCACCAATCTTATAAGAGGCCTCATCTTTCGGAAGCATGTCCAAGATACTTTGTGGCAATGGGACACCTGCTTTAAATGATTTGAATACATATTCTGGATTAGGAGTTGGTGCCCATCTTCCAACAAAAGTCCGTCTTCCTACTCCAATAATGACTTTTTCTTTATCGTATCCTTCGAATCTCCAAGTCACCTTATTTACTGCATCAACATAAGACGTTTCACTTGGTTGCTCAGCATCTACTTCTGTAAGAAACAGGCCGCCCATCTTATAATCAGTTGGATTTTTCGGGGTCAGCTTGGCGATATGATCTGGTAATGCAATATCAGGATTGGTTGACTGGAACTCATAGTCGACACCATTTGGCTCAAAGCTCCACGTTCCAGTTATGGTTTTGACTTTCGTTCCTGCAATAGCTTTTCCATATTTAGCTGTATCAAAACCATGGAAAGTCCAAGTACCAGTTGGAACGCTTATTGTAGTTGTCTCAAGTTGAATCACATCTTTGTAATCGTCCGCTTGAGCTACAAATTCACTAGCAGCTGGAAGCATTGAGCGAATCTTATTGGGCAGAGGATAGATCGGAGTTGAGTTCTTAAATTTATATTCTACTCTGTAGGTTGTATCAGTCTGTTTTGTAGAATCCTCAGGCAATTTTCCTTTAGAAGAAGTGTCTCCAGACTCTGCTTCTTTTGAAGGAATCTTATCCTTTCCCAAGATGACTTTTGAATTTTTATTACGAAGTCCAGAATTAACGAAAGTTACCAGATTTCGGTAAACTTTATCAATTTCTTCTTGCTTTGTCGCAGTTTGAAGCACGCTATCAGCCGCTGTCATCAAATCATTAAGGATTTCTACACTCTCATCTGTTTTCCTTGAAAAATCCTTGTTGCGCAACTCTTTGAGATAGTTCTCTAAAGCACTCTTCTTCAGACTAACGTTTGCAGAAGGTGACTGTGCAACTCCTTCTGTGGATGGCTGAACCGTTTCAGCAGCTGGTTGAGAATTTCTAAGAGCAGTTGAATCTGTCACTTGACTTGTCTCTGTCATAGTAGGGGTAGCAGATTTTAAGATGGCTTGATTGTCCTCTTTAGTCTCTGCTTTCACTGATGCAGAAGCCATCGCTGAAGTTGTCTCTTGATTTTCTACTTTTGTTGCTTCAGACGCTCCTTCTGAGGCTTGATTATCTGACTTATTTCCCACTTGTGCTGTAGATTCAAGCTCATCGGCGTGGACTGTTTGGTCCACTCCAATCGCAGTGGGTGCAAACAAAAATCCAATCGCAAGGGACACAGTAGCAACTGATAATTTGCGGATCGAATATTTTATCTTTCTATCCTGAAAAGACATCCTTTCCTCCTCTTTTACTTTCTTGGCAACTATTATAGCATAAATAGCGATAATTGCATATTAGGAGAGCCTATTCTTCGCGTTTTTCGTCTTCCATGAAATATATAATCATCATAAGTAAAAATAGGTATTGACTATATTTCTATCTCCAAGGTACGAAAAAAGATTGAAAAAGCACTAAAAGTGCTTCTTCAATCTTCTTGATTTCTTTATCGAGACGCTAGCAATCAAATATTCTATTCGTCCTCCGCCGCAAAACCATCATTTTTGATGGCATACCGCTCTATGATGCCATTATGACCAAAGAGAACTCCGTGGAGGACTCCGCCATAAACAGCTCCGCCATCCATGCCAATCTTGCCATCCTCAGTCATCCATAGCTGATCAGTTCCCGGTGCCTTATGCAAGAGGTAAAATGTCGGTGTATGGCCAAAGACAATCGTTTTGCCAGTCTGATTGCTACCTTCGTGAAAAGGCGTGCGAATCCAAACTTTTTGATAATCACTGGTCTCTCGCCAGTCTTTCAGCCCCAAATCTAGGCCAGCATGGACAAAAATGTACTGCTCTGTCTCCAATAGGAAAGGCATCTGGCGAATAA
>ERZ772926.1476-NODE-1476-length-11245-cov-3.871403_pt1 | contig 11245 bp, 6 predicted proteins | sample MGYA00511136_ERZ772926 | MGnify/ENA primary metagenome ERZ772926 (study PRJEB29015, sample SAMEA2737917) | human oral metagenome | biome: human oral; feature: human-associated habitat; material: dental | place: China | collected 2153 ... | reverse complement strand
ACCTTTTCAAATCTTACAATATCATTCGGCTGTATAAGAAAGCATGCAGCGGTACTATCTTTTGGGATGCTTTCTATTTCCTGATAAGTAGCCTCATACAAATTTATTTCTTGTTCATTATGCTTAAACTTCTGATAAATTTCTTTCGGGTAGAAAAGTGATTCTGATTTCTTCTTATTTTTAGAAAAGTATTCTCCAACTATCACATGACCTACTTTATAGGAGTTACCATAACAAATTCTTTCTCCACTCTTATAGTATTTGCTTTTGATTTCCGCTTTTGAAATCTTTCTTCTCTCGCAGCCAATTAAAGTATTCTCTTTTCTATTCCATAATCCTGGCTCCTTGGATAAGCCGATTCGCATATGGGTCAGATTTTTTTCATCAATAACTGATAGACACGAATTAGTTAATTGTTCGTAGACACTGCGAATCATGCCCCTGATTTCGCTCCCTGGAATCCGGGGGTCTTCTGGAACATTTGAAGGAAATTTACTTTCTTGGCTCAAGTCTTGGTAAGAAAAGAAATCTTGCCCTTTTAAAGTATCCTTGTCGAATTTTTCTTCAAAAGTCTTACTGGTATTAGGGATAAAAGTCGGAGACTCTATGATTAGTGTACAGTGAACCCTTCCTGCTAGGGAGCCTTTTTGCAGATTAGTTCGATTAGGAGCTTCATCTTTGATAGGCAAGAAAGTATAGGGATTGATAAATTTATATGTATTGTCAGCCATCATTTTCTCCTTTAACTTCTGATAGGTAAGGAGTTGCTTTTTTTTTACTAAAAGCAACAAAACGCCAGTCGACTGACTGTAAGTCTCCATCAGCTTTATTGAAATAATTCCGTACAGTGATAAAGGCAGTCTTTCCTTTGTCAACAGAAATAGGCAGAGTAACTTCAATGCCTCGGTCTTCTTTTAGAGTGGTACTCCCATTTTCGCTACAGTTTTCCTCTGGATCTCCCCAAATCTTATGTTCTTCATCGAAAATAAGAATATCATCCCCTGTCTTATCTTGTCTGATACGACCTTGATAAGCATGTTCACCAGCTTCCACTCGGATAAGATAGAGTTCTTGATTTTCATTAAAAGCACGCAGCTCTAGAAGATAGGCTCCCGTTCTACTCGTTTCGATCTTGTTCTCCGAAGAGCATTCCTTTATTTCGACTCCATCACTCCAATAATAGACAGCATAAGTATAGTCTGATAGGGATAGGCTATCAAACTGGGTTAAAGGCGTTATCTTACTCTTTATCGTTTGAAACTTCGTCATCTTTCACCTCTCCTTTTCTAAAAATTCCCCCTCCGACTGCAGTTTGACCACCAACAGCTAGATATCCCTCCTGTAAATCCTCAAAACAGACATTAAGTAAGGATTTTACAAAATCATACTGTTTTTTTTCATCTTTCAACTCTTGCGATAAGCCAATCTCTAAATAGCAACTAGACCTATCCCCCTGAGTATATGCTAGTTTGTTATTAAATAACAAACCTTTTGAAGCTCCGCCAGTAAAGCGATCTATAGCTGTTCGAGTCCTTAAGATTTCTGAAACGTTTCCCTTTTCAAAATGACTCTCTTTAAAAAAAATATGTGAAGCCTGATTATTAGAAGCCTGAGGCTCGTCATTCTTATCACTTTTTTCCTCATGAACATAGCCAAATAAATATTCTATAAGCGCTTTAGGCCAAGATTCTTTATTGATGTTACATTTAGGAAAAATCTTACCAATTACTTTTCTATCTAACTGATTTAAAATTCGCTCCATATGGTGTCGGAAGACTCCTGCCCAAGTTGTACCTGGAATCACTACTTCGTCTTTACTGTTTTTAAGAGGTACTGCATCAATTGTCCCCTCATCATATTGCTCATTGTGAGCATAGTCACGAATGAAAAGAAAACTATGCAACTGAAGCGGTGTCTTCAAAAAGTCATCATTTTGTGGTCCTAACAGCAGTTCTTTTGTAAATTCAGTATCAGACCATTCCCAATTAATATACTCCTCCAAATCATCTTGCTGTGTTAAATTAAAATATTTGCTTTGTACTCCCGCTGTATCTGAATCTAGAGAGGGAAGGAGTTTAAAATAGCCATATCCTCGATTACTTTTTCCACCGATTCGAATCTCTCCATGATGAAAACCTGCAATCAATGCTCTTACAAGACTCTCTACTTCATTCTTTTTTTCCTTATCTACTTTAAATTCTAGTCGGAAGGAAAAGGCAGCCCCTGCTTCAACAATCTCAAAATCAAACTTACTCTCAGCAACTGCTACTTTATCTTCTAACTTTACAGAGTCACGAATACGAGTGGTTAGTTTCTCAGTTTCTTCTAACTGTCCATCGTAGACAATCACTCGGCTCTGCCTATCTGTTGTTGCTTCTTTTCCTTGCTTACCTTGCCCAAAATAGTAAGCAATCCCACCTTTGAAAGTGTCATCTTTTTCTAAGTAAGCTCTACAAACTCCTGCTAAAGCCGTGCCAGGTATAAAAGGTTCTTTTTTATGATTCCTAAGCAAATCCATATCAGAATAAGTATCGTCACCATTACCAATCATAAAAGGAGTTTCAGCTTTCAAGATTCCCTTAAACAAATAGATACTATCGCCCATATTAGTTCTCCCTCCCCTTATTATTTTTATACCAGAACTTGATAGCTGTTAGAATATATTGCAAATAGTGTAGAGAAGCTCTGACCTTTTTGTCTGTGTCAACAATGTCATCTATTTTAAACTCTTTAAACCTTTTAAGAATTTCCTCACAAATCTTCTGCTCGTTGTTATTTTTATCATTGCTGTTTTTAAAAACAGAGCCTAAAACTTCAAGTGTAGCTTCACCACCCTCTCTATTTAAGTTTTGATAGACGGCATTGAGTCGCATGAGTGACGAACTACTCGTTTTTTTCAAAAGAGAGGACTGTGTTTCTATTATCTCATAGGCTGACTTTTCTAGCTCTTTAAGCAGATGATGGAAATCAATCTGCTCTTTTAAGCCTTTACCAGCTAAAGTGAGTTCAAATCCAACTTCACCTTCTGCATTTTTTTCCTGGTTTTCAGACTTTTTAAATCCTGTATTAGACAACTCAGGATTAACTTTTTGTATACGGTACTGTCCGTAGCCTTCTGCTTGAAGTAAACCCATAAAGCCTTCAGAACGCTTGGGCTCAATCTTTGATTCAACACATATTTGTGTTCCCATTGAAAAGGCACTAAACCGACGGCGTGGCATCTTCCATTTACCATTATAGCCTCCTGTCGTTGTTGTGCCTGTATAGATGTCACCAATGATTGGTTTCTCACTTTTATTAGGTTCAGTTCCCTCATCTATATTAAACAATTTTTCAACGGATCTTTTTAGAACATCTAGCGAGACAGAATTTAAGCCATATTCATCACAGAGAATGGTATCTGATAAGAGATTGACAATATAAACGTGTGTTTCTTCGCCTGATGGGCTAGCATCCTTACTAGTGTTAGAATTCAAGTCACCTTCCATATTTCTGTTAGGTACAAGCGTCAAAACACATTTTCCAAACTGAATATTAGCTGAGCCTCCCAGACGGATTTCCCCATTATATTTGGTAAGAATCTCTTTCAGTTTATTTAATATGCTCTGATCGCCTTCAATAAAGCCTGCAAAAGACTGTCCAGCCTTCAATAAAGGAAGAGTGAAAAGGTCATTATCTCCTTTTGTTGTAACATGGTAACTAATGCTCTTTTGCATTTCATAAGAATCATAAGACAGAATATTCGTACCCTCTTTGGACTTTTCATAACCAAAATAAGCAAAACCTGTTTTTTTGGTGTATTGCTTCCCTTCACATCTTCTATAACCATCTGCTTGAGAGTAAATTTCCTCTTCATTCTTCACATTGATATAACTTAAAGGCATTGGGTAAAAAAACTTGTCATCTATGCAAGGATAAGCATTACTAAATTTTACTTTAGTAAGTAACTCTTGAATATTTTTCTGTTCAATTCTACCAGCAAACCAGCCTTGCAAAGCTGTACCCGTAATATAATCTTTCTCTGAGACTAAATCTGTCTCCAAGCTAATATTGTAACGAAAAATAGTAGATGTTTGACGTTCTCCATGTGAATCATTGGTATATTCCTTCAAACCATTTTCCTGTTCCTCTAAAGTACAAACGGCTTCCCCATAACCTCTTGTACGATTGAGTCCGATGTGCCGAAGAAGCTTGGCACAGTTTCTCAAAAATTCTACTTTTTCACTACTTGAACTATCATCTAAGTATAGTGTCGCTTCAAATATTGTGCCACTTGGTACGGCTCCAATTGTTCGTAAAGATTTGGGTTTAGCAACACCATTTTTCATTTGAGTAGCGTGTCTAGCTACTGTATAATACTCAGCAACTGCGGACGGATTATATAAGGACGGCTGACTCTTAAAAAGCTTATCTAAATCCTCTTTTAGATTTCTCACATTTTTAATCTCTGCGTTATTGACGATAAGAGCACCAGCCTGTTCTCCTTTTCCAAACAATATTTCAACAAAATTCTTATTTTTAGGATCACAAGCTATCAGAAATTCTGCTTGTTCTCGGAGCAAACCTTTCAGACGTTTAGCCGGAATGTAGGGCAATCCATAATCATTATAAGCAGAAACTGTATCAAATTGGACACCATCACCTGTACCTGTACCACAGCACATGTCAGATTTTAACTCAATCGTCAGTTGTAAGATTTTCATCTATTTGCCCCCCTTTTAAATAATCCCAAACATCTAATATATCAAAATATGTCGCTTTATTTCCCATCCAAGGTTGCAACTCACACTTTTTCCTAGCCTTAATCATTTGTATCACATAATCAATTTCCATCTCACTCGTTGCGTAGGCGTGTTGCAAAGCTTTAAGTTTATTATTAGCAATTCCGAGATTGACTAATTCCTCATAGGTATCTATAAAATTTGTATAAGTATATTCTTTAGGAACATTTTCTTTTATATACAAATATGGTCTTCTTAATAAGCATTTGGGCTCTTGATTATTTTTGTCCAAATAGTAATTAGAGGAACGGAAATTTTTTATGTCTGTAGTCATACCACTTTTGATAATTTGAAAATCCATGCTCGAATGAGTAACATCTATATTATTTTTTCTAAACTGATATTCTAATCCTCGTTTTTTAGCATTTTTACATAGTTGCTCTGCTATGTCATAAGCCGTACTGAAAGGGAACTTATCGTGAACAAAGGCAATGCCTATCCCAACAGAAATATGGAAATCTTTGAGATGAGAATAGTTTCCACCTTCTTTTTCCTTTTCTAATGTTTTCACAAATAAATCACAAAATTGTAAGGCCTTATTTGATTTGATAATAACAGTAATATCGTCTCCATCTGAGATGATTTCTCGATATGGTATACTCTTAGTCAATTCTTGAGCTTCCCTGTAAGCTTTTTCAGTTCCAATTTCTTTTTTGAATATCTCATTAACCGTGTTATCTAAAGTATCTCTGTATATTTTGCTAATTTCTTTAGAGAGCTCACGCATTGCTTTCAGTTGTTCAAATAATGTCTCTTCTTCTTGATTTTTATTTGCAAAATCAATTATCTGTTTTCCCATTGTGTTTCCATCAATGTGGATCACAGCAACAAAACTTTTTTCCTCCTCGTCTCGAAACTGCTCAAAATTATCCGCATAATATTGGCTAATTTCCTCGCTGCTTTTTTCATCTCTCGTTGAATAAAATATTTCATTTTTTTTAAATCGACCATAACTAGCATACTTGCAATGACTATCTTTCAATGTTGGGACTAATACTATCGGCTCTTTAGTTTCATTATCCTGAGCACCAAATGCAAAACCGCGAGCAGTCTGAATTGGAGCTGTGTTTTGTTTGTAGGTTGTTAGAGCTTGCATTAATGGTTTTTGAATTTTTTCTACAAAGCTTCCCTTTTGATCTAAATAGTCTATTTCAATTTTGGCATGGCAAAGACGGATACCTCCACCAGAAAGTTCAAAAACTTCTTTTTGTAATTCAATCGTTACCCAATTGTAAGCCTCTTCATTCTTATAAAGCACAAAAGCATTACCGCCACCAATATAGATGACGTTGCCAAGACGATTATCAAGAATCTCTTTTGAAAATCTTTCATCTTTCCAGTTATCTTCTTTATATCCTAACTTTTCAGGTAGTAGTTCAAATAGTATCTTGTGTACAATTTTCGATCCACCTACCATTTCACGTAACTTATTCGTTGAGAATATGAAGTTCTGAATACCACTAATATCATAAATCGCAATACACTGTGCCATATTACTCTCCTTCTTGATTGTTTAAAGGATTATCTACTACTTCAAGATAATCTGTACAAATAAAATTTTCTAATTCGGGATAAACAAAACTCTGATCAATCCCCATGTAGCGTAACTGCTCTAAAAATTCCTGACGAGATACTTCGGAATCTCTATCATCTTCATTTTCCAAATCTATTATCCAAACGGTATCTATGTATTCCTCTGGTACATTATTATTGTTTGATTTGTCTAGAGCATTTAATAGCAAAAATCCCCCATTTTGATTTTTAATGCGATCATTCGAAAAATGAGGTCGAATAATGTAGTCATTATCTAAATCTTCAAATTTTATCTTTTGATCAAATCCGGGATTATAATACTTGGTCTTATTAGCTAGATTTTTCATAACATCATAATTCTCAATAACAGAATTTAGGACATCTATGAGGATTAAATCCCACGCTTCTTTATTTAATGTTTTAGCATTAAAGGCCGCTTGCATATTTTTATAATTATTAATATAAGGAATTGGTTCTATATTATTTCTTTTGCTGTTTACGAAGTCCTTCAAATTATTATAATCACTTTGTTCCGTTGATGAATTACCGTCTACAAATTTTTGAAGTTCTTTCTTCATAGATTCATAGTTATTTTTTAAATTTTTAATTTCATCCTGTTCTGCTGTAGATAATCTTGATAATGCAGCTATAACAGCAACGGTATTGTCAAAAACACTTTTTTGAGCATCCCAGCCTTTATTCTGTCTTGCTCCCAGCTTAGATTCAGATTTATTATTCTCTTCATTAATCTTTTCTGTATCAATAACATAGACATAGTGTTCCTTTATGCTGGAGTCCCCAGACAAGGCAAAAAATAAAGCGATATAGGGATTAAAACTAATATCTAAGAGTCTTGTTGGCAAACCATAGTGTTGCATGAGGAGTAAAATTTCTAGATTACTTTTACATTCTTTAAAAATATTTGGATAGCGACTTATAACAGCATCAATTAGATCACTTTCCCGATAAATTTGTTTATCTCCGCAACTATCTTTCATCTGACGAAAAATCTTGGGAGTGAGCTTCCATTTTTCAAAGCCAGGATATTTTCCTTCTCCACGAAAAACATATCGATGACGATAGGTATCCGCTTCTAGCATTTGAACTTTTTCGACAAAATCTCTGAAGTTTGTAATTCTAATTTCATTTGGCATTTCTTAATCCTCTCAATCATTGCTAGAAGTAAAATTTAGTGCTTCAAAAAATTTTGTAGATCTCTTATTATTTGAAAACAGTCTTGCTAGACGCTTTTTAATATCAGCTACAATATTTTTGATAGATTCATCGTGGCTTAGTAGCTTCTCAATCTCTTCTTGAAGCTTAAGTAAATAACTCTCTTGCTGTGTTATTTTTTTCTGTAAATTGTCTATATCTCCAGATATGTTGAAATTACAATGAGAAAAGGTATTGCGGATTTCTGTTCTAACATTTGCTTCAGCTTTTTTTATCGGTTTATAAGTTTTGGAATCCATAGTTCCTATGACAGTATTCTTAAAATAGTTTCTAAACTCATATTTAAATAAATCATCTTCTTTGATATCATTATTTACTAACCAGATTAATAGTGTTACTAAAGCTTCTTGTGTTGTCACAGCTGCTTGGCCAATACGTCCTTGTCTAGCGTACCATTTCCCTAATTCAAATTGAAAGTAGGCAAGGCGTTTCATTTTTTCTTCATCTTTTGAAATAGATAAAGATTCCTTGAAATGCACTCCTAAATCTTTCGCAATCTCATCCCTTATAAATTTTACTGCTGGATCCTCAATTTCTTGTAAAAGATTAGTATCTTCCACTAAGCGTGTAATTGCTTGGTGCAAATGGTAAAGATCATTACGATTTGTTCCATACTCAAACTGGTTGAAGGTTTCTCTTAGGTTTTCGTAGTTCGGATCATTAGCCCTTTTATCTAATAGTTCCAGAAGAGTTTTGACACTTGCATAGGAACGAAATTCATTAGCTGCATTGATCCATGCCATTAGATTATCTACGCTATTAAGATTGACGATCGGTGTCTTGCCTGGGTATGTTTTATCCTCAAACATACCATAAAACACTTCAAACTCTGCCTTCCAATTCAAGACCTTAGATACATAGTTTGACAACATATAGGTAAAGATAGGAAACGAACGAAATCCATTTGTAATATCACAAATAATTTTGTTTTTTTGCTTATTATCGAAAAGGTTAGCTGCCTCCTTAACTAACTTTGTTTTAATATCTTCAAATGTTTGGTTTAACTCTTGGTTAGTTGAACCAAGAGTTATTATAACAGGATGAAATGTGACTGGGGTACCGTTTAATTTTGTGAAGTAGTCAGTTGCTGGTTGAATAGCTTCTTTTAGGGAAGCTTTCTGTAGGCTATTGGTATTGGAGAACATACTTCTAAATTCTAGATAATCCTCCATTGAGAATGTGTTATTTTTTATAGCAAAATGTCTATATATCTCTTCCCAAGAAGATGTAGCAGTTCCAACCAACAAAACCTTACTGACATTGATTTCAGTCCGCTCTGTGAGATAGTATTCATAAGTAAATTTTGATGTCACTTCTTTTTTTGAGATAGGGTCATAATAATTCGTTTTAGTGTAACCGAACTTATTGTCTTTAATAGAGTCTTCATCTTTAATTTGATCTTCTGTGGGTCTAATCGCACCTAAAAAAGCAACTAAAATTCCCTCTGTCATTTCATTTCCTCCATTCTAAATATTCCAAAATCTCGAGAATTCTTTTCACCAAGACTGATATTATAAAGCAAGTGCATAGGTTCAGGACTGGCAAACAGGTGAATATTTCTCATATAAGCCTTGATAGAAGTTTTCTTATACAATTAGTTTATTCTTTTAATTCTTAGGAAATAGTGATATATAACTTGCATAAAGCTTATAACCTCAATTGTTGTCTAATCTTATTTTGACTGATCTTACAGGAGCCAACCCTCCTTCTATAAACTCAGCTGACATGTAAAGCTTTCTTCATAAAAGAGAATACCATATAGTAAACTCTTCCTAAGAGTATATCTCAATCACTCATTGGGATTAGAAACGTAAAATATAAGTTTCAAAAAATTATAATCTGACTTGAACTATGGATACTAAAATATCCCAATAAACAACTGAAGATGAAACATAAAACTTCCTAATACCTGCTATCTAACGATATGCTTCCTTAACTACATTTCTAAAATTTAGTCTTACTAATATTAAAGTAGGAATTGGAACTTGGCACTCCATGTAACATCTACTCTAAAGCTCCTTCCGATATTATTATACAAATAAATTAAATGATTTTTAGTTATATTATAGCATAAAGTGTTAGCGTTTCCAATTGGTATACGTTATGAAAAATAAGAAAAAAGACGAACATATACTACTCAAAATGAGCATACATTCGTCTTTCATAACTCTATATAATTATTTATAAACCTTCCTGAATTGCTTTCTCCACTGCTGCTTTTTCACGAGCAATCAAGTCAACACGCGCTGCAATTTCCTTGATTCCCATGCTGATGTTACGGCTGATAGCCATATCGTCTAGCTGCGGCTCAAAGAAGGCCTTGTATTCTGCTAGCGTTTCTGCTGTCTTGAAAGCATTAGCTGGATAAATGACGAATTTATCAAAGCTCATGTCGCCACCCAAAGCCGCCTTAATCCAATCCCAATTCTCACGCGCCCAAGTCCAAGCAGTAGCTTGAGTAAATTGGTGATTCAAGAGAGGGAAATACCAACTCATAGCCAAATCTTGTGGTTTCACGATATCCTTGTTTTTCAGGGATTCCAAGATACGAGCAAGAGTTTCTGCGTCCTTAGTGTAAGCCAAAGCAGATGCCAATTGGCGTTTGAAGCTACCGTCGACTGTTGAAACATAATCATTCAAGTATTGATCAGCCAATTCTTTGCTCTCATCATGCTTGATTTGGTTGATGAGAATGTGCAAGCGAATAGCCGCAGGTAATTTCTCCAAGTCCTCTTGATGAGCAGCAAAAATACGGCTTGCTTCTTGACTTGCTACTTGATCATCAGCTGCAATCAGACTTCCTACAACGATCTGACGAACCAGCTCATCTTCATCACTTTCGCCTTCTTTTGCTTCAAATCCTAGACGATCAAAGTTGAATTTGCTAAGTTTAACAACCAATTCATGATAGGCTTTCTCGCACTCGCTTCCTTCGTCCACAAAGAGCTTGAGGCCGTTCAGAACAGCTTTAACTCCTGAAACAACTAAATAAGAGGTTTCTTCTGTCAGTTTTTCAATAACTGGAACCAAATCAGCAAATGAAATGCTGCCTGCTTCAGCCAAGAGACGGCGCTCTTGCACCACTTGAAGCTTGCTCGTGTTATCCAAGTCTGTAATGGTCTCTAAAATCTGCTCAAGCAAGACACCTTGATAGTCCGTGATATAGTGTGCCGTATTTTCCGTATTGAAACGCAGGGCACCTTGGTTTTGAGCAGCTAAGGCAGAATAATTTGGAATTTCCAGCGTTTCTGTTTCCAGCGTATCTGGTAAACCTTTCCAGTTACTATTTAAAGGCAAGACCCAAGTGCGTTTTTTATCTTCGTGCTCTCCGATAAAGAATTGTTTTTGAGAGAGTTTGAGCGTATCGTTTTCTACTGTAGCTGTCAAAACAGGGTAGCCTGGCTGTTCCAGCCAAGAATCCATGAAGGCAGCCACATCACGGCCAGAAGCAGCTCCCAAGGCATTCCAAAGGTCACGACCGATAGTATTTCCATACTGGTGCTTAGCAAAGTAAGCATTCAAGCCTTTGGCAAAGGCCTCATCTCCCAACCAACGACGAAGCATGTGCATAAGGCGGCTTCCCTTAGCATAAACGATAGCCGGATCAAACAAAGTATTGATTTCGTCAGGGTGCTTCACCTCTACATGGACAGACTGAACTCCGTCTGTCGCATCCCGCTTAAGGGCCAAAGGAACAC